>Ga0308171_1002574_pt1 | contig 18778 bp, 16 predicted proteins | sample PhyGR1_FD_202135 | JGI IMG/M metagenome (GOLD analysis project Ga0308171, IMG submission 202135) | Phyllosphere microbial communities from UC Gill Tract Community Farm, Albany, California, United States - DLSLSG.R1 | ecosystem: Host-associated > Plants > Phyllosphere > Unclassified | place: USA... | reverse complement strand
TGGCACCACCAGGTCGAGGAAGTGCTGGGCAACGAGGCGGGCGTGACCGGCGTGCGCGTGAAGTCCACCCTGGACGGCAGCACCCGCGACCTCGAGGCCCACGGCTTCTTCGTGGCGATCGGCCACCACCCCAACACCAGCCTGTTCGATGGCCAGCTGACCATGAACAACGGCTACCTGGACATCCGTTCCGGCCTGGGCGGCAACGCCACCCAGACCTCGGTGGAAGGCGTGTTCGCTGCCGGCGACGTGGCCGACCAGCATTACCGCCAGGCGATCACCTCGGCCGGCTTCGGCTGCATGGCCGCGCTGGATGCCGAGCGCTACCTGGATGCCAAGGGCCAGGCGAGCTGATTCGACGCCCGTTCCGCGCAGCACACGAAGGCCGGTGAATCATTCACCGGCCTTTTTGCTGGGCGGGACCGTCCCCGCGCGCTGCGCCCGCCCTCGCTGCTCTATCCTCTGTCCATGCCCGATCCACGTTTCCTGCACCGTCTGTCCGATGTCCCCGCCGCTGCCTGGGACGCCCTGCACGACGGACGCAACCCGTTCCTGTCGCACGCCTTCCTCGCCGGCCTTGAAGAACACGGCTGCCTGCGCCCGGAGTGGGGCTGGCGGCCACGCCACTTCACCCTGTGGGAGGGCGACGCTCTGGTGGCGGCGATCCCCGGCTACCTCAAGGACAACTCGCACGGCGAGTTCGTGTTCGATCACGCCTGGGCCCACGCCTATGCCCAGCACGGGCTGGACTACTTCCCAAAGTGGCTGGGCGCGGTGCCGTATTCCCCGGTGACCGGCCCCCGCGTGCTTGCGCGCACGACCGAGGACCGCGGCGCCCTGCTGGCACTGCTGGCGGGCGAAGTGGCGCGACTGGGCTGGTCCTCCGCCCACGTCAATTTCCATCCTGCCGACGAAGACCCGGCCTTCAGCCCGGACTGGCTGCTGCGCGAGGACATCCAGTTCCAGTGGCACAACCCCGGTGGCTGGCAGACCTTCGACGACTTCCTCGGCGCGATGGACCACAAGCACCGCAAGAACATCCGCCAGGAGCGCGCCAAGCTCGCGCGCAGCGGCGTCACGTATCGCATCGTGCAGGGCGATGAGGCCACCGAAGCCGACCTGCGCGCCATGCACGGCTTCTACCTGCAGACCTTCGCCGAGTACGGCAACTCGCCCGCCCTCACGCTGCCGTTCCTGCAGCACCTCGCCCGCACGATGCCGCGCGCGCTGGTGATTTTCCTGGCCCTGATTGACGGTGAGCCGGTCGCGGGTGCGCTGTGCCTGCGTGGCACGGATACGTTGTACGGCCGCTACTGGGGCGGCGCCACGTTGCCCGGGCTGCACTTCGAGACCTGCTATTACCAAGGGATCGCCTACTGCCTGCGCGAAGGCCTGACCCGCTTCGAGCCCGGCGCACAGGGCGAGCACAAGCTGGCCCGTGGCTTCCTGCCGCACACGGTGCGCAGCCGTCATTGGATTGCAGAACCGGCCTTTGCCGAGGCCTTGGTGGCGTGGTGCGCACAGGAACGCGTCGAGGTCGCCCACTATGCGCGGGTGCTGGCGGCGCACAGTCCGTTCAAGGCCGACAAGGTCGACCCGGCATGAGCCGCCGCCTGCCCTGGCGCCTGGACGATGGATCCGACGCTCCGTTCCCGCCCGCGGAGACCGCCCTGCGCGATCCCGACGGCCTGCTGGCGCTCGGCGGCGACCTCTCCCCGGTGCGGCTGCTCAATGCGTATGCGGGCGGCATCTTCCCGTGGTTCTCCGAGGGCCAGCCGCTGCTGTGGTGGTCGCCGGACCCGCGCATGGTGTTCCGCACCGACGCCGTGCACCTGTCCAGCCGCTTCCGTCGCGCGTTGCGGCAGAGCACGTGGACGCTGCGGGCCGATACCTGTTTCGAGCAGGTGATCGATGCCTGCGCGGCCAGCCCGCGCCCGGGCCAGGACGGCACCTGGATCACCCGGGACATGCGCGATGCCTATGTCCACCTGCACCGGCTCGGCTTCGCGCACTCGGTGGAGGTGTTCGACGACGCGCGGCTGGTCGGCGGCATCTACGGGGTGGCGATCGGGCGGATGTTCTTCGGGGAAAGCATGTTCAGTGCGGCATCCGGCGGCTCCAAGGTTGCCTTGGCCGGCCTGGCCCATCGGCTGGCCGGCTGGGGCTGGCCGCTGATCGATGCGCAGGTGGAAAACGACCACCTGCTGCGCATGGGCGCCGAACACTGGCCGCGGCAACGCTTCCTCGCGTTGGTGCGTGAACAGGTCCAACAGCCAGCTGCCGCAGGCGATTGGAGCGATCTCTTCGGTACGCTGGCCGCCGCCGCCCTGGCCGATCCTGGCGCGCCTTAACCAAAACTTTGCATCAAACGCCCGACGCGCGTAAAATGCCCGCTCTTCAGGCCAGCTCGGCCGGTTACAGAACTGCACAGGACTACATGTCGAAAGACGACTCCATCGAGTTCGAGGGCACCGTCAGCGAGACGCTGCCGAACACCACTTTCCGCGTACGACTGGAAAATGGGCATGAAATCATCGCCCACATCTCCGGCCGCATGCGCAAGAACTACATCCGCATCCTGACGGGCGACCGCGTCAAGGTCGAAATGACCCCGTACGACCTGACCAAGGGTCGCATCACCTACCGCATGAAGTAAGCGGTCCGGGGGTTGTTCCCGCCAGAAGGCCAGCCAGGTGCTGGCCTTTTCGCGTGGGCGTCATTCAGCGGCAGGCCCCACCCTGCCATGCGGCACCCTGACCCAGTGCACCCTGACGTCGGTCAGGATGCCTTGATGCAGATTCGCCCTGGCATGCAACGGTCCACTCTGGCTCTCGATCCAATCCGGATCCCGACCCGATGGCCCCCGCCATGAAGCGCCCGACCTCCCTGTTCCTGCTCGCCACCTGCCTTGCCGCCGCCGCGTCCGTCCAGGCCGCCGAACCGGCCGCGCCCGCCGACTGCATCACCCTGTCCCCGGACAAGCAGGTAGTACGCAACCGTGCCGACCGCGATGTACTGCTGCGCAACGGCGACCAGCACTATCTCGTCCGTTTTGCCCGCTCCTGCAGCAGCGCCGCCATGTCGCCCAAGCTCGACTTCGCCACCCCGGGCCAGGACGGCCAGCTGTGCGGTGGCGGCGTGAGCAAGCTGCAGACCAACAGCCAGAGCTGTGACGTGGCCGCGGCCGAGCCCCTCACGGCAGAACAGTTCAATCGCAAGGCCCGCGCCCGCCGCTGAGCAGGCACCCGGTCCGCGCACAGAAAAGCCCCCTTGCGGGGGCTCTTCCTTCACCTCGACAGGTTCGGCCGCGCGATTACACGGTGGCCGGCAACAGGCGCTCCGGCTCGGCCTCGGTCTCGACGAACAGCTGGTCGTCGCGCACATCGATGCTGACCCGACCGCCGTTGACCAGCTTGCCGAACAGCAGCTCGTCGGCCAGCGGACGCTTGATCTTGTCCTGGATCACGCGGGCCATCGGGCGGGCCCCCATCAGCGGGTCGAAGCCATGGTGGGCCAGCCAGTCGCGCGCGGTCGGCGTGGCCGACAGGCTGACGTGCTTTTCCTGCAGCAGCATTTCCAGCTCGATCAGGAACTTGTCCACGACGCGCAGGATGTGCTCGAAGCCCAGCGCCTGGAACTGCACGATCGCATCCAGACGGTTGCGGAACTCCGGCGTGAAGCTCTTGCGGATCACTTCCATCGCGTCGGTGGCATGGTCTTGGCGGGTGAAGCCGATCGACCGCCGCGAGGCCTGCGCCGCGCCGGCATTGGTCGTCATCACCAGCACCACGTTCTTGAAGTTCGCCTCACGGCCGTTGGTGTCGGTCAGCACACCGCGGTCCATGACCTGCAGCAGGATGTTGAAGATGTCCGGGTGGGCTTTCTCCACCTCGTCCAGCAACAGCACGCAGTGCGGGGTCTTGACGATCTTCTCGGTCAGCAGGCCGCCCTGGTCGAAGCCGACATAGCCCGGAGGCGCACCGATCAGGCGGCTGATCGAATGCGATTCCATGTACTCGCTCATGTCGAACCGCACCAGCTCGATACCCAACTGCAGCGCGAGCTGCTTGGTGACCTCGGTCTTGCCGACGCCGGTTGGGCCGGAGAACAGGAAGTTGCCGATCGGCTTTTCCGGATTGGCCAGCCCCGAGCGGGCCAGCTTGATCGCCGAGGACAGCGTCTCGATGGCCGGGTCCTGGCCGAAGATCACCATCTTCAGGTTGCGCTCCAGGTGCTGGAGCACGTCCTTGTCGGTCGCGCTGACCTGCTTGGCCGGAATCCGCGCCATCTTGGCGACGATGGTCTCGATCTCCTCGATGTCGATCAGTTCCTTGCGCTCGCCGTCCGGCAGCAGGCGCTGACGGGCACCGGCTTCGTCGATCACATCGATCGCCTTGTCCGGCAGCAGGCGGTCGTTGATGTGCTTGACCGACAGATCCACCGCCGCCTGCAGCGCGTCATCGGCGTAGGTCACGCCGTGGTGCGCTTCGTACTTGGGCTTGAGACCCTGCAGGATTTCGTAGGTCTCGCCCACGGTGGGTTCCACGATGTCGATCTTCTGGAAGCGCCGGGCCAGCGCCCGATCCTTCTCGAAGATGCCGCGGTATTCCTGGAAGGTGGTCGAGCCGATGCAGCGCAGCTCGCCCGAGGCCAGGGCCGGCTTGATCAGGTTGGAGGCATCCATGGTGCCGCCCGACGCCGAGCCGGCGCCGATGATGGTGTGGATCTCATCGATGAACAGCACCGCGTTCGGCAGCTTCTTCATCGCGGTCAACACGCCCTTCAGGCGCTTTTCGAAATCGCCGCGGTACTTGGTCCCGGCGACCAGGGCGCCCAGGTCCAGCGAGTAGATCACCGCATCGGCGAGCACGTCCGGTACCGAGCCTTCCACGATGCGCTTGGCCAGGCCTTCGGCGATCGCGGTCTTGCCCACGCCGGCCTCGCCCACGTACAGCGGGTTGTTCTTGCGGCGGCGGCACAGGACCTGGATGGTGCGCTCGATCTCATCGGCGCGACCCACCAGTGGGTCGATCTTGCCGTTGCGGGCCTGGTCGTTGAGGTTGCTGGCGAACTCGGCCAGCGCATCGCCCTTGCCCTCGCCTTCGGTGCCCTCGGCGCGGCCCTCGCCATCGGCGGCAGGCGGCACTTCGCCCTCCTCGCCCAGCTTGGCGATGCCATGGGAGAGGTAGTTGACGATATCCAGCCGGGTCACGTCCTGCTGGTTGAGGTAGTACACCGCATGCGAGTCCTTCTCGCCGAAGATCGCCACCAGCACATTGGCGCCGGTGACCTCCTTCTTGCCCGAGGACTGCACGTGGTACACCGCGCGCTGCAGCACGCGCTGGAAGCCCAGGGTCGGCTGGGTATCGCGCCCGTCATCTTCGGCCAGGCGGGAGACCGAGGCCTCGATGGCCTGTTCCAGCTCCTGGCGCAGGCGCTCGGCATCCGCGCCGCAGGCCTTCAGGACAGCCTGGGCGGACGGGTTGTCGAGCAGGGCCAGCAGCAGGTGTTCCACCGTCATGAATTCATGCCGGGCCTCACGGGCGCGCTTGTAGCACTGTCCGATGGTGTGTTCGAGGTCTTTACTGAACATGATTAACTCCGGCGGCTGTTGGGAACAATATGCGGCCAACCATCACGATTTCCATCACCCTAGCGGATCAGTGCGTTCATACGGCGTTAGCACTCCGCCGATCGCGCCCTCTAGTGGACGAGCCTCCATCATGCACGAACTTCCGGCCACGAAATGGCAGCTTCACCGTGACGGCGACGTCATCGAGACACCGCGGGGCCGGCTCTGGCCGGTACGCCTGCCCGACGGCACCCCGGCGATGTTGAAATGGTTCAGGGAGCCGCTGGCGCCGACGGTGACGCTGTCGCCATTGCTGGAACAGTGCAGATCGCTGGCGCGGGCCCGGCACCCACGTGGCCGTGCGAGCGGACCGGTTTGAACGCCGGGTCCACCAGGTCAGTGCGCTCGGCGGTCTGGACCGGACACGGCTGCTGCGCTGGATCGCGGCCAGCGCAGGCCTGTCGGCGGCGGGGTTCCTGGGCGACGGGGATCCGGCGCAGGTCGATCTGGCCGTGGCGCGGATGGCGCTCGAGCGGTTGTAGCGGAGGGCGTCCGGCCTCAGCCGCTGGCCTTTTCCATCGTGCACAGCAGCGGATGCTGGTTCATGCGCGAGAATTCGTTGACCTGGGCAACCTTGGATTCGGCGACCTCGCGGGTGAACACCCCGCACACGCCGCGGCCGCGGGTATGCACGTGGAGCATCACCTGGGTGGCCTGGTCCAGGTCCATGGAGAAGAAGTGCTGCAGGACGGTCACCACGAAATCCATCGGGGTGTAGTCGTCGTTCAACAGCATCACCTGGTACAGCGGCGGCGGCGCGACCTCGGGACGTGCAGGTTCAAGCAGCACGCCGTGGTCGTGATGAGTTTCGTGGGAAGTCTCGCGGGGCATCCCCACATTATAGGGCCCCGCTCCCCCGGATTGGACGTCGCCCCCTGCGGCCCTTCACAATCTGCACTCTCCAACCGACATTCACAGGGATTTCATGAAAAGGATTGCTGCCGCACTGCTGCTGGCCGTGACTGCCACCGGCGCCCATGCGGCCGAGCCGGACAAGGCCGTCGGGCGTGCACTGGACACGCTCGACTACACCTACGAGGTGGACGAGGACGGCGACTACAAGATGGTCTTCGACATGGACGATGGCCGCAGCCAGCTGGCCTTCGTGCGCTCCACCGTCGAGGAGTTCGGCAAGCACACGATCCGTGAGATCTGGTCCCCGGCCTACAACGCGCCGGGAAAGCAGTTCCCCGCCGCGGTAGCCAACCGCCTGCTCGAGGATTCCCAGGACGCCAAGATGGGCGCCTGGGTGAAGCAGGACCAGCTGGCGATGTTCGTGGTCAAGGTCGACGCCAACGCCACGCCGGAGGCGCTCAGCGACGCGATCGATGCCGCGGTCCGCACCGCCGATGCGATGGAGCTCGAGCTGACCGAGCAGGACGAGTACTGAAGTGAGCGCCGTGCAGGAACCGCGCTGGACGCCCCATGTCACCGTGGCCACCGTGGTGGTCCGTGACGGGCGTCTGTTGCTGGTCGAGGAGGCGATCGACGGTCGCCAGGTGCTGAACCAGCCTGCTGGGCACCTGGAGCCGGACGAAAGCCTGGCCGCTGCCGCGGTCCGCGAAACGCTGGAGGAAACCGGCTGGACGGTGCGCCTGAGCGCCTTCATCGGCACCTACCAGTGGACCGCCCCGGACGGCACGCCGTTCCTGCGCTTTGCCTACGCGGCCGAAGCGCTCTCGCACGATCCCGCGCGTCCGCTCGACACCGGGATCCTGCGCGCGCTCTGGCTGACCCCGGCCGAGCTGAAGGCCGACCCGGCCCGCCTGCGCAGCCCGCTGGTGTGGCAGGTGGTCGCCGACTACCTCGCCGGCCAGCGCCATCCGCTGGCGCTGGTGAAGGAGGTCGCATGAGCACCCCACGGATCATGGTCGGGGTCTCGGGCGGCGTGGACTCCTCGGTCGCGGCCTGGCGGCTGGTCCAGCAGGGCGAGCCGGTGGCCGGCCTGTTCATGCAGAACTGGGCCGACGACGGCAGCGGCGACTGTCGCGCCGAAGATGACCGTCGCGACGCCGTGGCGGTCTGTGGCCTGCTCGGCATCCCGTTCCACTTCCGCGATTTCTCCGGCGAGTACTGGCAGGGCGTGTTCGAGCACTTCCTGGCCGAATACGCGGCCGGGCGCACGCCCAACCCGGACGTGCTGTGCAACCGCGAAGTGAAATTCAAGCATTTCCTCGACGCCGCGCGTGAGCTCGGCGCCGAGCGCATCGCGACCGGGCATTACGCCCGCATCGCGCAGGTCGGCGGGCGCTGGGCGCTGCTGCGCGGTGCCGACCGCAGCAAGGACCAGAGCTACTTCCTGCACCAGCTGGGCCAGGAACAGCTGGCCGCCACGCTGTTCCCGATCGGCGACCTGCAGAAGAACGACCTGCGCCGGATCGCCCGCGACGCGCGGCTGCCGACCCACGCGAAAAAGGATTCGACCGGGATCTGCTTCATCGGCGAACGCGACTTCCGCGAGTTCCTCGGCCGTTACCTGCCGGCGAAGACGGGCGAGATCCGCGATCCTGATGGCGCCCTGATCGCCGAACATCCCGGCGTGTTCTACTTCACGCTGGGCCAGCGCGAGGGTCTGAACATCGGCGGCGTGCGTGGCCGACCGGCCGCGCCGTGGTACGTGGTGGGCAAGGATGTCGCCAGCAACGTGCTGTATGTCGACCAGGACCGCGAGAGCCCCTGGCTGCAGTCGACCCGGCTGCATTCCGAAGTCGCCCACTGGATCGCCGGCGCTCCGCCTGCGCGCCGGTTCGACTGCACCGCCCAGACCCGCTACCGCCAGCCGGATGAGCCGTGCACGGTCACCGTGCGCGACGATGGCAGCCTGGAGGTGCGCTTCGCCCGGCCGCAGCGTGCCGTCACCCCTGGTCAATCGCTGGTGTTGTATGACGATGACGTCTGCCTTGGCGGCGCCGTCATCGCCGCCACCGATGCGCCACTGGAACAGCGCCTGCGCGCCACCCCTTCTCCTTTCGAGGTATCTGCTGCATGAGTTTTTCCGTCGACGACCGCGTTCTTGCTCTGGCCGGCATCGCCCAGGCCCTGCAGCAGGTGCGCCGCATCGCCGAGACCGGCCACTCCGAAGCCGCCGTGGTCCGCACCGCGGTGGACAGTGTATTCCGCATCGACGCGGCCAGCCCTCAGGAGATCTACGGCAGCGCCAGCAATGTCGCCCCGGGCCTGCGCCTGCTGCACAACTACCTGAGCAGCCAAGGCCAGGACGAGCACGTGCCGCGGCTGGCGCTCTCGGTCCTGCAGCTGGAGCGCCGCTTCGTGCGTGAGCACGAGATCGTGGCCAAGGTCAGCACCGGCATCGAGCGTGCCCAGGCGCAGGCCAGCGAACTTGGCGACAGCGCCCATCCCGACGTGCTAGCCGCGCTGGGCGGCCTGTACGCCGACACCATCAGCAACCTCAAGCCGCGCGTGATGGTCCAGGGCAACCCGCACTACCTGGGCCAGGCCGGCGTGGTCGCCGAGATCCGTGCCCTGCTGCTCGCCGCGGTCCGTTCGGCGGTGCTCTGGCGCCAGACCGGCGGCCAGTACTGGGATTTCCTGTTCTCGCGCAAGACCATGCTGGAAGCGATCGCCCGCCAGCTGCGCTGACCTGTGCAGCCACCCATGGGGTGGCTCTACATGGGGGCCGGAACGTGCGGTTTTTGATCGAATGTAAGGTGCAGGACTAAAGCAAACCGGGGTACGGCCGATACAGCATCCGTGCACCTCCCCGAGAACGTCCATGTACTCACGCCTCTTCATCCGCCTGGCCGCCCCCCTGGTCCTGACCCTTCTACTTCCCTTTGCCATCGGCTTCGAGTGGCCGGCCGCCCTGCGTTGGGCGATCCTGACCACGATGACGCTCAGCTGGCTCGGCTTTGCCTGGTGGTCGGCCCGCGCCCAGACCCAGCGTTCGCCTGAACAGGCCCGCATCCTGCGCGAGCAGGACCAGCTGCTGACCGAGCTGCGCTCGTTCGTCGGCAACGAAATCGACGGCTCGCGTGGCGAAGTCGAACGTGCCCGCGACCTGATCCGCCACGCGGTCAGCGGCCTGGGCAGCAGCTTCGATGCCATGAACCGCAAGTCGCGCCAGCAGAGCCAGGCATTGGCCCGCATCGTCGACCGTGCCGGTGAAGACGGCGGTGCCGGCGTGGACGTGGCCCGTTTCGCCCAGCATGCCAGCCAGCGCATGGAGCAGCTGGTCGAAGCGCTGGAGCAGGTCAGCGGCCAGAGCAGCAACACCGTGCAGCACATCGACCAGATGGCGCAGCATTTGGATGGCATCTTCGCGCTGCTGGAAGACGTCAAGTCGATCGCCGACCAGACCAACCTGCTGGCGTTGAACGCCGCCATCGAAGCAGCGCGTGCCGGTGAAGCCGGTCGTGGGTTCGCGGTGGTTGCCGACGAGGTCCGCAACCTGTCCGAGCGCTCGACCACCTTCAACGAGCAGATCCGCAAGCTGGCGCACAGCTCCAAGGACGCCATCGCCAAGGTCCGCGAGACGGTTTCGCACATGGCCTCGCGCGATATGGACCGTTCCCGCGAAGCGCGCCACGAAGCCGCGCAGATGCTGGACAACGTGGCCCAGATCAACGCCTCGCTGGGCGATGGGATGCGCGAGATTTCCGAGTGCGGCCGTGCCATCGACAGCAGCGTCGCCGAAGCGGTCCGCGCCCTGCAGTTCGAGGACATCGCGACCCAGGCCCTGGGCGGCGTGCATACCCACCTGGATCGCCTGACCGCGATCAACCGCGAGGCCGTGGCCCTGCAGGAACTGCTGCACCGCAGTGGCGGCGTGTTCGACGAAGAGGTCGTGACCGCCCTGCAGCGCACCGGCACCCGCCTGCGCGACATGCGCACCGAGTGGGAGCGCCCGCCGCACAAGGCGGTCGCCCAGCAGAGCATGGCCGCCGGCGCGGTCGAACTGTTCTGATCCAGCGGTAACGTGCCGCACGCGGCACACCCTGCGGCCCCGGTACCCCCGGGGCCGTTGCGCTTGCACTCCCCGCCCTGGCTGCAGATGATGGTCCGATGTTGAATGCGTCCGTGTTGTCCGTTGCGTCCGTTGTCCCCGCCGAGCTGGAACCGGCGGTGCAGAGCAGTGACGGCGTCGTTCCCGTTGCCCTGCCTGCAACCTTGGCGGCGCCAGTCACCCCGCTGCAGGGGCGCGCCCTGATTGAACGGCTGGAGCAGCTCGCCCGGCAGGAACTGGCGCAGCTGGCCAGGCATCCCTCGCGCGCTGTTGCCACCCTGCCCTCCGCCATCGATCCCGCCCTTGCTGGCCTGGCGTGGGACCTCGGTTTGAGCGGTGATGATCTGGACGCGGCTGCGCGTTGAGGCACGACAACCCGATATCCTCCAGCCCTGCATCGGGTGAGAGCGTATGAAGGTTCGGCTGAGACGACTGGCAGTGCACGCCCAAGGACTGGGATCCTCCTCTCGCTTCAGTGCGGGGATCGATGGCGCGCTTCAGGCCGTCTCGCATCTGGGTTACGTGCAGATCGACACCCTGTCGGTCATCGAGCGCGCGCATCACCACGTGCTGTGGAATCGGGTTCCTGGCTACGACCCGGCATGCCTGAACCAGCTCATCAGCGAGAAAAAGCTGTTCGAGTACTGGTTCCACGCCGCTGCCTACCTTCCGATGCGCGACTATCGCTTCGCGCTGCCGCGAATGTCCTCGATACGCACGGGGGAAAGCCGCTACTTCTGCAACGGCGATCCACGCCTTATGAAGGAGATCCTTGCGCGGATCCGCTCAGAGGGGGCGCTCAGGCTGCGGGACCTTGAGACGGGTGACACCGGCAGCGGCAGCTGGTGGAGCACCGGTCCGGGCCGTCGTGCCGTCGAAACGCTCTTCATGCGCGGCGATCTGATGGTCTGCGAGCGCCGCGGCGCCGAGAAGCGTTACGACCTTGCAGAGCGCTGCCTGCCGGATGATCTGGACCTGAGCATCCCCGATGATCACGAGTACGCCGGCCATCTTTTCGATACCACGCTCAGGGCACACGGCGTCTTCACCGCGTCCCAACTGCTGCATCTCCGGAGCGGCAAGGCGCTCCGCGCCGCCATGCGCGACGTTGTCCATGATCGGATCGCTGCAGGAAGCATCCAGCAGCTGAAAGATCTCAAGGGTCTGGACGTCTACGTCGAGAATGCTGCGCTGGACTCCGCACCTGCCTCCCGCAAGGCGGTCACGATTCTCTCGCCCTTCGACAACCTGGTCATCCACCGTGATCGCCTCAGTGCGCTGTTCGGCTTCGACTATCGGATCGAGTGCTACACCGCCGCCCCTAAACGCGCGTTCGGCTACTTCTGCCTGCCGATCCTGTTCGCAGACAGGCTGGTGGCGCGGGTCGACTGCAAGGCCCACCGCGGAGAAGCGCGGTTCGAAGTGATCAGCGCACACTGGGAAGCGGCCGCGGATCGGAATGAGGTCCTGCCGCATCTCGCCAGTGAGCTCCAGCGCTTTGCCGGGTTCAATGGCTGTACCACGCTCGATGACGCTGCCCTGAGCAAGCGCGCAGGTCGGCCGAGGGCGCCTCAACGGGGCTAGCGACACCCTTGTCGCCGCCTCCGCCTGGCCGGCAGTGCCATACCAGGCCCATGGCCCGTCAGGAGGCGACGTGGGCCATCCTCACACGCTTTGCGTCACCGCCACATAGCTCTCGCGCGAGGGCGTCTGGGTACCCAGCTTCAACCACTGCGCCAGATCGCGCGGCGCCAGCGGACGCGAATACAGGTAGCCCTGGATCTCGTCGCAGCCCTGGCGGCGCAGCATCGCCTCTTCCTGCTCGGTCTCCACGCCTTCGGCGACGACTTTCATGCCGAGCGCGTGGCCCAGGTGCACGATCGCCTGGGTGACTTCGGCGGTGCCGGCGTCGTGCAGCATGCCCTGGACGAAGCTGCGGTCGATCTTCAGGCGGCCGACCGGGAAGCGGTTGAGGTAGTGCAGGTTCGAGAAGCCGGTGCCGAAGTCGTCCACCGCCAGCGGCACGCCGTGGCGCTCGAGGACATCGAAGCAATGCCGCAGTACATCGGTGTCGCGGATCAGGGCGGATTCGGTCAGCTCCAGCTCGAGGCGCTGCGGTGGCCAGCCGTGGGCATGGCAGATATCGATCACGCGCTCGGCGAAGCCGCGGTCGCGCAGCTGCACGGCCGAGACATTGACCGCCACGCGGTCGAACTTCAGGCCGGCAGCGTCCCACGCGGCGGCCTGGCGGCAGGCTTCGGCCAGCACCCAGTCGCCGATCCGCACGATCTCGCCGCACTTCTCGGCGATCGGAATGAACTCGGCCGGGCTGCAGTAGCCGATGCCGGGACGATGCCAGCGCAGCAGCGCCTCGATCGCCGGCGGCTGGTCGTTCTCTGCATGCAGCAACGGCTGGTAGGCCAGGGTGAACTCTTCGCGTTCGATCGCGCCCAGCAGCGCGTGCTCGATCTCCAGCTTGCGCTGGATCTTGGCCAGCGCGTCCTGGCTGTAATACTGGTAGGTATTGCGCCCGGCTTCCTTGGCCGCGTACATCGCCGCATCGGCGGCGCGCAGCAGTGATTCGAAATCCTGGCGGCTGTCGTCGAGCATCGCGATGCCGACGCTGGCACCGACCTTCAGCGTGCTCTCGCCGCGGTGCAGCGGCTCGGCCAGCGAGGCGATCAGCTTGCGTGCCACGTGGCCGGCATCTTCCGGCGCCGCCAGGTCACGCAGCACGACGATGAACTCGTCGCCACTGAAGCGGCCGAACAGATCGTTGTTGCGCAGGCTCTGGTGCAGGCGCGAGGCGGCCGCCTTGAGCAGCGCATCGCCGGTGGCGTGGCCGAAGGTGTCGTTGATCGTCTTGAAGCCGTCCAGATCGATGAACAGCATTGCCAGCGGGCTGCCGCGGTCGTGGGCTTCTTCGATGGCGTCGGCGGTCTGCTCGCGCAGCAGCATCCGGTTGGGCAGGCCGGTGAGCAGATCGTAGTGGGCCAGCAGTTCGATGCGCTCGTTGGCCTCGCGCTCGCGGGTGATGTCACGGAACAGCACGACGAAGCGCGTCGGCAGGCCATCGCGCCTGTCCAGTTCGATCAGCACCTGGACCCAGATGCGCAAGCCGGACTGGCGGTAGAAGCACAGGTCCAGCTGCTCGGGCAGCCCGCCGTCGGCGATGCGCAGCAGGGCCGCCTCGAAGGCGTCGCGCGAGTCCTGGGTGTAAAGGCCCAGCGCCTGGTCCAGGCTGATCGGCTCCTTGCGCAGCCCATGGATGCGGTAGCACTCCTCGGTCCACTGCATGTGACGGGTGCCGACCTCGATCTCGCAGCCGCCGATGCGGCCGAGCGCGGAGACCCGGTTGAGCAGCTCGGTGCGCCAGCGGATCAGCGCGTCGGTCTGGTGTTGTTCGGTGATGTTCTGGACCTGTCCCAGCAGGCGCTGGATGCGTCCTTCCGGGCCGATCAGCGGCTGCATCCACACGCGCAGGTGCAGCGCGCCGGTGCCACGGGCCAGCTCAAGCTCCAGCGTGGTCGCCGCGCCATCGCGCCACATCCGGCGCCAGGCGCCGCGCAGCCGGCCACGCGATTGCGGCTCCAGCTGCCGCAACCAGTGCCGTCGGCCGTGCATGGAATCCTCGCCCATCTCCAGCAGCGCCCGGAACTCGGGCGACCACCAGAACCGGCGTGCCTCCGGATCCCAGGACCAGCTGCCCATGCTGGCGATGCGCTGGGCTTCGCGCAGGTGCACCTGCTGCTCGCGCAGCTGGGCTTCCATCTGCTTCTGGGCCTGGATGTCGGTATGGGTGCCGACCATGCGCAGCGGCTGCCCGTCGGCGGTGCGGGTCACCACCCGGCCGCGGTCCAGCACCCAGCGCCACCCGCCGTCCGGGTGGCGGGCGCGGAACTGGGCGGTATAGGCGTCGCTCTCGCCGCGCAGGTGCGCGTCCATTGCCGCGCGCACCGCCGGCTGATCATCCGGGTGGACGTTCTCCAGCAGGGCACTGACGCCCTCGGCGCGCACATGCGAGTCTTCCACGGGCTGGCCGTCCCAGCGTCGTGAGCGGCGCACGCTGTCGCTGGGCAGGTCCCAGTCCCACAGGCCATGCCCGGCATGGTCCAGCGCCAGTTCCCAGCGGCTGCCCGCGTAGGCGGTGACCGGCTCGGGCACGCTCAGGGTGAAGGCCAGCAGCTGCCCATCCGGATCGTGCACGGCGCGCATCCAGCCATCGAACCGGCCGCCGGGCCCGCCGGGAAGCTGGCAGGGCACCAGGCCGCCGTCGGCGGCGAGCAGGCGCAGGTCTTCCAGTACCTCGCCGTATGCAGCGATCGTGGCCGGCAGGCCATGCTCGCGCGCAGCCGGGTTGGCAGCGATCGGACGACCGGCACGGTCGAGGATCACCAGCGCCGAGGCCAATGGGTGCTGCAGCAGACTCGCGATAATCCCTTGGTCCACGCCCTGTAACTCCGATAACGCACCCGACAACCGGGGAACGCAATCGTTAACGGCGGGCGCTGCGGATTATTGAGTTCCCTCGCGCCCTGCATCCTCACCCGGGGCAGGTAAGATGACGCTTGCCTTGTCCGATTGGCCCCGCCCTGCCCCATGTCCACCCCTTTGCCAGGCCCTTCCGAACGCGCTGCCGAACCCCCTCTCGCCCGCGATCTGCGCCGCGACCGCTGGCGCGTGGTCGTGGCCTATCTGGTCCTGGCCCTGGTCTGGATCCTGTGCAGCGACGCGGCGGTCAAGGTGGTGGCCGGTGACCTGCAGACGGCCGCGCAGTGGCAGACCCTCAAGGGCACGTTCTTCGTGGTCGCCAGCGCCGCACTGATCTATCTGCTGCTGCGCCCGCTGGCCCAGCACGTGCTGCATACCCACGCGCGGCTGGAGCATTCGGAAACGCGCCACCGGCAGATGTTCGAGGGCAACCCCGGCCCGATCGTGGTCTATGACCTGGAATCGCTGGCGATCCTGGACGTCAATCCGGCTGCCGCAGGGTTCTTCGGTTTCAGCCGCGAGGCCTTCACCGCGATGCCGATCACCGCGTTGTGGCCGCCCGGCCACGAGGCGATGCTCGAAGCCAAGCTGGAGCATATCCGCGCCCATCCCGAGCAGCTGTGCGTGATCACCGCCGATCTGCGCCTGAGCGATGGCAGCACACGGCGCATGGAGATGCGCAGCAACTTCATCGATTACGGTGGCCGCCGCGCGCGCCTGCTGATCGCGATCGACCGTACCCGCGAAGACCAGGCCCTGCTGCGTCGCGACCAGGCCCTGGCCCGGGTCGAGGAAGCGCACGAAATGGCGCGCATCGGTGCCTGGGAAATCGACCCGGCCACGGGCCTGGGCCGCTACGCCAACCAGGTCTATCGTCTGCTCGGCCGGCGCCCACCCGAAGCCCGGCGCTGGCATCGCTTCGACGAGCTGCTGGTCCCGGCCGATCCGGCCACGGCGGCGCTCAGCGAACAGCTGCTGCAGGAGATGAGCTCCGGCGAGCCGGTGCAGATCGACGTGCTGCTGCCGCTGCTGGCGATGGACGGACGCGCCTTGATGGTGCATCTGCGCGCCGAGAGCGGCCAGGATGATGCCGGGCGCCCGCGGGTGCTGGGTACGCTGCAGGACGTCACCGAGCGCGAGCAGTCGCGGCGACTGCTGCGCGAGCGCGAAGAACAGTTCCGCGAGCTGGTGCGGGTACTGCCCGACGGCGTGGTGATCCTGTCCGAAGAGCACGTGCTGTACGCCAACGCGTGCGCGGCCACCCAGTTCGGCTATGGCCACAACACACTGCTGGGCGAGCCACTGGCCGCGCTGGTCACCGTCGATGATCTGCCCCGCGTGCGCGCCCAGCTGTTCGCGCAGTTGCCGCCGCAGAGCGCGGGCGCGGGCGAGGTGATCGGCATGCGGCGCTTCAACGGCCACGCCTTCCAGGCCGGGCTGGCAGTCGGCGACGTACGCTACGGCGGGCGCGACTGCAAGCTGCTGATCGTGCGCGACCTCAGCGAGCCCGAGCGCATCCGCGAGGCGCTGGAAACCAGCAATCGCGAGCTGCAGGCCATGGCCGGGCGGTTGTTCTCGCTGCAGGAAGACGAGCGCCGGGCCATCTCCCGTGATCTGCACGACGACATCGGCCAGGCGATCACCGCGATGAAACTGTCCGCGTATGCCGCGCAGGACGAGCAGGATGCCGCCCGCCGCGACGAGGACCTGGCCCAGATCATCCAGTTGGCCGACGCGACCGTCGGCAAGCTGCGCGACATCTCCACCCTGCTGCGCCCACCGCAGCTGGACGCGCTGGGGCTGGAAGCGGCCCTGCGCTGGCAGGCCGGCGTGCTGTTCCGCTCGGCGGCGATCGAGCTGCTGCCGGATATCCAGTCGCTCCCGCGGCGGCCGGCCGGCGACATCGAACAGGCCTGCTTCCGCATCGCCCAGGAAAGCCTCACCAACGTGCTGCGCCACGCACGCGCCAGCCAGGTCAACCTGCACCTGCGCGATGTCGACGACCATGGCCTGCATCTGCAGGTGCGCGACGACGGCGAGGGCTTCGACCCGGACGGCCCGCGCGGGCTGGGCCTGATCGTGATGCGCGAGCGCGCGCAGAGCGTGGGTGGCACGCTGCGCATCGAATCGGCGCACGGTGCCGGTACCCTGATCGACCTTTACCTGCCGTACCGCGCCACCGGCGCGACGGCTCACGACGCACTGGAACACTGAGCTCATGTGGAACCCTTCTCTGCCCCTGGTCAGCATCGAAGATGCCCCGCCCCGCCTGGGCGCCGGCAATCCCGAACTGCAGGCAATGGTGACCGAGGCCGCCTCGGGCGGCACGCCGCTGATGCTGATGCACGTGGATATCGACCACTTCGCCTCGGTCAACGAGAACATGAGCGCCGAGGTCGGTGACCAGGCACTGGTGCTGGTCGCCCAGCGGCTGCAGCACCACCTGCGCGGCCGCGGCAAGCTGTGGCGGCATGGCAGCGACGAGTTCCTGCTGGCGGTGCCGCGCACGGCGGACATGCCGCTGCCGGAGGACCTGGCCGAGGAGATCCGCCAGCAGCTGGAGCTGCCGCTCTCGGTGCTGCCGTACACGCTGTTCATGACCGGCAAGCTGGGCGTGAGCCTGTGCCCGGAGCATGCCACCGGGGTGTCGCGCCTGCTCGACCATGCCGAGGACGCGCTGTACCAGGCGGCCCGCGAAGGCGGCAATGCGGTGCGCATCCATGCGGTGGACACGCCCTCCAGCGCGCACAGCGAGAGCATCATCGCGCGCCAGATTGTCGACGCCATTCCCAATGGCGAGCTCAAGCTGCGCTACCAGCCGCTGGTCAGTGCCCGCGACGGCCATGTGGTCGGCATGGAGGCGCTGCTGCGCTGGCAGTCCCCGACCCTGGGCATGCTGGTGCCGGAGCGCTTCATGCGCACCGCCGAACGCCTGGGCATCATCGTGCAGATCGGCACCTGGGTGCTGGAAGGCGCGCTCAAGCAGGCCAAGCTGTGGCGCGACCAGGGCTTCGATGACTTCACCATCGCGGTCAACGTCTCCACCCTGCAGCTGCTGCGGCCCAACTTCTTCGCCGAGGTGATGTCGCTGATGCAGGCCGCCGGCGTCCCGGCGCAGATGCTGACGCTGGAGATCAATGAAAGCGCACTGACCAACAACGTCAACTTCGTCCACGAAACCCTGGTCAACCTGCGCAATGAAGGCATCAGCCTGAGCCTGGACAATTTCGGCACCGGCGACTCCAGCCTCAGCGCGCTGGTCCGCTATCCGGTGGACAAGCTCAAGATCGACCGCAGCTTCATCAAGAGCGCGCCGGCCGGCAACCGCGAAGCGGCCATCGCGCGCGCGATCATCGCCATGGGCCACCAGCTGGGCATGACGGTGATCGCCAACGGCGTGGAATCGCAGGCGCAGCTCGGCTTCCTGCGCCGCAACGACTGCGACGTGTTCCAGGGCTATCTGTTCGGCGAACCGATGTCGGCCGATGCGGCCGGCATGACCCTGCGCCGGCGCTACCTGCGCCCGGAGGCCTTCGCCGAGACGCGCCCGGACCGGACGCTGCTGCTGCTGGACGACGAAGAGAACGTGCTGCGCTCACTGGTGCGCCTGTTCCGTCGCGATGGCTACCGGATCCTGGCCGCGGGCAACGTGCGCGATGCGTTCGACCTGCTGGCGATCAACGACGTGCAGG
>Ga0308171_1002566_pt1 | contig 18791 bp, 15 predicted proteins | sample PhyGR1_FD_202135 | JGI IMG/M metagenome (GOLD analysis project Ga0308171, IMG submission 202135) | Phyllosphere microbial communities from UC Gill Tract Community Farm, Albany, California, United States - DLSLSG.R1 | ecosystem: Host-associated > Plants > Phyllosphere > Unclassified | place: USA... | reverse complement strand
TGATTCTTGTAATTTTAAAGGAAGCTGGAAAAAAGATTCAATTAAAAAATAAAGAAAAAAACCTTCAGAATTTCTGGAGGTTTTTTTATGCTTAAAGGTCTTCTGAGACGGTAGTTTTTATTATTTTTACGCATGAGCAATTTCATAGATTTTAATTCGGCAAAAAAGCTTCACAAGATGCAGTCACAACAAAATAAAATTACACAGTTATTTAATATACAATATCCGATTATTCAGGCGGGAATGATCTGGCATTCCGGATGGAAGCTGGCTTCGGCGGTTTCAAACTGTGGCGGATTGGGTTTAATTGGTTCAGCAAGTATGTATCCCGATATTTTGCGTGAAAACATTCAGAAATGTAAAAAAGCTACCGATAAACCTTTTGGTGTAAATGTCGCATTGCTTTATCCAAATTTAGAAGAAATTATCAATATTATTTTGGAAGAAGGTGTGAAAATAGTTTTTACATCTGCTGGAAGTCCTAAAGCCTATACTGAAACTCTTCAAAAGGAAGGAATAAAAGTCGCTCACGTAGTTTCTTCAACGAAATTTGCAGTGAAATGTGAAGATGCGGGAGTTGATGCTATCGTTGCTGAAGGTTTTGAAGCTGGCGGTCACAATGGTAGGGACGAAACAACGACTTTCTGTCTAATTCCTAACGTGAGAAAACATATTTCAAAACCATTAATCGCAGCAGGTGGAATTGCTTTAGGGTCCCAAATGAAAGCAGCAATGATTCTCGGTGCAGACGGAGTTCAGATCGGTTCACGTTTTGCGGCAACTGTAGAAGCAAGCGCACACAACAATTGGAAACAAAAAATAACAGAACTTCAGGAAGGTGATACCCATTTAACGTTGAAAGAATTGGCGCCTGTAAGAATGGTTAAAAATAAGTTCTTTAATGAGTTGGAAGAGATCTATAATGTTGGAAGAAATAAAGAATCTTTAATTGCTTCTTTGGGGCGTGCAAGAGCCAAAAAAGGAATGTTTGAAGGTGATATGGAAGATGGTGAACTAGAAATCGGACAGGTTTCTGCTTTGATTGATGATGTTTTACCAGTGGAAACTGTTTTCCAGAATTTGTTGAAAGAATTTAATGAAGCAAATAATCCAAGTTTATAATAGTAATGGGAGGTAGGATTATCAATGTAAATGGTAAAAAACTTTATGTAGAATACAATAATTCATTTAAAAATAAACCGACAATTGTCTTTTTGCATGATTCTTTGGGCTGTACTCAGCTTTGGAGGGATTTTCCTGCAAAATTGGCGGAAGCAACGCAATGTAATATTTTAATCTATGATCGTTTGGGTTACGGAAAATCTTTTCCAATGTTGAGTCACAAAAGAGAAAATAATTATATGGAATCCGAGTCTGATTTGTTGAATGATTTACTAAATGAATTAAATATAAAGGAAACAATTCTTTTCGGTCATAGTGACGGAGGGACAATTGCTTTAATCGCAGCCTCAAAATATCCTGAAAAAGTAAAGGCTACCATTTGTGAAGCCGGACATATTTTCGTTGAAGATGTAACGGTAAACGGAGTGAAAAATGCTTTACAGGCTTATCGTACAACAAACCTTCCTGAGCGTTTACAGAAATATCATAGTGATAAAGTAGAAATGATGGTGAAAGCATGGACTGAAATTTGGCTAAGCGATCGTTTCAGATCTTGGAATATAGAATATTTATTAAAAAACATTACAAGTCCATTACTCTTCATTCAAGGAGAAGCCGATGAATATGGAACATTAGATCAGATTGAAAAAACAATTTCACAGGTAAGCGGAAATGCAGAAAAATTTATTATTCCGAATGTGGGACATACACCACATAAAGAAATTCCGGAATTGGTTTTAGAAAAATCAATTGAATTTATAAATACAATTTAAATTCCAAACAGAATAATTGGCTTTATTCAAAATTTAATATTATGCTATAAATGATCAATTTCATGTTGAATATTTTCTCTTGCCTGAATTTCATATTTTTCTCTAAAATCTTCTGTTTTAAAAATATCCTCCAGTTCCAAAAAATGCTTTAAAACTTTTTTTCTCCCCGGTTTATATAAAAGATCAGGATAAATAGAATATTCTTTTCTGATTTTTTTCGTGTAGTCAATATACGTTTTCCAATCTTTTCCGAGAATTGAAAGATCGGCATCTAATAGATAATTGGTGTCATTATCTTCAGAATTCTGATGAAATTTTGTAGCGATAATTTGATCTGAAATTTGTTCAACAGAATCTTGATCTAAGTTTAATTTTTGCAATCTTAATTTCCCAAACTCTGCACTTTTTTCTTCATTAGATTTAGAAGTTGAATCATAAATAACATCATGATAAAAAACTGAAAATGAAATATTGGAAAAATTTGAAATTTTGTCTTTTACAAAATCAAGTTCAGTAAACATATTTTCTAGATGTTCAAGATTGTGATAGTGCCTGCTTTTTTCAGAATATTTCTTTTCAATTTCAGACCAGAAATTTTCAATAATATTTCGATCCTGAGTAAATTGAAAACAGTTTTGCAGAAATCTTTCTTTCAGATTCATCACTAAAATAATTTAGATAAAAAAAGGAACTTAAAAAGTTCCTTGATTTGCTTCAATTGTAGCTTTCAATTCAGCCCAGCCTCCGCCGTTATGACCGTCTTTCAAGCCTTGAGTGTTTAGATATTCCAAAGCTTTTCCGCTTCTGTTTCCGCTTCTGCAGAAAATAATAACCGGTTTTTCGATAGAAAGGATTTCATCCTGTCTGTCTTCCACCTCACCTAGCGGAATATTTTTAGCACCTTCTATATGACCGTCCATTTCCAATTCCATTGGTTCACGAACGTCGATTAATTCATAATTTCCTGATTTTAAAACTTCTGATAAAGACATAATTATATTAATATTTAAGAGTTAAAAATTAGATCCGAACCATCTAAAAAAGCCATACAGCAATTCGATCGTTCAAAGTCCAAACAAATTTATAAAATAATCTTAGTTTTGCAAGGTAAAATAATGAATTCGAACGCTGAAAAATATTCACAACTCATTAAATCCAAAGCAAAAAGTTTTGGATTCCAGAATTGTGGTATCTCAAAAGCAGATTTTTTGGAGGAAGAGGCAAGACCTTTGGAAAATTGGCTAAAGAATAATTTTCATGGAGAAATGAAATACATGGAAAATTATTTTGACAAGAGACTTGATCCTAGATTGTTGGTAGAAGGTTCAAAATCAGTAATTTCTCTTTCCTACAATTATTTTCCTGAAGAAAAAATTTCGACGTTAGAAAATTTCAAAATTTCAAAATATGCCTATGCAGAAGATTATCATGAAGTGATTAAAGATATTCTGCGTGAAATGGTCACGGACCTTCAGGAAGAAATCGGAGAATTTAGTTTCCGCGTTTTCGTAGATTCTGCACCGGTTTTGGAAAGAAGCTGGGCAAAAAAATCAGGAATCGGATGGGTAGGGAAGAATGCTAATTTAATTACAAAACAAAACGGTTCCTTTTATTTTTTGGCTGAAATTATTTGTGATCTGGAATTGATTCCGGATCATGAAACTACCGATCATTGCGGAACTTGCAGAAAATGTATCGATGCCTGTCCTACCAATGCAATTGTTTCAGACAAAATCGTAGACGGAAGCAAGTGTATTTCTTACGCAACGATTGAATTGAAAGATGCAATTCCCGATTATTTTAAAGATAAAATGGATGATTGGATGTTTGGTTGTGATGTTTGCCAGGATGTTTGCCCATGGAACAGATTTTCTGCGCCCAATAAACAAAGTAAATTCAAACCCAATGAAGCGTTGAAGAATTTCAAGAAAGAAGAGTGGAAAGAATTAACACAGGAATTATTTTCAGAAATTTTCAGAAAGTCACCCGTGAAACGAACGAAATTTGCAGGATTAAAACGAAATATAGAATTTTTAGGAGAGTAATTCGGAAGAATTTTTCAAAATAAGATTAAAATTTTTGGTGATAAAACCTCATCTGGAATTTCAGGTGTTCCAAAGTAAAGAGGTTAAACGACCATTCCTTGAGTTTTTTAGATTCAAAGAGGTAAAGATTTTATTGTGGTAAAAGGAAAAACTGATTTTCAGGAAATCAGATATTAACAAAAATCAACGTTTTTTCTGCGTTCTTTTTGGAGCTACTTTTACTCTTACTTTTAATCTTTTGTTTGATTTTACGTTTTTGTGCATATTTGTGTGTATTTCGTAACTAAATGTAGCAATTTTTCCAATTAAAACAAATACTTTTACTGAAAATTGTAGATTAAATTTTTATTAATATAATTAAAAACATGACTGTGAAAAAGATGTTGTTTATCATTCTCAAAACTTTAGGAATTATTATAGGAATCGTTGTTTTGTACGTTGCGATGGGGTTTTTATTGCCTTTCATAGAGGTTTCGGCGAAGGATGACGGACAGAAAAAAGAAATTCCGATTTATATTTATACCAACGGCGTTCATACCGATATTGTGATGCCTGTGAAGAATAATTTGCAGGATTGGAGCGCAAAAATTCCTTTCAACAATATAAAATCTAAGAAAATCGATTATAATTATGTCGGGATTGGCTGGGGCGATAAAGGTTTCTATCTCGATACTCCGACTTGGGCAGATTTAAAGTTTTCAACGGCATTTAAGGCCGCTTTTTGGTTGAGCGAATCAGCAATGCACTGCTCATACTACAGAACAATGAAAGAAGGTGATGACTGCAAAAAAATAATGATCAGCAAAGAGCAGTATAAAAAATTGGTTGAGTTCGTTGACAATAAATTTGAGAAAGATCAAAACGGAAACTTTATTTTGATTCCTACCAATGCAGTTTACAGTGATAATGATGCTTTTTACGATGCCAACGGAAAATATAGTTTCCTTGATACCTGCAATACCTGGGCAAATAATGCACTGAAATCTGCCGGACAAAAAGCAGCGCTTTGGACTCCTTCTGATTATGGAATATTTTTACACTATAAATAATTTTTAACGAAAATTTTTAGTCTGATTTTTGCATACCTGTTTTTGTTTTCATGAAAAGCAGAAATTAAGATGGATAAGGAAACTTATTTTTCATCGTCATTAAAATCTGTTTTATGAATTATCATCAAAAATAAATGTAATGAAGCACCGACTTTATCGTGAGCAGCAGCTCAATTGTGATATAAAAACTGCCTGGAAATTTTTCTCAGCAGCCAATAATCTATCGGAAATTACTCCGAAAGAAATGAAATTTACTGTATTGACTCATTTTGAAAATGATGAAATTTTTGAGGGAATGATCATTGATTATTTCGTTTCACCATTATTGGGAATAAAAATGAAATGGAAAACAGAAATTATTCAGGTTGATTTTCAGAAAAGCTTTACCGATTTTCAAAAGAAAGGACCTTACAAACTCTGGCATCATCATCATGAATTTATAGAAAATGAAAACGGCGTTTTGATGAAAGATACGGTAGATTACGAATTACCTTTAGGCTTTTTTGGAGAAATTGCCCACACGATTTTAGTAAAGAAAAAGCTGGAAGATATTTTTAATTACCGTTACCAAATTTTAGAAACCAGATTTAATAATAAAGTGTAAATATGCCTGAAAATTCAAATAAAATAAATATTTTCTGGTTTCGAAGAGATTTACGACTTGAAGATAATACGGCGTTACATCAAGCTTTACAGTCGGGATTGGAGGTGTTGCCAATTTTTATTTTTGATACAGAAATTCTAAGTCATCTTGAAAATAAAGCTGATAAAAGGGTAGATTATATTCATCAGGCTCTAAGTGAAATTCATGATGAATTGAAAAAACATAAGAGTGGTATTTCAACATTTAAAGGAAAGCCTGCGGATATTTTTAAAAATTTAATCAAAGAATTTAACGTTGATTCCGTTTTTTGTAATAGAGATTACGAACCTCAGGCAATTAAAAGAGATCAGAAAATCGCTGCATTTCTTCATGAAAATAATATAGGTTTTGAGGATTTTAAAGATCAGGTGATCTTTGAGAAAAGTGAAGTAGTAAAGAGAGACGGATCACCTTACAGCGTTTATACACCATATTCTAAAGTTTGGAAAGAAAATTTTAAAGCTTTAAAATTTGAACATTTTAAAACTGATTTTTCGAAATTTTTAAAATATTCTGCTCCTGCTTTTCTCAGCCTTAAAGATATTGGTTTCGAAAAAACTGATATTGAGTATAAAAAACCAACCTTGGAAAAATCAATCATCGATGACTATGGTCGGTACAGAGATTTTCCGGGCTTGAATCATACAACTCGTTTAGGCGTGGCTCTTCGTTTCGGAACAATTTCTGTCCGACAATGTGTTGATTTTGCTTTGAAACATAATGAAACTTGGTTAAATGAACTGATCTGGAGAGAGTTTTTTATGCAGATTTTGTTTCATTATCCGAAAGTTGTTCATCATTCTTTCAAAGAAAAATATGAAAATATCGAATGGCGAAATGATGAAAAAGAATTTAAGCTCTGGTGTGAAGGAAAAACGGGCTATCCGATTGTAGATGCGGGAATGCGACAGCTGAATAAAACCGGATTTATGCACAACAGAGTTCGAATGGTAGTGGCAAGTTTTCTCACCAAACATCTGTTGATCGACTGGCGGTGGGGCGAAGCTTATTTTGCTGAAAAATTACTGGATTATGAATTGTCATCGAACAACGGAAACTGGCAGTGGGCGGCAGGTTGCGGATGTGACGCAGCACCTTATTTCAGAGTTTTTAATCCATCTGAGCAAACTAAAAAATTTGATAAAGATTTAAAATATATTAAGTCGTGGCTTTCGGAAAAAGATTTGAAAACAGAACCGATTGTGGAGCATACTTTTGCCAGAAAGAGAGCTTTGGACGTGTATTCAAAAGCAGTTAAACAATAAGAAGAGTTTATCTGATAATCTGATTTAATACAAAATTTTAAATTTTTTACTTAAATTATTTCATTCTATCAGGTTACTAAATAAAAAAATCCGTCTCAGTTTTGAGACGGATTTTTTATTTCATTAAATGTAATCAATTAACGATTAGTTTATTTTAAGAATGTTAAGACCGTCTTTTCCTGATGCTACAAAAGCAAGGTTATTGTTGATGTAGATGTAGTTTGCAGAACCATTCAGTTTGTAGTAACCTACTACTTTAAATGAGTTTTTGTTCAGAACAATTACACCATCTGTACCGTTTGCAAGATAAAGATAGCAGTTGTTTACAGCAACAGCATTGGTAAGTCCAGTCTGGCTGAATACATTCTGATTGTTTACTTTAAAGTTTCTAGGTACAAAAGTACTCATCATCTGACCATCGCTTAGTCTTATTTTTGCAACCCCTTTGTCACTCAATGCAAGGTAAACATATTCATCATCGAGAACAATTGCATTCTTTCCGTCAGTAACAGTTTGTGTAAGAGTAGTATAAGTGTATACTTTTGCGTTAGATCCGTCATTATTAGCAATTCTAAGTGTAGCACCGTTTGCCTGAGTAGCTAAAAATACCTGATAAGTATTATTGTGCGCTACATATTTTGCTCTGTCTCCTGCAAAGTTAAACTGTTCTGCTACAGAATATCCGTCATTAGGATTAAGTTTAAAGAATCCTCCACCTGTTGTTCCAGTTGATGCATACAGATAATTATTGTAGAAATATGAATTTTTTGCTGTCGAGCTTGGAAGCTTATAATTCAGGAATGAAGAAAGATCCTGAGTATTGAATATATTGTTATAAAGCGGAGCAGTAACTAGTTTTGCACCGTTTTTATCTCCACCTACTGCATAAAGCTTATTGTTGGCAACATCCACATTATTGAACTCAATATTATTGAACAATGCTTCGCTCACTAATGAAGGAGAATTGTAATCAGTTACATTAATGATTCTGATGGCACCTTTTGTATTGTTTCCGGCAGTTGCATCATTGGTATGGTAAGATACATAAGCGAAACCGTTATTCATGGTAACACCCGTTGCGCTAAGTGTAGTGCTGGTAACCGAAGGGCTTACTACATTTGCCACTAATGTGAACTGCAACTCAGTATCTGCACAAGGAGCAATTCCTTTTTGTGGAGTACATTCTGCAGCAGGGATAAATGCGTTTGAATTTAACGTAACCTGATTGTTGATTTTATTATTGCTCTGTAATACAGAATAAGAAGTATTCACAAAGTTCATGTCAATAAATCCTGTGAAAGCAGGAGAAGCATTAAGATTTGCGAAAGACATATTTGAAAAATCCATTCTTGCAAAAGTGCTTCCGGTGTTGCTTACTTTACCGTCTACCGATACACTTCCGCCTGTTACTTCAGTATACGACTGAGGCTTCAGATTCAATACTCCTGAACCGTTTACATTAAATCCTTTTGCGAATGTAAGATAACCTTCGTTATTCAGGTTAGAGTTCAGGTAATTGTTTTGTGCATTGAAAACCATTCTGCAACGGTTATTTACTGTCGATCCTCCGTTAAGACTTACAGAATTGCTGAAGTTCAGATTATTAAAATTATTAATGGTTCCATCTACAGATCCTGTACTGTAAGTTGCAAATCCGTAGTTATCCAATGTTCCTCCTGAATTCAGGTGAAAATTAGCTGAACTTGAGATTTTACCATTATTTCCTACTTCTACTTTACCACCATTGGGAACATTGATCCAGTTTGATCCTCCCAGCTCACCAAGAATGATGATTTTTCCTGCAGAGTTAAAATTGAATCCTCCGGTAAAGGTTGTACCTTCCGCAATGTAATACGTTTCTCCGTTGTTGATATTATACCAGTTACTGCCAACCGCTGCTATAGCACCGGAAAGATTGGGAGTATAGGTTGTTTTGTTCGTTGCTGCAGAAAGTTTCTGCCCGCTTTGGTCGAATTTAATAAAATCAACTGCCGAATTCTTTAATTCGATATTTTTGGCTAGGTCGCCCCCATATCGAAGAGTAATATCTCCATTGGTAATAGAATTGGAGCTCTCATTGTTTTCAGAAAGAGAAGTATCTTCTGAAGAACACCCGGTTGCAGCAACAAGAAGGAATAATCCCATTGCTACGCTTAGTTTTTTAGTCATTAAGAATAAATATTATTTTATAAAGGTTTTTTTTATTGTTGAAAGATCACGCACCGAATTCACGAGCTTTTTTAGAGGTTTTTTGAGGATTCCACGGATCTTTGTAAGAATCAAAAAAGAAGAATTCATCTAAATAGGCAATTGTTCGTACAATACGCATAAAATATCCCATGTATAATGGATAAAGAGGCACGTATATAATTTTTGATAAAAATTTTTTTTTATTTTTTACTATTAACAGGCAAACGAGGAACTGCATGAAATAGAGCAGCAAATATACTAAATATTTGAGAGGCAGCCAAAAAAGTAAGAATTCTGGGTTCTCAATTATTATTCGAAACATATAAATCATCCAGGTAATATCTAAAACTAATCCGAAAAATACATTTTCAAAGAAAGAGAAGAAATTTGACCATCTGAAATTCTTGTTAGGAATCCATATATCAGAATGTTTTCTGAGCCTGAAACGAATCAGTGAACGAGACCAGCGCAATCGTTGCTTGGCAAGTTTCGCCCAATCTACGGGAACATGCGTATTGCATATTGCTGTCTGCTCAAAATGAATATTGTACCCTATCTTTCTGATCTTTACGGTTAAATCACCATCAAGACCGGGTCCTACATCCCATCCGCCAACTCTTTCAAGTACCTGTCTCGGAAATACCCCAAAGGCACCTGAAATAATTTTGTAAATTCCGAGTGAAGAAACTACAATTCTTGATATGCTTATCGATTGTTGGTATTCTAAATACTGCATGGTTGATGTAAGAGAGTCGTTGTCGTTTCTTACCATCAGATTTCCGCCTACACCTCCCAGGTCTTTGTAGATATAGAAAGGGAGTAAAGATTTTTCTATGGCATCATTATCAAGTGATGAATCTGCATCAATGTGGACAATAAATTTTCCTTTCGAATACTTCAAACCGAGATTGGCTGCTGATGCTTTTCCGCCTCGTATTTCGGAACGCAGAAATTTTGAGATCATACCTTTCTTCTCAAAAGTTGCCCCTATTATCCCAGTATAATCTGTAGAGCCGTCATCTACCACAATAATTTCGATATTCTTATAGGTTTGCTTCTGCATCGACATTACCATTTTATGAAGGTGCTTACCCTCATTATGTCCAGGAACCAAAACCGTTATCAGTGGAAATTCGTTCATTAGCTTTTCGCGAGCAGATTTCCATTTGTCTTTGCTAATAAAACGCTTTCTGAAGGTTACAAAAAGAACGACAATTTCGAGAATAAGAAATCTTGGTATGTCTATAATAAATACATACCATCCCCAATTAAAAATTGTAGACCAATCTGAATATCTTAGATTAGAAAATATGATTTCCCAGAAACTTTCCACGCTTATTTTTAATTGAATATTTCGTTAATCGCTTTCTGTGTAAGCTCATAAGTATAGATTTTTTCCACATTCAGTTCAGAAGGGGTCTGTTCCGTCTTGCAGTTGATGCAATGCACTCCGATTAAAGGTTTCTGAAATTCATTTCCACATATTTCGTTCAGACAATAGAATATTTTACCGGGTTTGTCATAATCTACCCCGAGATTCTTCAACTCCATACTGCATTTGGGGCATACCAGTTTTTCTCCTTTTACAAAATTCTGTTCAGTAGCTACATGAGCACATCTGAAATGATGGATCAATACTCTTACCTGTAAATTGTGTTCTCTACACTTCGGACACTCTTCTCTGTAATTCAGAAATCCGGAATTACATTTATGGCAAATATGAGAGGTATCTGCATAATTTCTGCGAAGGAGGTCACTTTTATAACCAATATACAGTAAAGTTCTGCCATTGGCGTATGCTTCGGTAGTTCCATCATAACAGGCTTCAATTCTTGGGTAAGAATATCCACTCAGAGCATCAGAACTTTCATAGAACTCTATATTTTTATTTCTTGAATAATAATATAAGATATTTTTTTTCAGTAGATTATCTTCCTGCAGAACAACTTCATTAAGTTTTTTTATAGCATTTAAAATAAAACTTATATAAGGTATCTTGTTTTGAATATTTACGTTCTGGATATAACCGTCACATAAATATTTAAGATTGTAGTTTTTATATTCTTTATAAAATTTCTTTAAATCTTTTTGCAGAAAAATCGGTTTAAGAAAAATCTTTGGATCTCGATGTCTGATCACAGAGATTAGAAATTCTCTTACTTCCCAAGCTTTTTCATTATTAATAATCCATATATCTGCACTGTCGGCATCAGGAATTTCATTTCTGTCTATACATTCATCCAGTAATTGAGCTCTGATTCCGTTTTCAAGGGTCAGTATTCTTTCGGGCATAGTTTATGTAAATTTAAGTTTCCTTACTTTCACAGGAATATTACTGATTTTCACGTCTTCCCAAGGCTTTCCGTCTATTGGTACAATATCAATAACCACTCCGTATTTATTGTCATCTATCGTTTTATTAATCACGGTATTATCCTTTATCTCGGAGATAGAGTAGATTTTTCTTACTTTTCCGGTAAGGGTTTTGTTGAATCCGTACGGCAGCTTAATGGCAACACGATCTCCTTCATGAAATTCATCCAGATCTCCAATATCAATATATGCCTGTACAAACTGTCTTTTGCGAATCACCGATGTAATAATATCTGATTTATAAGCAACCTGACCATCTGTGACACGGAAACGGTCTACTTTCCCATTCACAGGCGAAACATAATAGTTTTTGATATTAGAAACTATATTTTCAGCTTTTGCTCTAATGTTTTTGTTGTTATTAATCGCTGATGTTTTAAGAATCTCACTGTTAAGCGCTTTAATATCAGCATTCAGAGAGGCAATCTCATACTGAAGATCATCAATAGAGCGATCTACATTGGCAAGTTCATTCGGTGTAATCTGATTGATATATACCAGTTTTTCTTTTCTGCTTTTTTCGCTTTTCCAGAACGATACTCTTTTTTTTAGATCAGCAACAAGACTTTGTTTTTTTAAAACCTGAGAACTTAGCTCGGCCTGATGATTTTCAAAAGTAGCATTGCCAACAAGATTTTTTAATGAATCCTGCAGTGTGTTACGGCGAAGATTGGTATCGTAGAATTCATAGCTAAAAAGTGTATCCCCAATTTTTATAGGAGAATCTTCTTTTATACTATAATTAAGAATTCTTATATCTGATGTAAATTTTACATCAAACTGCTGCTGCTTTAGAAATCCGTCGGCATAATCAAAAATCCAGGAAGATATAAGCCATTTAAGAACGGAGAATATAATCAATAGTAAAATAGCAAAGTATATCCAACGGTCCCACTTCCTCTTTTTTACGGGTTTATCGTAGGATACCTCCGTAATTTTATCGTCGTTAAAATTAATATCCATTATTATGGTTTGAAATTATTCATTTGGGAAAGATCATAATATCCTAATTTTGTAACACCTTCGGACTGAACCGTCGTTTCAGCGTTCAGAAGATCATTAAAATCAGTAAAATCATTGATACGAAATACCCAAACATAATAATCGGGACCCAGTATGTCTCTTATAGTTAATGTCTTGTTCAGTTTTTTATCCAGACTTAGAACATCGTAAGCCATGATATAGGTCATAACGTTATTATTGTGTAATGCTGTGGCAACCTCAGCCGGCAACTGCATCGGAACGCTTACTCCCAAATCCATATTATTCTGATTGCACCAAATCTTTGAGTTGGTAAAAAGGTTGATTAGCCTTTGCGCATACAGATCAATATTGGTTTTATAGTCGTCAAAAGTATGCGGCTCAATATCGAGATGTATTCCTGTAAAACCCTGAATCTTTGCCTCCTCCAGCAAGATTTGTAAATCTACAAAACCACTGTCTGTTTTAGCGAAAGAATTTTCACCGATCAAACGGTATACCTGAATATTATTTTCTGAAGCCATCGCCATGAAGTCTGCGACTTTTGCCATATCGGTTACTTTACCTACAGAAAGAAAAACACGGTTCACATGCCAGTGATTCATCTGGTCGATAATATAGGTGTTTGAATAATTCGTAAAGAAGCTGCTCCAGATATAGGTTTCTTGCCCTGCATTGTCATAATTGACTACACTGTCTAAACCTTCTGTTTTATAATCTGTTCCAGATGTCATTCTGTATTCAAGATATTTTTCGTAGAGATCAGATTTTTTATCACAGATCTGTATTTGATTGTTTAAAAATTTTTCAGCGGTTGCCAGGTAATACGCAGGACTGAATGTATTGCTCTTTTCGTTGGCAGAATTTACTTTAAGTTCAGACTGCAGATAATTACTTTCACTTTGCAGGATTTCTATTTCTGATTTCAGAAGGTAATATTCTCTGAACATTGTGCTCAGTTTATCACGATAGATAGTCTGTATATCCTGAAGCGTATTTTTCTTTGCCTGAAGATCGTTTTCACTTTCAATATCATTTTTATTTCTGCTTACAGGAAGATTAATTGTAGCTCCTACGCTGGCAAAATTCCTGTCATTCGACAATGTTGAGTAATAATTGTAACGAAATTTTAGTCTAAGATCAATTTGTTTATCTCTTTTGTTTTTAATATCCAGTATTTCTTTCTCCATTTTTAAGGCAAATTCCTTATCCTTTACCAATGCGTTGAAATTTATATTTTCTACCGGAGTAAGATCAGGAATCTCAGCCGTAAGAATTTCTTTCGTAACGGTATTTTTATCTTCTGTTTTCAGAAGACTTTCCAGCGACTTTTTCTCAATAGAAACCTTGTCCAGAAGATATTTAGACTGTGCGGTTTCTGCGTCATTTTTAAGTCCGTTCTTATTTTGATTGATCGTAAAATCGTTTAGAAGTTTTAAAATTTTCTCATAATCGGATAAAAGACTGATTTTTTTCTGATCAAAAGTCATTCTTACCTGATCAAGATCTGCCATGTGGCTGATTTCTTTTTTGTATTTCAGTTTTTCTAAAAGATCAATTTTTCTTACTCTTTCATTTAAAGAGTTTTGCATTCTTTGGTTTTTTGAGCTTCCTTCTCCCAAAGCCAGCCAGTCCAGACCAGAAGATACTCTGGCACGGTAAAATACATTGTCTTCATCACCAAATCCTGGACTGAAATTGTAGTTCATGTCAGAAACCCAGTTAAGATGTATTTTATTTTTTTGTTCCAGGCTTTTTGTATGTAAAGAAAAATCAGACTTATTCAAAGAAAGGCCGGAAGGTTTAAAATCATAATTCTTTATTTCAGCCTTCGTATCAGGAGTGGTCATTAGTTTTGAAATGATTTCCTTTGCAGACTGATATATCTTGTGATACTCTGTTGCGAGCGTGCTTAATGATATAGAATTGATGCTTAGATTTGACTTGTTTTGAGCATTAAAAAAAATGAAAAAATTCAGTATTAATAGAATTAGTATCTTTCTCCGCATATAGTAAATTAATTTTTTTTGCAAATTTATAAATTTTACTTCAAATTTTTTCAAATTAGTGTGGTATGTAAGGATAATTTTAATAAAATTTTAAAAATAACTAAAATTTTCAAAAAGATACAAAGGTTAGAATCCATGGTAAATTGGGCATTATTATTACTAAATCAAGAATATATATTGAGTTATAGATTTTTTCTAATTCTGATTTGTGATTATTTAAAGCACACAAAATCTACTAAAATTTCATGTTGATTCTTAGTCTTTTTATCAACAAATATGTTATTGCAAAATGTTGTAATAAAGGAAAAAATCAAATTTTTTAAATATTGTTCAGGCTATCATTTTTCTGCACATATATGATTAAATAATTATTTGGATTGTTCAGCTATAAGCTATTCAGTGAAAATGGTAAAAAAAACAGTGATTCATATAAAAGTTTTCAGAGATTAGTTGTTGAAATTTGCAGTAGATTTACTAAATATCTGCTGACGAAATATGATTTTTAGAAAAAATTCTTATAAATTTTGACAATGGATTATATCCTGTTGTAGTGGTACATAGGTAAGAATAGGCATAAAAATTGGTGCTACCAGCATGACCAATCAGTATTACAATTCATTTTTAGGTGGTCCTGTCATAGGACGTTTTTATTGTACCACCGTTAGCTATAAGTTATAACGATTTATAAAAATTTAAAAAAATTGATATTGTATTTAATTTCTATATAATTTTAAATAAGAAAAAATATGTTGAGCTTTTCTCATCTGAAGGTAAATTTTAGGAAAGCTTTTTGAAATGTTGTCATCAAACACTAACTAAAATAATAATTATGGAAGGAAAAGAACATTATAGCAGGAGAAACTTTCTCAAGGTGTCCGGATTACTGGCGGCTTTTGCTGCAATTCCGGTATCTGTAAAAGCATTTTATCAGGATGTTAAGCAATATCTGATCCCAAAGAAAAACGTATCCAGACTTACATTGTCTATTAACAAAACCAGTCATACATTATATGTAGACACCCGTACAACAGTGTTAGACCTGGTAAGAGAACAGCTTAATCTCACGGGATCAAAGAAAGGGTGTGACCACGGTCAATGTGGTGCCTGTACAATACATATTAATGGTGAGAGAGCTTTAGGTTGTCTTACATTAGCATCTATGGCACAAGGAAAAGAGATCACAACAATAGAAGGTTTAGCCAATAAAGGAGAACTACACCCTATGCAGAAAGCATTCATCGAGTGTGACGGCTTTCAGTGCGGATACTGTACGCCTGGGCAGATCATGTCTGCGGTTGCCTGTGTGAATGAAGGGCATACAAATTCTGTTGAGGAAATAAAGGAGTATATGAGCGGTAATCTTTGCCGTTGTGGAGCATATAACGGTATTGTTCAATCCATTCAAAAAGTAGCAGCGAGATGAGACCATTTAATTTAGAAAAAGTAAAAACGGTTGCAGAGATTTCAGGTGTAAAATCCGCAAATCGACAATTGATTGCAGGGGGTACCAATCTGGTAGATCTGATGAAAAAAAACATCGCTCAGCCCGAAACGTTGATAGATGTAACCTCAGCATTATCTAACAATGTCACTTTCCAAAAAGAACATCTTACTATTGGAGCAATGGCAACGAATACCCGTGTCGCTACTGATAAAGATGTGATTGAAAAATTTCCACTCATTTCTAAAGCTATATTAGCCGGAGCGTCTCCTCAAATCAGGAATATGGCGAGTTCTGCGGGTAATTTGCTACAACGTACACGTTGTCCTTATTTTTATGACATTACAACGCCTTGCAATAAAAGAAACCCCAACAGTGGCTGTAGTGCTATTGAAGGAAATAACAGGATGAGTGCAGTGGCTGGATATAATGATCAATGTGTGGCAGTTCATCCTTCCGATTTTTGCGTGGCTTTAGCTGCATTGGATGCTAATGTAAAGGCAGTTACGGCAGATCAAAAGGAAATTGCTATTTCATTTAAAGATTTCCATAAGCTACCTGAAAATACACCTTGGCTTGATAATAATCTGCCTTCGGGTGCTGTAATCACCGATATAGATATACCATCCAATAAATTTGATAAACATACTTCCTATGTTAAGTTGAGAGACAGAACGTCTTATGCTTTTGCCTTGGTGTCGGTTGCGGCGGCATTGGATATGAGTGGAAAAACAATCTCAGAAGCACGATTGGCATCGGGCGGGGTAGCACACAAGCCTTGGCGTTGGTATGATGCGGAGAAATTTTTAAAGGGAAAACATGCAACAGAAGATGTTTTTGTAGAAGCTGCAAAACTGGCGACAAAAGATCTCAAACCATTATCAGAAAATGGCTATAAAATACCAATGCTTCAGGGAGCAATTGTCACCGCATTAAAAAATTGTGTCAATCAATAATTTAATGTGCAACTAAAAAATTAAATATTATGGGACTACTTAATATACTAAATTTTAAATTAAAAAAAACTGAAGGACGTGTAGAAGGTTTTGCAAAGGTGACAGGAAGCGGAAAATATACTGCAGAATATGACGTGAAAAATATCTGCTATGGTGTTTTAGTGGGAAGTACCATTCCGTCTGGAATTATAAAATCAATCTTAGTAGATAAAGCGAAAGAGGTAGAAGGTGTTATCGATGTTATTACTCATTTAAACAAGCCTGCAGTACAGGCTTTTTCTACTGAAGAAAAAATTAAAGAGGCAAAATTTACTTTACCGGTTTTTCATACAGATAAAGTTTTCTTCAAAGGGCAGCCCATTGCAATGGTGATTGCAGAAACATTGGAAGATGCCACATTTGCCGCATCGCTGGTAGAAGCGGAATACCAAAAAAATGATTTTATGGTTGATTTTGATTCTGCAAAAGAGTCTGTTTCTCTAAAACCATCAGGCAAAGAAAGAGGAAGTCAGGACGTTTTTAAAGATCTTCCTTTCACTGTAGATGAGCAATATAATATAAAGGCAGATGTTCACAATCCTATGGAAATGCACGCCACCATTGCCCATTGGACTGGAAATGATACGTTGCGACTTTACGACAAAAATCAGGGGGTTAATAATGTGCAGAAAACATTCGCAAAATTGTTTGGTCTTCCGGAAAAGAATGTGGAAGTTTTCAGTGAATTTGTTGGTGGCGGTTTTGGTTCGGGATTACAAGTCTGGCCACATACTTTGGCAGCGATATTAGGAGCGAAAAAGGTAAACAGACCTGTAAAGCTTATGCTTACACGACCTCAAATGTTTGCGGCAACAGGTTACAGACCTGCTTCCTGGCAACACATACAATTGGGTTCCGACAAATCTGGTAATCTATTGAGTATTTTACATCAGGCAAAAAATGGAACTTCAGTATTTCAAAATTTTAATGATAATATTACTGGTGTTACCCGTTTAATTTACAAATTTCCAAACTTAAAGACAGAATCTGCCACTGTTCCTTTAAATCTCAGTACGCCCACATGGATGCGAGGTCCAGGCGATTGTACAGGTGTTTTTGCAGTAGAGTCAGCGATAGATGAATTAAGTTATAAATTGAAAATCGACCCTGTTGAATTACGTCTAAGAAATATTTTATTGGAAAAACATCCCGAATCTGGATTACCTTGGTCAACCCACTTTTTGGATGAAGGTATGAAAAAAGGAGCTGAAATCATCGGATGGAATGCCAGAAAATCTATACCCGCGTCAACCATCGATGGCGACTGGTATATTGGTTATGGAATGGCTGTAGGGATGTGGAATGCAGGTAGGCAGGAAGCCAAAGCAGCCATTATTATGAAGAAGGACGGAAACATCATTGTACAAACTGCAATGACGGATATCGGAACAGGAACGGGAACAGGAATGCAGAATATTGCCCACGAGATTACAGGAATTTCAAAGGATAAAATCAGTATTGAACTTGGTAACTCAACACTTCCACCTGCGCCCAGTCAGGGTGGAAGTACAGGGTTGTCGTCAGTGAGTGGTGCTGTATTTGATGCAAGCAATCAATTAAAATTAAAGTTATCAGAATATGCCTCTTTAGTTAATGAAAAATTCAAAGGGGCTACTCTCGATACAGTTTTGCTTTCCGATACGGGAATCAGTTTAAAAAATGATTCCAAGACTGTTATGGAATATAAAGAACTATTTGAAAAAAATAATCTGAATGAGGTGAGATTGGAAGTGGCTTCAAAACCAGGGAGTGAACGTCAAAAATATGCATTCGGGTCTTCTGCGGCTCATTTTTGTAAAGTAAGAGTCAACAAAAGAACAGGAAAAGTAAAGATTGATAAATTGGCAGTTGTTGCAGATGGCGGTAAAATCATCAACAGTCAGGCGGCAGCTAATCAATGTCTGG
>Ga0308171_1002565_pt1 | contig 18798 bp, 12 predicted proteins | sample PhyGR1_FD_202135 | JGI IMG/M metagenome (GOLD analysis project Ga0308171, IMG submission 202135) | Phyllosphere microbial communities from UC Gill Tract Community Farm, Albany, California, United States - DLSLSG.R1 | ecosystem: Host-associated > Plants > Phyllosphere > Unclassified | place: USA... | reverse complement strand
TCGTCTACGGTCGCAGTGCCTTCGACGCGCGCCTGCCCGCGCCGCAGAAGTACCCCGCGCGTCAGACCCTGGAAGCGTCCCAGGCCGTGGCCCGGCTGCATGGGCTGGGCGAGGAGGGCGTGGTGTTCGCCCAGCAGAACCCGGACGTCATCGATCAGGGCGTGTTTCACAACGACGTGATCGCGGTCGGCAATGGCGAGTTGCTGTTCCACCACCAGGACGCGTTCCTCGACAGCGACCGCGTGCTGGCCGAACTGCAGACCAAACTCGCCGCGCGTGGCGGGCGCTTGCAGGCGATCGGCGTGCCCCGCGCCGAGGTCTCGGTGGACGACGCCGTGCGCACCTACCTGTTCAACAGCCAGTTGCTCAGTCGTGCCGACGGCAGCATGCTGCTGGTGGTCCCGGAAGAATGCCGCGCCAACCCGCGGGTCTGGAGTTATCTGGAGCGCCTGACCGGGCAGGGCACCGGCATTGCCGAGGTCAAGGTGTTCGACCTCAAGCAAAGCATGCGCAATGGTGGCGGGCCGGCCTGCCTGCGACTGCGCGTGGCGCTCAAGCCCGAGGAGCTGGCAGCGGTCAACCCCGGCGTGATCCTCACACCTGCGCTGCATGACACCCTGAACGACTGGGTCGAGCGCCATTACCGCGACCGTCTGGTCGAAGCCGACATGGCCGACCCGCAACTGTTGACCGAATGCCGCGAGGCGCTGGACGAGCTGACCCAGATCCTGGCACTGGGTTCGGTCTATCCTTTTCAGCTCTGACGATTATTTTCAATTCTGAATATCACCGAGGTACATGTATGTCCGACGCCCTGCGCTTGATTCTCGAAGACACCGACGGCACCCAACTGGAAACCTCCTGCACGCGCTTCTGCGTGGTCTGGCAGGGCAAGGAAGTCTGGATCCAGCACGACGGCCGCGGCCAGTTGCTGATCGGTGTGGATGTGGAAGAAGGCGATGCCGAGTACGCCAATCTGCTGCTGCGGCCGCTGGCGACCAACCTGGTCAGCCTGCAGCTGGAAATGGAACCGGCCGATGCCGGTGCCGAGGAAGAAGACGGTCACGTTCACGGTCCGGACTGCAACCACTAAAACCCCATCCTTCAGGGACGCCGCCCCATGCTCGCTCTTGGCAAACTGCTCGAACTGACCCTGGCCGGCCACGAGCCGGCGCAGAAGATCCAGCTGACCACCGGCGGCGTTTGCCTGCGCTGGTTGGGGGAAGGCGCCCTGGAGGTGCGCCCTCCGGCAGCGACGGACAGCGGCCTCGACCTGCTGCTGTCGGCCGGTGTGCACGGCAATGAAACCGCGCCCATCGAATTGCTCGACAGCCTGCTGCAGGCCATCGCTCGCGGCCAGTTGGTGCCCCGTGCACGCATCCTCTTTCTGTTCGGCAATCCTGAGGCGATGCGCCGCGGCGCTCGCTACATCGAGCGCGACGTCAATCGGCTGTTCAACGGCCGACACGCAGCCGTTAGCGGCAACGAGGCGCTGCGTGCCTGCGAGCTGGAACGCCTGGCGACGACCTTCTTCAGCCTGCCGCAACGCACGCGCCTGCACTACGACCTGCACACCGCCATCCGTGGCTCACGGATCGAGCAATTCGCCCTCTATCCTTGGAAGCAGGGTCGCGAGCATTCCCGGCAAGAGCTGGTGCGCCTGCAGGCGGCAGGCATGCGCGCCGTGTTGTTGCAGAACAAGCCTTCCATCACGTTCAGCGGGTTCACCTACGAGCAGCTCGACGCCGAAGCCTTCACCCTGGAGCTGGGCAAGGCCAGGCCGTTCGGGCACAACGCCGAGGTCGATCTGAGTTGTCTGGAGGCCAGCTTGCGGCACTTGATCGAGGGGGTCGAGACGGACCTCGAACAGCCTCTGGATGAGCTGGCGCTGTTTTCGGTTTCGCGCGAAATCATCAAGCACACGGATGCCTTCCGTCTGCATCTGGACGACGATATCGAGAATTTCACCGAACTGGCCCCCGGCTATCTGCTGGCCGAGGACGGTCGTGAGCAGCGCTGGGTCGTGGAAGAGCAGGGGGCACGCATCATCTTCCCCAACCCCAAGGTTGCCAATGGCCTGCGCGCCGGCATTCTCATCGTGCCGACGGCGCAGGCCTGAGCCTCAAGCGCTTTTCTGTTGCTGCTGCAGGCGACGCAGGGCCCGTACTTTCTGCACGGTATCGGCCACGGTGCGCGCGGCTTCCGCACCTTTGTGCAGGAAGTGGTTGAAGAAGTAGGTGTGATGCTGCTCGCCGTCATGGAAATGGTGCGGGGTCAGTACCACCGAGAATACCGGCACTTCGGTTTCCAGCTGCACCTGCATCAGCGCGCTGACCACCGACTGGGCGACGAACTCGTGACGGTAGATACCACCGTCCACCACCAGGGCCGCGCCGACCACGGCCGCATAGCGACCGGTCTTGGCCAGCAGCTTGGCGTGCAAGGGAATTTCGAAGGCGCCGCCGACTTCATAGAAGTCGATGTCGGCTTCTTGATAGCCCAACGCGCGCATTTCTTCGACGAAACCTTTGCGGCTCTGATCGACAATATCCTTGTGCCAGCAAGCCTGGACGAAAGCGATCCGTTCGTGGGTGTGGCTCTTGCTATCAATTGCAGTGGGTTGCATCGGTTCATTCCTGTTCAAGAAAAAAACAGGGCATGTGGATCGAAGGGGATCTGTGGGTACATGCGCATGGCACGGCCCTGCGTTGGCCTTTTGAAGGTGTCGCAATCCCGTTCTCTCTTCATCCGGACTATGACCGTCGGCCCCGGGATCACACCGGGTCTGCTGACCTTGCGGGCCGTTGCCGGCTCACAAGCGCTCGCGGGCTCGACGCGTTGCGCGCCATCACCGCCGGTGGGGAGTTGCACCCCGCCCTGAGAACGTTTGCCACCCCCATGGGGCGGCGCTGGTTTTGTAACATACTTGCGGACGCGCTGAACAGCGGCCCGGACAATTGTTTCACCAAGGCTTGATTCGTGGCCGCGCAACCCGCAGTAATAGAAGCTGACACGAACCCGAGGCCATCATGTCCATCATCGACCTGCGCAGTGACACCGTTACTCAGCCCACGCCCGGCATGCTCGCGGCCATGCACGCAGCACCGACCGGCGATGATGTCTATGGCGAAGACCCGACGGTCAACCGCCTCGAAGCCGAGGTGGCAACCCGTCTGGGTTTCCAGGCGGCGCTATTCGTGCCCAGCGGCACCATGAGCAACCTGCTCGCCCTCATGGCCCACTGCGAGCGTGGCGAGGAGTACATCGTCGGGCAGCAGGCCCACACTTACAAATACGAAGGCGGCGGGGCTGCCGTGCTCGGCTCCATCCAGCCCCAGCCCCTGGAATTCCAGCCTGACGGCACGCTGGACCTGGGTCAGGTCAAGGCGGCGATCAAGCCCGACGATTTCCATTTCGCCCGCACCCGCTTGCTGGCGTTGGAAAACACCATGCAGGGCAAGGTATTGCCGCTGAGCTACCTGGCCCAGGCCCGCGACTTCACCCGCGTGCATGGCCTGCAACTGCACCTGGACGGCGCCCGGCTGTACAACGCTGCGGTCAAGCTGGGTGTGCCGGCCGGTGAGATCACCCAGTATTTCGATTCAGTCTCGGTGTGCCTGTCCAAGGGCCTTGGCGCACCGGTCGGTTCGGTGCTGTGCGGTACCCAGGCCTACATCGCCAAGGCGCGGCGCCTGCGCAAGATGGTCGGCGGCGGCATGCGTCAGGCCGGGATCCTGGCCGCGGCCGGGCTCTACGCACTGGATCACCAGGTACAGCGCCTGGCGCAGGATCATGCCCATGCCGCGCGGTTGGCCGAGGGACTGCAGGCACAGGGTTACACCGTCGAGCCGGTGCAGACCAACATGGTCTACGTGCACCTGGATGCGCGCGCCGGCGCGTTCAAGGAATTCGCAGCCGCCCGCGGCGTCACTGTGACGGCCGCACCGCGGCTGCGCATGGTCACCCATCTGGGTGTCGATGCGCAGCAGATCGAGCAGGTCGTCGGTGTATTCGCCGATTTCGCGCGCAGCTGAACGCTTTGCTGTCCAATTGAGTGGACCAATCGTATAAACACACTGTACCCAGGCCGCAGGGCCTATATAATGCGGCCCTTTGCCGTCGCATCGCCCGTCGGGCGTGCGCACTGGCCTCTGGCCGCAGCCTGTCGTGGAAGAACCTATGAAAAGCGCAGAAATCCGTGAAGCCTTCCTTCGCTTCTTCGAGGAGCAAGGCCACACCCGAGTCGCCTCCAGCTCCCTGATCCCGGGCAACGACCCGACCCTGCTGTTCACCAACGCGGGGATGAACCAGTTCAAGGACTGCTTCCTGGGCCAGGAGAAGCGCGCCTACACCCGTGCCGTGAGCAGCCAGAAGTGCGTACGCGCCGGTGGCAAGCACAACGACCTGGAAAACGTCGGCTACACCGCCCGCCACCACACTTTTTTCGAGATGCTGGGCAACTTCAGCTTCGGTGACTATTTCAAGCGTGACGCGATCACCTATGCCTGGACGTTCCTGACGTCCGAGCTGTGGCTGAACCTGCCCAAGGAAAAACTCTGGGTCACGGTCTACGCCAGCGACGACGAAGCCTACGATATCTGGACCAAGGAAATCGGCGTGCCGGCCGAGCGCATGGTTCGCATCGGCGACAACAAGGGCGCTCCCTATGCGTCCGACAACTTCTGGACCATGGGCGACACTGGCCCCTGCGGTCCCTGCACCGAGATTTTCTACGATCACGGCGCCGACATCTGGGGTGGCCCGCCCGGCTCGCCCGAGGAAGACGGCGATCGCTACATCGAGATCTGGAACAACGTGTTCATGCAGTTCAACCGCACCGCCGACGGGGTTCTGCACCCACTGCCGGCGCCATCGGTGGACACCGGCATGGGCCTGGAGCGGGTCAGCGCGGTCCTGCAGCATGTCAATTCCAACTACGAGATCGACCTGTTCCAGAGCCTGCTCGAAGCCTCGGCCAGCGCCATCGGCTGCGCCAACCAGGGCCAGGCTTCGCTCAAGGTCGTGGCCGACCACATCCGCTCCTGCGGCTTCCTGATCGCCGACGGCGTGCTGCCGTCCAACGAAGGCCGTGGCTACGTACTGCGCCGCATCATTCGCCGGGCCTGCCGTCATGGCAACAAGCTGGGTGCCCAGGGCAGCTTCTTCTACCAGATCGTTGCCGCCCTGGTGGCCGAAATGGGCGATGCCTTCCCGGAACTCAAGGGCCAGCAGGCGCACATCGAGCGCGTGCTCAAGGCTGAGGAAGAGCAGTTCGCCAAGACCCTGGAGCAGGGCCTGAAGATCCTCGAACAGGATCTGGCCGAGCTCAAGGGCAGCGTCGTACCGGGCGATGTGGTGTTCAAGCTCTACGACACCTACGGCTTCCCGATGGACCTGACCGGTGACATCGCCCGCGAACGCGAGCTGACCCTGGACGAGGCCGGCTTCGAGCGCGAAATGAACGCGCAGCGCGAACGAGCCCGTTCGGCCAGCTCGTTCGGCATGGACTACAACAGCCTGATCAAGGTCGATGTACCCACCGTGTTCCTGGGCTACGACGCCAATCACGGCAATGGCAAGGTCATTGCGCTGTACAAGGACGGTGTCGCGGTCGACGTATTGAAAGAGGGCGAGGAGGGCGTGGTCATCCTCGACCAGACGCCGTTCTACGGCGAATCCGGTGGCCAGGTCGGTGACCGTGGCTACCTGCTGGCCGGCGGTTCGCGCTTCGACGTGCGCGACACCACCAAGACCAGCGGCGCCTTCGTGCACCACGGCGTGGCCGTGCTCAGCGACCTGGCGGTCGGTGTCGAAGTCAGTGCCGTGGTCGACGAGACCCTGCAGCGGGCCACCGGCCTGAACCACTCCGCCACCCACTTGCTGCACGCGGCCCTGCGCCAGGTGCTGGGCGATCACGTGCAGCAGAAAGGCTCGCTGGTCGACAGTCAGCGCCTGCGCTTCGACTTCAGCCACTTCGAGGCGATCAAGCCCGAGCAGATCAAGGCGCTGGAAGACATCGTCAACGCCGAGATCCGCAAGAACACCCCGGTGCAGACCGAAGTGATGCCGATCGACGAGGCGCGCAAGAAAGGCGCCATGGCGCTGTTCGGCGAGAAATACGGCGACACCGTGCGCGTGCTGACCATGGGTGGCGATTTCTCGGTGGAGCTGTGCGGGGGCATTCACGCCAAGCGCACCGGCGACATCGGCCTGTTGAAGATCACCAGCGAAGGCGGTGTGGCTTCGGGCGTGCGCCGCATCGAAGCGGTCACCGGCGCGACTGCCCTGAACTACCTGAACCAGGCAGAAGAGCAGCTCAAGGAAGCCGCGCAGTTGGTCAAGGGCAGCCGCGACAACCTGATCGACAAGCTCTCGGCAGTCATCGAGCGCAACCGTGCCCTGGAAAAGCAGCTGGAACAGTTGCAGGCCAAGGCCGCCAGCGCTGCCGGCGACGACCTGTCCGCCTCGGCGGTCGAGGTCAAGGGCGTGAAGGTCCTTGCCGCACGTATCGACGGTCAGGACGGCAAGGCACTGCTTGCGCTGGTCGACCAGTTGAAGAACAAGCTGGGCCAGGCCGTGATCCTGCTCGGCGGCGTGCACGACGACAAGGTCGTGCTGGTGTCCGGGGTGACCAAGGACCTGACGGCCCGGCTCAAGGCCGGCGACCTGATGAAGCAGGCGGCCACCGCCGTCGGCGGCAAGGGCGGTGGTCGTCCGGACATGGCCCAGGGCGGCGGCGTCGACGCCAGCGCCCTGGACGCTGCACTGGCTCTGGCCGTGCCGTTCGTGGAAAACGCGAACTGATTCAACCCTCGCCAGGGCTCGTGCCTTTCGCGACGAGCCCGGTGTTGTATTTAATGGGCGCCCTTCACGGGCTGAGGCGGCTTTGAAATGGCTTTGATCGTACAGAAATTTGGCGGCACCTCGGTGGGCACTGTCGAGCGTATCGAACAGGTCGCCGACAAGGTGAAGAAATTCCACGATGCCGGCGATGACCTGGTGGTCGTGCTGTCGGCCATGAGTGGCGAGACCAATCGCCTGATTTCCCTGGCCAAGCAGATCAGCGACCAGCCGGTACCACGCGAGCTGGACGTGATCGTTTCCACCGGCGAGCAGGTCACCATCGCGCTACTGGCCATGGCCCTGATCAAGCGCGGCGTCGATGCGGTGTCGTACACCGGCAATCAGGTGCGCATCCTCACCGACAGCGCGCACAACAAGGCGCGCATCCTGCAGATCGACGACCAGAAAATCCGCGCCGACCTCAAGGCCGGTCGAGTGGTGGTCGTGGCAGGTTTCCAGGGGGTCGACGAAAGCGGCAACATCACCACCCTGGGTCGCGGCGGCTCGGACACCACCGGTGTTGCCCTGGCAGCCGCACTGAAGGCCGACGAGTGCCAGATCTACACCGACGTCGATGGTGTCTACACCACCGACCCGCGCGTGGTTGCACAGGCTCAGCGCCTGGACAAGATCACCTTCGAGGAAATGCTGGAAATGGCCAGCCTCGGTTCCAAGGTGTTGCAGATTCGCGCGGTGGAATTCGCCGGCAAGTACAACGTCCCGCTGCGCGTCCTGCACAGCTTTCAGGAGGGTCCGGGCACCCTCATTACCATTGACGAAGAGGAATCCATGGAACAGCCGATCATTTCCGGCATCGCCTTCAACCGCGATGAAGCCAAGCTGACCATCCGTGGCGTGCCAGACACCCCCGGCGTGGCCTTCAAGATCCTCGGCCCGATCAGCGGGGCGAACATCGAAGTCGACATGATCGTGCAGAATGTTTCTCACGATAACACCACCGATTTCACCTTCACCGTGCACCGCAACGATTACCAGGCCGCTCTGGCCGTGCTGGAGCAGACCGCCAGCGAGATCGGTGCGCGCCAGGTGGTAGGCGATACCAAGATCGCCAAGGTGTCCATCGTCGGTGTCGGCATGCGCTCGCACGCCGGTGTAGCCAGCCGCATGTTCGAGGCTCTAGCCAAGGAAAGCATCAACATCCAGATGATCTCCACTTCCGAAATCAAGGTTTCGGTGGTCATCGAGGAGAAGTACCTGGAGCTGGCCGTGCGTGCGCTGCACACGGCCTTCGAGCTCGATGCCGCCCGACAGGGTGAGTAACGTGAAGTGAGAGAAGGGCGCGGCTAACCGCGCCCTTCTTTGTTTTCGGGCGATGTCCATGGCTTCCCACCATGGGTGAGTGCCCTTTTTTGCAGACTGTGTTGTCCCTGAAATGAAAGCGTAAGGAGAAAGGTATGCTGATTCTGACTCGTCGGTGCGCGGAAAGCCTGATCATTGGCGACGGCGAAATCACCATCACGGTGCTTGGCGTGAAAGGCGGCCAGGTACGAATCGGGGTGAATGCACCCAAGGAAGTGGCCGTCCACCGCGAAGAAATCTACCTGCGGATCAAGAACGAGAAGGACGACGAACCAAGCCATTAATTTTTATCGTTTTTTATGTTTGCAAACGGGGAAGAAGGTGGTTAATATACGCCCCGTGTTGCGGAGAGCTGGCCGAGTGGCCGAAGGCGCTCCCCTGCTAAGGGAGTACACCTCAAAAGGGTGTCGGGGGTTCGAATCCCCCGTTCTCCGCCATTATTTGCGTAGTACGTCGAATCTGGCTTTTTCTGTAAGTTGTTGAAATTACTGAAAAAAGCGCTTTACAAAAGAAATCGACGGCCTATAATGCGCGGCAACAAATGCACTCGTAGCTCAGCTGGATAGAGTACTCGGCTACGAACCGAGCGGTCACAGGTTCGAATCCTGTCGAGTGCACCATACAAGAAGCTGTTTTCAGCGATGTCTGCAGCTTCTGCTTCAACCAGTGGTAACCTGGTCCACCAAAATGCCACCTGCACTCGTAGCTCAGCTGGATAGAGTACTCGGCTACGAACCGAGCGGTCACAGGTTCGAATCCTGTCGAGTGCACCATACAAGTGAAAAGCCCGCATTTATTGCGGGCTTTTTGCTTTCTGCGTTTTGAGTTTTCTAGCGGGCGGCGTCTGCTCCTCAGCCAGATACCTGGGCGTTCTCCTTTTCTTCGTGCGACTGGCTTTTTTCGGTGCCTTGACGGGCGGCGTGGGTGGCGCTGCCAACCGTGTACGTGTGCCGTCCTCGACGATCGTCACTGGCAACCGACGGGGCGCCGCCTTGCGCGCCATGGGTTTTCTTCCGGATGCCGGGTTCAGCGCTCGCTGACGCACCCAGGGCTGGGTTTCGGGGCAGTTCGAGTGCGTGAAGGTGATGTGCCCCTGGGGACCTTGGCAGCGCTGCACGACAGCGGCGTCGGCCGATTGCGCCAGCGAAGCCAGCAGCACAAGCGTGAAGAAGGGTCTGTACACCGGTATCCGTCCTTGGTCGTGGGTCATGTTGCCTAGCAGACTAGTCAGCCTTGGCGAAGCACGCGTTGTGCTTTGTTTACCGAATGCGTCGTCCCACCCACGGTGATGCATGATTTGCGAGCGTTGCACGCAAGCAGTTGTTTCAACCCTGTTTTTTTCGCTATGAATCCGTACAAGTTGTGTATGATTGCGCCCGTCAGCCCCGCCGGGGCTTTGGAAAACCTCCATGGACTTACCCAGTAGTTACTCGCTGAAGCTGTATACCCATCAAGAATCGACCGATTGATTCTCCCGGCGTGCCCACTGCTGGGAGTGGAGTTCGCCTATGTCTGAAGTAGAAGCAAAGAAAACGCAGGAAAGCTTGCAGGATCGTCTGGCCCAGGTCGTCGACCTGTTGCAACGCCAGCGTATCGTCGAAAGCCTGGCTCATCGCCAGGAAGGCCAGCACAACGATCTGGTCGAAAATCTGGTTCACCGGCAGAACCTGGTCGAGTTGCAACGCAAGCTCGACGACCTTCACTCCGCCGACGTCGCCTATATCCTCGAAGCCTTGCCCCTGGAAGAACGTCTGACGGTCTGGCAGTTGGTCAAGGCCGAGCGTGATGGCGATATTCTGCTTGAAGTCTCCGATTCGGTGCGCGAAACGCTGCTCGCCGACATGGACGACCACGAAATTCTCGCCGCAGCCAAGGAAATGGACGCCGACGAGCTCGCCGACCTGGCTTCCGAACTGCCGCGCGACGTGGTTCACGAGCTCATGGAAACCCTGGATGCACAGCAGCGCGAGCGCGTGCGTTCGGCCCTGAGCTACGAGGACGAGCAGGTCGGGGCCTTGATGGACTTCGAGATGGTCACCATCCGCGAAGACGTCAGCCTGGAAGTGGTGCTGCGCTACCTGCGCCGACTCAAGGAACTGCCTGGCCACACCGACAAGCTGTTCGTGGTCGATTCGGACGGCATTCTCAAGGGCGTACTGCCGATCAAGCGGCTGCTGGTCAACGATCCGGATAAACAGGTGGCCGATGTCATGGCCAGCGATACGGTGAGTTTCCACCCCGACGAAGATGGCTACGAAGCTGCACAGGCGTTCGAGCGTTACGACTTGATCTCGGCCCCCGTGGTCGACAAGCACGGCAAGCTGATTGGCCGTTTGACCATCGACGTGATGGTCGACCTGATTCGTGAAGAAAGCGAAAGCGAAGCGTTGCGCACGGCCGGTCTGCGCGAAGAAGAAGACATCTTTGCCTCCGTCTGGCGTTCGCTGCGCAACCGCTGGTCGTGGCTGGCAATCAACCTGATCACCGCCTTCATGGCCTCGCGGGTGATTGGTCTGTTCGAAGGCTCGATCGAAAAACTGGTGGCTTTGGCGGCCTTGATGCCGATCGTGGCCGGTATCGGCGGCAACTCCGGCAACCAGACCATCACCATGATCGTACGCGCCATGGCGCTGGACCAGGTCAGCCACGGCAACGGCAATACCAAGCGGCTGATGCGCAAGGAATTGGGCGTTGCGCTGGTCAACGGCCTGGTCTGGGGTGGTGTGATCGGGGTCGTGGCGTATCTGTTGTACGGCAGCTGGTCGCTGGGCGTGGTGATGACGGCGGCGATGACCTTGAACCTGCTGCTCGCTGCGTTCATGGGCGTGTCGATCCCCATGGCCCTGGCCCGGTTCGGTCGTGACCCGGCGATGGGCGCCAGCGTGATGATCACCGCTGTCACCGACAGTGGCGGCTTCTTCATCTTCCTTGGCCTGGCTACGCTGTTCCTGATGTAGCGACTGTAGCGACGATCCCTGGGTGGCCGAGCACTACTCGGCAGCCCAGGGCTACGCACGTTGCTTCAGGCGCGAGCCTCTAGCCCTGCAAACCTCCGAAGATCTTCACTGCCAGCGGCTTGCCGATCGCCCCGCGCCAGATGCGTTGCGCCTGCACGCCCTGCTCCTGCTGCCAGCGCAAGCCCAACAAGCGTTGGTCCGCACGCTTGATGTGCGCCTTGTCGAATTGCTCGAAGGCCGCCCGTTCCCGACGATAGTGAAAATGCGCGTACCACAGCGTGACCGGTGGCTGAACGCTGATGTCGCGGATGACGTACTCCTGAAGAAAGTCAGCCTCGGCGCGCCCGCCGTCGATGTGGGTGCGCCCCCCCAGTTTGACGACATCCACCTGACGCTGTTCCAGCAGATAGTCCAGATAGCCCTCGGTCGGGGTCTGGCTGCCCATGGCTTGCTGAATTCTCAACGCTCGTCCCTTGGCCCTCAGCTCTTGTGCGCGGGCGCGCAGGTGCTGGGCCAGCTCGTGGGACGGTGCGTGCTGCTCGATGGCCCGCGCACGCAGTTCCAGCTGCGTGCCTTGGTTGACCATCAAGTCTTCCAGGTTGGCGGGCGCCTCGCCCGGTATCGCATAGCTCTGCACCCGCCGTTCGTGGGCGGCCGTGGCGTCCAGCCAGGTTCGGCCTTCGGCCAGCAGTTCAGGCAGGGGCCGCGAAGATCCCTGCAGCGGGCGGGTCGAGGGGTCGTCCATCAAGCGCCATTGTCCGCCCACGCGGCGGAAGGTCTCGAGTCTGCCGCCGGAGCCGGTCAGGGTGAAGATCTGTTCGCCGTCTGCCGCACGACCCTCGTCACCGATGAAAAAATCGTGTTCAAAGGTTTCGAACACCTTGCGCCTGGACTGCCCCGGCTGCTTGGGTCGTCGAACGATGGTGTTCAGCACAGGCATGGTTTTGTCGGCGTGGTCGATCAAACGATCGAGGGACTGGATCATGTGCTCGAAATGATCGCCTTCGAACCGGTCCGGACGGTTGCGGAACCAGGTGTTCATCTGGTTGCGATAGTCGACGTAGATCTGCCGCGAGCTGCGCAGCACGTTCTGCCGCTCGCGCAGCCCAGCAGCCGTTTCGAGTAACTGGAAATGACTTTCCAGGCCATGGTGGAAACGGTTTCTCAGGGCTTGGGTGTCGAGCAGGTGGAACATTTCTGCGACATCGTCGGCGTGCGCGGTCTTGTGCGCCAACTGGGTCAGGTTGGAGGCCCGGGCAATCTCCAGGTCGGCGTCGGCCACTGCTTCCAACACATCGCGCAGTTGGGCTCTGTCGCTGCGCTGGGTCACCCGTTCGGCCCAGATCTGGGCCTGTTGCAGCCGCTGCTCCATGAGCCCGAACTGCTGGTCCAGCGTCTGGCGCGCTCGGCGCTGTTCGAGCATCTGCGAGCTCGACAGATCGAACAGCTCTCCCGGCGCACGGGTTTGGTTGAGCTGTTCGATCAGCTCGTTGATGGTGCGCTTGGCCAGGTTGGCATGGTTGATCCGGCGGCCCGCGACGATGTAGGCGACTTCGCTCTGGAACTGCTTGTTGCGCTTGAGAAAATCCCGGGACACGTAGTGCTCGTGTTCCTGCAGCAATGGGTACAGGGCTTCGGCGCGTGCGATGTCACTGGCGCAGGCGGCTTCGGCGCGCGGCCGCACTTGCGGATCGGCGGCGTGTTCCATGATTAGCGTTTCGTTACGGTTCATCTGCTCGCGCAGTACCTTGTTCTGCTGATCGATGCTGCTCGACAGCTCGAAGTGCCGGCGGTACTGGCGATCCACCAGCCAGCGTGGCAGTCGCTCGCGGATTGCCGCAGGCCAGAGCGGCTGCAAGCCATCGGCGGCGCGATGGCCTAGGTAGCCAAGCACGCCACCGCCGCCCGCCAGACCCTCCTTGATCAACGTGCCATAGAGCGCGCCGTGGGTTTGCCAGCGTCCTGCCGGATCCAGCGCGATGGGCTGCCGATAGCTCTTGCTGGCGGTCCCGTACAGGCGCCACGTCTGCGGGCTGGAATACAGCACGACGCGGTAGGGCTGGCCATCGCGAAGGATGAAGTCACCGTCGGCGTGGCGATAGATGCCGCGATACAGGCCGTGGACATCGGGCTGCAGCCCGCTCAGATCAAGCGGCAACCGGTACCGATAGCCATCAAAAGGGTTGGCAGCGCCTGGCACGCCGGACTTCGCCGCAAGCGGCGCACCGGCGCGGCGGGCCAGCAGCGACCATTGCCGACCTCGGGCCAGCAGGCGGCTGCTGCCAGGCCCGGCAACCGCGCCGGGCACCAGATCGATCGCGGCATCGATCAGCGCCCCGAGCAGGGCTTCCAGCTGGTTCAAGCCTTCGCCGACCTCACCGCTGCGCACTGCGGCCACGGCGGCATTGGCCGCCGACCAGGCGTCGAGTAGGGCCAGCGCGGTACCCACGAAGGGCAAGACGCCGAAGGCCATTTGCAGGTAGTTGAAAACGTTGCCATGGGCCAGAGCTGCCTGCTGCAGGTACAAGGCATCGTTGCTGCGCCCCTGTCGGCGCTGGGCCTCGATGAGCCTGCCCATGTGCACATCGAGCAGGTGGCTGGCCAGTGAGGTCGTCGCAGGCCAGGGATGACCGACGCCGATCAGTCGGTCGAAGCGGCGCAGGCCCGCTTCGTCGATGCGTACCTTGTGGCTGGCAGGGTTTCCGGCCAGCGCGCGGTCGGCGAGGTAGTCGACCATTTTGTTGTCGAAGGTCAGATCGAACAGGCCCAGGCGCGCCTGCTCCAGGCTCGTGTATTCGCGCAGGCAGCGTTGGTCGGGGGCATCGGGCAGGTACAGCAACGTCTGGCCGCCGTTACGGTCGTGAATGAACGTCACGCCGGACAGGGTGGTGGGCGAGTCATCGGTATCGCTGCCGCCGGCCATGAGCCGAGCCGGCAGCAGCTGCACGTCACGCCTCTCTGCGCTGAATGCCAAGGCGTCACTGGCGTCGGTGGCGAGCAGCACCAGACGGTAGCCGCTGGCACTGATCCGACCCTGGTGACGGGCGTAGTCGCTTTGCATGTGCAGCATCAGGCGCATGGGTTCGAGCAGGCATTCGCGCTGCAACGCGCGGGCGTTCGGTGATTGCGTTGTGCCGCCGAGAAAGGCGTGGCGGATCTTGTCTTCACAGGCTTGGGCAACGTCGAGCTCGCTGATTGTTCGACGCACATAGCTCAGGTCGATACCGGCCACGAGCCGCGTGCGTTGTTGCGGGTTGGCGGAGTCCACCTGAACGCGCATGAAGCTCAGGCGCTGCAGCATGTCGCTGTCGATGTTGTGCAGCGCCAGGCTGGCGAGCGGCCACAGCGTACGCTGCTCGCTGGCCGTGGCCACGGTTTGCTGCGGTGTGCCGGGGGCGCCGGAGCCGGCCACCGGCACCTTGCGATGGATTATTCGGTCAGGAATGTCGATCGATACCTGCACCTCCTCGGTGAGTTCGAAATCCCGTCGCAGCCGCTGCTGGAGCAATGCGTCGGCGAACTGCCAAAGGTCGGGCAGATCACGCTCCAGTTGCCGATCCGACGCGCGCACTGCACGAATGTAGCGGCTTATCAGGCTTTTCAGGCGGCGACGATCGTCTTCAGCCAGCGTCTTCAGCCAGCTCGGCAGGCCCTGTTCCAGGCTTTCGCTGAAGCCCTCCTGGGTCAACTGCACATACGCCCGGTCGCGAGCAGCATGCACGGGCACCAGCAACTGCTCGTAGGTCTGTTCAATCAACTGCTGCAAGGCTTCCCGCCGCTGCTGCCGATGAGTGGCCGCCGGCAGGTGCTCGATGAAATCGGTGGCCTGTTGCTCGCAAGCGTGCAGTTGCCCCTGCAGCCCGTAGTCGAAGATGTCCCCGGCCACTGGCGACAGGTTCAGGGTGACAGCGTCGTCGGCGGCGAGGCGAAACAGCGAGCGTTCGAGCTGCGCGCGGGATTCGAATACTTCCAGACCGCCGCCCAGCCCCGGCCAGTAGAGCAAGACGAAGCCATCGCTCTGTGTGGGCTGCGGGGGGGTGAAGGCGACCACGCCGGGCAGTTCCTGGACGTGGGTGAGGGTGCTGGTGCCGGTCACGCTTGAAATCGTCAGCGACACGGCACAGGCGACGCCGTCGTCGACACTGCGCTGGCGCGCTTGAGGGTGCGACAACACCGCGTTCACCTGGTGTGCCTGAGCCGTGGTCAACAGGCCCAGCGCATGCTGCAGGGCCACTTCGGCGCGCAGTCCGTCCAGCCGCGCCTGATACAGCGCCGAATAGTGGGTGTTGGGCAGGTAGCGCAGGCGGTAGAGGTCTTCCAGCTTTTCGGCGCCCAGCAGGCCTGCTGCAGCCTGGGAAGCGCGTTCTTGAGCCTGGCTCAGGGCTGCACGCAAGGCCTTGAGTCGTGTCCAGGCCGGGCTGTCGTTGCCTGCCTGCAGGTTATCACCGAGCATGTCCAGCATTGCCTGGTGCTGGCGTTTGAGCGCGGCCCATCGATGGCTCTGAGGAATGTCCGGGCTGAGACTGCCAAAGGTCGCAGAAGGGTCGCCCAGTTCCTCGGGATCCGGAGCCGCGAAGGCGGGCAGCTCGGCAAACGGCGCACGATTCGCAGGTGCAGGCGTGGCCACGTCCTCATCGTTGGCGGCGAGCTGTCGGCTGTTCGCCGCTTGCAGGTAGAGACTGCGGCAGTGGCTCAACCACTGTTTGCAGGCGCTGGCCAATTGCGCGGGCTGGTAACCCAGATGAACAGCGGCATCGGCTTGCAGCTTCGACGCCGGCCACACCTCGGAGGTGTTCTGCAGCAGGTAGGTCTGCAGCGATTGACGGTCGGCGAACGCCAGTAGCGCTGGGTTATGCGTCGGCAGGTAGAGCAGCTGTGCCACCGGTGCGTCGCTGTCCGGCGTAAGGACCAAGGCGCCGGCGGCCTTCAGCTTCGTACCCTCGTTGGTGTGCAGGGCGAGGGTTTCCACGTAGATCGTTGGCGGTTCCGTTGTGCTGCGGCCTTCGAGTAGGGTCAGCAACGGCCGCAGTTGGGTGTGGCTCAGCTGGCCGTGGTAGTAGGCCAGCCGCGCTGCGGCCTGCATATGCTCAAGGAATGCCTGCTCCGCAGCGGCCCGGCGCGAGACGCCGGTTCCTGGTGCGCGGCTGTTCCAGTAGTCGAGCCAGCGCTGCTTGAGTGGCTGCTCCAGCGTCGTTTCAGTGGCGGTGGCCGGCATGGCTTCAAGGGCGTGCGGGGCCTGCTCTAGCAGCGCTGTGAGGCTTGCGCTCGCGCGTTGCCACAGCAAAGAGCCTTGCTGCAGCAGATGGTCATGGCGTAACGGGTAGCTACGGTACGCCTGTGGACGCAGGATGAAGGGAGTAGGGGTATCGCTCATGTACAGGGGTTCCTGATGTCGAGGCGGTGACCGACAGGGTCATCGCGCTCGCCATTACGAACCTTGTGCAGGCGGCCAGGGCGCTACTTAGATAGTTCTTTGCAGCCAGCGCTCAACGCACTGCGCTGACGCCGTCCAGGGTGGAGAACGAGGTGTCCTTGGCCGTGAGCAGAAAATCGCGCATGTACGGCGCATCGAGCATGTCGGTGCGCACCGCCGCATACAGTGTGGCGAACAGGCCCTTGTCGCCCAAGCGCTTGGCTTTCACATAGCCGCGCGAACTGTATTCGTGCAGCGCCCAGTGAGGCATGCCACAGACGCCGCGACCGCTGGCCACCAGTTGCATCATCATCACCGTCAGTTCGGAGGTGCGCACCTGCGCCGGCTCGATGTCAGCCGGCTCCAGGAAGCGCGTGAAGATGTCCAGGCGGTCGCGCTCCACCGGGTAGGTGATCAGGGTTTCGCTGGCCAGGTCTTCGGGCACGATGAAGGGTTTGCTCGCCAGTGCGTGCTGGTTGGCCACCGCCAGCATGGCCTCGTAGGTGAACAGCGGGACATAGGTAATGCCCGGCAGCTCCAGCGGGTCGGAGGTCACCACCAGGTCCAGGTCGCCACGGGCGAGGGCCGGCAAGGGCGCGAAAGCGAAGCCGGAGGCCAGGTCCAGTTCCACTTCCGGCCAGGCATCGCGGAATTGGTCGATGGTCGGCATCAGCCATTGGAAGCAGCTGTGACATTCGATGGCCATGTGCAGCCGGCCTGCGGTGCCGCCGGCCAGACGAGCGATGTCACGCTCGGCGCCGCGCAATAACGGCAGTGTGGCGTCGGCCAGCTGCAGGAGGCGCAGCCCGGCGCTGGTGAAGCGAATCGGTTTGGTCTTGCGTACGAACAGTTGCATGCCCAGGCGCTCCTCCAGTTCCTTGAACTGGTGGGACAGCGCCGACTGGGTCAGGTGCAGGCGCTCGGCAGCTTCCACCAGGCTGTCGGCCTCGCGCAGGGCGTGCAGGGTTTTCAGGTGACGGATTTCGAGCACCTTGGTCTCCATGAGTAGAACTTGTGATCAACGCGAAAAGATTGAGTTTGTCTCATGTTGGTGTGGTTGTCGACAATGGCGCCATCATTTACAAGGAGCTGCACTCATGGCACTGGCCCACACCCTCGGATTTCCTCGCATCGGCGCCGACCGCGAACTGAAGAAGGCGCTCGAAGCGTATTGGAAAGGCGATCTCGACCAGGCAGCCCTGCGCCAGACCGGCCGCGAGCTGCGCGCCCGCCACTGGCAGTTGCAAGCGCAGGCTGGCATCGAGTTGCTGCCGGTGGGTGACTTCGCCTGGTATGACCAGATGCTCGCGCACTCGGCTGCCTTCGGCGTGGTGCCCAGCCGTTTCGCCGATGCCCTGGGTGCCGATGGCAGGCCCACGCTCGACACGTTGTTCGCCATGGCGCGTGGTGCCGGAAGCTGTTGCGGCGGTGCAGCGGGCGAGAACCAGCATGCTTTGGAGCTGACCAAGTGGTTCGATACCAACTACCACTACCTGGTGCCTGAATTCAGTGCCGACCAGCGTTTCGTGCTCAGTTGGGAGCAGTTGTTCGAAGAGGTCGACGAGGCGGTCGCGCTCGGTCACAAGGTCAAGCCCGTGCTGATCGGGCCGCTCACGTACCTGTGGCTAGGCAAGGCCAAGGGCTCGGCCTTCGACAAGCTCGACCTGCTGGAACGGCTGTTGCCGGTGTACGGTGAGATCCTTTCGCGCCTGGCTCGGCAAGGGGTGGAATGGGTGCAGATCGATGAGCCGATCCTGTGTCTGGATCTGCCTCAGGACTGGAAGAATGCTTTCGAGCGCGCCTACCACATTCTCCAGTACTCACCGCTGAAGAAGCTGCTGGCGACCTACTTCGCCAGCCTGGACGACAACCTTGGCCTGGCCGCAGGCCTTCCGGTGGACGGCCTGCACGTGGACCTGGTGCGTGCCCCCGAGCAACTGCCGGCAGTGCTCGACCGCCTGCCCAGCTACAAGGTCCTCTCGCTCGGGGTGGTCAACGGCCGCAACGTCTGGCGCTGCGACCTGGAGGCGGCGCTTGCGCACCTGCAGCAGGCCCGCGAGCGTTTCGGCGCCAATCTGTGGGTGGCCAGTTCCTGCTCGTTGCTGCACAGCCCGGTCGATGTGCGCCGCGAGGACCGCCTCGATGCCGAACTCAAGAGCTGGCTGGCCTTCGCCGTGCAGAAGTGCGAGGAGATCGCCGTGCTCGTGCAGGCCCTGAATACGCCCGAAGCACTCCAGGTAAAGCAGGCGCTTGCTCAGAGCCAGG
>Ga0308171_1002564_pt1 | contig 18803 bp, 15 predicted proteins | sample PhyGR1_FD_202135 | JGI IMG/M metagenome (GOLD analysis project Ga0308171, IMG submission 202135) | Phyllosphere microbial communities from UC Gill Tract Community Farm, Albany, California, United States - DLSLSG.R1 | ecosystem: Host-associated > Plants > Phyllosphere > Unclassified | place: USA... | reverse complement strand
ATGACGAGTTCCTTTCCGTTGAAGGAACCCGCATGGTCGGACGGCAACACCTCCCCGCCCAAAGCCTTTGAAATACTACGCTACCTCACCCCAAGCGACCCTCCCGCGCAGCGGGTTCGTGCTGTGGTCGACAGCGTCCGATTGACCCTTCTTAAAATGGAAGGCCTGGAGCCGGCCTTGACCGGAACACGCTTTGCCTGCCAACCAATTGGCTCGCTTCTTCAAAGATATGCTCCCAAATGCATTTTCTGAAACGAACGGTTGATATGGAAAAATGGGAAGATGCGGGGAGGGCAATAGCGGCCCCCGTCGCGACACAAAATTGGCCGAAATCAAACTAGGGCAATCGTACATGCCGTGGACCGCAATCTTCACGAGCTAGTTACGAGCGATCAAATTGCTGACATTCGAAATATCAACTCCGTATAAAATTCGTATATCCAACCGGCCGGCACATTCTCCCAAGGTCGCGAATGATCGCGGCATACCAAGGAGAACGTCATGGAACGCGATAACGACAAGGCATCGACACTGGTCGACCTGGGCGATGCCCGTGCCCTGACCCAGGGGCCGGCCGGTACCCCGATCGACGAGGTCCAGGGGTTCCTCGGCGCCGGCTTGGCCGACGACTGAAAGGGTGGCGGGGTGTTCCCGGGAACACCCCGCCGCTTCGTAATGAGGCTCTTCCTACCCCCGTTTGTCGGCTTCTGCTCGATAGGCGAAAGCGTGATTTTTCTCGATGCCCGCTCGGATCGCTACTGGATGCTTCCAGCCGCGATGAGCCAAGCCCTCAACCGGCTATGCACCGGTGAAGAACTTGCGGGCGATGAGGCGGCACTGCTCCTCGCCCTCGTGCGGGCCGGACTGCTCGACAGCACCAAGGGCGAGCCTCTCGTGCCTTGCCAACTCCCGCGCGCGCGGACCAGTCGCCTCGAGGTAATCGACACCACGCCCAGGTCCTCGACGATGATTGCCGGACTGTGCTTCGCGGTGAGCACCTGGCGCATACGCAGGCGCGGCCTGGGGTGTGAACTTGCACGACTTCAGCGTCGGCGAGAGCGGCAGGCCGGAACTGCCCGCGATGTCGATCGCCATGCGGGCGCCTTTGCGCGACTGCGCCTGCTGGTCAGCCCCACGGGGCACTGTCTTCCGCTGTCGCTGGCGCTGGCCCGGCGATGTGCTTCTGCCGATGCCCGGCTTGTCTTCGGCGTGCAGTTGAACCCGTTCGCGGCACATGCCTGGGTCCAGCGCGACACCGAAGTGCTCAACGACGAGTTGCATGTCGTGCACGCGTTCACGCCGATCCTCGTGATATGATCCGGCCGGCATTCGCTGCACGGCTGGCCAGGTCCAAGCCCTTCGGTGCAGGGGAGCAAGCCCGCTTTTCAGAGGCAGCCGGCCGGGCTGGCCTTGGGTTATGCCACAACGACGATCGGATGATGATCGCAGCGTCGCGTGCGATTGCCACGCCGGAAGGCTGTATTGTCGGACCGCTGTTCCCGCGCGGAGAAGCCACGCCGTTGACGGAAGCGACACTTCGCGCCCCGCCCGGGACTGTAAGCGCGGCAGGTGAACTGACGCGCGACCATTGGGGCGATTATGTTGCCTTCGGTACCTTGAGTGACGGCCGCTACGCCTTGCGCGCGCCGTTCGGCAGTCTGCCATGCTTTTGGCAGGAGGCGCCCGACCATGTCGTCCTGGCCTCTTCAGTCAGGCTATTGGGCGCATTCGGCGGTTTGGCTCCGGCTGTCGACTGGCATGCCTTGGGCCATTTCCTCGCGGCCACCGACCTGCGTAATGGGCGCACCTGCCTGCGCGGCGTCGAGGAACTCGGCGGCGGCCAAGCAATCCAGATTTCGGACCGCGGCATTCGCCTGGAGCGGTACTGGTCTCCCTGGTCATGGGCCAACCGGGCGCAGGCATTCCAAGGTCGGGATGCGGCGGCGGAAGCAGTGGCCAGGGCGATCGACACTGCGGTCGTGTCACGCCTCCCCATCGACGTCCCGGCGATCCTGCTCCTGTCCGGCGGACTGGATTCGTCGGTCGTGGCGGCGGCGCTGGCATCTAGTGGGCGCCGCTTCACTTGCCTGACAATGGTGGTCGCGGACGCGCAGGGCGACGAACGCGATCATGCCCGGGCCGTGGCGCGCCATCTCGACGTCCCATTGGTCGAGGTCGTGCGCGATCCTCGGCAAGTGAATCTCACCCATCCCCTCGCGCGTGGCTTGCCGCGACCGACCGGCGCGCAGTTCCGCCAAGCGACATTTGCGGCTGCGGACGACCTGGCGAGAGAAACCGGTTCGGCGCTGGTCATTGACGGCGGTGGCGGCGACAACATGTTCTGCTCGCTGCAAAGCGTGGCCCCGGTAGTCGATGCCCTGCTCGGAATAGGCAGGGAGTCACGTCCCCTCGCAACCGCGGCCTCGATCGCACGGATGGCCCAGGTCAGCCTTGCGGCTGTCCTGGCACGCGCCGGCGTGCGCCTGGTGACGCGTCGTGCGGCCTATCGCTGGCCCGTCGACCACAGTCTCCTCGATTCCGGGGTGATCGATGGCGTTGATCCTTCCCATCCATGGCTCGAGGTGCCGCGAGGCACGCCGCCGGGCAAGGCAGCCCAGGTCGGCCTTCTCCTTGCCGCCATGGCGGTCGCGGATGGTCTCGATCCGGACCGACACCCGGGGCTCCTGTCGCCCCTCGTCTCGCAGCCCGTGGCAGAGGCCGCGCTACAGGTGCCGAGCTGGATGTGGTTCGAGGAGGGACGCAATCGCGTGCTGGTCCGACGGGCCTATGCAGGCCGCCTGCCCGCTTCGGTGGTGGGGCGGCGATCCAAGGGCACGCCGACCGGCTTCCTCGCGCGACTGGTCGAGCGGGAGGCTGACCTGTTGCGGCCTTTCCTGCTCGACGGATGCCTGGCCATCCATGGCGTCATCGACCGGGCGGCGGTGGAGGCCGCGCTGGCGCCGGGACCCGCCCGCGACCTGCGCTTTGCTCGCCTTCTGCAACTCGCCGACGCCGAGGCCTGGGCGCGGTCATGGGGCTGATTCCAGGGGTCGAGTCACGGCCGAATGGTCCCGCCAGTCCCGCCACCGCCGATACTGCTCGCGCTTGGCAGGATCCGGGTCTTCTTCGCCGCGTAGCCAGAAGCGGAACCAGTCGAGATTGCGGGCATAGACTGCGGCCCGGTGCGCCGGCTGCCATTTGATGTGATGCTCGTCGGGGAAGATGCGGAGTTCGACGGGGACGTCGTTCTCGCGCAGGGCCGCGAATGTCTCGAGTGCGAACAGGCCTTCCTCGTCGGCTAGCTGGAAGAGGATCGGCGTGCGCAGCCGATGGGCCGCCTGTGGCAAGGATATCGGCGCCCAGAATGCGGGATCGTCATCCGTCACCTTGGGAAAGCCCATCGCACGCATCTCGTCGGCAAGGACAGTGCCCCCGTAGATGAGGTCGCTTCGGAGGTAGCGGCAGCAGGTGCTGAGCGACGCGGCGCGGAACGGCATGCCGGCGACCAAGGCATAGCGCGCCGTGGTCGATCCGTCGCTCAGCCCGGTGATGCCCATCCGGTCGCGGTCGATGTCGCCGCGCGCGGCAAGCTTGGCCAATCCCGCTTCGAGCGACGCATGGGTGCTGCGCCGCTCGCCCCAGTTGCGCAATACCGCGGCGACGACCTCGGTGCTCGAGAGGTTGGACTGGGCCTGCACGACAAGCGGCGGCCGCTGGAAGCTCAGCACCGCGATGCCGTTCGCGGCCAGTGGCAGGATCGGATATTCGTCGCCCGTGCCGCCGCGCAGGAAGCCGCGGCTGGTGTACTGGACGATGACCAGCGGCCAGCCCTTGGCGGGCGGGCGTCCTGCGGGCAGGACCAGATCGCCCCAGGCGGGCAGACCCGCAGGGTTCGTCCAGCGCAGGCGCTCGACATGGGGCTTGGCCAGCGACGCGAACTCAGGGTTGGGGTCAAACACTGTTCGTGCGGCACCGCTGGCCAAGTCGATCGCGACGATGCGGCGTGGTGCCAACGATGCTTCGCGCAGGCATAGTAGTTCCCTGGCCGCCATGGTGCAGCCGACCAGCGCATCCTCGGTGGCCAGCAGGCGACGGACCCCAGCATCGCCCGGCGTCCAGTGAAAGAGCGACGTACGCTCGTTGTTCCAGCCCTCGTAGCGCAGGAAGAGAAGGCTGCGGCCGTCGGGGGCCCACCATGTCCCGCGGATCGAGCCATGGCAGTCGGTGACGCTACAAGCCAGACGCCGGCCGCCGTTCCCGTCGGCCCAGATCCGGCGGCCGGCAAAGGGGGACGGACCGTCCACCTCGGCACCCGCCTTCCGCCCGTCCGATGTCACGGCATTCAGGGGAGAGGGCTCGCTCAGTACCGGTTCGCTACCCAGGCGGACGATGTCCTGGCGACCGGCACGCACAACGGGGCCACCATTCCTGGGTACGGACCAAACCACTCTCTCCAGATCGCCTGGCAACTGCGGCGCAAAGCCGTTGGGCGGGATGACGCGATGGTCGAACAGGAACCCGGTACGTCCCTCGGCGCGCACCGCGTCAGCGAAGGTCGTTCGCCCGGGCCGCGTCGCAAAGACAAGCCTTGACCCATCCTCGCTCCACGCGACCCCCTCGACATCGACCGACGCGTCGGTGATCCGCACAGCGGTGCCGTCGTCGACCGAGACGCGCCAGACCTGTGTCCGGCCGTCGACGCGCTTGAGATAGGCAAGGTAGCGTCCATCGGGCGACCATGCCGGGACGATGGTCGCCGGCAGGCCGCTGCCAGTCCGCGACCCGCGCACGACATTTTCCGCGCGGATCGCCTCGCCGCCTTCATCGACGATCCGTGGCCGAGCCCGCGGCTCGAGGCCGAGCACGACCAAGGCCTGGCAGACGCGATTGGCCACGGGGTCGGCGCGCGAGATGACGAAGGCGATTCGGCGACCATCGGGCGAGACAGCAAGCGGGCTCGGTCCCCCGACCGAGGGGTCGGGCTGGCCGATGTCGCGCAAGGCCAGCAGGTCGTCGAGCGAGACCGGTCGACCCGTTGCCCCGGCCGGGGCAACCGTCGGCACCATACCGGGGCATGGCGGGGGTGCGGCATCGATACCGGCGACAGCGAGGCCCGCGGCCAGCAACAGCGCGCTCACCACGACTTGGTCGCCGAAATCGCGAGGACACGCCCGAACGGCGAATAGTTGGTCGAATCATAGGGCGTGTCGTACGGCAGCGTCGTCGCGATCGGACTGGGCTTGGCATTCAGGATGTTCTGGGCGGTCACGGCAAGGTCGACACCGTGCCACCATGCTGGTCCTGGGCCGGTGCGATAGCGAAGCGTGAGGTCGGCCTGCGTCATGCCCCCGACACGGCGTGCCGACGAGGTCCGTCGGTCCTCGACCCCGCCAATCCGGCTCACCGCGCCGGTGAGAGTCAAGCCGCCCTGGGTCCAGCCGAGGGTGGCTCGTCCCCGAAAATGGGGAGGATTGAAGATCGTGCCGGCCAGATCGACGACGGGTTGTGCCGGCGTCAGTTGCTGATCACTCTGCAGATAGGCGCCGGAAAGGGTGGCGTTGATCTGCCCGGCGCCGAGACTGCGATCGAGGCGAGCCAGCATGTCGAGGCCTCGTACGCGCTGCCGCCCGGCATTGCGGTTGGCGTTGTCGATGACCGCGACCACGCTCGTAGGGTCATAGGTGCGACCGGTGGCGTTGAGGAACTGCCCCGCCCCGAGACGCAGGCTCTCGAGGGTCGCAAGGCTGGGCGCGCGCAGCACCTGGTCGGCATAGGCGGGATCGGCGAGCGCACGCGCGATGAAGGTGACCGGAGCCACGATGCGATCCCGATAGAGCGTCTCGAAATAGCTGATTTCAATGCTCAGCCCGTCAACCGCGCGGGGATGCAGTGCCAGCGTCGTCGACCAGCTGCGTGCACGCTCGGGCTGCAGTGAATCGCGTCCCCCGGACAAGAGCAGGGCCGTGGCCCCCGATGGCAGGCCGGTTCCGCCAAATACGGTGGCCGGAAGTGCGGCGACCACCAGTGGCTGGTATCGCTGGAGGAGGGTCGGTGCACGGAAGGACCGGCCCCAGCTCGCCTTCAACGAGACGTCGGGCGTCGGTGCGTAGACTAGGCCGAGCTTGGGCGTGGTGACCGCATCAATGCCGGGATAGTCTTCATGGCGAAGGGCCAGGCTGGCATCGAGGCGATGGATGGCCGGGATGGCCTGGGCGGGGCCGACGAGCGGCAGGCTCGCTTCGGCATAGGCGTAGCGGCTGTCCTGGTGCGCATCGACGTCCTGCGCGCTATTGTCGCCGCGCTGGCTGACCAGCCGGTTGTCACGATAGCCGACGCCCAGCGCGATCTTGGCGGGACCGCCGGGCAAGGCGAAGAGCGGACCATCGGCCGCGAGCTCGACGCTGTGGGCATCGTTGCAATAGCAGCCGAAGGTCCGGCTGGTCAGCTGGGTGCCGGTGAACTGGTTGGTGGCATAATGGACCCGGTCCCGGCCTGCGCTGCCCGCGAGTTCGAAGCGCCACGCGCCGGGAGACCAGCGCAGCGCCGGCGCGATCGCGGCCGAATCGCTTTCGGAGGGCTGCTCGGCGTGACGAACCGGCGTTACCCCCGCGGCGCTCAACGGAAACTGGGAGAAGCTGCGGCGATTGTTGTAGAGCAGGTCGAGCGACAGCTCGACAGTGTCGGCGAGCCCTTGGTGGCCGCTCAGCACCATGCTGTGTCGCCGGAGCGATGGGTAGAGATCGAGCCCGGGTACCCGGTCGCGCGCATAGTCGCGGTCGGCGGCACGGATGGCGGTGCTGTGCCCAAACTCATAGGCGAGCAGCATGCCGCCGCCCGACCATCGCTTTCCCGCAACGACGCCGTAGACCTGCTCGACATTGCCGCCATCGGTGGAGGCGCCGAGGCGCGCGCTCGTGGTCAGCCCTTGGGCATCGCGCCGCAGCCGGATGTTGGCGACGCCTGCGATCGCGTCCGATCCGTAGAGCGCGGAGGCGCCGTCCGCGACGATCTCAATCCGCTCGACCGCATTTACCGGGATCGCGGAGACGTCGACGCTCTGCCGCGAGGCACTATAAGCGAGGCGCCGGCCGTTGAGCAGCGTCAATGTCGCGTCGCTGCCCAGGCCGCGCAGGTTGAGCGACGATCCGCTCCCGACATTGACGCCGCTTGCCGCGGGCACATTGGCGCCGATCCCGGGGTTCTGGCCGCCCCCGAAATTCTGCGGGATGGTCCGGATGACGTCGGCAAGCGTCGCCTGGCCTTCGTTGCGGATCGTGTCGGCGGTGCGGACGATCAGCGTCGAGGCGACCGGGGCGCCGCGAATGCGGCTCCCTGTGACCACGATGTCCGTGTCCGGGAACGGCTCGGTATCCGCCCGGATCTGTGGCGTGCCGTTCGGTCGAACCACGAATCCCTGGTTGATCGGCTCGGCCCGCAGGCCCGACCCGGCGAGCACGCGTGCCAGCGCGCCTACGGCATCGAAGCGCCCCTTGAGCGGTGGCGCGCGGCGGCCGGCGACGAGGCCCGCATCGACCATGACGGCCTGCCCGGTCGTCCGGGCGATCGCCATGAGCGCCGATCCCAGCGGCTGGGCGGGCAGGTCAAAGGCGTGTTCGTCGCGTGCCTGGCCATGGGCCGGTGCAACAACGGCCAGGCAGGCAAGGCCGGCACCCCCGAGATAGAAGCGATTCATCGTCGTTCCCCCTGCGGCATGATCGCCGCTCCATGGGGTTCAACGACACGCGTTCGATCTACCCCCCTTGCGGCGCACGCGATGTGCTGGCGGTCGGCAGGAGCAGGATGGCACCATCCGCTCGCGTCTCGACGCGCAGGGCGAACATGCGGGCAAGGCTGGCTGCCAGGTCCTGTGGTTTTTCGGCCGGGAATGCCCCGGTGACTCGCAGCCGGGCGAGCGAGGGATCGGCGAGGACCAGCCTGGTTGCCGTATAGCTGTTCGCTTCCGCCACGACGCGATCGAGCGGCGCGGCGTCGAAGCCAAGCATTCCGCTCGTCCAGGCTGTCGTGCCCGCAGGCACCGTCCTGGGCGCCGAGAGACGCGTCATGTCTGCCGTGGCGGAGACCTGCTTGCCGGCTGTCAGGCGGATGCGTTGCTCCGGCCACCGGGTCGATCGGGCGGTGACCTCGACAATGCCCTGGATCAGCGTCACGCCCGCCCCGCTTGGTCGCATGTCGACATCGAAGATCGTGCCGTGTGCAACGACGGTCATCGCACCTGCCGTCACGGTGAACGGGCGACGCTGATCATGGGCCACGAGAAACCGCGCGCGGCCCTGCTCGAGCACGAGTTGTCGCGCCTCCGGCGAGTAATGGATTGCCAGCGTGCTGTCGGTATCGAGCATGACGCGCGACCCATCGGGAAGGCGGATGGTACGACGCTGGCCGACGGCGCTGGCGATGCGCTCCGGCTCGGCGACGCGCGGCGCATGCGAAACGCTCCATGCCGCGACGACAAGGGCCATGGCGGCGGCGCTGCCGAAGGCGAGCCGGCCGGGTGTGGACGCACCGATATGCCACCAGGGCCTTGTCAGCGGTACGCGATAGCGCAGGCTGCTCCGCGCCATGATGGTGCTGTCCTGCCAGTGCCGTTCGACCCGGGCGAAGGCGGCGGCATGCGCGGGGTCCGCGTTGCGCCATGCCTCGAAGCGGGCACGATCGCGTTCGCCATCGGGCGCCTGGAGACGCGCGAGCCATGCCGCGGCCTCGCGCTGCAGCCGTCGATCGTCAGCCATTGTCGGCCTGATCCAGTTCATGGGCGAGAATGGCGATCGCCCGGCTCATCTGCTTCTCGACCCCTTTCACGCCAATCCCGCAGGCCTGCGCGATCTCGGCATAGCTCATGCCGTCGACGCGGTGCGCGAGAAAGATGACACGGGTGCGAGGCCGCATGGCCTGGACGGCGCGTTCGATGCGCCGCAGTTCGTCGCGCGCCTCGAGTTGCCGCTCGACATCGGGGGCAACGAGTTCGACGCTGTCGAGCGGGACGTGCATGTCCGAGGCGCGGCGAACGTCGCGCTTGGCCTGGTCCAGCCCAACCGATGTTGCGATCCTCCAGAGATACGCCACCGGTTTCTCCTGCGCCAGGGATCGTAATCGCTCCGGCCCCAGTCCGAGCAGTCGCACGAACGCGTCATGAACGAGGTCGAAGGCATCCTGGCGATCGGAGCGCCTTGCACGCGATCGCGCCAGGCGAGGCGCCTCGACCGCGTACAGCGTCTCGACGAGCGCATCGTCGTCCTTGGCGCGACGTGCGCGAGGGAGTGCCGATCCACTGCTCATGGCGAGCAGCGGACACGCGCCGGCGCGGCGCGCGCGACAGCGTCTGCGGAAGACATGGGACGCCTCCAGCGCCGAGGCGAGCCGGCCGGGCCGGCGATCGGGTCACTCGCGCAAGGGACGTGGCAGGCGTTTTTAGCCGCCGAGCGCGGCCTGGACATCTACGCCAGCAGCCCGGAACGATCGTTCGCTCCGGCCAAAATATCCCAGGCAAGGTCCTCATGCCTCGATGCGGACCGAGGCCCGCACCCCACTAGCTTATCGCGCGCGTTGTCCAATGCAAGGCGGGCGGACGGTGACATGCTCCGCCGACGGCAAGGCTGTGCCGCCGAACCGGGCCCTGAGGCATGCTTGAACATGCGCCGGCGCCTTTAGCCGCGAGGCCTGGACATACGCGCCAGCGACCCGGTCGATGCCCTGTTCGGCATGGGCTGCGAGCATTTTACGCATATTTGCGATGTCGACCAAGTGTTCGATGCACCGTCGGCCTCAACAAATAGCGTATCACTGCCCGGCAGCATCGGATGCGGGCATTCAAGAAGGGGTGCCGGATTTTCAAGGACCGATGTGACCACCATCGGCGACGGTCTCGTGCTGGTCCTTCGATGCCTTGATCGCTTCCATCGGGCCCGTTGCCCCATGCTTAGACTTTGCGTGAGCGACCCCGCTGATTCACTGACTGGATACAGTGGACGCCGAGTCAATGTCCTCCGACACGTCCGGGCTGGCCCCAGCGAGGGGCTGATCGTGGGGCGGCGATGATGAGATCGTAGAGCTAGCCCGAAGGACAGGATGTCCAGTCCCGGGCTGGAGGCGCTCGTGACACCGACCAAATTGCTTATCGGACAGGTCCTCGTGGTGCTCGCGATCGTCGTTGCGAGTATCTGGACCGCAACCCAATGGGCCGCGGCTCGGCTCGCCTACCAGCCGCAGCTCGGCCCGCCCTGGTTCATCGCATTCGATCGTCCGATCTACCATCCGTGGTCGATCTTTCCATGGTGGTTCTCGTTCGACGCCTATGCGCCGGTCATCTTCGACGAGGCAGGCGCGATCGCTGCGGCCGGCGGCTTCCTGGGGTGCGGCGCCGCGGTCTTTGGATCGATCTGGCGGGCGCGGCAGTCCAGCAACCTCACCACCTATGGCTCGGCTCGCTGGGCGACCCGCAAGGACGTCGCGGCGGCCCGACTGCTCGGTGATCGCGGCGTCGTCCTCGGCCGGTTCGACGGTGACGATCTTCGCCACGACGGCCCCGAGCATGTCATGGCGTTCGCACCGACTCGTTCTGGCAAGGGGGTGGGCCTGGTCGTGCCGACGCTGCTCAGCTGGACCGGCTCGACGATCGTCCACGACATCAAGGGCGAGAACTGGCAACTGACCGCCGGCTGGCGCGCACGCTTCTCGCACTGCCTGCTGTTCAATCCGACCGATGCCCGCTCGGCGCGCTACAATCCGCTGCTCGAGGTGCGGCGCGGCGTGAACGAGGTCCGCGATGTCCAGAATATCGCCGATATCCTCGTCGACCCGGAAGGCGCGCTCGAGCGGCGCAACCATTGGGAAAAGACCAGCCATGCGCTGCTGGTCGGCGCGATCTTGCACGTCCTCTATGCCGAGGGAGAGAAGACGCTCGCCCGCGTCGCGACCGTCCTGTCCGATCCGCAGCGCAGCTTCGCTGAGACGCTGCGCCATATGATGGAGACCAACCATCTCGGCACCGATGATGCGCCCAGCGTCCATCCCGTCGTCGCCTCGGCTGCCCGCGAACTGCTCAACAAGAGCGATAACGAACGCTCGGGCGTGCTGTCGACGGCGATGTCCTTTCTCAGCCTCTATCGCGATCCAACCGTCGCGGCCGTCACAGCCGCGTCGGACTGGCGGATCGTCGACCTCGTGGAGGCGGCGCATCCCGTTTCCCTCTACCTCGTCGTACCGCCGTCCGACATCAGCCGCACCAAGCCGCTCGTGCGGCTGATCCTCAACCAGATCGGCCGCCGACTGACCGAGGAACTTCATGGCCTTGGCAAAGACGGTGAAACCGGTGCCGCCGGTTCCGGAAGCCGCCCCGAAAGCAGACGGCCTCTCTTGATGATGCTCGATGAATTCCCGGCGCTCGGGCGACTCGATTTCTTCGAGACGAGCCTCGCCTTCCTGGCAGGCTATGGCGTGCGCGCCTTCCTGATCGCACAGAGCCTCAACCAGATCGAGAAGGCTTACGGCGAGCACAACGCCATCCTCGACAATTGCCATGTCCGCATCGCCTTCGCGACGAATGACGAACGGACGGCGAAGCGGATATCGGATGCGCTCGGCACCGCGACCGAACAACGCGCGATGCGCAACTATGCGGGTCACCGGCTCGCGCCTTGGCTGGCCCATGTCATGGTCAGCCGGCAGGAGACCGCACGTGCCCTGCTGACACCCGGCGAAGTGATGCAGCTCGCGCCGACCGACGAGCTCCTGCTGATCTCGGGTCATCCGCCGATCCGGGCCAGGAAGCTGCGCTACTATGAGGACCGGCACTACACTGCGCGCGTCCTTCCGCCGCCGACGCTCGATGCAGGCGGATATCGCGACGTGCCCGCCGCCCGCCCCGACGACTGGGCCGGCCGGGTATGCGGAGCCGACCTGCGGCTTGCGGTTAGCACCGACGCTAGCAAAGACACGGAGGAAGCCGGTCTTGAACAGGCCCGGCTTCCTGCCCACGAGGTCGAGCCGGCCATCATGGTCGAGCCGGAGATCGCCGACCCACTTGGCCTCGGCGATGACGATGGCGATCAGGCGGCCGAGCGACGCGCGATGGACCGTGCCCAGCAGGTCGGCACCGCTCGCACGGTCTATGGCCTCGACGCCGCCTCGGGTCGCCCCGACGACCTGCAGCTGGGGATTTGAGCGATGGACAAGGCGAGCGACAAGGTGCGCCATCAACTCTTTCTCCCGAGACCGCTGTCCGACCGGCTGGAGGCACTCGCGGCCAGGCCCGGCGCGACCAAGTCGGCGATCCTCGTCGATGCGGTGACCGCCTGGCTCAACCGGCGCGGCGCCTCCGAGCTGGAGGACCGGTTCGCGATCCGGCTCGACCGGCTGACCCATGCGATCGGGCGGGTCGACCGGGACACCTATGTCATCCTCGAGACGCTGGCGCTGTTCATCCGGTTCGAGCTCTCGATCCAGACACCGCTCGCCGAGAACGATGCCGCCGGTCGCGCGCTCGGCGCCAAGCGCTTCGAGGCTTTCGTGACGCAGGTCGGGCGACAGGTCTCGACCGGACGCCGCTCGCTCGGCGGATCGCCGCAGGAAGCCGATACGATTCCTTCTAAGCGGGGAGGCGACCGATGAGCGCCCTGCTGTCCGCGGAGCGTCGCCGCCGGATGCTGATCACGGCGCTGGGGAGCGACATCGCCGTGGCGATGCGGGATCCGCTGGTGGTCGAGATCATGGTCAATCCCGATGGTGCGCTGCGGCTCGACCGTCTCGGCGAGGGCCGGAGCGACACCGGGGTGCGGATGGCACCCGACCAAGTCGAGCGCATCGTCCGGCTGGTCGCCTCGCACGCCCGCGCCGAGGTCCATGCGGAGCACCCGATCATCTCGGCCGAGCTGCCGCCGCATGTCGAAGGCCATGCCGGCGAGCGGTTCGAGGGCGTGCTGCCGCCGGTGGCGCCAGCGCCCTGCTTCGCGATCCGCAAGGCCGCCACCAAGCTCCACACGCTCGACGACTATGTCGCCGATGGGCTGATGTCCGCGATTCAGGCCGAGGCGCTGCGTGGCGCGGTTACCCGGCGCGACAATATCCTTGTCGCCGGCGGCACCAGCTCGGGCAAGACGACGCTCGCCAACGCGCTCCTGGCCGAGATGGCCGAGGAACGCTCGGGGCAGGACGCGCGTGTCATCCTGATCGAAGATACGCGCGAGCTACAATGCCCGCTACCCGATACGGTGGCGCTGCGCACGCGCCCGCCGCAGGTGTCGATGACCCAGCTGGTGCGCTCGACGATGCGGCTGCGCCCCGACCGGATCATCGTCGGCGAAGTCCGCGGCCCCGAGGCGCTCGACATGCTCAAGGCCTGGAACACCGGGCACCCAGGCGGGCTCGCGACGGTCCACGCCAACAGCGGACAAGCCGCGCTCTATCGGATCGAGCAGCTCTGCCAGGAAGCGGTCGTCACCGTGCCGCGCCAGTTCATCGCCGAGGCGATCGACCTCGTCGTCTTCATCGCCGGGCGCGGTGTCGACCGTCGCGTCTCGACCATCGCGCGTGTCGCCGGGCTCGACCCCGATACCGGCGCCTACACGCTCGCCGACCTGTCCCCGTTCAACCCGAAGGAGACCCGACCATGACCCGTCTTTCCATCACGCGCCCGACCGCTCGGCGGAATCTCATCGCCGGTGCAGCGATCGGCCTCGCCCTGACCTTCGCGACCCAGGTCCAGGCGGCCGGCTCGGGCATGCCGTGGGAGGAACCGCTGCAACAGGTGCTCGAGTCCGTGCAGGGGCCGGTCGCCAAGATCGTCGCGGTGATCATCATCATAACGACGGGGCTGACGCTGGCGTTCGGCGAAACCGCAGGTGGGTTCCGGCGCCTCATCCAGATCGTCTTCGGCCTGTCGATCGCGTTCGCCGCGTCGAGCTTCTTCCTGTCCTTCTTCAGCTTCGGCGGCGGGGCGCTGGTCGCATGACCGCCCCGGCGACCGATACCGGTCGGCACCTCGATGGCTTCGAGGTGCCGATCCATCATTCGCTCGGCGCGCCGCTGCTACTCGGCGGCGCGCCCCGCGGGCTCGCGATTATCAACGGGACACTGGCCGCCGCGGTCGGCCTCGGCCTCCAGCAATGGGTGGCCGGGGTGCTGCTCTGGGCCGTCAGCCACAGCGCCGCGGTGATGGCGGCGCGCCGCGATCCCGACTTCGCGCCGGTCCTGCTCCGTCACATCCGCCAGAAGGGATATCTCGCATGCTGAGCCAGATGGCATGATGTACCTCGGCGAATATCGCGACCGTGCCGAGCGGCTCGCCGATCACCTGCCTTGGGCGGCGCTGGTCGCCCCGGGCGTGGTGCTGAACAAGGACGGCAGCTTCCTGCGGGTGCTCGCCTTCCGCGGCCCCGATCTCGAATCCGCCACCGAGGCCGAGCTGGTCGGCGCCTGCGCACGGGCGAACAACGCGCTCAAGCGGCTGGGCAGCGGCTGGGCTTTGTTCTTCGACGCCGAGCGGCGCGAGGCCCTGGCCTATCCCGACAGCGACTTTCCCGACCCGGCGAGCTGGCTCGTCGATCGCGAGCGCCGGGCGGCGTTCGAGGCCGCGGGCACGCATTTCGAGAGCCGCTATCACCTGACACTGACCTGGCTGCCACCGGCGGATACGACCGACCGTGCCGGGCGGAGCCTAGTCGAGCGCCCCGACAGCGACCGGGAGCGCGACTGGCGGGGTACGCTCGCTTCGTTCGTCGCGGAGACCGATCGCGTGCTCGACCTGCTGTCGGGCGTCATGGCGTCGGTGCGTCCGCTCGACGACCGCGAGACGCTGACCTTCCTACATGGCACCGTCTCCGACCGGCGCCATCCCGTCGCGGTCCCTGAGACGCCGATGTATCTCGACGGCCTCCTCGCCGACACGCCGGTCATCGGCGGGCTGGAGCCCAGGCTCGGGCAAATGCATGTGCGCACGCTGACGGTGCTCGGCTTTCCGAATCTCAGCCGCCCCGGCATCCTCGACGCGCTCAACCACCAGGATTTCGGCTATCGCTGGGTCACGCGCTTCATCGCGCTCGACAAGACTCAGGCGACCAGGACGCTCACTTCGCTTCGGCGCCAATGGTTCAACAAGCGCAAGTCGATCACTGCGCTGCTGCGCGAGGTGATGTACAACACCCCGGCGCAGCTGCTTGACAGCGATGCCGACAACAAGGTCGCCGATGCCGACCAGGCGCTTCAGGTGCTCGGCGGCGACCATGTCGCCTTCGGCTATTTGACGACGACGATCACGGTCAGTGACCGCAATCAGGCAGCAGTCGAGGACAAGGTTCGCGCGGTCGAGCGGATCGTCAACGGACTCGGCTTCACCGCCAAGCGCGAGACGGTGAATGCGGTCGAGGCCTGGCTGTCGTCCTTGCCGGGCCACGCCTATGCCAATGTCCGGCAGCCGCTGGCGCATACGCTCAACCTCGCGCATTTGATGCCGCTTTCCTCCGTCTGGGCCGGCCCGGCCGGCAACGACCATCTCGCCGCGGTCACGGGCCAGGAAGCGCCGCCGCTGCTCGTCGCCAAGACCGCCGGATCGACGCCGTTTCGGTTGTCGACCCATGTCGGCGATGTCGGGCACATGATGGTGGTCGGGCCGACGGGCGCCGGCAAGTCGGTGCTTCTGAACCTGATCGCGCTCCAGTTCCGCCGCTATCGCCAAGCCCAGGTCTATATCTTCGACAAGGGCAACAGCGCGCGTGCGTCGGTGCTGGCGATGGGCGGGGCGCACCATGCGCTGGGCGCGGCGGAGGCGGACGGCACGACGCTCGCTTTCCAACCGCTCGCCGATATCGACGATGCCTCTGAACGAGGCTGGGCCGCCGAATGGATCGCGGCGCTGCTGGCGCACGAGGGCGTGCCGGTTACCCCTGACGTAAAGGACGCAATCTGGACTGCGCTCGGCAGCCTTGCCTCCGCCCCGCGTGACGAGCGGACCATGACCGGTATCGCACTGCTGCTCCAGTCCAACGCGCTGCGCCTTGCGCTCCAGCCCTACACGCTCGAGGGACCGTACGGCCGATTGCTCGACGCGGCCGAGCAGCAACTCGACCTTGCCGATGTCCAATGCTTCGAGACCGAGGCGCTGATGGGCCAGGCCAGCGCGGTCGCGCCGGTGCTGACCTATCTCTTCCACCGGCTGGAGGCGCGGTTCGACGGGCGCCCGACGCTGCTGGTCCTCGACGAGGCGTGGATCTTCCTCGACCACCCGCTGTTCGCCGCGCGTATCCGCGAATGGCTGAAGGTGCTGCGCAAGAAGAATGTCGCGGTCGTCTTCGCAACGCAGAGCCTCGCCGATATCGCGGGCTCGGCTATTGCGCCCGCGATCATCGAAAGCTGCCCGCAGCGGATCCTGCTGCCCAACGACCGGGCGGTCGAACCGCAGGGCCATGACATCTACGCGCGCTTCGGCCTCAACGACCGACAGGTCGAGCTGATCGCCCGGGCGACGCCGAAGCGCCATTATTACCTCCAGTCGGCGCGCGGGAACCGGCTGTTCGAACTGGGGCTTGGTCCCATCGCACTCGCGCTTTGCGGCGCGTCGAACCCGGCGACGCAGAAGCGGATCAATGCTGTGCTCGCCGAACATGGCCGCGATGGCTTCGCCAGTGCCTTCCTTCGCGACGCTGGCCTTGATTGGGCGGCCGACCTCATGGCCGATGCCCCGCAGCCGGAACCTGGCGGAGCATCACTCTAGCGATGCAGAACCACGCGACGCCTGCTGCGGTCGCAGCTAGGCTGCCTCGGTCTGAGATCATCGTGCATTCGAGATGCACGATAATGGCAAAAATCGAACGCCTTGGGCCTTTCTACCGCGAACAACGAGCCGTTGGCGATGGGACATGATCGATGGATGTATCCATCATTAACAGCATTACTGATGGATGCATGCAGCATGAAGATTGACAATGGACGTTTGAGAGTGCATTTGCCGGATACATCACGCGTTAGCCCGCTTGATGCCGGATGGGTGCCACAGATGCCTGCTTCAAAGAAGCGCAGTTACGCACGCTATACGATTGCCGCGGTAGAGCTCCTCGGCCTGCTGGTGCAGGTCGAGCGCAAGTCGCGCAGGATGACCGCGCAAGACATGGCGGACCGGCTCGGCGTCGACCGCAGCACCTTGCATCGGCTCGAACAGGGGGATCCGAAGGTCGAACTGGGACTTGCCTTCGAGGCGTGTGCCATCCTCGGCATTCCGCTGTTCGAAGAGGATGCACGAGGGGTGTCGATGCGGCTCGACGAAGCGGGCAAGCGCCTCGCACTGCTGCCTCGCCGCGTGCGGCCGAAGCCGTTGAGCATCAGCGATGACTTCTAAGCTGCCCCATCCGCGCGAGGCCTTTGTCTGGACCTGGCTGCCCGGAGTCACGAAGCCGGTCGTTGCTGGCCGGCTGGTATCCGACGGCGAGCGTATCCAGTTCATGTATGGCCGTTCGTATCGCGAGCGGACCGACGCCATCCCGCTTTATATGCCGGAACTCCCGCTCGTGGGCGAACCCATCGCGCCCCTCGGCACTCTCGCGATGGCGAGCGCGATCCGCGACGGCGCCCCTGACGCGTGGGGACGGCGTGTCATTCTCAACAGGACCTTCGGGGTCAAGGGTGAGGACCTTGACGGGATCGAGCTGGACGAGCTGGTCTTCCTGCTCGAATCCGGCTCGGACCGGATCGGCGCCCTGGATTTCCAGATGTCTGCGACCGTCTATGCTCCTCGCGGCGGCAGGCACGCGACCGTCGAGGAACTGCTCGCGTCTGCGGAGAAGGTCGAGAAGAACCTGCTGCTCACGCCGGAGCTCGACCAGGCCCTCCATCATGGCAGTTCGATCGGCGGTGCCCGTCCCAAGGCGCTGCTCACGGATGGGGCGCAGAAATATGTCGCCAAATTCTCCAGCAGCGGCGACACCTATTCGGTCGTGAAGGGTGAATATATCGCGATGCGCCTAGCCGCGCTCGCTGGGCTGTCGGTCGCGCCGGTCCGGCTGATCCATGCTGCGGGCAAGGATGTGCTCCTGGTCGAGCGGTTCGATCGCGTGGCGACCGGGAATGATTGGCACCGCCGGGCGATGGTATCGGCGCTCACCATCCTCGAGCTCGACGAGATGCAGGCGCGCTATGCGAGCTATCAGGATCTTGCCGAGAAGATACGCTTCCGCTTCATCGATCCGACCGTGACCCTGCACGAGCTGTTCGCGCGGCTGACGTTCAACATCCTGGTCGGCAATGTCGACGATCATGCGCGCAACCACGCCGCGTTCTGGGATGGGGCGCAGCTCGCCCTGACGCCCGCCTACGACATTTGCCCACAGGCGCGCGCGGGCCAGGAAGCCAGCCAAGCGATGCTCATTGTGGGCCGGCACCGCTCGAGCCAGATCGCCACCTGCCTGGCGGCCGCCGGCGACTTCCATCTGACGTCCGACCAGGCCATCGCGATCGTGTCCAGGCAGATCGAAACCATTGGCGCGCAATGGCTCGCGCTGTGCGACGAGGCGGGCTTGGGACCGGTGGACAGGGCGCTGTTCTGGGGACGGCAATTCCTCAATCCCTTTGCCTTTTACGAGCTTGAAGGGCCGGCGGCCGTACTCGCGGAGCGCGCCGCCACGATCCGCGGCCAAGTCTGAACCGATCGCGATTGGTCGCCTGCTACCGCTCGGCTAGAGCATTTTCAGTTTATCTTGCGGCATAACCGGCATTGCGTAGGTAGTTGGCGCATTCTGTTGGCGAGTAGCTGTCGAGGAGGGTAGCGATGCGCTTCCAGACGGCATCGACGGAGCGTTCCG
>Ga0308171_1002563_pt1 | contig 18805 bp, 12 predicted proteins | sample PhyGR1_FD_202135 | JGI IMG/M metagenome (GOLD analysis project Ga0308171, IMG submission 202135) | Phyllosphere microbial communities from UC Gill Tract Community Farm, Albany, California, United States - DLSLSG.R1 | ecosystem: Host-associated > Plants > Phyllosphere > Unclassified | place: USA... | reverse complement strand
ACGATGGCCGGAACCCAGTCGAGGGCCTCACTGGCATCCTCTCCGATTTTGTGGAGCCTGCCTGCGCAGCAAGGGCAATCCAATGTCTGCGGATCGATCACCTGCTCTACCCGCTCAAGATGGGCGGGCAGCGCCATTATGCCGCGCTTCGCGCGCGGGCGCTTGATCACAGGCTTGTCTTCTGGCGCTTCATCGTCATTGGCCGCGACCGTCGGCGTGCTCACAAGATCGCCCAGATCCAGTTGCCCCTGATCTCCCAGAATGACGCTGGCGCGTTCCGATCGATTGCCGAATGCTTGTTGGGCCATGCCTTTGAGGAGCGAGCGCAGTTGAGCGTTTTCAGCCCGGAGTTCCCGCACAAGGGCGGCCATCTGTTCGAGATCTTCGGGAAGGTCATCGGCTCGCGAGGGCATGGCGGATTATACCACACCACCCTTGTGCCGCCACTCAAAACCGCAGATTTCAGCCAAAAACCTTAGGGCGCCTTTCCTCCTGGAACGGCAGCCTGCGCCAGTTCAGGCCCGATAGAAGTGCCACACATTGCGGCCCCGTCAGGGCAAGCGTCCCTCCTTGCAACGAGGGCCAGTGGAACTTCCCACGGTCGAGCCATTTTGTCGCCATAACCGCGCCGGATCCATCATGACGGACCAACTTGACCTTGTCAGCCGCCTTGTTGCGGAAGACAAACACATCACCGGCACAGGCATCGTGGCCCAGAACATGTGTCACCAGTCCCATCAGCCGGTTGATCCCGGCCCTGAAGTCGATGGGCTGCGTCGCCACATAGATCCGCACGCTTCCATCGATCGGGATCATTCCCGGATCGCCGCCAGAACGGTGCGCAAGTGCTCCGCCTCGACGGCGCCGCAAATACGAACTGTCACATCGCGCACCACCAATTCCATGCTGGGCGGCGATGCCGGGACGGCCGGCATTTGCGCTTGGTCCTCGCCAACCACCGTCACGGGCACAAGCCTTAGTTCTTCAACGGCCCCCGCCGCTCGCGCCTGCCGGCGCCAATAATGCAGCAGACCAAGGCCGACGCCGTTATCCCGCGAAACCTGCGCCACCGTCTTTCCGGAGGCGAAGCTTTCCGCAAGAATACGATCGCGCTCATCATCCGGCCATCGCTCGTGCCGACGCCGGACTGGCTCCAAACTAACGCTCAAACGCGAACTTGCACTGTGCGACGCACACGTCAAACCAACGTTTGGCACCGCATCAATTTCGTCAACCACTGCTCGAGCTCCTCAACGTCTCGCGCAGATCTACCCCTCAAAAACCAACCAGAATACGTGGGGTCGGTGCAGCGGTTACGGAAAGCCCCTACGTGCACGAGCGCGCGTAATCGCAAGCTTTTCGCCCGATTTCCCCAAAACCTTGCAAATTCGATTACTTCATATCCACCAAAACCCACGCCTCCCTGCGGGCTTCAGCGCTTTTCACAGACGACCAGCTATCCTTGGCCAAAGCACGATCATCGATGGCACATCATGGATCAAGCAACTCCAGGATCCCCTCGCGAATTTGGCTCTTGCAGATACCTGGCGGATGATCCCCCGGATCATCTCCTTCATCCCTAACCAGTGTGCCTTTGCAAGAACTCAGACCGTTCACTGAAGCCTCTCCACATCACACGTGGGGTCGGAGCAGCGGTCACAATCGACTTGAGAGCCAGCACCAACCGCCTAACGGCGGTTGGTAACATCAGTCTTCAGTTCAATTCCGTTTGCCGCGCCAGGGAGAGCCTCTTAATTATCGGCATATTAATCTTACCAGTACCCGCTCGAGCAACGAGACGTAGTTCTTGAATCTGGCATCCCACTCCGGGCACTTCAAAATTGATTTGCGCTTCAGCCGTATAAACCGACATGGGCAAAATGGAAATCCGCCCTCGATCAAGGCAAGTGATTTTCCATTCCATGCCGCTGTTAGAATTTCTTTTATCAAGAACGTAGGTAGAAGGTTTCAACTGGAGATAGCGACGCGCGATAGTTTGTCTGACGGCAGAAGAATTCTCATAATCCAGCACATTGCCTTCTTCGCTGTTGGCGAGATCAACACTCACGCTCGAGCCTTCAGGATATCGCCAAGAGAAAGGCCCCGAAGGATACCTCGGGGAATTAAATGCTAATGTATTTGAACGAGACGGCATATGGGCCCGACATACGCCCCCCCAAAAAACAATTGCCTGATTTACCTTGCCCGCACGCACCATACGATCAGTCTCGCCGGATATTACTGCACAATCAAACGGCGAATAGCGTGATGAAAGGCTATTCACCAGCACACTAACGGCTGGCATTGAGAGCGAGTTTGCGGCCCAGTTAAGGAATCCTGGCACCCAATATCCTTCCCGCTCGATCAGTCTGCTCTTAAATGTCGCAAGACCCTCCGGGGTTTCCAAAGACTCTCGCGTCAAGGCTTTCAGCCAATCCGACTGGTCGCCTTGACGCCACAAGCCAAGCACTCGCTCGGATGCTACTGCGGGTCGTCCATTTTCCAACGAGGAGACAATGACTACTCTTTGCACGAAACGATCGCGCCAACCTCGTTGCGCTGCCAGTTGTAACGCTGGCTCAGCAGCATTCACATCGCCTACGCCAAGCAACCCTCTCGCATAGAGTGAAAGGGTCTCAGCAGGCACCGGCCGCCGCTCGACAAGGCGGAGAGCTAGATCCTTGCCTTTTTCCATCTCATTTCGCTCGTAAGCCTGCCTCGCCAAAGTCTCAAGCGCATAACTTTGAAAGAAGGATGGTACGAGCTCGGCGATGCGAAGATCGCGCCGCGCCTCTCGATCAGCTTCAACTCCTACCGCAACTATCGCGAGGAAGGCCATAGCTGAATACCACATTATGCCATGGAATAAAGGACCGGCCTCGCGTTTAGCCGTTCTACTTTTTATCATTCGAACCGTAGCTATAATAGTTATATGAGTAGTACTCGTACTCGCTGTCACCGGCGCGAGGCTCAAATCGGTTAAGCGAAACCCCGAGCACATTAGCGCCTACAAGCGCTAGGCGGCGAAGGGCCGATTTTACAGCACCGCGATGGAAACCTGCCCCATCGATTACAAAAAGGACCCCATCGGCATGGCTAGCGAGAATAACCGCGTCGGACAAACCGAGCAATGGGGGCGAATCGATAACTACAAATTCATAGCGCTCCCGCGCCTGCGCCAGGAAGGTGGCAAGCCCGCCACCCGAGAGAATAAGGGCAGGATCTGGCGGCGTCGGCAGGCCAGAGATATAATCGAGCATTTCTATATCAGAATGCACTACAACTTGATCAAAACTTCTATTGCCGGTCAAAATGTCTGTTAGCCCGGACTTACCTTCCTCTCCCATAACTCGATGCAGAGTAGGGCGCCTGAGGTCTGTATCGACCAGAAGCACTTTTTTACCAAGGCTTGCAACATCCCTCGCAATAGTTCTGGCGGTAGTCGATTTTCCCTCAGCTTCTTTTGAGCTAGTGATCGTCAGTACCTGAGGCAGCCCCGTTGCAGTAGAATATTGAAGATTGGTAACGAGCGAGCGGTAGGCTTCGCTAACGCCGGAGCGCCGATCAGCGATCCTTTCGTCAATGTCCTCATCGTCTCCCAGGCGTGGTATAAGGCCAAGTAGGCGAATATCCAACTTCCGCTCGACATCATCCGGAGTACGAATGGCATCATCGAAAATCTCGCGGAGGAATACAGCCCCCCCGGCAGCAGCCAGACCTAAAAGGAGAGCCACCGCGAGGTTAATGATCAAGTTGGGCGAAGAGGGGTCGCGAGGCACCTCTGCCCGATCGACAATTGTGATGTTGTTATTTGACGCACCTGCAGTTGCGTTTATTTGATTATAGCGAGAAAGTAGCGTCTCATACAATGCTCGGTTTGTATCTGCGACCCGCTTAAGGACAGAATACTGAACGCCACGATCTTGTTCATTTAGCGCATCATTTTGCAACATATTCACGCGGCTAAGAAGGGATTTTTCGCGCTCTGCAGCTGCTTCGAAATCCAGTCGTGCCGACTTCTTAATCGATTCGGCCAGAAGACTTATACGCCGATCCAGTTCGGCGAGCTGAGCACGCTTAGATTTAACAGTTGAGTACTCTTCAAGGTGGCGAGATTGCTCTTCAGCAAGCTCTCCTTCGATTTTGGTCTTTTCGCTTACCAGCTGCTGAATTGCTTGGTTAGAATTAACCTCGGGCACACTTAGTGCAGGTTGATTAGACAGCGTTTTCCAGCGATCTTCGGTAGTAATTCGATCTGCCACTGCTTTCGACGCTGCTTCATTCAGTTGCACAAGGGAACTATTCGTCACTGAAAGAGCCGATTCTTCCGGTCCGCTGGAGCTCTGGCTAGTTATGCGAATAAGGCCCGCTGCACGCGCATACTGATTTAAATCGTGCTCGGACTGCGTCAGCTTAGCGCGTGCTTCGGATAATTGATCGCCGAGAAATTGGCGCGCATACGCAGAACTTTGATATTTCTGGTTAAGATTATACTCTACGTATCGTTCAGCATAAAGATTTGCTAACTTAGCAGACAACGCCGCATCGCGACTGATCACCGTGAGCGTGGCGATACGACTTTCTCGCGGGAGATCAACTTTGAGATTTTGGAGAAGTAGATCAACCGCCTCGTTCTCGCGACTAGCAGCCAACTGACTTCCAGCAAGCCCTTTATTATCAGGCACGCTCTCCCCCAGCTCTGTAAAAAAGCTGTCATCGCCAGCAAAGCGACCACTTTTCACGACAACACGGGCAAGCGAACGGCTTTGAATAATGCCAAGCTGTGTTTGTAGAAATCGATCAGTGTCCCATCCTGCTGCGCCAACCTTCTGAAGCTCACTACCTTCGATTATCTGGTCCGCTTGGTCTTCAATAAGTACTTGCGCGCTAGCCTTGTACTTGGGCGTTATTAGCAACGTAGCTACGACGCCTAGGACGACTGCGGTCACGACAATTATCGCGATCAGCACGATACTTCGGCGAATCGCGCTGATTGCGGCCTTAAAGACCACTGCAAGATCCGGCCCGTCACCGCGCTCCTCGGGATATTCGTCGCCGAGATCCCTGTCGAAAACCACGTTTTGCAAGTCTTTATCCCGCCATTGATTTGTAGCGCAGACGACTGCGCGTACGTTCGTGTTCAATCTCAAATTATTAATCTGAAAGCAGCGCCGTAATAAATCTAATCAAGCATCAACATCCCTCCGCGCCGAACCGGGCGGCAACGGCCACAGGATTGCAACCATCAGTCCGGCCACGCATAGCAACGTTTGGCAACGCAATGGATAGTCTAAAACTGATTGGCAAGCCAAGAGGGTAAACACGCCACATGCGGTCAAAGCCGCGCCTCGACGCTCACGACTTCTCAAACTGCGCCAAAGCGCTGCTCCGATTGCAACCGCCCAGCAAAGAACCACCACGCCCCCTAATAGGCCAGACTCGATTAGCACCTCAAGATAGTCATTATGTGCCCGCGCCGCTCGGCCTGGGGAGAGGCTCTCCAACGTTTCATCGATCTGAAAAACGTCGTCAAAAGTCCCGATGCCACTGCCGACCGGCCAAAACCTCTTTGCCGATGAGCCCGCATCCTCCCAAATCGCGGGACGCGCGTCTTCTAAGCTTTGAAAACGAGCTAAACTGCTTTGAAGCCTATCATTACGTTCGAAAAGTAGAGGCGCACACAGTAATAAGCCGATGCTTAAAGCTGGGACTATTAAGCGCGCCCTCCCCGCACTCAAATGCGCCACTGACACCCACGAATAGTACAAAAATAGCATAAACGGGATTAACGTCAGCGCGATACTCGACCTCGAGCGCGTCAAAATAAGTCCAACAAGAAGTAGCGCCGCAGTGCCTAATCCAACACAAACAGAGGGCACACTGACAGGACGATAAATTGAAAGGCCGATTAGTGCGCATAGAGCTATGGCAAGAAAAAGACCGGCCGTATTGCGGTTTGCAAAAACGCCCTGCAGTTCGCCTGTACCGACAGCCTCATCATAGAACATCAAATGCTGATTGCTAAGGGCAAGCTGCTGGGCACCTAGTAGAACCTCAATTACGCCGCAGGCGACTAGTACTGCTATAATTGTCCGCTGCCCCCGGGGCGTCGAACGGCAAGCGAGAATAACAATTGCCAATGGTGGCAGAAGCGCAAAAAAGGCAATCATTGTCCGCCCTGCGTTCATAGACAACGGCATCCAACGGTTCTGCTTAGCAATCAACACCAGCGGCTCCACCACCAGTTCGCGCCCTGGCAGTTGGTGCCACAACCACGGGGGGAGTGGGATGCACTGCAATAGCGGCAGCAAGAGGGTGACGCCGATCAAAATCGCCACGTGCCGGGGGGCTCGGCTAAAGAACTCCCAACAAAGATCTCGGTGCAACGCGATAATAACGATTGCAGCACCCTGCACAATAAGATTAGCTAGGCCAGCTCCAGACCCCCCGCCGCCAAAAATGAAGGCGATAATCAGTAGCGCTCCTGCCATCAGGATATTTCGATCGGCTTCCAGCACCAAACCTACCCACCGACCTTGTGTTGAAGTATTAATGGGCAGACCGCCTCCAGATTCTAAATGTCGTCATTAAAATACTCATTATAGATCACCAAAAAAATTGAAGATTTGCTCAAATCCAACTTGACACCAAAAAATAAGCATCAGTAAATTTATCTACTAATGTGGCGAAAAACCAAACCCAGTCGATGTGTTCGCCGATCAGATATCTTAATTTGTAATTTTATAGGCGGATAAACATATATAATGTCAGCTATATAGCCTCTCTAAAGACTCATGAAAAGCCCGATAGGAGACGAACCTTGATCTCTATGCCTTTACCGCATCGCACAACGCGGTAGGAAAAAAAAGCCTCGAACATATCTCTGATTGCATTGCCCGACTGAGATTGCAACCGCGCTAGCTCTGAACTCACGGAAAGGATATTCCATTCAAGAGGTTACCAGTTTCACTTCGTAACCTATGCAAATTCCGGGGCGTTGAGACTGGAGCTGCTTGGACGGGGCGGGGATCCAAGGGATTTGGTGGGCGCGGGGAACGGCGACCCTGTTGCCTAGGGTTACCTTTTAGGGCCATTCGGGCCCGGGACCGCTTTACGGGAGCGGAACGTCAGGTAAACCGCACCCGCCTCGGATCGAAGGCGGTGCGATGCGAGACTTTCGAGACCACAGCGCCGCAAAGGAGGAAAACCGGCCGGCAGCCGAGCTGTAGCGCGACGATTACGGAGTCCGACCGGCCATCGTAGTTGTCGCCGCGCGACCGAGCACAGGAAAAAGCTCTGCGGCCGTGATGCGATCACTTGGCGGTAATTGGGCCGCGATGATCGCCGACATGGTAGGTTCCGGCGATAACGACCGCGGCTCGCGAAGCGAGACATCACGCGCGAAAAGCATGGCTAACCCTCGCGGCCTTGCCTACGTGGCGCACCCTACTTGGCCAAATCGAACCTGCCCGACAGGGCAGACCAGCCCGCAACAGTCGGCTGACCGGATTGGTCCGGCCCAAAACACAGGTACTATCTCGAACGGGGCATCGTGTGATGCTGGCCGCCGTTCATAGCCGGGACCAAGTTGTGCGGGGTCCTTCCACCTCACCGATAAGCGGATAGGGCTATCGACCGATGTTGCGACCGCTCGTCGAAATCGGCACGCCTGCTCAGACTGGCGCATTCACCTCTTGCGTATCCATTGGTTGGAATGCCCTTTGCGCACGATCGGGCCGTCGCAGCCCCGGCAGAGCCGCACATACATGCTGCCATTCCATCGATCCTTCCCTTTGGCAGGGATGTGGCGATTCATCAGGCACTTGAAAAATTGAAACACGAGATTGATCCTGGGGGGATAGTCAATGCATTGCCGATACCGGCGCGTTGAAATGCTGGGCCAAAAAAATCAGACGGCCGCAGCAGGAGGTCCCTGCCGCGGCCGTCGTCATTCGCTGTTGCGCAATCGAGCGGATCAGGATCCGTTCGACTTGTTGTCGTCAACCGCCTTGTACACGCCGAAACCGGCGGCGCCGGCTGCGAGCAGGCCAAGGACGACGACGCCGCCGTCAGCCTTGTTCTTCGCCTTCACGGCGGCCGAGCGACGCTCGCCAACACCGCTCAGGCTGCTGATCTTGCCAACCGAGGCTGCAGCCGTCGTACCGGCCTGAGCCGCGACCGGGGCAGCCAGCACTGCGGCGGCGCCGAGTGCGAGCATAGTCTGCTTCAGCTTCATGTGACCTCCTTCATCGTAGCCATCTGGGGGGCGCTTACCATCTCAGCCCCCAGACCGCTGAAAGTATTTGATCCGAGATGGTTCTATTGTGCAATCCAACGCTTCGGCATGCACGTCAAGCGCGCCGGTCTGCCGCCCGAGCAGCGGCCGTTCTCTGCAGGGACGACTTTCGCTACGTGAAACCACGCAATACCCGCACTATCCGTCCGCTTGGTGAGGTGCATCGAGGAGGGCGAGACGCATGCGCCCGCGGGTGCCGCCACCACTAAGGTCGCGATTATCGCGACGCTGTGACGTTTCCGTCACAATACTTGTCCGCGCAAAGGCCACGTCCCGTCATTTTGAACGCAACGCCTCTTGCGCCCGCGGCCGATTCGCCCAGGCTAATTTGTCACCGGGCCATGTTCGATCTGGCAGTTAGAACACCGCTTTTTGAAGGTGCACCCCTCAGTTCTAGAGTTACAGAACCACGGTGTCTGCATAACGAACTGCAGTCGCTTCAACCATTGGCGGATCACAGCCAATCCTTTCCATAAAATACGGGAGGGATTTAACACAGTGCTGCAAGTGCGTTCAATCGTCACTCTGCGAGGGGCATGACAAGGCTCGTGACTTGCGGCGTTTCGGCACCACGCACGCTCGCTGATCTGCGGCCCCCGCCTTTCCCCGAAAGGTTTCCGTGTCCGGCGCCGTCACAAACGATCCCCGCCCCTCTCTCTGTGCCGATCTGGCTCGCAAAGTCTGAGCGCCAGGGGACGAGCGTGAAGGCATGGATTTTCTCGACCAGGGCATAATTGCCGCCTCCACTTCGATCCTGTGCGCGATACCCCGCGCGCCCCGGGCACCTCCGATGAGGTCTCGACGTGAGCATTGAAGGTCGCACGATATCTTCAACGCCATTCTCGAAGTCTGATCGGTGCGACCATCGCAAACTCTAAAACGTCTGCGAGGGGTGGATCACGCCAGAAGCAAGCCCGCAGACCTCCGGGCGTTGATTTGACAGGAATTGGCATGGCGCGGGCACGTCCCCCCTCGCAACCGCCATCTCTGTCAACCCTGTGAAGGCAGATGCAACGGAAGGGGTTTGGGATACGCAGAAAGTAGGCAGATAGCGAAGCGCATGTCTCCCTTACACCGGGCGGATTTCGCTCAGTTTGCGTTCCCACGCCAACGCATGTTCCACGATCATACCCAGATCGTCGTACTGGGGCGTCCACGGAAGCGTCGACTTGATGCGCTCGTTATTGGAGATGAGCGCATCGGGATCGCCCGCGCGGCGCCCCTCGAAGCGGCGGTCGATGGTGAGGTTGGTCACGCGGTCTACTGCATCCAGTACTTCAAGCACCGAGAAGCCGCGACCATACCCGCAGTTCATGGTCAGCGACTGCAACGGCTGGGCAATGATCGCCTCGAGCGCCAGAACGTGCGCACTGGCGAGATCCGAGACGTGGATGTAGTCGCGTACACCGGTGCCATCGGGTGTGTCGAAATCGGTGCCGAATACGCCGACATGACTGCGTTTGCCCAGCGCCGCTTCCACCGCCACCTTGATCAAATGCGTGGCACCTGCAGTCGACTGACCGGTGCGGCCCTGCGGGTCGGCTCCGGCCACATTGAAATAGCGTAGCACGCAATAATTGAACGGGTGAGCGCGGCTGACGTCACCCAGCATCGCTTCGGTCATCAACTTGGACATGCCGTAGGGGTTGATCGGCTCCTTCGGCGCATCCTCGGTCACGGGCGACACTTTGGGGATCCCATAAGTCGCCGCTGTCGAGCTGAAGATGAAGTGCGGTACGCCCGCCGTTATTGCCGCTTCGATCAGAGCGCGGCTCTTGGCTGTGTTGTTGTGATAGTACTTGAGGGGATTCTCGACCGATTCCGGCACCACCACCGAACCGGCGAAGTGCATGATCGCACCTTTGCCGTCACCCATGCCCTGGTCAGCAAAGATGCGGGCGAGCAGGTCTGCGTCTTCGATATCGCCTTCATAGAAGGTGACGCCTTCGGGAATGGCGAAGCGGAAACCGGTAACCAGATTGTCGATAACCGCCACGGACCACCCTGCGTCCTTTAACGCCAGCACTGCATGGCTGCCGATATAACCGGCGCCGCCGGTAACGAGGACGGGATGCTTCGTGGTCATGAATGTCCTTGATAAAGCGGGGTCGTTGAGAGTGTGGCGGAAGACCCAGAGCTAACGCACCAGATGCGCAATGTCTCGATCCTGTTACGAACTTCCATCGAATTGAACAGATCGCGGATGAGCGCGCGATAGGCCTCACGATGCCATTCGATCCACCCGGTTTTCCCTTCAGCGTTGCCTATACCGCATCACGGTTGTCGGCAGATAGCATACATGGCTACCCGGCATATTGTAGACATGTAAGCTTGCAATGATTTTCCACCACAACCTAATGAGCAAGAAAGAGAGATTGCCACGCGTGCGATGGACCCATGTACGATGGCCCTATGGTGCAGTGCCACCACGCAGCTGATGAGGGGTTCACGGTTTTTGCAGCAGTGCCTGCTGCCTCGTGGCGAAGCCAATAAGCCTCGGCATCGGGGAGTACGAAGACGCTAGCCGATTTCCGGCCCCTGCCGACCCCGCTGCAGGGTCCAGTGTGGCATGGTGTCATCTCGAACGATCCCCGCCCCCGCTTTGCCGACCTGCCTCGCGAAATCACGGCTCCAGGGGACGAGCGTAAAGTCATGCGCGTTCTCCATCACCGCATAGCTGCCCGCCTCCGCTTCGATCCTGCGCGCGATGCGCCCTTCTGTGCGCACCTCGGATGCGGCCTCGACATAAGTCTTGCCAAGGTCGCGGGATACTTCTTCAGCCAGACGCAACAGCTCACGGCGCTGCAGCTGTGCGAGCGCACCGCGGCGCAGCCTGAATCCGTGCGCATCTTCGTGCGCGAGATCCTGCTCCACCAGCCATTGCCGCCGGACGGCGAGATCACCGCGCAGCTCGCGTCCGAATCCCTGGTCACGCGCGCCGGATACATGGGGATCGGAAAGCTCGTGATCGAGCCATGTCACGCCGTCGAAGGTCGCCAGCTGCGCCAGCGGTCGCTTCGCCAGGACCTCAATCTCCACCGGGTAGTCACGCAATTGTCGTTCCTCGAGCGCGCCGACCCTCTCCAGAAAATCTCCCGGGATCGTCCACGTGCCTGCCGCATCTCATAGCTTGATCAGACCTGCTCGGCGGAAGACCTCCAGACGCTGTTCGTAAATCAGAGTCTGAGCCGTGCTCGCGTGCGGATCGTGACGAAGATGGAGGCGCTGGGAATACTCCCCCGAATTGGCCGCTGCAACCGTCCCGATCGTGTGATCAATGCTGATGGTCCCCCTTTCCTTTGCCGGAACTGCCCGGATAACAGCCTGCTCTGCGATCTCGCTGCCGGCTCCCATCACTCCAAGATCAAGATAGTGCATGTGGCCATCAACACCGTCCACCAGCAGGAATTGACGCTGGCGGTGCTGGTCACGAACGCCGTACATCTGCACTTTGCCAATGAGCGGGCCGGCGGCGGGCGTGTGGATGCGAATCTCGCGCTCCAACCCCGAACGGGTCAATTCGCGCTGCATCACGCGGATGACATCGGCGCGCTCACCCATTTGCGTTAGCGTGCTTTCGGTAGCGACGTCGAGGCGCCAGCGCTGCGGGCCTGCGCTGCGGGCAAGCTCCATGGCTTCCAGCCGGTGCAGTCGCCTGATCTCGTAAGCGCGCCAGATCGGATCTGCCGCTTCAGGCATGACGCAGCGCTCGCTGTCCAGACCCGCGAAAAGCCGCCGATCGCAGGCGCAGGCAGCCGCTCCACCACGGCATTGTGCGCCCGGCACGATCCCACCCGAGACGGCCGGCCAGAAAGACGCCGTTGCGAAAAATCTTGCCGCCCCGTGCACAGACCCGGTCGCCAGACCCGGCGGCAACGCGTTTCACCAGTGGCACATGGGAAGCGAGATATCGCCGCGCGGCGGCAAAGTCTTCCCAGGCAGGTGTGAGCCGGGCGACAACCATGTCGCCGGTGCGAATATTGGCGCCGGGCGAGACCGTATAGAGCCCGCGCGGGGCACTGGAACTCGCATTCCACACCAGTCGCGGTGCGGGAGGAAACGCGCTCGTCAGGGCAAGACCTGCCGCGAGTATTCCCGCTGCGATAGTGCGGAGTCTTGGCCGGCATTGGGGCGGCGCAGACATGCGCTGCGGTTGTGGCCCGGCACCGATCGCGGCGCTGTGCGCACGCAGGTCGGGCGCCCTCATCGCTTCAGCTCACGTTCGGCGTTGGCCTCGCTCCAAGCCTCGAGATCGTCGATGTGGTATTGCACCAGCTGGCTGTGCCGCCGAAATGTCGGTCCGTCACCGCGCCGGCGCAGTCGCTTGAGGAGACGCGGCGAAACCTTGAGATAAGCCGCTGCCTGATCGGTGTTGAGGAAGGGGGAGCCGCGCCGGGCACGCTGCGCCCTTTCGACGTCATCTGGGATGTTCATCGGTAAGGTCCTCTTTGCCCTGGGGCAGCCCGCCGCCGCCCTGTTGAGGACCCTCGATCTGAAACAAACGCCAGCCCGCCGGCAGGGTCGAAAACGTCCGGGGGTTAAATTAGACCACGCTGGGCCGTTCAATGCCGGCGGGCGCAGGGCGCAGCAGATGCCGGGTATTGGGGCGTGTGAAAATCGAGGGCAGCGAGGCTATCGCTTCGAACACCGCTCGAGAGGTGGTGCGGCCAGAATCCGATGACAAGGCCCCGGCCGCGGCCGCGCCGATCGCGAAGAATATATGCCCTCACCGACGTGCTGCGACACCGCTCCCGATCGTCGACGATGATATACCTCCGGCTCGACATCGACGGACACCGGTCGGTCGCGAAGCCCTAGCCCTTAGCAGGAGTCGGGCAATGCGCCTTACCTCCCAACTCGACCGCGATCTGAGCGTCCCCCGAAGCCTGACAACCGTCCGCGCGCGCGGCACCCTCCAGGCGATCCTTTCTCGCCCAAACTCGGCGGAAGCACATTACGAGTTCGTCGCTAGATGCCGGTAGTGATGCTGGTATCGATTCAGGCAGTGCGCCGGACAGTGTGACCGGTATCGGTCCCGAAGCTCGCGATACCACTGCAGCCGGCGCCGAATGCGGTTCCGGGGCAAGCGAACTGTACGATAGTGAACTGCAGCCTCGCGCGCTGCTAGACGATATCAACGATGCCACCGCCGTCGAGGCCTCGCTGATTGAGAATATCGCCCAGCTCGATCCCAATGATGTGCCGCAACCAAACAGCTTGGCGGCACACAATTAATGAATCTTAACGGCAGCCCCGAACCAACTGCAAGCAGTTCTTTCACCTAAAAACCTCCGAGGGGTCGTAGTCTGGAAAGAGCGATTATTTTACATATGAGGCATGTGGGCACCGTGGGGCAATCAACGCAAATAGGGGCTCTCGATGTCCAACATCAGGCGCCCCTATTTGCCAAATTCAGGTAGGCTATAACGTACCATAATCACGGTACGTCACAGCAAGTTTCCATCAGAACCCCAGGCGAATGCCCCCCGTGATGTTGGTTACCCCGTTTGCCCCGGTGACAGCCGTATTACCCCGCGCGAACAAAGTTATGCCTGGGGTCGCCGACCAATCGAACCCACCGCCGACTTGTGCATAGTTCCGATCGCGCTCTGCTCCGGCCACCGTGAACTGGCTGGACGTGTCCGGGAATCCGGCCGTGGCAAGCGTGGCGTCACCGCTAGCGCGGTAGCGCCAACCGGCCGTCAACCAAGGGCGTATTGGCGCCTGAACGGCCATGTCGAGACGAAGGTCGGCACTTACGAAAGTTGCATCCTGTTTGCGGCCGGCTACAACGAGCGCTAAGACGTCGTTGCCGATTTCATGCGCATCACCGCGTTTCACCCGAATGTGCGTCACGCCAAGCTCGGGCCCCAGACGCCATCCCCCCTTACCGATCGCGAAGCCGTAGCCCCCGTGGGCATCGAAAGTCAGGCTGTGCAGATCGTAGTCGCCGGTCGTCTCGGTGCGATCGAACAGCGTGCGGTGCGTGGTTGCGGAACTGCCGTCCCAGACGACCGAACCGCCAAGATCCAGGCCGCCTCGTTCGAACGACGCGCTTGCGCCAAGGAAAGTGCCGTCCGCCTTGGTCCTGGTGCCCAGCGCCGACAGGCTCTGGTTGGCGTAGATGCGGCCAACAACCGCCGCGACCGCCACCGGCCCGGCCTGGTACCCGATGCCGCCAAGTAGTCCACCGCTGCTTTGCTGAACGTTCGAGATGCCCTGGCCCGAATTGCCGCGCAGATTCTGCCAACTGCCCAGTCCCTGACCCAGCATGAAGAAGCGTGACTTGTCCGCCCCTCCGGCCCGCTGCGAGGCGCGCAAGGCTGACGAAATGGAAAGGCCGTTGTCGATGCCGATTTGGGCGGCGACCGCATAGGCCTCTGGATGAAGCGTGTTCATCGCCGCTTCGTTGACATAGCCGTCGGCCTGGGTGAGGTTTTGCACCACCGTCATGAGGCCGCCGCTGGCCGTGCCGGCGATCAGCAGGTCGTTCAGATAGCCGCTCGTTGCCGTGACGTTTTTACCGGCGCCCGCATGCAATTGCAGCGTTCCAAGCAGATCGAGGGTATCGGACGTCTGAACGATATAGCCCAGAACCGTCTGTACCTTGTCGATCTTGGAGTAGCTGCCGATTATTCCATCGGTCGTGGTGATCAGATGATAGGTGACGCCCGGTGTGAGCGGCCGTTCTCCGACGATGTTCAGAGTCGTGCCGTCGGCGATCGTCAGGCTACCGTTGATGACCAGCGCGTCACTAACCGTCGGCGTCATTTCGAAAAGCGTGGTTGACCCGGAAGCAAGCGTCACGTTGCCGTTGACGGTCATCATCGCCGGAGAGGCGCCCGGCGACAGCGTTCCGTGTACCGTGATGTTGCCGTTGACGGTTCCGGCGCTGCCAAATGTCGCGCCCTGCGCCACGGAAATCCCGTTTCGCGCGGTAATCATCGATCCGGCAAGACCGATCAGCCTGCCGCCGTTGACCCAAATGCCATCGAAGCTGGCATCGCTGGCCAGCGAGCCCGTTCCGCTTTCCAGCGCGAGCTCTTCGAAGTTCGTATAGGCCTTGAGATCGATCGCAGTTGGTGCGGGCGCAGCCTGGTCGTAGTGCAGAGCAAGGCGATTGGTTCCCGTGCCGCCATCGACAACGCCGCTAACCGAAGAGCCGGCAAATGCCTCGAACACATCGTTTCCGCCGCCCAGCGCGACATTCCCAATGATCGTACCGCGATTGACCACATGCTCGGAACCATTGGTGCCCGTCAGCACCGTTTCGCCCAAGGTCTGTAGGGTGGAGCCAGCTGCCAGTTCGAACCTCGCGCCTTCGGTGACGACCAGCGTCTGGATCGGCAGGACGCCGTTTACCGTCACGCTGCCGCTGCCTGTCACGCCGAAGTTTTCGAAGCCGGTGAACGGCTGAAAGAAGGCGCTGTCCAACGCGCCGCCGCCGGACAGGTCGGCCAAGAGCGTATCGTTCCCGGCTCCGCCATCGACAGTGCCGATCATGACCGCCGAAAGGCGCTGCACGAAAAGATCGTCGCCGTCGCCGAGATAGACGTCGCCGATGATCGAGCCGGTATTCTCGATGTAATCGCTGCCGCCGCCTAGGTCGATCGAACCGATGATCGTTCCGCTGCTGACGATCCTGTCGTCCTTGCCGCCGAACGTCTGCACAGCCCCTGCGAACCGGGTAGTGCCATAGGTTTCCGCACTCAGGTTATCCGCGGTGACGGTATATCCCGTCGTGCCGTTGATCGTGCCCGTATTGACCAGATCCAGTGCGCCGCTGACCCGGATCGCAGCAGCATACGCGCCTTTCGCTTCGATCGTGCCGTCATTGACGAAAGAGATCGGACCTGTGCTGCCGGACACCGACACCGCCGTCGAGGCGAACGTTTCGGGCGCGACGATGAAATCGTAGTAAGGATAGTCGGGCAGGGTAATCCAGCGGTAGAAGATCCCTTCATATCCATCGCCGTCGCTGCCGATCGTTCCGGTGTTGGCAATGGTTATCGAAGCAGAGCCGTCACCTCGGACGTTCAGAGCCGAAGCCCCCTTGGCCGAAGCGCTGAGAGTGCCCGAGTTTTCCAGCACAAGGCTATAGCTGCCGGCTTGCTCGAAGAGATTGGTCGGTGCGATGGTCAGACCGTCTCCCGTCTCGATCGCGCCGCTATTGCTGAAGGTCAGTGACGGCGCAATCGCATCCTGGGCGAAATCGTAGTCGATCGTGGCACTTCCGCCCCTAATCGTGCCGCTATTGGTGACCTTGGCGCTCGTCAGCTGGTAACCTGTAATTCCGAGCGCGGAAACGGAGCCGACTGCAGTAATCGTGCCGCTGTTTTCGAAAGTGAGCGCCCCGGTTCCCCATTGCGAGACGGCGGGGCCCATAAGCCCTTTTGAGCCAACGGTTGCACTGTTGGACAGCGCATTGGCCGCCACGGTAATGCCGCCGACGTCGGCTTCGTTGGATAGAAAGGCGAGTGGCCCGTTGAGATCCTTCAGAACATAGGAAAAGTTCTCATAACCGATAAGCGCTTCGCTGGTGGCAGCCCTGTTTACGATCTGCCCATTGCCGGCCAGAACGATGTTCTTGGTAAGCGGCGCGTCACTGACGATCGTGACGACCGTATCGCTTCCCAAAGATCCGGTGAATTCGCCTTCGAAGGATGTCGGCAGCGCTGTGCCCAGAGTGACAGTCCCGCTGGTCTTTCGCACGTGCCCGATCTGGTCGTCGCCGCTCCCGCCGTCGATTGTGCCGGAAACGCCGAAGCCCGAACCGTCCTCGATCAGGACATCATCGCCCGATCCGAAGCGCAAATTACCTTCGATCGAGCCGCCATCCGCATAATAGTACCCGCTCGTCGCGGAGTAGCCGTAGCTGGACCATCCCAGATCGACGTTGCCGACGATGGTTCCGGCATTGCGCAATGTGCCGCCGCTGCTCTGGATCGCGACACCGGCCCCGCCGGAGATCGTGCCGCCCGCACGATTTTCGACGGCCAATGTGTAGCCATTTGTCGATACGATGGCGGCCTGTCCGGTGCTGGTAATCGTGCCGGAATTGACGATCGACCCGGCGCCGGTCGCATCGACTGCGGCACCGCTCGCAGAAATCGTGCCGGAATTGTCGAGGTCGGAAACGGAGGCGAGGCCATTCCCGCCCGTTGCCGTGATCGTTCCCGCATTGGTTACCGATCCGCCCGAGATGGCCGATGGCGTGCTCCAGGTTACGCCGGTCGTATTGTTCAGCGCGATCGTACCTTCGTTCCTCAGGTGGTCTCCCGATCCCAGAATGACCGCGGCCTGAATGTAGGCGCTGGCGTCCTGGGTGGCCGTGATCGTCCCTCGGCTCGTGATATCCAGCGCGTTGGCCGTCCCGGAATAGCCGGAACCGGACAGCATGCCGGTGGAGAGGATCGCATATCGGTTTCGCGTATCAATATTCGCTGTGAGGTCGACGCTGCCCTGCCCCGCGAAGGTCAGCGGGGCGGTGAATGCGCCCTCGGCATTCAGCGTGAGCGCTGCCTCATCGTGAAGTTGATAGCCTACCGAGGCAAAGCCGGCATGCGAAGCCAGCGTCGCATTGGCATCTTTACGCACTTCGTAGCGGAGGTAGGATCCCGATGCCGTAACCGTCCCGTTGATTCCCGCGAACTCGCCGGTTCCCTCATTTTCGAGCTCGGTGATCAGATAAGATCCCTGCCCGAGCGCGAGGTTTCCATTCAGGATGCCGCCAGCAAGAGCGAAGTAGCGATTGTTATCGTCATAAGGCGATGGGTACCAACCGGCGAGCGATACGTCGCCGTTGATGGTCCCGGCATTGTTGACCTGCGCGTTGAAAATGGACGATCCGCTGACAGCGATCGCGGCTGTTCCACCGGAAATCGTGCCGCCTGTTCGATTGTCCAGAGTGCCGTAGGAGCCCAGGAGGACAGCAGTCGCCGATGAAGATATCGTGCCGGTGTTGGCGAGGCTGGTCGACAGGTTGACACCGACGCTGCCGCCCAAAATCGTGCCGCTGTTGGTTGGAAGGTCTGCCGCGTAGCTGGACCCCCACAGCACCAGACCCGTTCCGTTGGCGGAATTGATGGTGCCGGTGTTGGAGAAGCCCGAATTCAGACGGACATCGGCGGCGGTTCCGGTCGTACTGATCGTGCCCGAGTTGTCGAAGGCGTAAGTATCTACCTTTACACCGGCGCCCTGGGAATTGATCGTGCCGCTGTTGGCGAAGCTGTCAAGCGAGCCCAAATCGAGCGCATAGTTCTCCGACAGGCCCGTGCTCGTGATGATGCCGGCATTGACCAGGCTGCCACCGCTTCCGATGAAGGAACTCGAGATGACCGTTCCGTTGGCGCTCAGGCCGGTTTCATTGCGAAGCGTACCGCTGCCATCAAAGGCCAGGGTCCCCGGCACCGAAAAACCGTCAGCAAGCGTGACTGCGACGGCATTTTCCACGACAAGCGCGGTTTTTTCAAAATTCGTCGGCAAAGCGATGGCCTTGTCCAGCGTCCG
>Ga0308171_1002562_pt1 | contig 18805 bp, 16 predicted proteins | sample PhyGR1_FD_202135 | JGI IMG/M metagenome (GOLD analysis project Ga0308171, IMG submission 202135) | Phyllosphere microbial communities from UC Gill Tract Community Farm, Albany, California, United States - DLSLSG.R1 | ecosystem: Host-associated > Plants > Phyllosphere > Unclassified | place: USA... | reverse complement strand
CGGGATCGGACTCGGCCTGCGCGAAGGCCGCCAGCGGCAGTCCGCAGACCATCCAGGCGGCCAGGCGCGCGAGCAGCCGGCGCTCGAACCGGGGCGGCTCGGCGGGGCGGCTGCGGCGGGCACGCGGGAGGGAATGCGTCGGTCGGAGAGGATCGGGCAAGGAAGGAAGGTCCATGGATTCAACCGGGTCGGCGGCGCAGCCAGGCGGAACGAAGAGGGCGGGCGCAGCAGGCCACCCGGACCGGAGGGGCCGGGTTTGTAAAATCGGATTATCCATGAGCCACCCCCGCCCCACCTCCCCGGCCACCGATGCCGGAGTCCCGCCCGTTGCATGGCCCGACGCCGCACGCCATGCCGCCTTCGATGCCTGGCTCGCGCCCCTGGCCTCGGCGCACGGCCTGCTGCCCGCCAGCCTACGCCCCGCCTCCGCCGACGCGAGCTTCCGCCGTTACCTGCGCATCGACGGCACGGACGGCGCCAGCCGCATCGTCATGGACGCCCCGCCGGACAAGGAGGACTGCCGGCCCTTCGTGCACGTCGGGCGGCTGATGGCCGAGGCGGGCCTGAACGTGCCGGACATCCTCGCCTGGGACGAGACGAACGGCTTCATGCTGCTGTCCGACCTCGGCAGCCAGACCGTCATCGAACGCCTGGACCCGGCGCGCCCCGCCGACGCGCATGCCTGGTACCTGCAGGCCGTCGACGTGCTGCTGCAGTGGCAGCAGGCCTCGCGGCCGGACACGCTGCCGCCCTACGACGGGGCCTTGCTGCGCCGCGAACTGGCGCTGTTCCCGGACTGGTACCTGGCGCGGCACCGCGGCGTGGCGCTGACGGATGCCCAGCAGTCCACGCTGTCCCGGGCCTTCGATGCGATCGTGGCGGACAACCTCGCGGCCCCCACCGTGTACGTGCACCGCGACTTCATGATGCGCAACCTGATGGTGCCGCGCGAGGCCGGCGCGCCGCTGGGCGTGCTCGACTTCCAGGACGCGGTGCAGGGCCCCGTCACCTACGACATCGCCAGCCTGCTGCGTGATGCCTTCATCAGCTGGGATGAGGATTTCGTCATCGACATTACCGTGCGTTACTGGGAGGGGGCCCGGCGTGCGGGCATTCTCGGCGCCGGCAGCGTTTCCGGATGGGGCGACGATTTCGGATCGTTCTACCGCGCGGTCGAATGGATGGGCTTGCAGCGCCACCTGAAGGTGGCCGGCATCTTCGCGCGGCTCACGCTGCGCGACGGCAAGCCGCGCTACCTTGCCGATACGCCCCGGTTCATCGCCTACATCCGCGCCACGGCCGGCCGCTACCGCGAGCTCGTGCCGCTGCTGCGGCTGATCGATGCGATCGAAGGCACCGAGGCGCCGACGGGGTACGCCTTCGGCCGCGTCTGAACCCAAGCCCCCTCCCCCCTTTTGAGCAACCCGACGACGCCAGCGTGAACATTCCCCGTTTCCATTGCCCCGAGCCGCTCGCCAGCGGTGCCGCGCTGGCCCTGCCGCCCACGGCGGCGCGCCATGTCCAGGTGCTGCGGCTGCAGCCCGGCGACGCGATCGTGCTGTTCGACGGCCGCGGCGGCGAATACGCGGCCACCGTGGCGCGCATGGGCCGCTCGGAGGTCGAAGTGCAGGTGGGCGCGCACGATCCCGTGGAGCGCGAGGCGCCGCGGGCCGTGCACCTCGTCGTGGGCATGCCGGCCAACGAGCGCATGGACTGGCTCGTCGAGAAGGCGACCGAGCTCGGCGTGGCCCGCATCCAGCCCGTGGCGGCGGCGCGCAGCGTGCTGAAGCTCTCGGGCGAGCGGGCCGTGAAGCGCCAGGCGCACTGGCAGGCGATCGCCGTGGCGGCCTGCGAGCAGTGCGGGCGCAACCGCGTGCCCGAGGTCGGCGCCCCCGTCGCGCTGGCCGAATGGCTGCGCCTGCCGGCCGAGCCCGGCGCCACCCGCCTCGTGCTGTCGCTGCGCGAAGGCAGCCGCCCGCTGTGCGAAGCCGCGGGCCCCGCCGGCACGGTGCAGGTGCTGCACGGCCCCGAAGGCGGCCTTGCGCCCCACGAGGAGGAGCTGGCGCTGGCCCAGGGCTTCCTGCCCGCCGGACTGGGCGCGCGCGTGCTGCGGGCCGAGACGGCCTCCGTCGCGGCGCTGTCGCTGCTGGCCTGCGCATGACGGCCGCACGCACCGACGCCGCCGCCTGGCCGCTGCCGCCGGGCACCGACGCGCCCCTGTCCATGCCCTGGGCCGAACTGGCGGATGCCCACCCGGCCGCACCGGGCAGCCCGGACGAATCGGCCGGCGCGCTGTTCGACTTCTTCCGCGACACGGATGCCGCGACCGACGACCCCCTGCTGTGGCGCATCGCGCGCGAGCAGGAACTCTCGCAGGCGCTGAGCGGCCTTTTCCACGGCCCCGCGGCGCTGGTGCAGTTGCGCCTGTGGGTGTTTCTGCAGCTGGCGCGCCAGGGCGAGGCGCAGCTGCCGCGCGAGCGCATCGACGAACTCTTCCACGCCCTGCGCCCGGAGGCGCTGGACACGGTGCTCAAACGCTTCCGCGACGTCGGGCTGCTGGCCTGGGACGACAGCCTGCGCTCCTATGCGCTGCCGCCGCTCGCGCAGCGCGTGGCCGGCCTGCTGGCACCGCTGGCGAGCGGCGACGCGGCCGCGCAGGATGCCGAAGGCGGCGAGCTGGCCGCCCTGCTCGGGCAGGTGGTGGGCGCGAACCAGCTCGGCGCGCTCGATCCCGGCCAGCTGCAGATGCTGCAGGCGCAGCTCACGCGGCTGCACGGCGAGTTCGCCGACGCGATCGCGAGCGGCTCGGAATTCCGGCTGCGCGCGGCGCGGCTGCGCTACGACCGCGCCGCCCAGCTCATCGACCGGGCTTCGGACGCGATCACGGCCATCATCGGCCACGCACACGGCCATATCGCGATGGAGCGCGCAGCGCGCGCCCTCGGCCAGGCGCAGTCCCGCCTGCTGGCAATGGCCAGCCAGTTCAACCGCGCGCTCCAGCAGGTGGACCGCCAGCGCGTGACGCTCGGCACCACCGGCATCACCAGCACCGACGTGAAGCGCTGGCTGCAGACGCTGCGCCAGCCCGCGGCGCTGCTCGACACCGCGTTCGCCATGCCGGTGGGCCTGTGCGCGCTCGCCCCGCACGAACTGCTGGACGTGACCGAGGCGGAGTTCGAGCGCGACCGCCCGACCCAGGGCCCGGCGGAAGACCTGCCGGGCGCGCAGGAAGCGCCGGCCGGCACGCTCGCCGCCGTGGCCCTGCCGCGCGAACTGGGCGATCTCGCCGATCTGCTGTCGGCCTGGTCGCTGGAGCCGGCCACCGGGGAGGCCGGAGCCCCCCGCGACGCGGCCGCGGCGCTGCTGGGCGCCGATCCCGATTCCGCCCGCTACGCCCAGGTGGCCTACAAGGCCCAACTGCTGCCGCTGCTGGGCGACCCGCAGGCGGGCGTGCTGCCCGGCGCCACCGGCGCGCTCGCGCGCCAGCCCTGGCGGGTGGAATGGGAAGCGGCCCTCCAGCCGCTGGACCATGCGCAGGTGGAGCTGGTGAGCCGGGGCCGGCTGGTGCCGGCGGATGCGCCGCCGGACATGTCCCGGGATGCCGCCGGCTGACGCCCCGGAGCGTGCCCGCCTCCTCCCGCCTTTTTTCGCTTCGTTTTCGATTCCCTGCATTGCCTTTTCGGATGGACCGCTGCCCATGGACGACGCCGCCCTGCTGATCGCAGAACTCCTCACGCGCCGCTGGCTGCCGCGCAGCCACCCGCGGGTCAAGCGCGCGCTGGTGGATGCCGAACTCTTCACCCAGGTCGAACAGCGCCTGGCGCAGTCCGGCCTGCGCTTCGTGGACAGCATCTACGCGGACCACGTCAGCCTCGCGCTGCTGCCCCCCGCGCAGAACACCGTGCTGGGCGAAGGCGCGCTCAACGCCAACAACAACCTGGATCTGCCGCGCGATGCGCAGGCCCTGCTGGTGGTGCTCTGGGCGCTCATCGTGCTGCCGAAGCGCGAGCGCCAGACCAGCCGCACCGAGGCCGAGGGCGACGGCCAGAACGACTTCTTTCCCGGCGCCAAGCCCCTGCCCTCGGCGCGGCTCGTGAGCCCGATGCTGTCGTACAAGACGCTGCTGGAGGACTACGGCAACCAGCTCGGCAAGAAGCTGCGGCTGGACGCCAACCTGAAGCTGCTGGAGCGCCACGGCTTCATCACGCGCCGCCAGGACGAGATCGGCGAAGGCCCGCTGCTGGACGTGCTGCTCGACTACGACGTGCTCGCCCCCCGCATCCTCGACGGCGCGCTGGCCGACGTGCTGGCCCGCGAGCGCGCCGCGGCGCCGGCGCCGGACACCGCCGGGACCGTGGCTGCCGCCCCCTCCTCTTCCTCCGGGTCCGAGACCCCCACGGCCTGACCGGGCCGCTCCACCCGACCATGTTCCATCTGCAATCCCTCGAACTCGTCCACTGGGACTACTGCCAGCGCGTCGCGCTGCCGCTGGACGCTTCCATCATCACCATCGCCGGCCCCAACGGCTCGGGCAAGACCACGCTGCTGGACGCCATGCGCACGCTGCTGGGCCTGCGCTGCTCGGCCCCGCGCGACTACCGCACCTACGCGCGCCACGCCGGCGCCCAGACCGCGTGGCTGCGCGCGGTGGTGGACAACCGCCCGCAGGGCCGCCAGACCTCCAGCCGGCCGTTCGCGCGCCGGCTGCTGTACGCCGACCAGGTCACGCTCGCCTGCCGCATCGACAAGAACGGCGGCGACTGGCAGCGGCGCTACTGCCTGCTCGACGGCGATGTCTCCATCGAGCAGTTGCGCGACACGCCCGAGAAGGACCTCGGCTTCATGGGCGTGGAGGCCTGGGGCCGCGTGCTCGGCGCCGCCGGCCTGTCGCCCGCCATCGCGCGCGTGCTGTCGCTCGAGCAGGGCCAGACCGACCGGCTGTGCGAATTCAGCCCGCGCGAGCTGCTGCGCCTCGTCTTCGACGTGTTCGGCGACCAGCAGGTGCTCGACGCCTACGACCAGGCGCGCGAGCACCAGCAGCAGCTCTCGCGCGAGATGGTGCAGGCCGAGCGCGAGCTCGACCACAGCCGCGCGCAGCTCGCCGAGCTGCAGAACCGCGTGGCCAACTACAAGACCTGGCAGCTCAAGCTCGCCGAACGCGAGCGCCTGGCGACCGAGGTGCTGCCGGTGCTCGGCTGGCACGGCGAACGCGAAGGCCTGGCGAAGCAGGCGCGCGAGCTGCGCCGCCAGAAGGCCCAGCACCGCGCCGCGCTGGCCGAGCAGGCCGCGCAGAACAAGCGCCTGCTCACGCTGCTGGACGAGAGCGCACGCGCGCAGACCGACGCCGAGCGGCTGCGTACCGAGCGCGACGAAGCGCGCGCCGCGCTCGACGGCGCCACGCGCCACGAGGCCCCGCTGGAGCAACTGGCGAAACGCGAGGCCGAGCTGCTCGCGCTGGTGGACAAGGGCAGCAACGCCGACGAACTGCAGGCCCACCTGCGGCAGCTGCAGGAGCAGGAATCCGCCGCGCAGGACGAGCGCTCCGCGCTGCAGCAGCGCCGCCGCATCGCGCAGGAAGCGCTCAAGGGCCTCGAAGGCCAGAGCCTGCCGCCGCTGCCGCCCGAAGTGCAGCAGTTCCGCAAGCGCCTCGTGGCCCAGGGCATCGGCCACCAGTTCGTGGCCGAGGTGATCGAGGTAGCGGACGAGGCCTGGCGCGCCGCCATCGAAGGCGTGCTGCGCGGCCACCGCTGGGTAGTGCTGCTCGACAAGGAAAGCGACCTCGCCGAGGCCTACGACATCGGCGAGCGCGAGCGCTACCGCCACTACCTCGTCGGCCCCGGCGAGAAGCCGCTGCGCGGCGAACCCGGCACCCTGCTCGCCCACGTGCGCTTCACCGCGCCCGTGCCGCGCTGGCTGGTGCAGCAGTTGCAGCAGTTGCGCTGCGTGGCCGACCCGCGCGAGGGCAAGCGGCTGGGCGGTACCTGGATCACGCCGCAGGCCTACATGCACGACGGCCGCGGCGCGCGCTCCATGTGGGTCGAGCCGCGCGACCACCAGTTCGGCGCCGCCGCCGTGCATGCGCGCCGTGCCGCGGCCGAGCGCGACCTCGCGCAGATCGACGCGCAGCTCGCGCCCGTGCTCGACCGCCTGATGGCGCTCAAGCGGCAGGCCACCGACACCCGCCGCGCGCTCGAAGGCCACAGCGCCGCGGAAGAACTCGCGCGCCGCAGCGACGAATTCGCCCAGGCGCGCGAAGAACTGCCGGCCGCGAAGCAGGCCCGCATCGCCGCGGCCCAGCGCTGGCAGCGGCTGGACACCGAGGCCACGCGCGCCCACGACCGCCATCGCGCCTTCACCGACGAGCACCAGCGTCTGGAGCAGCAGCTGCGCCGCTCGCGCGGCGACACCGACCGCGCCGCGCAGGAATGGACGGCCCGCCGCCGCGGCCACCTGGACCACGCCCGGCGCAGCCAGGCACAGCGCCGGCAGTTCCCGGCCCGCTGGACGGCGCCCGACACGCTGCGCGCGCTCGAGAAGGACTACGTGAACGACACCCAGGCGAAGCTGCGCCTGGCCGCCGTCGAGCAGGAACTGGAGCACGGCACCTGGGAGCAGGATGCCACGGTGGAGGAGCGCTTCCGCCGCATGGAGGCCACCGTGCGCGAACAGGCCCTGAGCCTGTCGGACCACCAGGTGAAGAACGCCCAGGCGGGCACCGCGGTGATGAACGCGCGCGAGAGCTATATCGAGGTGCTGCGCAGCACCGTGCGCCGCTACCGCAAGAACATCCAGGAGCTGGGTGCGCTGGCGGGCGTGGAGGTGGCGGCCGACCTGCCGCTGCTGGAGAACGACGACACCGTGCTCGCCCAGGCGGGCCTGAAGGTGCATTTCGCGTTCGACGGCAAGGGCAGCATCGGCCTGAACGACGGCGAAGCCTCCGGTGGCCAGCAGGTCATCAAGTCGCTGATCCTGCTGGTGGGCCTGCTCAAGGACGAGGAAAGCGGCTCTGGCGGCTTCGTCTTCATCGACGAGCCCTTCGCCCACCTGGACGTGCGCAACATCCAGCTGGTCGGCCACTTCCTGCGCTCCACCCAGGCCCAGTACGTGCTGACCACGCCCATCACCCACAACCTGGAAGTGTTCGAGCCGGCCGAGATCACGCTCGTGACCAGCAAGAAGCCCCAGGGTTCGCGCTGGGCGCCGCCCATCGCCGTGGCCAAGCGGCGCGGCGTGCCGCAACTGGAGCCGGTGCCGGCCTGAGGGCGGCCTTGTAGGGTTTCCCCGCGACCTGCGGCGCAGGCATTGTTCCGGGGGGGCGGCCTGGAGTACAACCCTTCGGCGGCGCAGTTCCGCGTTCCCGAAGGAGAGTTCCGGTGTCAGAGCGGCCAGCCAGGTCCATGCCCTCCAGGCCCACCGCAGGGTCGCGGCTCCTCGACCTCCTGATTACTGCCGAGCCGCGCCAGCGCCAGCGGCTCTCCATGGCCGGCCTCGCCGCTTTGCTGATGGCCTGCTGCATGGCCGCGATGCACATCGCGGTGGCCGCGGGACTGACGGAGCCGGGCCCTGTGCGGATCTGGACCGTCCTGTCCGGCGGCGGGCTGGTGGTGGTGTATGCGCTCATCCGCAGCGGCGTGTCGCAGCGCTGGGCCGACCCGTCGCTCACGCTGCCGCAGATCGTCTACGCGATCGCATGCGACGCCGCGGCCTATGCCATCGGCGGACAGGCACGCGGCATCGCCCTGCCGATCCTGGCCGTGATCCTGATGTTCGGCATGTTCGGCCTGTCCACGCGCCAGATGTTCGGCGTGATGCTCTACGCCATGGCCGCGTTCGGGCTGGCGGCGGTGGCCGCGGAGTGGCAGGGCGACGCGGCGCATTCCACGGGACTCTCGCTGGCCTACGGGATCATGACCGCCGTGGTGCTCATGGGCAGTACCTTCCTCACCACCCGCCTGCAGGCCACGCGCGAGGAATTGCGGCGGCAGAAGCACGAGCTGGCCCGGGCGCTGGAGCACATCCGCGAGCTGGCCACGCACGACGAACTCACGGGGCTGCTCAACCGCCGCCACATGCTGGAGCTGATGCGGCTGGAGCAGCGCCGGGCCTCGCGCTCGGGCCTGCCGCTCGTGCTCGCGCTGCTCGACATGGACCATTTCAAGGCCGTCAACGACACCCACGGCCACGCGGCCGGCGACCGCGTGCTGCAGGCGTTCGCCCAGGCGGTGCGCACATGCCTGCGCGAGGGCGACGTCGTCTCCCGCTGGGGCGGCGAGGAATTCGTCCTCATGCTCTGCAACACGCCGCCCGATGCGGCGCACGCCCTGCTGGAGCGCCTGCGGCAGGCCATGGCGCAATTGCGCATCCCGCATCCGGCGGAGCGGCCCGAGACGCCGGCCCGCCAGCATGCCGCGCCGGAGCCGCTGCGCATCACCGTTTCCATCGGCTTCGCACTGCACGTAGCCGGCGAACGCATCGAAGCCACCCTGGAGCGTGCCGACCGGGCGCTCTACGCGGCCAAGGCCGGCGGACGCGACCGCACCGTGGCGGAGACCGCTCTGCTTGACCCTGACACCATGGCATCGTGCAGGATCGGCGCATGACGCTCTCCGACCACCGCCGCCCGCTCGGCCTGCTCGCCCTCTGCCAGGGCCTGTTCCTCACCAACAACGTCGTCTTCATCGCCATCAACGGCCTGGTGGGCCTGCAGCTCGCGCCGCGCGGCTGGATGGCCACGCTGCCGGTGATGGGCTACGTGGTGGGCGGCGCGCTGTCCACCGGCCTGGTGGCGCGGGCACAGCGGCGTTGGGGGCGGCAGGCTTCGTTCCAGATCGGCCTGGCCGTGGCCGCCGGCTCGGCGCTGCTGTGCGCGCTGGCCGTGTGGACGCATGCGTTCTGGCTGCTGTGCACGGCCACGGTGATCGCCGGCTACTACAGCGCCAACGGCCAGCTCTACCGGTTCGCGGCCGCGGAGATCGTTCCCGCATCCCAGCGCGACACGGCCGTCTCGCTCGTCATGGCCGGCGGCCTGCTGGGCGCCGTGGCCGGCCCGAACCTCGCGCACCACACCCGCGACCTGCTCGGCGTGCCGTTCGCGGGCCCGTACCTGGCGCTGGTCGGCGTGGCGCTGGTGTCCATGGCCTGCATGGCCGCGCTGCGCTTCCCGCCCGTGGCGGCGCGCGCGGCCGCAGCGGACGGCACCGCGGGCCGCTCGGTGGCGCAGCTGCTGCGCGAGCCCGCGTTCGCCGTCGCCATGCTGGCCGCCGCGCTGGGCTACGGCGTGATGAACCTGCTCATGGCGGCCACGCCGCTCGCCATGCAGGTCTGCGGGCATACCTTCGGCGACGCGGCATTCGTGCTCGAGTGGCACGTGATCGGCATGTTCGCGCCGGGCTTCTTCACCGGCAGCCTGATCCGGCGCTTCGGGGTGCTGCGCGTGATGGGCGCCGGCGTGGCGCTCAACGCCGGCTGCGTGGCGATCGCGCTGCGCGGGGTGGACGTGCAGCACTTCACGGCCGCGCTGTTCCTGCTGGGCGTGGGCTGGAATTTCCTCTTCACCGGCAGCACCGCGCTGGCGCTGCGCGCCTACCGGCCCGAGGAGAAGGACCGCGCGCAGGCCGCGATCAACTTCGGCGTGTTCGCCACCATGGCGCTGACCTCTTTCGCCTCCGGCGCGCTCGTCACCACCCAGGGCTGGACGCTGCTCAACTACGGCTCGCTCGTGCCGATCGCGCTCACCGGCGCGGGGCTCGCCTGGCTGGCGCTGCGGCAGCGCCTCCGGCCGGCCGCATGAGATCGCTCCGAACGTAGGCCGGCCGCATCCTCCGGCAGTGCCGGCGCACGGGCGTGCCGGTATGGATCGTGCCGGACCGGCGCCCGCCCTGACGCTCAGGCGTCCGTGTCCGCGCCCGCGTCCTCGTCCTCGTCCGGCTCCGGCAGGCTCGCCACCACCTGCGCCACGGCGGCCGTGAGCTTCTTGGCGTACGGCACATGCAGGAACTCGTTCGGGCCGTGCGCGTTGCTCTTGGGGCCCAGCACGCCGCAGACCATCATCTGCGCCGTGGGAAAGCCCTGGCTCAGCATGTTCATGAGCGGGATCGTGCCGCCCTGGCCGATGTAGCCGCAGGGCGCGCCGAAGTGCGCCTGGCTCGCGGCGTTCAGCGCCTTCTCGAACCAGGGCGTGATGGCCGGCGCGTTCCAGCCGCTGGCGGCGCCGCCCGGCTCGAAGGTCACGCGCGCCTGGTAGGGCGCGTTGTCCTCCAGCAGGGCCTTGAGCGTCTGCACGCTCTCGGCCGCGTCCACCACGGGCGGCAGGCGCAGGCTGAGCTTGAAGGCGGTGTAGGGCCGCAGCACGTTGCCCGCGTCCTGCAGCGCCGGCAGGCCTTCCGCGCCGGTCACGCTGAGCGTGGGCGTCCAGGTGCGGTTGATGAGCGCCTGCACGGGGTCGGTGGTGGTGGGCAGCGCGAAGCTGGTCGAGCCGCCGCAGTCGTAGTGCGCCCAGGGGAAACGCTTCGTCACCTCGTCGCCCAGGATCGCGGCCGTGGCGCGCGCCTGCGCGAGGCGGTCGGGCGGCACCTCGCAATGGAAGCTCGCCGGCAGCAGGCGGCCGGTGGCGCTGTCCTCCAGGCGGTCGAGCACCTGCCGCATGATGCGGAAGGACGACGGCACCAGGCCGGACGCATCGCCCGAATGCACGCCCTCGGTCAGGATCTGCACCTTGAGCGTGCCGCTCACCATGCCGCGCAGGCTGGTGGTGAGCCAGAGCTGGTCGTAGTTGCCCGCGCCGGAGTCCAGGCAGATCACGAGCGTGACGTCGCCCAGGCGCGGGCGCAGCAGGTCGATGTAGGGCAGCAGATCGCGCGAACCGCTTTCCTCGCAGGTCTCGATCAGGCCCACGATGCGCGGATGCGGCACGCCCTGGCGCTTGATCTCCTGCACCGCGGCGATGCTGGCATACACCGCATAGCCGTCGTCCGCGCCGCCGCGGCCGTAGAGCTTGCCGTCCTCGTACTTGGGCGTCCAGGGGCCCAGGTCGCGGCGCCAGCCGTCGAATTCGGGCTGCTTGTCCAGGTGGCCGTACATCAGCACCGTCTGCTGCGAGCCGGTGCGCGTGGCCTCCACCTCGAAGAACAGCACCGGCGTGCGGCCGGGCATGCGCAGCACTTCCAGGCGCAGCCCGGGCACCTTCTGGGCCTCCACCCACGCCGCGGCGTTGCGCAGCACGGTGTCGAGCAGGCCGAGCTGCTCCCAGTCGGGCGCGAAACCGGGGGACTTGGCGGGAATCGCGATGTAGTCGGTGAGCTGGCGCAGGATGTCGCCGTCCCATTGGCGGCTGACGTGGTCCAGCGCGTCGGCCGGCTGCAGGAGGTGCGGGGCGAGGGGGGCGTTCATGGTCGTTCGTTCCTTGGCGGAGGGCGTGCCGTGCGTGGCTTGCGGCGGGATGCCGCGGGACACGGCACCGGGCCGCGGGGGCCCTGTCAGCCGTCCACGGGATTGTCGCGCGGTCCGGCGCCGCGCGCCACCGCGCCCAGGGGCATGTCCGCGACGACGACGCGGTTGCGTCCCCCGTGCTTGGCGTCGTACATGGCCCGGTCGGCCGCCGCGATGAGCGCGTCCCAGTGGTCTTCCGCGTCGAGGCGGCCGCCGAACACGCCGATGCTCAGGGTGACCCGCACGGGCCCCGCGGCGGTGTCGAAGGTCGTGCGCTCCACCGCGGCGCACAGGTCGGCGGCCAGCCGCTGCGCGCCGTCGAGCGGGGTGTCGGGCAGCAGCACCACGAACTCCTCGCCGCCGTAGCGGCCGATCAGGTCCTGCGCGCGGACGCGCGTGCCCATCAGGTCCACGACGCCGCGCAGCACCTCGTCGCCCGCCAGATGCCCCAGCTCGTCGTTGACGCGCTTGAAGTGGTCGATGTCGACCATCATGAGCGAGAGCGGCTCGCGCGAGCGCACGGCGCGGCCGATGTCGCGGTCCAGCGCCGCGATGGTCGCCCGGCGGTTGGGCACGTCGGTGAGCGGATCGCGCGCGGCCATGCGCTGGTTGATGGCGTCGGCCCGGTCGCGCGCCATGAAGATGAAACCGAACGACGAGGCCTGCACGGTGACGAACGTGGTGAGAAAGGTCGCGTGCTGCCAGAGGCTCTCCTCCAGCAGCCCGGCCGTGGGCATGTGGCCCGTGGCCGCGGCCACCGCACGCACCACCAGCATGCCGCACTGCAGCCAGATGCCGATCGCCACCATGCGGGCCCCGCGGCCCTCCGAAGGGTGCTGCCGCAGCGCCCACAGCACCAGGCCGAGCTGGCCCGTGTAGATCACGCCCGCCAGCACCAGGCGCGCCGCGTAGTCTTCACGGAAGGCCGCGAAGAGGGCGAGCGTCACCAGCACCGGGGGCACGATCTGCCGCCACGGCAGGGGCCGGCGCTGGAACTGGTAGACGGCTGCGAGCAGGCTCGCGAACACCCCGGCCAGCAGTCCGTTGGCCACCACGATCGAGAGCATGTCTGGAATCCGGCCGCGCAGCGCGAGCAGCACGTAGGCCAGCGACTGCATCAGCAGGGCCGTGGCCCACAGGCCCTGCCCCTCGCCCCGCCGGCGCGCGCCCACCAGCAGCAGCCCGGCCGCCATCACCAGCGATCCCACCACGGTCATCGCCAGCAGGGTCGGCAGGTGCAGCAGGGGCTGGGACGGCATGGCGCGGAACGGAAAAAAGAACGGTCGTGCGGGGGCGCAGAATAAGCGAACGCGCCGCCACGCGCCACCGCCCCGGGCAACCCGCTGCGCGAATTCCGGCGTGCAGCGCGCCGCGGGCGTCAGTCGTGCTCGAAATGGAACACGGCCGTGCCGGCCAGCGCGTTCGGCAGGAAGCGCACCTCCCGCCCGCGCTGCAGGCCGAACGCGTCGAGCACGCGCAGGCGGTTCTTGTGCGCCAGCACCTCGAAATCCTTGAACGTTCCGACGCGGATGTTCGGCGTGTCGTACCACTGGTAGGGCAGCCGGCGCGTGACGGGCATGCGCCCGCGCAGCACCGACAGCCGGTTCGGCCAGTGCGCGAAGTTCGGGAACGCGACGATGCCCGCCCGCCCGACGCGCGCCGTCTCGCGCAGCATCACCTCGGCGTTGCGCAGGTGCTGCAGCGTGTCGATCTGCAGCACCACGTCGAACGAGTTGTCGCCGAACATCGCGAGGCCTTCGTCGAGGTTCAGCTGCACCACGTTCACGCCGCGGCGCACGCAGGCGAGCACGTTGTCGTCGGCGATCTCCACGCCGTAGCCGCTGCAGCCGCGCTCGCGCTGCAGCATGTCGAGCAGCGCGCCGTCGCCGCAGCCCAGGTCGAGCACGCGCGCGCCGTGGGGCACGAGCCGCGCGATCGCGTGCATGGTGGATGGATCGCTCATGCTGCGGACTCCCTGGCAATGCCGTCGAAATAGGAACGCATCAGGTTCATGTAGCGCGCATCGTCCAGCAGGAAGGCGTCGTGGCCGTGCGGCGCGTCGATTTCCGCGTAGCTCACGTCCCGCCGGTTCTCCAGCAGCGCCTTGACGATCTCCCGGCTGCGCGCGGGCGAGAAGCGCCAGTCGGTGGTGAAGCTCACCAGCAGAAAGCGCGCGTGGGCGCGGGCCAGCGCCCGCGTGAGGTTGCCGCCGAACGCGAGCGCCGGATCGAAGTAGTCCAGGGCCCGGGTGATGAGCAGGTAGGTATTGGCGTCGAAGTAATCGCTGAACTTGTCGCCCTGGTAGCGCAGGTAGCTCTCGATCTGGAACTCGATGTCCTGCGTGCTGTAGAGGTAAGACCCCGCGCCCGGCACCGGCGCGTCGCCGTCCGCCAGGGGGGCCGTGGCGCCAGGGACCGCGCGATCGAGCACCCGGCTCCGGAGCTGCCGGCCGAACTTCTCGTTCATCACGTCGTCCGACAGGTACGTGATGTGGCCGATCATGCGGGCGATGCGCAGGCCGCGCTTCGGAATGGTGCCGTGGCGGTAGAAGTGCCCGCCGTGGAAGTCCGGGTCGGTGACGATCGCGCGGCGCGCCACCTCGTTGAACGCGATGTTCTCGGCGGTGAGGTTGGGCGCGCTCGCCACCACCACGGCATGGCGCATGCGGTCGGGGTACTGCAGCGTCCACGACAGCGCCTGCATGCCGCCCAGGCTGCCGCCCAGCACCGCGGCGAGCTGCTGCACGCCCAGGCGGTCCAGCAGCCGCGCCTGGGCGTTCACCCAATCCTCCACCGTCACCACGGGGAAATCGGCGCCGTACACCTCGCCGGTGTCCGGGTGCGTGTGCATCGGCCCGGTGGAGCCGAAGCACGAACCCAGGTTGTTGATGCCGATCACGAAGAAGCGGTCGGTGTCCACCGGCTTGCCCGGGCCGATCATGTTGTCCCACCAGCCCTCGCTGCGGGCCTGCCCCTCGTAGACCCCGGCCACGTGGTGCGACGCGTTGAGCGCATGGCACACCAGCACCGCGTTGGAGCGGTCGGCGTTCAGCGTGCCGTAGGTTTCGTAGGCGAGCGTGTAGTCGCGGATCGACGCGCCTCCCTGCAGGGGCAGCGGCTCCGCGAAATGCATGGATTGCGGTGTGGCGATGAACGACATGGATGAAAAAACCCGGCATCGCTAAAAACGAGGCCGGGTCGTCGCACTGCACCAACGGTCGGGTCTTTAGCTGGATTTATAAAGCGCCCGCAAGCGGTGGCAAATCGGCGCGTGTGCGGCAATTATGCCAAAGGACCGGCGGCCGGTGCGAACAGCGCGGCGAGCCCGAGCACCAGGAAGATGACGGCCGACACCACGTGCACCGCGCGGATCGGCACGCGCCGCGTGATGCGTTCGCCCAGCCAGACGACGGGCGCGTTGGCCAGCATCATGCCGAGCGTGGTGCCCGCCACCACCCAGAAATACGCGCTGTACTGCGCGGCCAGCATCACCGTGGCGATCTGGGTCTTGTCGCCCATCTCGGCGAGGAAGAACGCCACCAGCGTGGTGCCGAACACGCCGAAGCGCGGGGTGCCGCCGGTTTCGTCGTCGTCGAGCTTGTCGGGGATCAGCATCCACACGGCCATCGCGATGAACGACAGGCCGAGGATCCAGCGCAGCATCTGCGGCCCGATGACGGTGGTGACCCAGGCGCCCACGGCACCGGCGAGCGCATGGTTGGCGGTGGTGGCCGCGAGGATGCCCAGCACGATGGGCCAGGGCTTGCGGAAGCGGGCCGCGAGCACGAGCGAGAGGAGCTGGGTCTTGTCGCCCATCTCCGCGAGCGCGACGATGGACGTGGATACGAGGAAGGCTTCCATGGGGTGGGGGTTTATCCGGCCGGATAAAGCGGACAGCATCGACTGCGCCCCGACTCCGGCCTGTGGATCGGTGCGCAGCCAATGGTCTCGCCCAGTTCGGTCGAACCGCATGCGCCATGGGCCGCGCAGGCCCAAGTTTGTTGACGCATGCCCCCGTGCGCGCGGTGCGCCGGGCGGGCTACTCCCCAGAGACTGCCGCGATTGTAGTGCGCGGGAGCGGGCCCGGACGCCGGAAAGTGCGGGTAAATACCCACAATGAACGTTGCAGGCACGCCAATTTCCTTGCGCCGATCCGGATCACATGGTTGATAATGGTCTTGCTTTTCTGCTTGCAGGAATGCAGTTGCGGTGATTGTCGGTTTCGCGTCTCTGAGATCGTCACAGGTTTGCTGGTTGCGTCGGGCTCCATCGCGTTTTCATGTTTTTTTTAGGAGTCCTTCATGGGCAACAAACTCTACGTGGGCAACCTGCCCTATTCCTTCCGCGATGAAGACCTGCAACAGACGTTCAGCCAGTACGGTTCCGTCTCCAGCGCCAAGGTCATGATGGAACGTGACACCGGCCGTTCGAAGGGCTTCGGCTTCGTCGAAATGGGCAGCGATGCCGAGGCGCAAGCCGCCATCCAGGGCGCGCACGGCCAGAACTTCGGCGGCCGCGACCTGGTCGTGAACGAAGCCCGTCCGATGGAAGCCCGCCCCCCCCGCAGCGGTGGCTTCGGTGGCGGCAATGGTGGCGGCGGCTACGGCGGCGGTGGCCGCAGTGGTGGCGGCGGCGGCTACGGTGGTGGCAATGGCGGCGGCGGCTACGGCGGCGGCCGCGGCTACTGATCGGCCGGCGACCACCTGGTTGCCAAAAGATACAAAAAAGGGTCCCTCGGGACCCTTTTTTTATTCATGCGAGCTACAAACGGACGCTTGGGAACGCTTGATCTCCCCCCCCACTTATGGCCCATAATGCTTCGGCGAAAAATCTTTTTTTCGCGTTGCATTGCGGGGATCCGTCAGTTTCGCGCGCAGGGGCTCTTTGCGACCGTCCGGCTGCGTTTTCGGGACTCCATCGCTTTTTCCATGTGTTTTTGAGGAGTCCCGTGATGGGCAACAAACTGTACGTCGGCAACCTGCCGTACTCCGTGCGCGACAGCGATCTGGAGCAGGCTTTCTCCCAGTTCGGCGCCGTGACCAGCGCAAAGGTGATGATGGAGCGCGACACCGGCCGCTCGAAGGGCTTCGGCTTCGTCGAGATGGCCAGTGACCCGGAGGCGCAGGCCGCCATCGAAGGCATGAACGGCCAGTCCCTGGGTGGCCGCAGCATCGTCGTGAACGAAGCCCGCCCGATGGAAGCGCGTCCGCCCCGCAGCGGTGGCGGCTTCGGCGGTGGTGGTGGTGGCGGCGGCTACGGCGGCGGTGGCCGCAGCGGTGGCGGTGGCTACGGTGGCGGCGGCGGTGGTGGTTACGGCGGTGGCCGTGGCGACGGCGGCGGCGGCGGCGGCTACGGTGGTGGCCGTGACGGTGGCGGCGGCGGTGGATACGGCGGCCGCGGCGACGGCGGCTTCCGCAGCCCCTACGGCTCCGGCGCCCGCAATGGCGGCGGCGGCGGTGGTGGCCGCGGCGGCTACGGCAACGGTGGTGGCGGCAACGGCGGCTACTGATCGGCCGCACGGCGACCGCGGAACCGGCAGAGCGACACCTGCCGGGTTCCCAGCAAAGGCTCCCAACGGGGGCCTTTTCTTTTTCTTCTCTTGTCGCTCCCTGCTTTACCCGCGCCCGGCCCCGCCCTCCGCGGCGCCGCGCCGGTGCTTGCGCGGACGCCCGGCCAGCAGGCGGTCGAACCAGGCGTTGGGCAGTGCGCGCAGCAGCTTGGCCACCACGCCCATCTGCCAGGGGATCACGCGGTAGCTGGCCCCGGCCGCGATGGCCGCATGGGCCTTGTCCGCGAAATCGCCGGGCTGCATGAGGAAGGGCATGGCATAGCGGTTCTGCCGCGTGAGCGGCGTGTCGATGTAGCCCGGGCAGATCGTCACCACGCGCACGCCGCTGGCGCGCAGCTCGCCCCGCAGGCTCTCGCAATAGCTGATGGTGGCGGCCTTGCTCGCGCAATAGGCGCCGTGCCCCGGCAGCCCGCGGATGCCGGCCACGCTGCCGATCCCCACCAGCGTGCCGCTGCCGCGCTGCACCATGGACGCGATGAACGGATGGAAGGTGGCCGCCATGCCCAGGTTGTTGGTGGCGAACGTCTGCGCCATCACGTCGAGGTCGCTCCGCTCGGCGGTGTCCATGCCCACGCTGATGCCGGCGTTGGCGATCACCACATGAGGCACGCCCTGCTCCGCGATGCAGGCCGCGCCCGCCGCGACGATGTCGTCCGGCCGCGAGACATCCGCACCGTAGATGCGGAAGTCGTCCGCGCCCAGCCCGCCGGCCTGCGCCCAGGCCTGGATGTCCGCCGTGCGCCGTGCCACCAGGGCCAGCCGGTAGCCGTCACGGTGGTAGCGCAGCGCGAGCGCCTGGCCGATGCCGCTGGACGCGCCGGTGATGAAGACCAGGGGGCGTGGTGGCATGGCGGGCGGCCTTTGCGTGAGGAGAGGGATCGGGATGAAGACGGGGGTGCCGGTCAGCGCGCGGGCGGTATGAGCGAACCGCGCACCCGGCCGCGCATCCGCATGATCTGGTCGAGGTTGTCGTAGTCCATGCTGTCCGCGGTGAACTGGTCGTTGCCGCGCGTCAGCGTGACCGGCTGGTTGGAGCTCACGCGTTCGCTGTTGAGCCACGCATGCAGGAACTCTCCCTTGAACTGCAGCCGCGGCAGGGGCTCGCGCCCCGGCCGCTTCAGCGGCTCGCGCGTGACGACCGCGTTGCCGAAGAGCTGCACCTCGGAGCCGTCGGAATTGGTCAGCGCCCGGTTGGCCGTGGCCACCGTGACACGGCCGTCCGGTGCCATCGAGCGCATGTGGGCCTTGTCGATCTCCAGCGTGTCGGTGTCGGGATAGTGCCGCGCGACGTCGCCGCGGATCTCGCTCTGCAGCCGGCCGCTGGCGTCGAAGCTTTTCACCGAGAAGCCGCGCATGAAATAGTCGGGCTCGTGCGTGGGCGCCACCACCTGCGCCGGGCGCAGCGGCTTGGGGGCATTGCGCACCAGCCACCAGGTGCTGAGCGCCATCAGGCCCATGAGCACCACCGGCAGGTACAGGGAGATACGCTCCCACGCCTGGCGCGCGCGTCCCATCAGCGTCATGCGGCGTACGCCTCCAGCAGCGCCGCATAGCGGCCGGAGGCCACCAGCAGCAGATCGCAGAATTCGCGCGCGGCACCATTGCCGCCAGGGGCGGTGGTGACGTGGTGGGCCACGGCCCGGGCTTCGGCGTGCGCATGGAACGGCGCGCAGGCCAGCGCGCAGCGGCGCATCACCGGCAGATCGGGCCAGTCGTCGCCCATGGCGGCCGCCTGGTGCCAGCCGAGCCCCAGTTCGGCCAGGATGGCCTCGGCCGCGGGGCGCTTGTCCTCGGTGCCGAAGCGGGCGTG
>Ga0308171_1002561_pt1 | contig 18821 bp, 14 predicted proteins | sample PhyGR1_FD_202135 | JGI IMG/M metagenome (GOLD analysis project Ga0308171, IMG submission 202135) | Phyllosphere microbial communities from UC Gill Tract Community Farm, Albany, California, United States - DLSLSG.R1 | ecosystem: Host-associated > Plants > Phyllosphere > Unclassified | place: USA... | reverse complement strand
TCGCGGCCAGCAGCTTGTCGAGCGCCTGGCCCTGCCAGTAGAAGTCATAGGCGGGATGCTGGACGATCCGCTGCCAGAAGGGCAGCTGGTCATAGCCCGACTTCCTGGCCCAGTCGTTCGCCGAGCCATGGCGGAAATTCTCGTAATCGTCGTAACCGCCGCTCGACGGCGCCTTGCCCTCGCCCTTGTAGCCGGTCTGCGATCCGATCCAGCCGATATTGGCGAAGCGGAAGGCCCCGTAATGGAACCAGTCGTCGCCCATCCAGCCGTCGATCATCGGGCTTTCCGGCGCGGCGACCTTCAGCGCGGGGTGCGGATGGAGCAGCGCCATGACGACGGTGAAGCCTTCGTATGAGGATCCGATCATCCCGACCCGGCCGTTGGACTGGGGTAGGTTCGCCTTGTTCACCAGCCAGTCGATCGTGTCATAGGCGTCGGTCGTGTGATCGACCTTGGTCGCGTTCAGCGGGCCGATGACCGGACGCGTCACGACATATTCGCCCTCCGAGCCATATTTGCCGCGAATGTCCTGATAGACGCGGATATAGCCCGCCTTCACGAACTCCTCGTCGGCCAGCGGCAGCGCCTCGATCATCCTGGTGCTGTCCGACCGCTTGGCGCGACCGGCGGCGTTATAGGGGGTGCGGGTCAGCACGATCGGTGCGTTCACCGCGCCCTTGGGTATCACGATGACGGTGTAGAGCTTCACGCCGTCGCGCATCGGGATCATCACCTCGCGCTTGATGTAATCGCGCTCGGCGACGTCGGTCGGCGGGGTGAAATGGGCGGGGATGTCGCTGACCGTGGAGTCGGTCACGACCTGGACAGGCGTGGAGGCGGCGGGGGTCTGCTGGGCCGAGGCCGGGGACAGGATCGCGAGCGCGCTCGCGGCAAGCAGGCAGGTGCGGAAGGTCATGGAAAAAACGGATCCCCCTCTGGATCGGTTGATGCGCCATCGTGCCGCGACGGAAGCGTCAGGGCAACTGTCCGGTTGTCTATGGTACATTATATCATTGCCGTGCAAGGGCCCCGCGCGCCGCGCCGCTTTCCTTTCGACGCCCCGCCCCATAGACTAGTCAGACATGTGCCGGGATCGGCGCGCGGACATCGGCCCGGAAGGAAGCAGCCAAGTGACGATATTGAAGCGACGCGGGCCCGCCCACAGCGCGCTGGCCCGCGACATCGGCGTCGCCATCGTGACCGGCCGGATCGCCGCCGGATCGACCCTGCCGGGCGAGGTCGAGATCGCCGAGCAGCGCGGCATGTCGCGCTCGGTCGTGCGCGAGGCGCTGCGCATGCTGTCGGCCAAGGGGCTGGTGGTCAGCAAGCCCAAGGCGGGGACGCGGGTGCGCGAGCGGCTGGAGTGGAACCTGCTCGACCCCGAACTGCTCGCCTGGATGTTCGAGGGCGAACCGCCCGCGGGCTTCGTCCAGAGCCTGTTCCAGCTTCGCCTGATCGTCGAGCCCGCCGCCGCCGAGCTGGCCGCGCTGAAGCGCGATACCCGGCAATTGTCGCGCATGGGCGCCGCGCTGGAGGCGATGGGCGAGCATGGCCTGCACACCGAACAGGGGCGCGCCGCCGACCAGCAGTTCCACAACATCATCCTCGAGGCGACCGGCAACGAACTGCTCATCAGCCTGTCGGGCAGCATCGGCGCGGCGGTCCGCTGGACGACGCTCTACAAGCATCGCAGCGCCAAGTTGCCGCGCGACTCCATGCCCGAGCACCGCCAGCTCTTCGCCGCCATCGCCGACTCCGACGCGGCGGCGGCCCGCGCCGCGACGATCGTGCTGGTCGAACAGGCGCGCGAGGATACAGAACGCGCGCTGACGCGGTGACCCGCCTGTTCCACATCGAAACGCCTGACACTGCGGACCCTCGCGAAACCTTTTGAAAAGCTGTCCGCGGCTAGGCATGGCTCGGCCAGCAAATTGTAACGACGGTGATATGAAAAAGGTTCTTCTCGGCGCGATGGCGGCCATCGCCACCCTTTCCGCGGCGGCTCCTGCGTCCGCCGGGGTCAGCTCGACCTCGTATCTCGTGCCGCCCGTCTATGCGCGCGACACGACGATGATCGATTTCACCAACGGCATTCCGTCGGGCTTCTCGCTGAACGGCGGCACCGTCCTGAACGACTCGACCAGCACGGGCGCCTATAAGGGCGCGATCCAGCCGTCCGGCGGCAGCGGCAACTATCTGGCCGTCGGCGCGACCAACGGCACGGTGGCCGAGCTGAAGGGCACCGGCTCGACCGGCTGGGGCGCGGTCAGCCTCCTGTGGGGCACGATCGACTCGTTCAACTCGCTCGACATCCTCGATACGCTGGGCAAGACGATCGCGACGATCACCGGCGCCGACATCGCCAACGGTCTCCTCAAGACAGGGACGACCAGCGACAATAATCGCTACGTCACCTATACGGTCGATCCCAGCACCGGACGCCAGATCGGCGGCCTGCGCTTCACCTCGCCGACCGATTCGTTCGAGGTCGACAATATCGCCTTCCTGAAACCGACCTCGGTTCCCGAACCTGGCACGATCGCGCTGTTCGCGCTCGCCGTCCTGGGCCTGGGCATGCTGCGCGCGCGCAAGCTGAAGGCGCAACCGCTGGCGCTGTGATCCGCGCCTGACAGGATCGAAAATGGAGGCGAGGACCGTCGGGGTCCTCGCCTTTTTTCGTCATTCCGCCTCGAACACGAAGGCGGTGCCGACGAAGTCGCCCTTGAGCGGCGCGCGCAGTCCCCGGTTCATCCAATAGGCGCCAGAGGCCCGCGCGGGCACGCCCGCCGGGCGGGCGGCACCGTCGAGCATCCGCACCCGATAGACCCGCGCCGGGTCCAGCCCCTGCGCATGGATCGTGGCGGGATTGTCGCGCCACATCGACGAGTGGAGCATCTGGAACAGTACCGCCTGCCGCTTGTCCTGCCCGACATACAAGGTCGCGGCGGTCGCATTGTCGCCGGTCGGGGACTCCAGCCGATAGAGCGCGCCGCGCTGGACCGTCTCGCGGATCGTCTTGTACGCCGCCACCCATTTGCGCGCGGTGGCGAAGTCGCCCTCGCCCCATTTGTCGAGATTCGCGCCGATCCCCAGCCCGCCCTGCATCGAGGACAGGAAGCGGTAATCGAGGCTGGTGACGCGGGTATTCGCCCAATTGGGGCTGTCGGTGACCCAGGCCATCATCACCGCCACCGGATAGGCGCGGGTAAAGCCGTCCTGGATGGTCAGCCGATCGGCGGGATCGGTATTGTCCGAAGGCCAGACCTCGTCGGTCAGCCCGATCATCCCCAGATCGACCCGGCCGCCACCGCCCGAACAGGCCTCGATCTCCAGCCTGGGGTGCCGCCGCCGCAGTTCGGACAGGATGAAATACAGGTTGCGGACATAGTCGACATAGACGCGCTGCTGGTCGGCAACGGGCTGTTCCGGCCAGCCCGCCTCGGTCCAGTTGCGGTTATAATCCCATTTGAGGAAGGCGATGTCGTTCTCGCCGACCAACTTGTCGAGCACGGCGAGCAGGTGATCGCGCACATCGGTCCGCGCGAGGTTGAGGACCAGCTGGTTGCGCCCCTCGGTCCGCGGGCGACCGGGAAAGTTCAGCACCCAGTCGGGATGCGCGCGATACAGGTCGCTGTCGACATTGACCATCTCGGGCTCGACCCACAGGCCGAAGTCCATCCCCAGCCCCTTGACCCGGTCGATCAGCGGTTTCAGCCCGTTCGGGAATTTGGCCGGATTGACCGTCCAGTCGCCCAGCCCCGCCTTGTCGCTGTTGCGCGCGCCGAACCAGCCGTCATCGACCACGAAACGCTCGACGCCGATCCTGGCGGCCTTCTCCGCAAGCGCCATCTGCCCCGCCTCGGTCACGTCGAAGGCGGTCGCTTCCCAGCTATTGTACAGGACCGGCCGCAGCCGCGCCTTCGTGCCGTGCGGCAGGATGTTGGCGACCTCGAAGTCATGGAACGTCCGTGACGCGCCGCCCAGCCCCTTGTCCGAATAACCCGCATAAAAGACCGGCGTGTCCAGCGACTCGCCCGGTTTCAGCGTCCAGGAAAAGTCATAGGGGTTATAGCCGCCCGCGATCCGCACCCGGCCCAGATTGTCCGACGCCACGCTGATCCGGAACGACCCCGACCAGGCGAGCGCGCCATACCAGACCGGACCATGGACCTCGCTGGTCAGCCCTTCGCGACCGATCGCGAACCAGGGATTGTTGCCATGGCCGGTCGAGCCGCGACGGCTTTCCAGCACGGTCTCCGCCGCCTCGACCGGCACCGTCTTCTGCGTCCATTCGGCGGCATGGCGGCCGGTCAGATAGTGGAGCCGGTAATCGTCCCCCACCGGCAGCGAGAAGATCGCCGCCGCGAGCTGGTCGACCCGCACCGGGCGGGTATCGCCGTTGCGGACCCGCGCGGACCGCGCCACGATCCCCGTCTCGGGATCGATCATATAGGTCAGCGTCACGAACAGGGGGCGGCGGATATCGGCCAGCTCGACGGTCAGCGTCTCGCCACTGGCCTTGTGGCTGCGATATTTCAGGACGAGGTCACGATTGCCATCGGCGAACAGCGCCTTGACGCCCGGTTCGCTGACCAGCCCCTCGCCCTGCCCCGGAAACTCCTGGAGCGTGACCGAACCCGCCGGGTCGAAGCCCGACAGCTCGCCCGGCGCCTTCAACACGATGGGGTCGCCGGTCTTGACCGGATCGCCCGAGACCAGCGGGTCGCCCTCCGCCAGCGCCGATCCCCAATAGAGCGGCTGGAGATAGCCCTTCTCGTCCACCCCCATGGCATAGGTCACCCCGCCCCCGTCGAGGCGGAACATCCTCGCCCCCGCCGGGGCGGTGACCCGTGCCGATACCGGGGCGGCGAGGGCGACCATGCCCACCCCCGCCGCCATGACGTTGCGCCAGCGCATCAGACTCTCCTGCAAACCTTTGCATTAAATCTGACATAAGGCGCGGGGTGGGCGCAAGCTGCTTGTCTTAAAAGGCAACCCTGGCCGACACGCGAACTGTACGCGGTGCCCCCGGATAGACCCAGACGGGGCTGTAGGAGCTCATCGCATAATGGACGTCGAACAGATTGTCCGCCTCCGCCCGAACGGTCAGCGCGGGCGTCACGCCGATCTCTCCGGCGATCTTGGCCTTGGTATAGGCGGGCAAACGCAGGCCGCTATTGTCCACTGCCCCCGCGCGATCGCCGACATAGGCCGCCCCCGCCGACACCGACCAGTCGGTGCCCCAGCCGGTCGGATAGCGGCCAACGACGAACAGCGTCCCCGAATGCTTGGCGACGTTCAGCACGTCGGGCGTGGCGAAGGTGCGATCGTCGGCGCGGGCGTCGACATAGGCATAGTTCGCCACCACCTGCCACCGCTTCGCCAGGTCGAGCGAGGCGTCCAGCTCGACACCCCGGCTCTTGAGCGAACCGACCGGCGCCAAGAAGTTGGGATCGACCGGATCGTTGGTCAGGATGTTGCGCTTCTCGATATCGAAGAAGGTCGCCGCGACGTTCACGCCGGGCCAGCGTCCTGCGATGCCCAGTTCATACCCCTTGGCTTCTTCGGGGCCGAAGGACGGCCCCTGCGGATTGTCGGCGGTGGGTCGGCCGGTTCCCGAATTGAGCAGGAAGGACTCGCCCCAATTGCCATGGACCGCGATCGCGTCGGTGACGCGGTAGCGCGCGCCGAAGCGGAACTTGACCGGATCGCCCGTCGCCTCGGTCTCCAGCCCGGTCAGGTTGCGGCGCAGCTTCTGGCGATAGGTGTCGAAACGGATACCCCCGGTCAGGGTCAGCCGGTCGGTGACGTCCCACATGTCCTGCGCATACAGCGTTCCGACCGCCCGCTTCTCGCGCTGGTCGGTGAAATTGGCGACCGCCGGGCGCGGCTGGCCATAGACAGGATTGAAGACGTCGATGGCATAGGGGCGCGCGGCGGACGGGCGGAAACGGCGCAGCAGTTCGAGATAGTCGAGCGTATAGCCCTTGATCCCGATGCTGGGATGATGGACGCCCCAGGCGTCGAACCGGCCCGCCAGCTCGATCCGGGCGGAGAAGTCGGTCGCCTCATAGCCCCGCTCGCGCCGTTGCCGCCACAGCGTGCGGTTGTCCGGACGCAGGCTGGACTGGTCGCTCGAAAAGCCGCGCAGGGTCGTATAGCGCCAGTTCACCCCGCTATTGATTGACCATTCTCCGCCCAACCCATGCTCGCCGGTCAGTTGCAGCCGGGTATTGTCGGCATGATGCAGCCCGTCGGCGGGCTCGCCGAAATAGCGGTTGGACGGAATGGCCAGCGCGTCGCCCCGGATGGCGGGCACGCCGCGATCGAAGGCCGAAGCGAACCGCGTATATTCGGCCAGCGCGGTCAGGCGGGTTCCGGCGCGCGGCTGCCAGGTCAGCGAGGGCGAGACGACGCGGCGCGACGGATTGGTATAGTCGCGATAGCCGTCCGAATCTTCGCCCGCAACGACGATGCGGCCGGCCAGCGTGTCGGAAAACGGCCCCGTCACATCCAGCTCGGCGCGGCGCGTGTTGAACGATCCCACCATCACCGTGGCGTTGACCGCCGGGGTGAAGCGCGGCGTCTTCGACACGATGTTGACCCGGCCCGCCGGATCGATATCGCCGAACACCGCGCCCGCCGGGCCCTTCAGCACCTCGATCCGCTCCGTGGTGGCGGGGTCGCGCGGCGGGGCGAGGCCGCGATTGGCAAGGAAGCCGTCGATATAATATTCCGCGCCGCCGTCCGGCGTCCCCAGAAAGCCGCGAATGGCGAAATTGTCGATGAAGCCGCCGCGATTATTCTGCTGGCTGATGCCGCTGAACAGTTCCAGCGCGTCGGACAGGCGATAAGTGCCGTTGGCGACCAGCAGGTCGCGCTCCAGCGAGCGGCTCGACTGCGACATGCGGCGGGTCAACAGGTCGGAGCCGAGCGTGGAATCGCGCTGCGACCGGGTGCCCAGCACGACGATGTCGCCATGATCGTCCGACGCCGCCGCCTCCTTGCGGGTCTGCGCCATGGCGGGGCCGGTCGCCAGGATCAGCGCGACGAACGACAAGGATGCGCGGCCGAACCGCGTCGGCAAACGATGGATGAACATGACATTACTCCCGTGGAGGGGGCGCATATCCAAAGGTTGGTTGCGTTACAACATATCAATGTGACGTTTTTTTCACGCAACCGCCCGCGCCGCTAGGGCCTGGGCCAGAGGGCCTTGAGCGGCTGGGTCGGGTCGGCCAACATTTCGGCGGGCAGCACCGCGCCGTCCACGACCAGCGGCTTGCCCTGGACGAAGTCGCGCATCGCGTTGACGCAGTCGAGCGCAACGACCCGCCCTTCGCGCAGATACAGGATCGAGAAGCTGCGCGTCGCCGGGTCGCCGCGCAGAACGGCCTGGTCATGCCCGGTGGACAGCCCGACCGTCTGCAGCTTCAGGTCATATTGGTTGGACCAGAACCACGGCACCGCGTGATAGGCGACCTCGCGCCCGACCAGCGTCCGCGCCACGACGGTCGCCTGGTCGTTGGCGTTCTGCACCGACTCCAGCCGGATCACCGCCCCGCCCGCAAAGCCATTGGCATGCGCCGCGCAGTCGCCGACCGCGAAGACATGCGGCAGGCTGGTCCGCCCCTGCGCATCGACGGTGACGCCATTGTCGCCCGCCGCCCCCGCCGCGACCAGCGGTTCGACCGAGGGGATGATGCCGATCCCGACGATCGCCATCTGCGCGGGCAGCACCGTCCCGTCGCCCAGCCTGACGCCGCGAACCACCGTCTCGCCCTCGACACAGGTGACGCTCTCGTTCAGCCGGACGGTGACGCCATGCGCGCGATGTTCGGCCTCGTAGAAGCGCGACAGCGTCTCGCCCGCGACCCTTGCCAGCACCCGGTCCTGCGCCTCGACGATCGTCACCTGCTTGCCGAACTTGGTCAGCACGGCCGCGGCCTCCAGCCCGATATAGCCGCCGCCTATCACCACCACCTCGCGCACCGCCGGAAGCTCGGCGATCAGGCGGTCGACATCGGCGCGGCTGCGCACGCCGTGAACGCCCGCCAGGTCGTGCCCCGCACAGGTCAGCCGCCGAGCATGGCCGCCAGCCGCCCAGATCAGCGAACCATATTCGACCATCGCCCCCGCCTCGGTCGTCAGCAGCCGCGCCTCGGCATCGACCGCGATCACCCGCTCGCCCAGCCGCAGCGTCACCGCGCGCTCGTCCCAGAAGCGTTCGGGGCGGATCAGGATACGCTCGAACGGCTTGTCCCCGGCCAAATACTCCTTGGACAAGGGCGGGCGTTCATAGGGGGGATAGGCTTCCTCGCCGATCATCGCGATCGTACCGCCAAAGCCTTCCTGGCGCAGCGCGATCGCCGCCTGCGCCCCGGCATGGCCGGTGCCGACGATCACGACATCATAGGCGACGGGCGAAGCGGGCGCGGCGGTCTGGTTCATCCCCGTCTCCTAGAATGACAGGGGCACCCCTGTCACCTTCCCCCGCCAACGGACATGACAAAGCGTTGCGACGCGAAACAGCATCTTCAATCCGACCGCGCTTGCCGCTAGGGACAGGCAAACCCCATCAGGAGACACCATGAGCAAGCTGCACCTCGTGTTCGGCGGCCGCGTCAGCGATCCGCAGACCCTCGATTTCGTCGATCCCTCCGCGCTGGAAGTGGTGGGCGTGTTCCCCGACTATGCCAGCGCCGAAAAGGCCTGGCGCGCCGCCGCGCAGCGCACGGTGGACGATGCGGAGATGAAGTTCGTCGTGGTGCACCTGCACCGCCTGCTCGAGCCTACGCTGGGTTGATCCGGGTTGCCGGGCGAGGTCGGGGGCATGGCCTTCGACTTCGCCCAGGCCAATCGGGGATTGGGCCGCAGCCCCCCCCCCGCTCCGTTCGCTATAAGCGATGCTGATGCGCGCGCTGGGTGCGGGGCGCATCTACTATGACCAGACTGATTTGGCCCGGCTCAGGCGTTACGGTAGCGCCACAGCAGCAGCGGCTTCGCGAAGACCAGCCCGGCGATGAACCCGCCGATATGCGCGCCCACCGCGATCGCGCCCATCCCCATGCCCGCAAAGCCCAGCAGCAGCTGGATGCCGATCCACCCTGCCGCCAGCCACAGGACATGGGTGAACTCGGCCGACAGCCCGGCAATTCCACGGGTCGCCCGGCGTTGCCCGAAGAGCAGCGCATAGGCGCCGACGATCGCCGAGATCGCACCGCTCGCCCCGATCATCGGCGAGGCGGAACCCGGATCGGGAAAATATTGCGCCAGCGCCGCCGCATAGGCGCCGACGACATAGAGGACGGCTATCCCCCGCGCGCCCAGCGCCCGCTCGGCCTGCGCGCCGCAATAGACCAGCATGACGAGGTTGAACGCAATATGCGCGAAACCGCCATGGATCAGCGTGGCGGTCAGCGGGGTCAGCAGCGTCGGCACCGCAAAGCCCAGATCGGGGGGCAGCGCCGCCCCCTCGAACCGCAACGGGATGAACCCCGCCCCGATCGCCGCCTCGGGGACCAGCCCCGTGACGATCAGCAACAGCGACACGACCGCCGTCACGACCGCGATGGCCGTCGTCGCGCGTGCCGCTGCCCAATTCATCGGATCAGATGAATTCGATCTTGCTGACGAGATAATAGCGGTCGCCCGACGGCACCGTCACCTCGACCTCTTCGTCCAGCTTGCGCCCGATCAGCGCGCGGCCGAGCGGCGAGTTGTAGCTGATCCGGCCGGTCTTGGCGTCCGCCTCGGTCTGGCCGACGATCTGGTACTTGACCGGCTTGTCGTCCTCGTCGAGCAGCGTGACGGTCGCGCCGAACACGATCTTGTCGCCCGACAGGTCCTTCGGGTCGATGATCTGCGCGCGGCTCAGCTTGTCCTCGATGTCGGCGATCGTCGCCTCCACCTGGCCCTGCCGTTCCTTGGCCGCATGATATTCGGCGTTTTCGGACAGGTCGCCGTGTGCACGCGCTTCCTCGATCGCGTCGACGATCAGCGGCCGTTCCTCTTTCAGACGCCGCAGGTCCTGGGTGAGCTTGTCATAGCCCTCCTGGAGCATCGGCATCTTTTCGACGGTCGCCATAATCCTAGTCCCCACTTCCATACGCATTCCCGGTACGGACCGCCCTCCCAACCGGGAAAGCGGTCCGCCAGCACATCATGTTCTCATGTCGGGATCAGTTGTGCGAACGCGAATAGTAGGATTGCAGGGGACGTACTTCAAGACCACGGGTGCCAGCCGCCGCAATCGCCTTGGCCGCCTCGATGCTGGCAGGGGCCGTGGTGAAGTACGGGATCTTCTGCCCCAGCGCGGCTTCGCGGATCGGCTTGGAGTCCTTCAGGCTCTGCCACCCCTCGGTCGTGTTGAAGATCAGGGTGATCCCGCCGTCCTTGATCCGGTCGACGATATGCGGCCGTCCCTGCGCCACCTTGTTGATCTTCTCGACCGAGACCCCTGCGCGGTCGAGATAATCGGCGGTGCCGCCGGTCGCGACGATCGCGAAGCCCGCTTCCGCCAGCATCCGGGCGGCGGGAACGATCTGTTCCTTGTCGCCGTCCTTCAGGCTGATGAAGACCGCGCCGCTGGTCGGCAGGACGGTGCCCGCGCCCAGCTGCGACTTGGCGAAGGCGGTGGTGAAGTCGGGGTCGATGCCCATGACCTCGCCCGTCGACTTCATTTCGGGCGACAGCACCGGATCGACACCGGGGAAGCGCGCGAAGGGGAAGACCGCTTCCTTGACCGCATAATAATCGATGTGGCGATCGATCTGCGGCAGGTCGGCCAGCTTCTCGCCCGCCATGACGCGCGCGGCGATCTTGGCGATGGGGGTGCCGATCGCCTTTGCGACGAAGGGCACGGTGCGGCTGGCGCGCGGGTTGACCTCGATCAGATAGACCTGGCCGTCCTTCACCGCGAACTGGATGTTCATCAGGCCGCGCACGTTCAGGCCCCGCGCCAGCGCCTCGGCCTGACGCTCGATCTCGGCGATGATCTCAGCCGACAGGCTGTAGGGCGGCAGCGAGCAGGCCGAGTCGCCCGAATGGACGCCCGCTTCCTCGATATGCTGGAGCACGCCCGCCACGACGACCTGGTCGCCGTCGCAGATCGCGTCCACGTCCACCTCGATCGCGTCGCGCAGATACTGGTCGATCAGGACCGGGGCATCGCCCGACACCTGCACCGCCGTCTGGATATAATCCTCCAGCTGCTGCGGGCCGTCGACGATCTCCATGGCGCGGCCGCCCAGCACGAAGCTGGGGCGCATCAGCACCGGATAGCCGACGCGCTCGGCGACGATCAGCGCTTCCTCACGGCTGCGCGCGATGCCGTTCTTGGGCTGGAGCAGCTTCAGCTTGTCGACCAGCGCGGCGAACTGCTCGCGGTCCTCGGCCAGGTCGATCGCGTCGGGGCTGGTGCCCAGGATCGGGATACCGGCCGATTCCAGCGCACGGGCGAGGTTCAGCGGGGTCTGGCCGCCGAACTGCACGATCACGCCGACCAGTTCGCCCTTCGACTTCTCGACGTCGAGAATGGCGAGCACGTCCTCGGCGGTCAGCGGCTCGAAATAGAGCCGGTCCGAGGTGTCATAGTCGGTGCTGACCGTTTCCGGGTTGCAGTTGACCATGATCGTCTCATAGCCCGCATCCGCCAGCGCGAAGCAGGCATGGCAGCAGCAATAGTCGAACTCGATCCCCTGACCGATCCGGTTCGGACCGCCGCCCAGGATCACGATCTTCTTGCGGTCGCTGGGCACCGCCTCGTCCTCGGGCTCGCCGAAGGTCGGGGCTTCATAGGTCGAGTACATATACGGCGTCTTGGCGTCGAACTCGGCCGCGCAGGTGTCGATCCGCTTGAAGACGGGCCGGACGCCCAGCTTCTGGCGATGCTCGCGCACCTCCTGCTCGGTCACGCCGCCAGTCATCATCTTGACGACCTCGTGGATCAGGCCCGATCCACGCGCGATGCCGCGATCCATGCCGCGCAGGTTCGCCGATTGCAGCGCCAGATAGGCCAGCCGCTTGTCGGAGAAGCCCATCGCCTTCAGGCGGCGCATTCCGGCCGCATCCTGCGGCAGGCCGTTCTGCATGACCTCGGCCTCGGCCGCGACGATCTCGGCGATCCGCTCAAGGAACCAGGGATCGTATTTGGCGATCGCATGGACCTCGGCGACGGTGAAGCCTTCGCGCAGCGCCTGGGCCGCGACCAGCAGCCGATCGGGGGTCGCCTTGGCCAGCGCCGCCTCGATCTCGGCACGCGGGGCGCCGACCAGATGCTCGACATCGTTGAAGCCGCTCAGGCCCGTCTCGAGCCCACGCAGCGCCTTCTGCATCGATTCATGGATGTTGCGGCCGATCGCCATCACTTCGCCGACCGACTTCATCGCGGTGGAGAGGACGGGCTCGGAGCCCTTGAACTTCTCGAAGGCGAAGCGCGGGATCTTGGTGACGACATAGTCGATCGTCGGTTCGAACGAAGCCGGGGTCGCGCCGGTGATGTCATTCTCGATCTCGTCCAGCGTATAGCCGACCGCGAGCTTGGCTGCGACCTTGGCGATCGGGAAGCCGGTCGCCTTCGACGCCAGCGCCGAGGAGCGCGACACGCGCGGGTTCATCTCGATGACGATCAGGCGGCCGTCCTTCGGATTGACCGCGAACTGCACGTTCGAGCCGCCCGTCTCCACGCCGATCTCACGCAGCACCGCCAGGCTGGCGTTGCGCATGATCTGATATTCCTTGTCGGTCAGGGTCAGCGCGGGCGCGACGGTGATCGAGTCGCCGGTATGGACGCCCATCGGATCGATATTCTCGATCGAGCAGATGATGATGGAATTGTCGTTGCGATCGCGCACGACCTCCATCTCATATTCCTTCCAACCGAGGAGCGACTCCTCGATCAGCACCTCGGTCGTCGGCGAGGCGTCGAGCCCGGCGCGCACGATCGCGATGAACTCCTCGCGGTTATACGCGACGCCGCCGCCGGTGCCGCCCAGCGTGAAGCTGGGGCGGATGATCGCGGGCAGGCCGACCTTCTCCAGGCCCTCCAGCGCTTCCTTCTCGGAATGCGCGATGGCCGAGCGGGCCGATTCCAGCCCGATCTTCTCCATCGCGACCTTGAACTTCTGACGGTCCTCGGCCTTGTCGATCGCCTCGGCATCGGCGCCGATCATCTGGACGCCGAACTTCTCCAGCGTGCCGTCATGGAACAGCGCCAGCGCGGTGTTCAGCGCGGTCTGGCCGCCCATGGTCGGCAGGACCGCGTCGGGGCGCTCCTTCTCGATGATCTTGGCGACGACGGCGGGCGTGATCGGCTCGACATAGGTCGCGTCGGCCAGCTCGGGGTCCGTCATGATCGTCGCCGGGTTCGAATTGACCAGGACGATGCGATAACCCTCTTCCTTCAGGGCCTTGATCGCCTGCGTGCCCGAATAGTCGAACTCGCACGCCTGACCGATGACGATCGGACCAGCGCCGATGACGAGGATGGAGGAGATGTCGGTGCGTTTTGGCATTAGTTTTTAAACCTAAATTCGAAGCTGTTTGAAGGAGCTTTGCTGACGCCGTCGCCGCCAAACAGCCGCGCCACACAATCTAGCTTTGCGTCCCAATCCCCGGGCTTGATGCCAAACGGTGCCTCGATGATCGACGGGCGTCCTGTCAGGAAACTTCCGCTAACCAGTTTGGCACCGTTCAGCTTGCACCGACTTTTGGCGAACGAGAATTCGCCATTTGTCATCGGACTGCCGAAAATAAGCCCGCATCCACCGAGCAGCCCATATAGGCCAACAGCGGATACAAGCCTTAAGCTATTCACCGAAGCGACCCTACGAACCGCTCGAACAGATAGAAGCTGTCCTGCGGGCCCGGCGAGGCTTCGGGGTGGTACTGGACCGAGAAGGCCGGGCGGTCGGTCAGTTCCAGACCCGCATTCGACCCGTCGAACAGCGACACATGAGTCTCACGCGCGTTGGCGGGCAGCGTCTCGCGCTCGACCGCGAAGCCGTGGTTCATGCTGGTGATCTCGACCAGACCGTCGGACAGGCGCTTGACCGGGTGGTTCGCGCCGCGATGGCCCTGGTGCATCTTGGTGGTCTTGGCGCCGACCGCCAGACCCAGAAGCTGGTGGCCCAGGCAGATGCCGAACAGCGGCTTGCCCGTGTCGAGCAGCTGGCGGATCACCGGCACCGCATAGTCGCCCGTCGCCGCCGGATCGCCGGGGCCGTTGGATAGGAAGATGCCGTCCGGGTTCAGCGCCATCACATCCTCGTAAGAAGCGGTGGCGGGGACCACCGACACCTTCGCACCGGCTTGGACCAGATTGCGGAAGATGTTGTGCTTGCTGCCATAATCGATCGCGACGACGTGCGGGCGATCTTCGCCCTCGGAACCGGCATAGCCGAAGCCCAGCCGCCACAACCCGCCCTCGCGCGTCTCGCCCCAGCCATAATGCAGCTCGGTCGACACGTCCTTGGCGAGGTCCATGCCCTCCAGCCCCGGCCAGGCCTTCGCCTTTTCGAGCAGTGCAGCGATGTCGAACTCGCCCGAAGCCGAATGCGCGATCACGCCGTTGGGCGCGCCGCCTGCACGGATGCGGCGGGTCAGCGCGCGGGTGTCGATGCCCGCCAGACCGATGCGGTTGTGCCGCGCCATCCATCCGGCCAGGTTCTCCATCGCGCGGAAGTTGGACGGGGCGGTCGGGTCCTCGCGGACGATCATGCCCAGCGCGTGCGGCGCGTCCGCCTCGATATCGTCGGGGTTGGCCCCGACATTGCCGATATGCGGGAAGGTGAAGGTGATGATCTGCCCGGCGAAGGACGGATCGGTCATGATCTCCTGATAGCCGGTCATCGCGGTGTGGAAGCACACCTCTCCGACGGCATCACCCTCGACGCCGAAACCGCGCCCCCATAACACGTCTCCGTTCGCCAGAACGAGAACGCCCGTGGCGCCTTCAGGCTTTTCGGGCATGGCGAATGGCTTGGCGTCGGCCATGATCGGCGGGCACTCCTGCTAAAATGTCTGCAATGTCGCTAAGTGGCGTCCGCTAGGGCCATACGGGCGTCGCGTCAACCGGTTCACGTGATCGGTTCGGGGCGCTATCGTCTCCGCCTTTCAGACAAGACGGACAAAACATGATTCGCGACGACATCAAGGCCGCGCAGGTGGCCGCCATGAAGGCTGGCGACAAGGAAAGCCGCGCGGCGATCAGCCTGATCCAGGCCGCCATCAAGAACCGCGACATCGAACTCCGCACCGGTACCGCGCCCGCCGATGACGACATGGTCGTGATCGAAGTGCTGCAGAAGATGGTCAAGCAGCGCCGCGAATCGATCGCCATGTACGAACAGGGCGGTCGCCAGGAACTGGCCGACCAGGAAAAGGCCGAGGTCGCGGTGATCGAGCGTTTCCTGCCGCAAACGCTGACCGAGGACGAAACCAAGGCCGCGATCGAGGCGATCAAGGCGGAGATCGGGGCGAGCGGCATGAAGGACATGGGCCGGGTGATGGCCGAACTGAAGGCGCGCCATGCGGCGGTGCTGGATATGAGCAAGGCGAGCGGGCTGGTGAAGGCGGCGCTGGCTTGATGTAAGTGGGGAGTGGGCCGGTGGATCGTTCTGATCGCGAGCGTGGTCCCCTCCCCCAACCCCTCCCGCCTGCGGGAGGGGAGCCTGTTACGCCTGGTGGAGAGGGATGCCCTCCGCCAAGAACGCATCCCCTCCCGCAAGCGGGAGGGGACCGAGGGGAGGGCCCCCGGCCCTTCCGCGAAAACCGCCCTACGAGGCAGGCACGCGAACTCCGCCTTAACCCGACCGACGCGGAACGGCGGTTGTGGCGGGCGCTCTCCCGCCGCCAGGTCGCAGGCGTCCGCTTCAACCGGCAGGTGCCGGTCGGCCCCTACATCGCCGACTTCGCCGCCCGATCGGAAAAGCTGATCGTTGAAGTCGATGGTGGCCAGCACGACGCTCAAGCCGCTTACGACGAAGCCCGGACCCGCTATCTCGACGCCCAAGGCTGGCGGGTAGTCCGCTTCTGGAACAACGACGTTCTTGGCAATCTGGAGGGCGTTGTTGCAATTATTGAGCGCACGCTTGCGGAAAGGCCCTCCCCCAGCCCCTCCCGCCTGCGGGAGGGGAGCCTGTAACGCTCGGCGGAGAGAATTGTCCTCCGCCAAATGTGCTTCCCCTCCCGCAAGCGGGAGGGGATCGAGGGGAGGGCAAACCCGAACCATCCACCCCACCCAGACCCTTGCCAAAAACCCCCTCTTTCGCTACCCATTATAATCACGCGGACGCCATGAGCCTGACCCCGCAATTCCTTGACGAGCTTCGCGCTCGCACGAGCCTGTCGGCGCTGATCGGCAAGACGGTGAAGCTGCAAAAGGCGGGCCGGGAATATAAGGGCTGCTGCCCCTTCCATAACGAAAAGACGCCCAGCTTCTACGTCAACGACGACAAGGGCTTTTACCATTGTTTCGGCTGTTCGGCGCATGGCGATGCCATTCGCTGGATGACCGATCAGCGCGGCCTGCCCTTTATCGATGCGGTCAAGGAACTGGCGCAGGCGGCCGGGCTCGAAGTCCCCGCGCAGGACCGCCGCGCCGCGCAAAAGGCGGAGCGGGCCAAGGGGCTGCACGATGCGATGGCGGACGCCGCCGCGTGGTTCTCCGAGCAATTGGGTGGCCTGTCGGGCGGCGATGCCCGCGAATTGCTGACCCGCCGCCGGGTGACGCCCGAGACCGCACGCGCCTTCGGCCTGGGCTTCGCGCCCGACAGCCGGGGCAAGCTGAAGGCCGCGCTGAAGGACTATGGCGATCCGGCGCTGATCGAGTGCGGGCTGCTCATCAAGGTCGAGGGCAAGGACCCCTATGACCGGTTCCGCGGCCGGTTGATGATCCCGATCCGCGACGCGCGCGGCCGGGTGATCGCGTTCGGCGGCCGGATCATCGGCGAGGGCGAACCCAAATATCTCAACTCGCCCGACACCCCCCTCTTCGACAAGGGCCGCACGCTCTACAATCTCGACCGCGCCGCGCCTGCCGTGCGCAAGTCCGGCCGCGTGCTGGTGGTCGAGGGCTATATGGACGTGATTGCGCTCGCCCAGGCGGGGATCGCCGAGGCGGTGGCGCCGCTCGGCACCGCGCTGACCGAGAACCAGTTGGAGCGCCTGTGGCGCATGGTCGACGTGCCGACCCTGTGCTTCGACGGCGACGCCGCCGGGCAGAAGGCCGCGATCCGCGCCGCGCACCGCGCGCTGCCGCTACTCCAGCCGGGCAAGAGCCTGTCCTTCGTCACCCTGCCGCAAGGGCAGGACCCCGACGATCTGGTCCAGGAAAAGGGCGCGGCGGGCTTTGAGGCGGTGCTCACCCGCGCCACTCCGCTCAGCGACCTGCTCTGGCAGGCCGAGATCGCGCAGGCGCAGACCGACACGCCCGAGGGGCGCGCCGCGCTGAAGCAGCGGCTGGAGGAACTGGCGCAGCAGATCCCGCACAAGGATCTGGCCTACGAATATAAGCGCGCGTTAATGTCGCGCTATTTCGACGTCTTCGGCATCCGGCGGGTCAATGCGGCGGCGGTGCACCAGGCGGTGGCCGAGGCCAATCGCCATGTCGGGCGCGGCGTGGAATACAGCCTGAAGCGCGCGGTACTGCTGGGGCTGATGCGCTATCCGCATGTCCTGTGCCGCTATATGGACGAGATCAGCCGCCTGGACATGGGCGACCGCTATCTCAACGACTGGCGGCATCATCTGCTGGACGCGGCGGTCAACGACCCCCATCTGTCGCGCAAGGACGCCGCCGAGGCGGAGAGCCTGATCGAACAGATCATGGCGACCACCGACGTTCATCCGATCGACGCGCGCGACTATACCCGCGACCTCGCCTTCAGCTTCTTCAGCAAGATGTCCGACCCCGCCATCGCCGTGCGCGATCTGGAAAAGGTCATCGAGGTGATGCTGGAGGAAAGCGAGACGCGCGCGAACCGCGAGCGCGCGGTCGAGGCGTTCCGCGCCGACATGACCGAGGATCGCTTCGCCGAACAGACGCGGTGCCACGCCGCCCATGCGCAATCGCTGGACCAGCTTTATCGCTGGCTGGAGGCGGCCCGCGACCTGGCGGACAAGCAAGCCGGGGAGGCCGCTTGATACGGCTACCCCCGCGCCCCATATCCGGGGCATATTGGGCGACCCACGCCCACACTGGAAAATTACGCATGGCCCCCTCACCCGCTTGCCAAACCGGCGGCGTGCGTGAAAGAGGCCGGGCATTGAGACCCGAGGGCATTTGATGGCGAAGGCGAATATGGCGGCGGATACGACCGATACCACGGAAACGGGCGATGCGCCGCTGATCGACCTGAACGAAGCGTCGATCAAGAAGCTGATCGCGCGCGCCAAGAAGCGCGGCTACATCACGTACGACCAGCTCAACGAAGCGCTGCCGCAGGACCAGATGTCCTCCGATCAGCTCGAGGATATCATGGCCGCCCTCAACGAGATGGGCGTCAATATCGTCGAGAATGAGGAGCAGGGCGAGGACGGCGAGTCCGAGGAGGAAGCCGACGACGCCGAGGCCAGCGATGGCGACGTCGATTCCGGCCCCCAGCCCGAGGCCAAGAAGAAGGAAACCGTCGATCGCACCGACGATCCGGTCCGCATGTACCTGCGCGAAATGGGCGCGGTCGAACTGCTGTCGCGCGAGGGCGAGATCGCCATCGCCAAGCGGATCGAGGCGGGTCGCGACACGATGATCCTGGGGCTGTGCGAAAGCCCGATCACCTTCAACGCGATCATCGACTGGTCGACCGCGCTGAACGAAGGCA
>Ga0308171_1002557_pt1 | contig 18837 bp, 18 predicted proteins | sample PhyGR1_FD_202135 | JGI IMG/M metagenome (GOLD analysis project Ga0308171, IMG submission 202135) | Phyllosphere microbial communities from UC Gill Tract Community Farm, Albany, California, United States - DLSLSG.R1 | ecosystem: Host-associated > Plants > Phyllosphere > Unclassified | place: USA... | reverse complement strand
GGGCATCCACAAGGTTTTCCGGATCTGGGCGTCCGTCTCCCATGGCTGCGCGTTGCGGGGATTCAGCCAAACCCTGCTGTTTTGTCCAAGGGAAAGAAGACGCTGCTCTCTCAGCGCGGCCAGCGCATCGGAGTTCAGATCGACATCCCGGATACCCGCAGCGGTTTTCGGGGCTTTGACGACACCCACCACCTGGTTCAGTTCGATCCTGGCGACGCGCTTTTCCAAGTCGACCCGCTGCCAGTCCAGCGCCTGCAGCTCCCCGGGCCGAAGACCTGTAGAGAACCAGAACTGCAGCATCGGCCGTTCGTCCGCACGACAGGAGCCGAGCAGCACTGCTCGCTCTTCAGCGGTGAACGGCTGAATGACGTAGTCGCTGGCCTTGGCGGTCTGGCGGATGAGCTTCGCCAGCGCAATCCGTTCGAACGGGTTGAAGTCGATTTTCCCGTCGTTGAGAGCATCTTCGAGCACGCTCCGCAGCGGGATCAGGGTGTTGCGGATCGCCTTGCTGGTGCAGTCCATATCGGCAATCCACTCTCGCAGGTCGCTGGGGGTCACCTCTCGAACTCTCCGGCCATGCCACTGGCGCATCCGTTCGCCGTTGATCGCCTTGGCATAGCCGCGGAATGTGGCAGGTGACATCTGCCCGTTCTCAACCTGCCGGCGGTAGGTTTCCAGCTGGTCGGCCAGCAGTCCCTCCATCAGCTCGGCGCCAGGCGCGGCCTGCTTCGCTTTAGGGCTGTCTGGGAAGTAGTCTCCGTAGACGAACGTGCCGTCGTCGATCTTCCGCTTGATCTCCGCCCGCAGGTTCGACGCGTATTGAATTGAGCCCTTGGTGATCGGCCCTTCGGGCAGCAGCTCCCGGCACTGGCCGTTCCAACTGAAGGCCAGTTGGAGACGACTGCCCCGGATCGTCACGCCCGGCGGGAGGCTCAATGCTTCTGGTTTTCGACCCATCGGTTGTATTCCTCAACGTTGACGTAGAGCCGCTTCTTGCTGGCCAGCTTGGTGTGTTTGCCGTCCAGCCAGATCCCCCGCTTGCGGCGAGTGTGGACCATCTGCGACGTTTCGCCGGTGCGGCGGCAGTGCTCTGCCAGCAGCACCCAGCGGTAGTCGCCTTCGTTGGGCAAGGCGCTGACGGTGCCCTCGGCGGGCGCGGGCATTGTGCGTTGGGTTGTCATTGACTTCTCCTTGGCCGTTCATGAGCAAAAGAAAGCCCACTCAAGGCGGGCCATTGGGATGGGAGCGCGGCGGGGGCGCTGGATGGGGCGGGGATGCGATAGATTCGCTCTCAAAGAGAGAGCGAAAAAATGAACTACTGGTGGGTGAACCACAAGCAGACGTACAAGCACGAGATCCAGGGCGGATACATTTGGAGCCCGAAGGCGAAAGCCAATGGCCGGGCGAACGAGAGCTACCTCACGCTGACGCGCGTACAGCCCGGGGATGTTGTCGTTTCGTATGCTGGTGGCCGGATTAAGGCGCTGGGTGTGGCCACTGCTTCTCACAGGGAGGAAGGCAAGCCCGAAGACTTTGGTGCCGTTGGTGATGTCTGGGACGCCGCGGGCTGGCTGGTGCCTGTCGAGTGGGAGCTCTTGCAAAAGCCGCTGCGCCCGAAGGAGCACTTAGCGGCGATCGCCCCGTTGCTGCCCGGCAAGCACTCACCCATTCGCAAGGAGACCGGTGATGGCAACCAGGGTTGCTACCTGGCGGCCATCAGCCCAGAACTTGGCCAACTGCTTAAGCGGCTAATCGTCCCGGCGGACTCCGCAGCGCTGGAGGTGCTGGCGCGCCAGGCGGACCAGGTGGCAGAAGACGCGGTGGAGGCGGCTATTGCCGCAGCCGGCGGCAGCCCGACCGAGGTCGAGCAAATAGTGCGCGCCCGTCGTGGTCAGGGGCGGTTCCGCCTCAACGTGCTGGCGGTTGAGAAACGCTGCCGGCTGACCGGAGTAGAACTGGAGCCCTTCCTTGTTGCCAGTCACATCAAACCTTGGGCCGTGTCGACCAACGAGGAGCGCTTGGATGGTCATAACGGGCTAATGCTCGCGCCTCACGTTGATCTGCTTTTCGACCGCGGCTGGATCTCCTTCGCCGATGACGGTGTGGTCATGGTGGCCAATCATGAGGCGGCGGCGACGCTGGTAGCCTGGGGGCTGCCGGGCGCTGGCGTGGCCACGGCACCTTTCAGCGCCAAGCAGTGCGGCTATCTTGCCTTCCACCGTGAACAGGTTTTCCGCAAGCGCATCACACTCTGACCTTTGGGCTCACCGCGGCGCTGTAGGTGAAGTGAAATCCACCACCTTCGTGTGCGACGTAGCGCACGTCTATACCCCGCTGTTCTCCTTCCCACGGCGAGATGGAGCCATGGGCGAAGGGGCCTAGCAGAGCGCGCCAGTCTGTCGGCACCAACGCCAACACTTGGCTGTCCGTCAGCTCTGCACCGCCCTGGGCCAGCACCACAGCGGCCACCATGTCGGCGTGCTTGCAGCTGTTCGCCAGGCCGGCGCGGGCGCTGTCTTCTGGTGTCTCTCCCGGGAAAGGCCATGTGGTGTGCGGCCTCAGCACTGGCGCAGGCGGGATTGGCACTGTGGTCACTAGGTTTGCAAGAGAGAACAGATCAGCTTGCATACGGGCTCCAGAACAAGAAAGCCCGCAGATGCGGGCGAAAGAAAACCCGCACGAGGCGGGCTTGGAGGAATGGAGCGGGAGAGGTTCAGCCGTTCCCGGACCGGTCGCCGACCGGATCGTCCAGTTCGTCCTCCGCTTCATCGAACGCCGGCGGGTGAGGCTCGGCGTGCACTTGAGCGTTGGGGTGATGCTGGGCAACCGGGGGGCGCTTGCTCTGCTCTTCTGGTGTGGTGGCCTTTTGGTGGTCCATCTGCTGATGCTTCGTCGGCTGGCTTGGAATCATGTCGGTCTCCTGTAGTCAGGCATGGTGCCTAGAGCTATTCCCCGGCATCGGTTTGAAGCAGTTTGTCCGACAAGGTCGTTGTCTGTCGTAGGGGCGCCTTAAAGGAACTGACAGAGGTTGTTTCATAATCGTTACATCCCCACTAGTCCGCCGCAGGGCAATCATGAAATTCCAACGTGCTAGCGCCGCAGCCATGCTTTTCACTGCCTGGACTACAGCCTTTGCTGCCCCAGTCGAAATCTACGACGGCAGTGCAGCTCCGACAGCACAGGGATGGACCAAGTACAACGTCGGCGGCACCGAGACAGTAGGGACGGGCACTACGCAGTTCTCAACCACCACTGCGACAGCGGGCCGAACAAGCGAGGTCCAGACCTATCGACTTGCTGTCTCGAGCGCAAACTTCATCACTTCGATTAGGTTGCGGGCTCTCGCCGTCAATCCGCACAACCAGGGGGATGCCGGGCTGATGTTCAGCGTGGTGGACACCTTTCAAGCTCCGTTCGGAAACACTGCGAACCGAGCCAGCATGCTCTACATCGACAGTTCCAGGATTGGCTGGGCAGACGACACCGCGTCCGCTCCCAACGACGCGACTGTCTTTCATGACTACGTGTTTCGCTATTTGAACGGCGTTATTAACGTGTACGTCGACGCTTCCTACAGCGACATCGCCGCTGGCACAGCCACTCCGCTGCTGACAAAGAATCTTTCTACATCGAACAATAGTTCGGCCGTGATTCTTTTCGGCGATCAGACGAATGACCCCAACGTAGATTCCACATACGTGGTCGACTACGTCCGGTACGAAAACCTGAATGCGGCGCTCCCCGCAGCCTCGCCGCAGAGTGTTCCCACTCTCAACCAGTGGGGGGTGGTCGTCGTGTCTGCGGCTCTTGCGCTGTTTGGTTTGGCAGGGGTCAGGCGCCGGCGCTAGCGCGTCTCAGCGCTCGCGCCGGCCATTTCTCAGATCCTCCAGCCGCTCGAGTTCGCGCAGCGCCCGATCACTCATTTTGAGCTGCACGGCTAAAACGCCATCAGGTAGCTGCTTCCGTGGTCACGCCCGCTGCCGCCGCGTCAGTCGCCCGCTTCGCCACCGCACGGCAGAGCATCGGGAACATGGCGGCAGGGAAGTGGACTGCGGCCTTCACGCGGGTGACCGAGAAGCCCAACGCCTCCAGCCCAGCGGCGTCCAGCTTGATCGGCGCCAGCAGGGCGTTGATCCGGCCCAACGTGATCGTGTCCCCCTCGACAGTCGCAGCGCTGGCCTGCGCGGCGCCGATTGCAACCTGAGCGTCAATGCCCGCCACGGCGTCGTTCTTCAGGTCGGCGGCAAGGCTGCTCAGGTCATCCAGCAGCGGTGCGGGCAGTGCCCCCGCCTCGCGCGCCTGGGTGATGCCTTCCTGCGCTTCTCGCTCTGCGTCGATCAACTGCTGGCGAGTCTTCGCCTCCTCAGCGGCCTTCCGGGCGTTGCCGATGCGCAGCGAGGCCAGGGCCTCGAAGTCCTCGGCGCCCTTCGTGCCCACGCTGGCGAAGTCCGGGAACAGAGTGATCCAGTCCTGGTCCGCCTGCTGCAGGTGCTTGCGATTTGCCGCCAGGCGCGCGGCGGCGCCGTCAGCGTCGGCCATGGCGCCGGCCAGTGCGGCTTTCACCTTGTCCTCCATGCTGGTCAAGGACTTCAGGCCCTTGACGACCGGGGCGAACAGGCCACGCGGCGCGGTGATGTAGCTGGCGCCGAGCTTGTCGTTCAGGGCGGTGACGTGCGCGGCCAGCGCCTTGTCACCATCCAGGACGATCTTCTCTTTGCGCGCCTCCTTCTCGCTCTTCACCAGCTTCTCGATGGCGATGGCTTTCTTGGTGGCGATGTCGTCCAGCTGCTCCAGCACGCGCAGCACGTCGTCCACGGTCTGCATGCCGCCGCGCACGCGCTGCACGGCTTCCTTCATCTTGGCGGACACGTCGCGCAGCCACTCCGCATCGGCGGCGCCGTCCGCGAAGTTCTGATCGGTGACCAGCTCCATGTTCACCGTGTTGATGCGGTCCAGCACCACCACCTTGAACTCGTCCAGGTTGCTGGCCGTGATCTCGCCGCTGGCTTCGATGCGAAGAACGGGCAGGGCAGCGTGCACCTTGTCGACCGTGGCCTCAGCCTTCGGAGGTGTGTAGGCGGCCACGTCCTTCTCCAGCAGCTCCCAGCTCGTGACGATCTTCGCGCGCAGCTCGGGGTTCGGCGTGTACCAGCAGTGGCGTTCTTCCACCAGGTTGTCGTCCGCATCCCAGGTTGAGGCCATAAAGAGAATGCGCTCGACCGTTGGGCAGACCATGGCCTGGTGTTCCATCTGCACCTGGTAGGCCAACGGCAAGTTGGCTCCCGTGCATCCAGGCGTCATCGCATCGCGCAGCGCGGCGTTCAGCCGCTTGTGCTCGAAGGCCACGTCCTCCAGCATCGTCAGCCCGTCGAAGCTGGCGCCGTACACGCCCTCGTCGTGCACGCCAACGACCGGGTACAGCTCTTCGCCCACGATAGCCTCAGCGAGCGGGCGGGCCAGGCGCTCGAAGGTATGACCGCTGTTCAAGATGGCCTGCTGCTCGGGGCTGAACTCCGGCCCGATGCCGGTGGCCAGCTCGCGCACCAGTTCGCTGCGCTTCTTGTTGGGGCTGCAGTCCAGCACGGCCGGCGCGTCGCTGGCGTTGCGCGTGGTGCGGCGTTGGGCGAGCCACTCGGGGCTGCCCTGGGTCAATCGAATGTGGCGCATATTCAGCCTTTCAACTCGGCAACCCGAGCGTCGAAGATTTCGGTGAGCCGGGTTTCCTCGGCGGGGTCGGTGATGGCGTCCAGCAATGCGGCGGCGTCATACAGCGCGTCCAGGTCTTGCGCATTGCGCAGGCGTTGCTCCAGCGCCGTGGTGTCCACCACCGGCGCATCAGCGTCGGACGTCTTGGCAGGTTTCGCTTCCACGTCCTGCGGTGCCAGGGCAGCGACGGCATCTGCCAGGGCTTTGCGTTGCTCGTCCGTCACGGCGCCCTTCGATTCCAAAGTGGCGACGACGGCATCCAGCGTTTTCTTGCCGGCGGCGATGGCTTTGGCCCAGCCAAGCACGCCCTTCGTGAAGTCCGCATCGGGGTAGGTGACTGGCTTGTCATCGACGTTCCCGGTGCGCGGGTTCAGCGTGCCAGTGCTGGCGGGCACGCTCTGCTGGCCGGCATGCACCGTCGCGCCGCTGCCGTCCTGCACGAACACATCCTGGACTTCCTCGGCGGTGGGCAGGCCCATCAGCAGCTCGGGTGCGTAGATCCGGCCGAAGAAGGCTGCGGAGCGGTAGCGCAGCATCAGGTCCGGCATCGACTTCCACTTGCTGCCGTTCTTGCCGTACCAGCCTTCATTCACGGCCATTTCCATGGTGACCGGAGCCGACTCCAGGCGCTCACCCGTGGCCCTTTCGATAGCCCACGCCACGCAGCGCGCGTTTTTGATGCGCACCTTGTGCTTCTTCTCGACCTTTCGGCGGTCCTCCCACTCGAAAGTCGAATAGGTGGCATCCATCTCGTCCAGCCATTCCAGATCGAAGCGGAGGGGGCTGAACTTCCCGCAGTTGTTGATGGCAGCGATGATGAACTGACTGCTCCAGCTCGGTCGCCCTTCGATGACGTGCAGGTTCTGCATGATCATCAGCGGATTGGCGTTCATCCGCTGGCTCATATCCAGCGCGATCATGCAATTGGACATCGCGGCTGGGTTGGGCTCTGTGGTCTGGTTCTGGCCGTAGCCCTTTGTGGTCATGGCCTGGTAGGCGCTCGGCACCATCGTGCTGCAGGCGAAGGCCTTGGCGGTCCGTTGCAGAAACTCGAAGGCCTGCAGGGACCCGAAGCCCATGGCGACGGGCAGGTGTTCGGCGGGCTGGGTGCTGATGGCGGTGTCGTTCATATCGTCTTCAGTAGATGAGAGGTTGGTGAAGCCAAGCCGCGCACAGGGCGAGGCCGACGGAGAGAGAAACAAGCCACAAAGCTGTGGCGGTGAGGGTGCTGATGGGGTGTCGCGCTCTGCCATTCGCGTTGCGAGTTCGACCTTCTCGCGCTGGGCAACATCGGCCGCCGCGTGCTGCGCTTCGTTGTTCACTGCTGCATCCACGCCCAGCACGTCCTGGCCGTCCAAGTGCTGCGCCAAAAAGAAGGCGACCATGACGGCCGCTACGAGGAACAAGGTGGCCCAGTTGGGCGTTATGCGTTTCATTGCGGTAGAGCCCTTCGGACCTGCGGTCATCTTTGAACCCCAGGCTGCGCCGCGGCACGGATCTGCAGGTTGAACGCCACGCTGTCGCGGATGGCCTCGCGGTGCTGCATGTGCTCGATGTCGGCCGGCACGCGGCGGGCTTCGTCGGCGGGGGTGCTGGGGGCGATCCACACGCGGTGCAGATCGGTGCGGCGGACGGTGGACTGCTGGTTCATGTGTTGCTCCTTCATGCCTCGGCGGTGGCCGGCCAGCCGGCGCGACGCGGGCCGCCCAGGCGCATCATGGTCCGGTCATCCCATGACTGGTGGGTGAGCAGTAGCTGAAGCGCCTCCGCGACGACCGGCAGCGCTGGGCTGACTCGCGCAACCTGTGCGGCAAGTGCCTGCAGCAACTGCGCGAAGATGTGGGTCTTCGTGGCGCCCCAGCCCTGGTACTCGGGTGGCATGCGGGCCGTGAGCTGCTTGAGCGCCTGCGCCGCGTGCTGCAGCATTTCCTGACGTGCTGCCTTTGCGCTGGCCGCGCACTCCCATGCCTCGGCCGTCAGCGCCTTCGCTTTTTGGCGCAGGGAGTACGCATCGACCTGCAGCTTTTCCTGCTTGGCCTGCTTGCGGTGTTCCGCGGCGGCGTAGCGCTTTTCGCGCGCAAGACTCTTCTGCTGGACGTGTCGGCTGAAGCACTGCACCGCGAGCGTGCCGGGGTTGCTTTCAGTGGCCATAAAGAGCTCCAATGAAAAAGCCCGCACGCGGCGGGCAGGGTGGTTGTAAAGAGGCCGCGTGCCTGGTTTGGGCGGCCAGGCAAAGAGGGAGAGCGGAGGGTGGTAGTGCGCTGCCTGGCACGGCTGGAAACACAAACGCCCTCGACGTGAGGGCGTTTGTGTTTCGCCCCTCGGGGGAAGGGCATCGGGTTCTGTTGCTGTTCTTGGACCACCCAGGCCCTCAACTCCGTATTTCGAACCGCCCTTCGTTTGGCGGGTGGACCTGGGGCTGGAGAGACGGCGCCACTGTCCTAGGGCCTCAGCTACGGTATGCCTTCGCTGCTCTCGTGATTGCCTTGCTGCCGTCTGATGCTCTTCGCTGCGGCATGCATGAATAGTAGCGGCGCTAGTTCGTAAAGTAAATAGGGGCGCTAGGATTTGCCTGAAGTTTTTTCTGGTCGTTCGGCCGGATGCACTTTAGAAGGGCGCGGGAGACACTGCGACGCTGGCGGGTCCCAACCCTGACCAGATCAGCGCACCGCTTGCCCGCTCACGCACCTCGAACCAGTCCGGATGCACCTGGCGCAGCTCGTACTCGCGGGCTGGCAGCGGCAGGATCTCCACGCAAGCGCAGGGCCGCCCCACGAGGGCATCGTCAACAGGGTGGGGTGGCCGGGCGGGGTGTTCATGTCACCGCTTCCAGTCGGCGGCAACCGGGTGAGCCGCGAGCCACTTCGCGCTCGAGCTTTGCTCATTGCCCGCGCACTCTTCCACGGGCAGCCGCCTCACCCACTTCGAGGGATCGAAAGGCGCCAGCGGCGGCGCATCCATGCTCATGCATGGGCGGACCAGCCATAGCTGCTGGTACTCGGCGCACCGCTGGTCTTCTCGGCAGGACTTGACCACGTAGCCTCGGAAGAGCAGCGCATCGCCCACCACGTCCACGACCTCGGGCTCGAACATGTGAAGCGTGGGAACCGGAGTTGTGCCCCAGTCGGTCAGCAGCTCCGCGCTGCGCATCGACCGCCTGGACGCCATGGCCCGGCCGCCGTGCTGCACGATTACGATGCGGCCACGGATCGGCGTCGGCCACTCTCCGGGCCGGAGCCGGATGCCATCGAGACGGAGGGTGGTGACTTCGCAAAACACTGTGTAAATATACAGCTTTTGGGCGAGCACGCAGTAGGGAAACCAGCGCCTTCGGCTGACGGGGCTCCAAAGCTTGAGCAGCCTAGGATGGCCGCTACACAGTCAGGAGCGCGTATGTGCAACACCTACAAGCCACCCGCGGACGTCAAGGCGATTGAGCAGTTCTGGGATATTAGCAACGGCCGTGGCAATGGCCGCTGGTGGGACGACGTGCTCTATCCGCACGGCAACGGGCCGTTCGTGCGGCGCGCCAAAGGGGATGCCGGCTTTTCGCGAGAACTGGTTTTGGGGCAGTGGGGCCTGATCCCCTGGTTCGCGAAGGAGGCGGAGCTCAAGTACCCGACCAACAACGCCCGGTCGGAAGAGCTAACGCAGAAGGCCAGCTACAAGGACCCATGGGCGCGCGGGCAGCGCTGCATCATCCCGGCTGAGACGTTCGACGAGCCGAACTGGGAGACGGGCAAGAACGTGTGGTGGCGCTTCCGGCGGGCCGACGACGAGCTGTGGGGCCTGGCGGGCCTGTGGAATACCTGGACCGACAAGACCACGGGCGAGGTGCGCGAGAGCTACACGATGCTGACCATCAACGCGGACGACGACCCGCTGATGCGCCGGATGCACAAACCCAACCTTAAACGGCCAGCCGATCGCCAGGACAAGCGCAGCGTGATCCCGCTGGCGCCCGAGGACTACGACCAATGGCTGGCAGGCACGCTCAAGGACGCCCAGGCCCTGCTGCGGCTGGCGCCGCTGGAGGTGTATGACGCCGCGCCAGTAGCAGCCTGACTGCGGCGGCGGCCATCCGTCCCGGCACGGAAGCGCCAAAGGACGTTCCTTCGGTGCCTTTCGAACGCTCATGCTGCGCGCGCATGCCGTGGGCACACTGCTTGGACCGAGGGGCGACCTGCATTGGGACGTCCAATGCAACAGGAGCATGAGGACGGGGCTCGAAAAAAATTCCCGTAGGTGTGGCGCGCAGACAGCGCTCCGGCTTATATTGTGACCCTTTGGGTGTTTACTATGACCCCGTCGCGACGTAGCATCGGCTGATCTTGCTGAAGGCTACTGCTATGAACCAACCTGCGTTCCACGAAATGCTCACGTCGCTGTCCAGCGCGTTCAGCCCCAGTGCTCCGATCGACCAACAAGCGCTTTTTTCAGGTCGACTTTCGCAGCTGATCGATGTTGTCAATGCTGTCAATCAAAAAGGACAACACGCGATTCTGTATGGCGAGCGAGGCGTCGGAAAGACCTCTCTAGCGCGTGTTTTGACCTCGCTGACTCTTGCGACCCAGAAAATGGTTTCTGCTTCGATCAATTGCGACCCCCAGATGACGTTTTCCGGGCTGTGGCAGCGAGTTGCACGCGAAATTAACTTTCATGTGGAAAAACAAGGTATTGGATTTGCTCCGGACGTGACTCAGCAAATCGTGTCTGCGGCAGGTATGTTGCCAGAGGTGGTGACTCCGGATGATGTGCGCTACATGTTCTCGCGACTGCCAAAAGCGCTGATAGTTATTGACGAGTTGGACCGACTGGAAGATTTCTCCGTTACGGAGCTGTTAGCAGACACTATCAAGACTTTGTCGGACCATGCCGTTGACGTGACTATCCTGCTGGTAGGTGTTGCGGATTCAGTGGACAGCCTTATCAAGGAACACGCATCTGTAGAACGAGCGCTCGTACAAATTCGGATGCCTAGAATGTCCCCTCCTGAATTGCATGATATTCTGGTGAAGGGATATTCAAAAGCATCGATGAGTATCGCCGAACCGGCGCGGAACAAGATTGCTGACCTTTCACAAGGTTTGCCACACTATACCCACCTGCTTGGACTTTATGCGGGCCAAAGGGCCGCAAATATGGGGGTTTCTGAAGTCAGGATGGAACATGTCCGGACAGCCATCGACCAATCTCTTTCTAAGGCGCAGCAAAGCATCATTGGAGCGTACCACCGTGCAACTGCCAGCCCGCAAGAAAATCTGTATTGCCAAGTGCTTTTGGCTTGCGCGCTTGCACAGCAAGATAATCTAGGCACCTTCGCAGCTGTCGACGTGCGAGAGCCATTGACAAGAATAATGGGGCGGCACTATGACATTCCGGCATTCGCTCAGCACTTGAACAAGTTTTGCGAGTCGGATCGAGGCCCTATACTCAGAAAGAGTGGAACGGCGCGACGTTATCGCTTCCGGTTCGAAAACCCGCTGATGCAGCCATTTGTGATTATGGATGGGATAAAGCGGTCAATGATCTCGGACTCTGATGTAGGACGTTAGCGAGCAGTCCGCAGGTTCAGCGCATCTCAACGAGGGAATCAGTCCGGCCGCTTGCCGGGCAAGAGCTGCATGCCGGTTCAATGCACCAGCTCCGCGTAGCTGATCGGCCGCCCGACCTGGGCCGTGGGCGCGTTCTGCTGCCAGTGCGCCCAGCGCTTGCCGGTGGCAGGGTCGAACACCAGCTTGAAGAGGTGCGACGGCACGGCAACGCCTCCCGGGCCGATGCGCTGCGCGCCCGGCGCGAACACGGGGCCAGTGATGACGTAGACGTCGCCCCGCGCCCGCATCACGTAGCGCCGGGTGTCCTCCTCGATCTTGGCCCAGGGGCCGCTGTTCTGCTTTGGGTCCTGCGGGACCATGTTGGCCAGGCTGAAGCTCTGCGCCATCGTCTCGGGCGTGCCCATGTCCCCCGCCGGCGCCATGTGGCCGCGGGACCAGCCGGAGCCCTTGTAGTCGGCCAGCTCGGCCCGCTCGCCGCGTGGCAGGCGCGCGTCGGCATAGAACCTGTCCGTGCGCTTCAAGCCATCGCCCGCCTGCAGCGTCCGCCGGTTCAGGCGCTCGGCCACATAGACGGGGGTGCGCGTGGCGCCGCTGTGCAGCACGGCGAACGCGTCGAAGCACAGCGCGCGCAGCGAGGGGGCCGCCGGCGTCACCGGTGCCACGCCGCCGGCGAAGTGCTCAGGGCATGAAGCAAAGGCGTCGGGGGTGGCAGCGGAAGTGGGAGTCGAAGTGGAAGTGGAAGGCGCGGCGGGCGGTCGGGCCTGTGCGGGGCCGGCCCCGGGTGGGGTGGCGCAGCTGGTGGCTTGCAGGGCCACCACGCCGGCGGTGAACACGGCGATGAGCAGTCGGCGAAGGCCGTGGGTGGTACGGGGTGCAGGGCGGGCGGTCGATGTACGGGCCGGTTTTCGTTTGCGCGTTGGAGTCATGCGCCGGCAGTCTAATTGTCAATAACTTTGAACTGCTGGCTCCGATACGCCTTCAGCCTTAAAAACGGCGCTTTCGTGGCCCATTCGCTCAGCGCGGAGATCGCGACCCCTGTATCCACCGCAAGGCGAGCACGCGGGCCATGGCGTTGGCGCGCTCCCCGTCCTCTCCGCGTGACGGCGTGCCTGGCACGCGGTCGCGCTCACCCGCGGCAGGGCTTCCGGCCCCCGCGAGTGCGTGGTGTGACGCCGGCCTTTACAATCGTGCCCGTTGCGCCTGGGCCTGGATCGGCCCGGCGCGTGAGAGCCGGTCCAGCCCCTCTACGACAAGCACCGATCCCGCTGCGATCCGACCGGCTTCAACCCCCGCCAGGAACATCCCCAGCGCGCCCGATTTCACGTCTCGCTCGCGGCAAGCCCACAAGTCCTCGCCCAGCATCGTGATGCCCGTCGTTCGGCCGCTGGCCCGTGCTCCGCTGCCCACCTCGCTGCGTATATCCGTGGCGCCCTGACGCCATCGGTCGTGCCCGTTGGCCTGGCGGGGCGGCCGACGCATCCAGCCATAGACAAGACTTTCCTCGATGGACCCGTACATGACCGAAACCGTTCTATCACCGGCACGCGCGCCGCGCATAGGCATGGTGTCCCTGGGCTGCCCCAAGGCGCTGACCGACTCCGAACTGATCCTCACGCAGCTGAGCGCCGAGGGCTACGAAACCTCCAAGACCTTCCAGGGCGCCGATCTCGTCATCGTCAATACCTGCGGCTTCATCGACGACGCCGTTCGGGAAAGCCTGGACACCATCGGCGAGGCGCTGGCCGAGAACGGCAAGGTGATCGTCACCGGCTGCCTGGGGGCCCGCGCGGGTGAGGGCGGCAGCAACATGGTGCGTGAGATGCACCCCAGCGTGCTGGCCGTCACCGGCCCCCACGCCACGCAGGAAGTGATGGATGCGGTCCACCTGAATCTGCCCAAGCCGCACGACCCGTTCCTCGACCTGGTTCCGGGCGGTTTCGGCGTGGCGGGCGTCAAGCTGACCCCGAAGCACTACGCCTACCTGAAGATCAGCGAGGGCTGCAACCACCGCTGCACGTTCTGCATCATCCCTTCGATGCGCGGCGACCTCGTCTCGCGCCCGGTGGGCGACGTGCTGAACGAGGCGCGCGCCTTGTTCGAAGGCGGCGTGAAGGAGCTGCTGGTGATCAGCCAGGACACGTCGGCCTATGGCGTGGACGTGAAGTACCGCACCGGCTTCTGGGACGGCAAGCCGGTGAAGACGCGCATGCTGGAGCTGGTCGCTGCGCTGGGCGACATCGCCGAGCCCTACGGTGCCTGGGTGCGGCTGCATTACGTCTATCCGTATCCCAGCGTTGACGAAGTCATCCCGTACATGGCGACCGGCAAGGTGCTGCCGTACCTGGACGTGCCGCTGCAGCACAGCCACCCCGACGTGCTCAAGCGCATGAAGCGCCCGGCCAGCGGCGAGCGCAACCTCGAGCGCATCCAGCGCTGGCGCGAAGCCTGCCCGGAGCTGGTGATCCGCAGCACCTTCATCGCCGGCTTTCCGGGCGAAACCGAAGAGGAGTTCCAGCACCTGCTCGACTTCATGCGCGAGGCCCAGATCGACCGCGCCGGCTGCTTTGCCTACAGCGACGTCAATGGCGCCGCCGCCAATGAGCTGCCCGGCATGCTGCCCATGGAGGTGCGCGAGGAGCGCCGAGCGCGCTTCATGGCGGTGGCCGAGGAAGTGTCCATCGCCCGCCTGCGGCGTCGCGTGGGCGCGACCATGCAGGTGCTGGTGGACCATGCGCCCGCGCTGGGCCGCAAGGGCGGTACCGGCCGCAGCTATGCCGACGCGCCGGAGATCGACGGCGTGGTGCACTTGCTGCCGCCGGAAAAGATCAGCAAGCAGATGAAGGTGGGCGAGTTCACCCGCGCGCAGATCGTGGGCGTGCAGGGGCACGACCTGGTGGCTCGGCCGATCTGACGGGCGTGCCCGCCACGCGGGGCCTCACCTCACCAAGCCGCTTCGCCGGGTGAAGAGGGGGCCTGCAGGATGGCCCGATGCTGGTCGGCCATCCACGTCGCGAAGGCTCGCAGCCGCGCGGTGAATTCTTCGCACCCGGCCGTGGGCGTGCGGGCTTCGGCCAGGAAGAAGGCGATTTCGGCGTCCATCCCGGGATGCCTCCGCAGAAAAAGCTGCGCATGGTCGTCCAGCGACCAGGGCCACTCCCCGCGGTACGCGTCCTCGAGCACGTGGGTGGCGCGCAGCAGCTTGCGCGATGCGGCGCGCTGCAGCACCCCCTTGTCCCGCAGGCTGCCGGCCCGGCCGAGGCGCGCCAGATAACCGCCCAGTATGGTTTCGAAGTCGCCGTTCATCGCCAGGGCGATGTCGCGGGAAGGGCGGAAGGGCCCGAAGCGGCGCGACCGATCTTCGCCCCAGAGGCTGCGGCAGTGGTGTCGCAGCCAGAAGCCCCAGCGGTGGGTAGCGCCCGGGTCGAGCGCTTCCGCGCGGGTGCCGATATCGATGTCGATCTTCGTCACCTCGGGGTGCCGGGCTTCCAGCGTGCGGCGCAGGCCCTCCAGCCGCTCCTGCGCCGCTGGGGTGGGCGGCTCCCGCAGGATGACCGTGAGATCGAGGTCGGACACCCCGGCACGGGCTTCGCCCCGGGCCACGCTGCCGTAGGCGTAGAGGCCGTCCAGGCCCCTTGCCTGCGCCGCGAGGGTGTCGCAGACGTCGGCGAGCAGGGGCGTGAACGCCGGCTGCAGAGGCGCGTCCGCCACCGCGAGGATGAAGCCCTGGTCATCGACTCCAGGCAGGGTGAAAGAGCGGCCCATGGGGAAAGAAATCTCCGGAAAGCAGGAACGGCGGGGGTGGCAAGGGCGACGTACCTATCCGAACGATAGCCGCACCCGGCTCCCTGCGCACCCGCCGCCTGCATAAGATCGCGGCATGTTCTTCCCGCTGCCGCGCACCGCCACCGCCCCGTTCTGCCCTTCGGAGGTGAAGGGCTCCGTCCGCATCGATCCGAGGCTGCCCTTTCACAAAAAGCTGCTGCGCTATGCGGGGCCCGGGCTGCTGGTGTCCGTGGGCTACATGGACCCGGGCAACTGGGCGACGGACATCGAGGCGGGCTCGCGGTTCGGCTACGGGCTGCTCTTCATCGTGCTGCTGGCCAGCCTCGCGGCGATGCTGCTGCAGACGCTCTGCGTGCGGCTCGGGCTGGTGGCGCAGCGCGATCTGGCGCAGCTGTGCCGGGAGCGCTACGGGCCCGCGGCCAATCGTTTCCTGTGGGTGGGGGCCGAATTGGCGATCATCGCCTGCGACCTGGCCGAAGTGCTGGGCGGCGCGCTGGCGCTGCACCTGCTCTTCGGTGTGTCGATTCCCGTGGGCATCGGCATCACCGCGTTCGATACGCTCCTGGTGCTGGGCCTGCAGGGCGCTGGGTTCCGGCGGGTGGAGGCGATCGTGCTGGGGCTGGTGGGCACCATCGCGGCCTGCTTCGCGGTGGAACTGGCGTTCGCGCAGCCGCTCTGGTCCGAGGTGGCGATCGGCTTCGCGCCCAGCCTGGAGCGGCTGCAGCAGCCCGGCGCGCTGTATCTGGCGATCGGCGTAGTGGGGGCGACGGTGATGCCGCACAACCTGTACCTGCATTCCTCGGTGGTGCAGACCCGGCTGGTGGAAGACAGCGACGCCGGCCGGCGCGAGGCGATCCGCTTCTGCACGCTGGACGCGGTGATCTCCCTGTCGCTCGCGCTGCTGGTGAACGCCGCCATCATGGTGCTGGCGGCGAGCGCCTTCCACGGCAACGGCCACCAGGACGTCGCCGACATCGGGGATGCCTACCGCCTCATCGAGCCGCTGGTGGGCAGCGCGCTGGCGGCCACGCTGTTCGGCATCGCGCTGCTCGCATCGGGCCAGAGTTCGACCTTCACCGGTACGATCGTCGGGCAGATCGTGATGGAGGGCTTCCTCCAACTCAAGATTCCCTGCTGGCAGCGTCGGCTCATCACGCGGGTGCTGGCGCTGGTACCGGCGCTCGTGGGCGTGTGGTGGCTGGGCGACGAGGGCGTCGGCAAGATGCTGGTGCTGAGCCAGGTGGTGCTGAGCTTTCAGCTGCCGTTCGCGATGTGGCCGCTGATCCGCTTCACGAGCGACCGTTCGCTGATGGGCGGGTTCGCGAACGGGCGCGTGCTGCGGGGGCTGGCCTGCGCGCTGTTTGCGGTGATCTCGGTGGCGAACGTCTGGCTGGTGGGGGTGGCGCTGGCGGGGTGAGGGCCGCTGCCACGACCCTTCTGGCGTCGTTGCCGCCATCCTGAGTGGATCGTGGGCGGGGCGGAGGGTCCCGGCGCCGGGCGGGCCCGTGAGCCTGATCGACCACCGGCTGACGCGCCACCAGCTTTCGCAGCAGCACAGCATGGGCTCGCCAACCTGCGCAACGAGGCGCTGCTCGATACGCTGGATGCTACGCGTATCGCGAAGCTGGTAATGGATTGGACGGCGCTCGGGCAGGGCTGCAGGACGCGGGGGACGACGCACACCCGCGTCTGCTGATGCGATGAAGACGCGCTACGGCGCCCTCGTCTGTACGAGCTGCCGATCAGACTGGCCAGCGTGCTGGTTCGTCAGCGCCTGCTCCGGTGCGGCCTCCGGGTCACACCCTGCGGCGCAGGCTGCTGATCCGCCAGCCGAAGTGGGTCCCCGCCACGGCCCAAAGGATCGCTGCCGCGCCGGCTAGCTGCACCGGACCCAGCCAGTGCCCGAAGGCCAAGGCATCGACCACAACCGCCACGATGGGATAGATGAATGACAGCACGCCGATCGTGGACGTAGGCAGCTTCTGGATGGCGCTGTAGAGCAGCGTGGACATGAGTCCCGTGTGGACGGCCCCGATCGCGGCCAGCAGGGCCCAGACGGCTGGAGACGAGGCGCCTGCGGGCATGCCGGCGAAAGGCAGCATCAGGACGCTGCCCACGACGAGCTGGATCAGCACAATCAGTCGCGCCGGCACATCGCGCAGCTTCTTGGTGACGACCGCCGCCAGCGCATAGAAGAATGCGGCCGCCAGCGCGAGGCCGAAACCGGCAAGGTAGGCAGGGGGCGGCGTGCCGGACGTTGCGCCTCCGATGATGATGAGCACCAGCCCGATGAATGCCAAGCACAGCCATCCCCCGTGGGAATGCGTCATCCGCTCGCCGAAGAACATCGCGCCCAGAACCGCCAGCATGAACGGCTGGGTGTGGTAGGTGACGGTGGCAATGGCGACGGAGGCGTGCGAAAACGCTGCAAAGAGCAGAGTCCAGCTGGCGGCGAGCGCCACGCCGCCAACGGCTGCCAGGCCGGCCTGCCGCAGGCCGATGCGACGGATGCGAGCCTCGGGCGTGCCCAGGCAGATCGCCGCCTGAGCCGCGGCGCCGAACGCGCAGCGCCAGAACACCACCGACGCCGCCGGCATTCCAGTCAGCAGCACGCACCAGCCCACGGTGCCGGCAATGGCCATTGCCGTGAACATCTGCAGCATGCCTGCCGTTCTCGGATTCATCTGCGGGCTCCGTATGCTTTGCGCCGCGGCTGGCGCCAGCGCTGGGAGGGAACATATGTGGTCGTTCGTTAAAATGAACGATCGAGCGGTATGATGAATTTCCTAGGTCGTTCGTCAAGTCGAACGATTGTTTGATTTGTTGGATAAGCCCTATGAATGTGTCGCCCGTTTCGTCGCCGATCGATCTGCTGGCCGCTGCCCTCCGCCACGAACGGGAGCGGCTGGGCCTCTCTGTCTCGGAATTGGCCAAACGCGCTCAGATCGCCAAATCCACGCTGTCGCAACTGGAGGCGGGCAGTGGCAACCCCAGCCTGGAAACGCTGTGGGCGTTGGCAACGGCATTGGGTGTGCAGGTAACGCGGCTGATCGCCGAGCCTGCAGGCCATGTGCATGTCATCCGGGCGAACGAAGGCGCAGTCCTGGCGTCCGAGCAGACTAATTACGCCGCGACGCTGCTGGCGGTGTGTCCGGCCGGCATGCAGCGCGATCTCTACCGTCTGGCGGCGCAGCCTGGGCAAGCCCGGACATCGGACAGCCATCTGCCCGGTACCGTCGAGCATGTCGTGCTGTGCAGCGGCCGTGCCCTGGTCGGGCCGGCCGACCGGCCGGTGGAACTGGCCCGGGGGGACTACGCCCGTTATGCGGCAGATGCGAGGCATGTGTTCGAGGCGCTCGAGCCGCACACCACGGCAGTCCTGCTGATCGAGCATCCCTGAGGCCTTCGCGCGCCGGCCCCAGGAAGCCAATGAAAAAGGCACCGGCCATGGGAATGGCGGGTGCCTTTTTCTGGGGAGCGCGAGGGGGCGCGCCGGTAGGCGCGCAGCCTACTCAGACGCGCTTGCGGTATTCGCCCGTGCGCGTGTCGATTTCGATCTTGTCGCCTTGGCTCACGAACAGCGGCACCGGCACTTCGAAGCCGGTGGCGATCTTGGCGGGCTTGAGCACCTTGCCGGACGTGTCGCCCTTGACGGCGGGTTCCGTCCAGGTGATCTCGCGCTCGACGCTGGTGGGCAGCTCGACCGAGATGGCCTTGCCGTCGTAGAACACCACTTCGAGGGACATGCCGTCTTCGAGGTAGTTCAGTGCGTCGCCCATGTTCTCGGCTTCGA
>Ga0308171_1002555_pt1 | contig 18838 bp, 20 predicted proteins | sample PhyGR1_FD_202135 | JGI IMG/M metagenome (GOLD analysis project Ga0308171, IMG submission 202135) | Phyllosphere microbial communities from UC Gill Tract Community Farm, Albany, California, United States - DLSLSG.R1 | ecosystem: Host-associated > Plants > Phyllosphere > Unclassified | place: USA... | reverse complement strand
GCGGCAACCGTCCGACCTATGAAACCAGCCGCAGCGAGGAAGTCAGCCACGGCGATTTAGCCTGGGCGACCATGCACGCGCTGGCAAACGAGCCGCTGCAGGGACAGGCAGCACACACGCAGAACATTGTGGAGATATATTAATGAGCAAACGCAGAAACCGCACCCGCACGCAGCCCGTGCCGCAGCCGGATAACATGACCAGCGGGACGGCGTCGGAGGCGTTTACCTTTGGTGACCCGATCCCGGTGCTGGATCGCCGCGAACTGCTGGACTACGTGGAGTGCGTTATCAATGATCGCTGGTATGAACCGCCCGTAAGCGTTGACGGGCTGGCGCGCACGTTCCGCGCCGCCGTGCATCACAGCTCACCCATCAGCGTGAAGTGCAATATTCTGGCGAGTACCTTTATCCCGCATCCACTACTGAGTCAGCAGGCATTCAGCCGCTTTGCGCTGGATTACCTGATTTTCGGCAATGCCTATTTGGAGAAGCGGACCAGTCGCCTCGGTAACGTGCTGAAGCTTGAACCGTCACTGGCAAAGTTCACCCGGCGCGGCCTGGACCTTGATACCTACTGGTATGCGCACTATGGTATTAACACGGAGCCGTATGAGTTTGTTAAGGGCAGCGTCTTCCACCTCATGGAGCCGGACATCAATCAGGAGATTTACGGCCTGCCGGGCTACCTGTCAGCTATCCCTTCGGCGCTGCTGAATGAGTCGGCTACGCTGTTTCGCCGCAAGTATTACCTCAACGGCAGCCATGCGGGTTTCATCATGTACATGACCGACCCGGCACAGAGCCAGCAGGACGTGGATAATATCCGCGGTGCCATGAAAAGCGCAAAGGGCCCTGGCAACTTCCGTAACCTGTTTATGTACAGCCCGAACGGGAAAAAGGACGGCATTCAGATCATTCCGCTGTCAGAGGTGGCGGCGAAGGATGAATTCCTGAACATCAAAAACGTGAGCCGCGACGACATGCTGGCCGTACATCGGGTTCCGCCTCAGTTGATGGGGATTATCCCGAATAATACCGGTGGATTTGGCGACATTGAGAAAGCTAGTAGTGTATTTGTCAGAAATGAGCTTTTCCCTTTACAAAAAAAAATGGAAGAGCTAAATGATTTCCTCGGCGAACAAGTAATAAAATTCGAAAAATATGAACTATTCTGATAGGGAAATATAAAGCTAGCGAATTCATTAATGAGTGGGTGTCATCACTCATTAATGAAAAACCTATTCCCACAAGATTGAAAGTTTATGGGTTTGATATTGACTCCTCAAACTTAGAACCTATATTTGCCAAAATTATAGTCTTGTCTGGTTCAACCCAAAACATCAATCTCAAGGCTTGGTGAGCGTCGGTGATATGAGTTCGGTAAGCTTTTAAATCGCCTAAAGTTCTCTGATCTTGAGATTTTGCTGATTTTCGGAATGGTAAAACTTCATTTTTGGGATGCCTACAAAGGACGTAGATGATAGTTTCAAAAACAACTGAAGAATAAGGTTGAGTATAAGCAGCCTGATTTCTTACAAGAGAATTAAGAAAGTCCTGACCAATTTTGAATGCATCCCAACTCAACTCTAAATCCAAAGAATTTCGCTTGATAATCTCTATGCATCCGCAATAAAGGGAACATTTAAGAGCAAGGTTAGTATTGGCTCTGGAGTAAAGATCTTTTGCATTAAGCCTATAAAAATAATCTCGTGCATCGCTAATGTTATGCACACTACATGTCAAATTATTAGAAATCCCATGAGGCAGGCTCGGGAAGCATTCTGTAACCACACCACTCAGGTTAAATTTATCAAGCTTATCAGATTTATTTTTAGCTTGGTTGTAGAATATAGTGCTCTCACTGTTGAATAACACACTTCTAACAAGAAGATCTTTCAAGAAAACAGATAGATCGTCTCCTCTCTTAATAGAAATGGGGTTTAGAGGAGGTTCAATAATAAAATCACCCCAGTCAAATTCATAAGCACTCACTTCTGAGTTGAATTCTTGTATATTTGAAATTATTTTATTAATTAATTTAGCAACATCCTGTGGGCTAAATACGCACGCCGCTCCTTTAGGAAACATGTTATTTAATACTTTATCGCAGGGGTAATAATTCTCATCTATCATTTTAGACATAATAGACGACTCAGCCATAACATCTATACCCCCATGTAATATCATCTCATTCAAAACCCTCATGCTATCGACATGGTCATTAAGATCAACATGCTGACAAAGCATCGGAGAAATAAAATATTCAAAGTTAATAACTGCTGTCATAATCATTTCCTTGAATTACAATTCCATTCCTTTTTTTACTCGCCTCCATTAATATTTTTTCAACTTCCTTATCTGTTTGATCAAAGAATTCATCTGGCCAATCTGATATTGCCCCATACTTATTAACCTCAACCTTCCTAAAGGATGAGTTCCCATTAAACTTGCCAATAAAGTAAAGTGAAGAGCGATTTAAATGGCCATTATGCTGATCCTGCACTACTCTCAGCCTCAATCTATTAATCATGTATTCACTGTGCGTTTCGATAATACACTGACGTCCAGTTTCAGCCATTACTAAAAAAAGATCGCATAGTTTTGATTGAACTTTAGGATGTAAATGTAATTCTGGCTGCTCAAAAATTAGTATATCGCTGGAGTCTGAATGTAGGAACATTAGTATTATAGGTAAAACTTGGCTTACTCCTACACCCACATGAGTAAGATCCTGCCACTTATCCCCAGCAGCTGTCTTTACATATAACTCATAACCAAGCTTACCCTTATCAGAAGTTCTAACTTCTTCCACAACACCTAAAAAAGATAGCCATTTTTTACAGGCATTATTTACAGTGTCGTCTTTCATTTCATAAAAAAGCTTCCCATTAACCACCTCTGGAGAAGCATATTCGATATAGTTAGATTTTATTCTATGCAGTAAAGACGCAGTGAACTCTCCTTTTAAGCCCACAGTATTAGCATCATAAGGGCTAGAAGAATATACGGCCTGAGGTTCGTTTCTCAATGGGCCAAGGTATTTTATGCTTCCTGAGAAGCAATGCGTCATTGCGCTTTGAATATCGCGTAAAACTGGCGAATGAAAATATTCGCTGCCTATAACTTTATCGACGTTGTCGTACCATACATTCTGAAGTGTATCTTTATGCTTTTCTAATAATGAAAATAAATTTTTACTCTTTTTTTCATCTAAGGAGTTTAGCCAATAAAACCATGATTCTAAATTAACATCACTTATCAGAAAATCGTTCGGTAAATCTTCAGCCCTTAATGAATAGTTAAAGTTGATAAAATTATCTTTAAACTCCTCCAAAATCGCTTTAGCTTTTGTTGAAAATTCCTTCGTTGATCCTTCATGGTTAAAATACTTATTTTTAAGTAATTCTTCATCTCTAAAAGCTTCAAGAGCATACTCAGGCATGGCAATTTCTGAAAGTAGCTTCCTTCTTTCTTCTAAAATAAGGTCGTAAACTTTATGTGAAAATGTTGAAGGTATTAATATTTCATCTGCATCTATTTCTTGAAAATAATACTCATCATGTATATATATTCTATCATGACCCTCGATTAGAATTCCGATAATTTCTTGACTAAGTCTTTTTGTTTCGTCGAAGTTTATGTCTATTAGTGTTGGTATTAAATCACCAGTTCTTACCAGTCCATTAATAACATGATTAGGGTATCTTTTTAAAAGTTCGTTATCTTCATTGGTGTCAAAGTTAATTAGTTCATATTTTAATTCTTTAGTCTCTCTGTAATTGCTAGTGAGTTTATAGTGAACGTAATCAATTTCACTATGCTTTCCGTCAATGTCTTTTTTAACTTCAAATTTTGCAGAAACAATTAATGGATGATACTCTTCATCTATCTTTGCAACACTCTTTTCTCTTTTCCCAATAATTAATTCACAGCGAATTGATGTTATGTTAGGACTTCTAATATAAAAACTCCCCCCTACATCAAATTCAAAACCTATTGTTATTTCATCAGTGCTGGAGTTATGTTTCTTGATGTCATTAAAAGCGCCTAAACGAATAAGCTCTCCGTTTAGAAGGACTGCGTCTTCATTTGCTCTAGCAGAGAAGGTTTGAGCAAGCATGAGTAAAGTTTGTATTAGCGAGCTTTTGCCACTACTATTTGCCCCACATAGAAATGAGCAATAGTTCAAGTCTATATAGTCAATCATATTCAGAGATTTAAAGTTATTTATAAAAAGATTTTTTATCACAACGACCTCATTTATGATGCATATTATCCATCAATGATTATCAATAATTACGTACTCAAATCAAACTTTAGTAATGATTATATCAATAGCCAAGAAATTCTTCACTATCTCGAAAAATTTTCCATTAAACAAGCTGAAACAAGCAGCGCGCGCTCGTAGCCCCGCCACGCCTGCCCGCTTTATGCAATGGTTTTCATGCACCTGCATGGCATAAGCAAAAGCCCGCCAGAACTGGCGGGCCGGAGGGTAAACGATCCTATTGGGATCATGCGGATTCATGCAGCATAGTCATGCACTACCGGGTTTATCTTCTTTCGCAGGCTCAGGCGTTGAGAAATCATCGAAAGATTTGTAGGTTTCTGTGTCGAAAAGTGAAACGCCCTCAACCTGATCCATCGGCATTACGTGCCGGAAATGCCCGAAATTGAGTGGCACTGAATCAGCTGTAATGTCCTGGCTCAGGTAAAGCTCAAAATATCTGTGCTGTTCGTGATAGCGCAGCGTATCTTTATCACGGTAGCCGCTGATGTAAGGGATGATGGCAAGGTGCTGTGTATCGTGATGCTCCATGCGAGGCGCTGCTACATAACCGATATAAACTTTCCGTGATTTCAGAGTAACGAAAATCAGTTGTCCTTCATCAATCGCCTGGAGCAGCAATGACTCAATGCCATCCTGCGCTGCCATTTCCCGATATGCCCTTTGCCTCTCTTCATTGTTTTCCAGCGCACGCTTAGCGTTGTTTCCCTGCTCAACAGCAAGCCATACAGCCATTCCCATTGAAAGAACGAAGAAAAGTGGATAAGACATGACCTTAACATCCGTCAGCCATGAGTAATAATCAGCGTGGAGGCTAGGCCATATCATGCCCAAGATGTTGACTACAGTACTGACCAGAAGGAGGAGAACGAAAAGAGCGGTGACAACAGCAAAACCCTGAATAGCGAACTTACATCCATGCATAGCCACATAAAAGTAAGCGTTCCAGCCATCACTTCGGGCTAATTTTATGCGGGATTGGTAATGATTTTGTGTGTACCAAAACCCGCATACCAGAACAACCATAATAATCAACGGACCCATCAACTATCCCTGACGTTTAGCAGCTAACTCTTCCATACGTGCACGCATCGAGTCGCGCACCTGCTGATTTTTCATGTTAACCGTCGCTGAGCCGTTCAGGTCGGTAATGATTTTACCGTTCGAATTGCTGACGTCATGACGGATAGCTTCCTGCATGATCTTACCCGGAGCGGATAACATCTTTCTGAGAAGTTCGGTCATATAACCTCCTGATGACACGAACGCCGCTGGCAGCGGCGTTTACAGTGTGCTGCCATGTAACTATAGGACAGCTGCAAAATAATAAAATTCGGTTGGAGCTACTTCTTAACCTACTTACCTGTAGCAATCAACAGATTTCAGGTGCAATGCTCATTACGGCCTAACGCCTCGCAATGCTCGTTGTTCAACGTTGCCAGCGCCAAAATTAAATTTTGCCGCCAGCAACGTTATCAATATGCTTGGCTGCGGACTCACGCTACTCCGCAGCGTAAAAAATCTCATCGTCAGGGACTTTTTCACAGCTCGAATGTGCTAACTCAGCGATGATACTCATCGCCAATTTCATATCAGATTGCTTGCAATTTGCTATAAGTGACACCTCAGCAATGAACTGAACGCAAGCCATCTTACGGTTTATCGGTGCCAAATCTTGAGTGTCCATCTAACCCTCCCTTTACTCTAAATGCTGTATAACCATACAGTAGTAGATGCGTTACGAAATGTGAAATGTTTTTTCATTCAATCGGACCTAATCTGAAAATGAAAAGTAAGGTTTTCAGTGATTCCAACCTGTTATTTTGATTAGATAAAGCCTTACTTGCTCCTGACTAACGGCTTCGCTTATGGTCGCTTTTTTAGTTCAGATCCATTGACGCCACTTATCGTCTTCTTGTAGCCGCCCATTCTTGTAAAAAATGCGCATCCCCGCGCCTGAATCAAGACTGCCACCAGACAGAAGGAGATTTATTTCTTTTTCTCTACTGGTAAAGCCCCTCGCTTGAAGCTCTACAACCAGAGTAGCGCGCTGAACATCGTCAATTTCTTGCTTATAACTCTTCTTGTGGCGCGGCTTCACTACCAGGAGACGCGCCAGCAGATCCCGGCGCTGTTTTCTGGTCATGTTGTCGAAATCTGCCGGACCATACAGAGGCGCTTCACCCGGTTCTATCGGTTCAACAGATACCGGATTACCCCCTAAAATGTTCATTTTTTCATCCGGGGGACAGTTATTGCCACGAGTCCAAGGGGCGCTAGCGTCCTGGTCGGCTGTCGCCTCCTGAACGTCAACTGCTTTACGAACCATTTTCCACTTCGTTGCGTGCGTGCAGATGCGGCCAGCCACTAACGGGGACCAGATGCCATAAATGCGGGTGCCGTGATCGCCGTAAGGGGTTGGCTCGTCGTTAAGCTCGTAAGCAGTTCTAACGATGTGATGTTTACGCGGAACCAGTACGCCGCCCTGTTTCATGATGTAGGTGGCAAAGCAGCCCACATCTGCAGCGGCCAGAACGGCGTCCAGTTGCGTGTTTTCAAGCACCGGCGCACCTGCTTTTTTATAGCTCTGATTTCTCATCGCCTGACCGGCAAGCAGGCGTAATTCTCGGTAAGCTTGGCGGCCCGGAATGCCAAAGAAACGGAACTGCTGAACGCGATGAAGTGACGCCCACGCCCCGACGTTCTCTGCGCTGTCACGCAGTGATTTACCTGTTTCTGCACTGATTTCATCAGACAGGCCACGGCCATCAATATTTTTACTGACGTATTTAGCGATATAACTTGTCGGTGAACCTTTGCGCGGGTTGATTAGTTCAGCTTTAAAGCGCGGCCCGGTATTGCTGCCAAGCTCTTCACGGTCTTCACGAATGGCGAATTTCCGCAGCAGCGCGGTGACTGAACGGCGCTCCTTTTTGCGCATGAAGCAAAGCAGGTGCCAGTGTACAGTGCCGTCATGATGTGGCTCAGCAACCCGCACGCCATACCAGCGCATCCCGGCTTTATGCATGGCCTTGCGGAAGGCGGCAAACGTATAAACCAGATAATCACTGCTCTGGCGAACGGTGGCCGTGGTCCACTTCGGATTCGGTCTGCCGTTGTTAAGCGTTGCGTGAAAACGTGACGGGCAGGTAATGGTGTAAAACACGGCGCAGTCGCCGCGCATTTGCGCGATAAGCTCCAGCCCCTTAACGCAGGCCATCATTTCATTTCGGCGGTGAGCCGGATTGCTGTTGCTGGCATTCACCACGTCTTCCATATCCAGCGTATCGCCTTCATCGCTGACCAGCTCATGTGAACGGAAGAACTCCAGAGACTTCCGGCGCTGCTCTCGCTTATGGATCACCGCTTCAAAGCTGACGTAGGGGGAGGCTTTTTTGTTGACCAGGCAGACGGCACGCAACTGCTCTTCACGCCATTCACAGCGCAGCTGCCACAGCTTGCGATACCACCAGTCCGCGCAGAGCATACGGGCCAGCGAGGGCGGGATCAGATCATAGGGCACGGGCTTGCGACGGCGCTTTTTGCGGCGTAGCTGCTCAAAGGCCGGGGGGATTACGTCCAGACGCATCGCTTCTGCTGCAACAAGTTCCCATGCCTGACGGACCTGCTCCGGTGTCACGTCGTCACTGATGAACAGATGGCCGCTGGCTTTATCAAGACACATGCTCATATGCGCAGCGACCAGCGTGGATAAACGCTTGACCTGATTCTGGTTCATTTCGGGTAACGCCAGCAGGCCGTCCAGCCCGTCATGACCGGCCATAAAACGGAATGAGGCTGAAATCTGGCTTTCGCGCACGCGGGCCAGCCTCTCAAGGCAGGGGCGGATGGTTTCGCGCAGGTAGCGGGAATAAGCCTGCGGCCTGCCGAGATTGTGGAAAAACTTAACGCGCTCCATGAGAGGCTTACTGATGTGCGAAGGCTGCGCGTTGACATCGGCCACAATGACCAGATCGGGATTGAACTGCTGCTGTTCGCGGGCCATCTTTGCCCGGCTGACAATTCTGTCCTGTACAATTTCGCGCTGGACAGGATCGCGGGACTCGTTGAAAAAGTAGCGGTCCCAAACCTCATCACTCATTGCATCACGGCGCAGCTGCTCCTGCTCGTTATCTGCAGCATATAGACTGATCAGGTTTGAAAGCGCGGACACCGGCGCAACTTCCGCCGGGTCCAGCTGTGGATTGATTGCCTTTTTAGGGGCGTTCCATGGGTATGCGAAAACCTGAGTCATTACACCGCCAGACTCATGTGACGCACTGCGATGATTTCAGATGCGCGCTTGCTTTCACCCGCAGCCACGCCAACAGAGCGGGCGGCAGTGACTTTTGTCAGGTCAAATTCACGGAAGATACTGCGGGTAAACAGGGTGTCGCTGTTTGAAACGATGACCGGGTTACGCTCAGAAATACCCAGCAGGGTGCAGGCCAGCGAGTGCTGATCATCGTCGCTGAACCCATCGGTGTGATAAGCGGTGAACGTGCCGTAATAAGGCGGATCGCAATAAACGACATCACCGGCACGGACCATGTTCAGGGTTTCGCTGTACCCCAGACATTCAAACGTCGCGCGCTGAGCCTTTACGGCAAAAGCTTCAATTTCGGCCAGCGGGAAATATGGCTCTTTATAATTGCCGTAGGGATTATTGAATTCACCGCGTTTGTTATAACGGCAAAGGCCACGATAGCCGTGGCGATTGAGATAGAGGAATTGCGCAGCACGCTCCAGCAATGGCAGCGCCGCGTTGAAGTTAAAATCTTTGCGAACCTGATAATAACTTTCTTCAGTTTTATTCTGATTAAAAAGCGATGTCGCCACGACAATAAACGGGCGGGTATGCTCTTTAACCTGACGATAGAGGTTAATCAGATCAGGATTAACATCCGCCACCAGATAGGCCGGGTAATCCGTATTCATCATGACGGCACAGGAACCAGCAAACGGTTCAACCAGACGATCACCGGCGGGCAGGTGCTTAATCAGTTCAGACATCAGGCCGGACTTGCTGCCAGCCCATTTAAGGATAGTTTTCATAACGCCGCACCTTTGTGATGTGCGCTTTTCAGCTCACTGATTTCCTTGCAGGTCACGCACAGGGAAACGCCCGGCAATGCGCGGCGGCGCTTCTCCGGTATTTCTTCGCCGCACGACAGGCAGAAAAACTCACTTGCCCCTGTCGGGCGGTGAGTAGCGTTAGCCAGATTGCGCGCCAGCTCTTCCTGCACGCGCTGCTGTACCATGTCCATTGAATCAGCCATCAGTGCAGCTCCTGCGCCTGGTTCTCAAAGCGTTCTGCTTCTTTGTCCAGAAGCTCGATGATTTCCGCCGCTGACATTTCCTGTTTGCGAGCATGAATTGCCAGCGCGGCCAGGCGGATAGAAACGGACAGCGCATCATCAGAACGCTGCTCAGTTTTGGCCTTGCTCAGCAGGGCATTAAGCGCGTCTTCGTCTGCTTTAAAATTACGGGTCTGGATATTTCGCATTTTTATTTCTCCTGAATTCGGGCAAAAGAATGCCCGGCGGGTTTACGCCATTTAATTTCGTTGGGTTAATTAATTAGGTAACGTTAGATTCTTTGGAAATAAACTCACGACTGCTTTTAAGTGATTCATCGCGCTAATCAGCGCCGTTAATTCGTCACTCGTCAGTTCACTGAAATCAACGCTGTGACGTTCTTTGCTGATATTTGCCAGGAAGAAAATTGCGCTCAGTGCGCGGCCGTTCTGTTCAGCCTGGTGATCGCGCTTATTACGCATATCTGCGATAAAGCGTTTGAGTTCGTGGCTGCAATCGCCATACATCATGGTACGAAGGGCAGAGATATGATTAAGCGCACTTGCACGTTGCCCTGCGTTCATCTGAACAGTGATACTTTCAGCTTTGTAACCCATGATTCTTTCCTCTCACTCGTTAATGCTGCCAGCAGTTCGGCCTGTGAAATTGCCGGGTGCCAGCGCCTGCCCTTATCTGCCGCAATCCAGCCGTGGCCGTATGCGTGGGACGGACTTTGCCGCTTCAGAAGCGGAGCCACTGAAAACGCCATATCTCAGACCATCCCGATTGATGCACCGATACCGCTTAATACATCAGCAGTACCTGAAAGTGCAGGGTTAGAATGAACGCGAGTCTGTACAGCGAGGGCCGCCAGCATCATGCAGCGAATGCCTGTATTAGCTGCTTCAACAATCCCGCGACGGCATGAGGTGGTAATGCTTGCGTGATTAGCAGCACTGGCAGCAAGCGTTCCCACCTGAGCGGAGGCATTGAGCACGTAAGCCGGAAATTTTTCAGCGGCATGTTCATTGACAGGAACACATGGCAGACAGTGCAGCTGCGCCAGCATCCCATCCATCAGAGTCGCGTCCTCAGTCAGATCAGTAAGTAGCAGCACTTCTGGAACGGTCAGCTGATGCACCTGATCAGGATTCAGCTTGTTACGAAGCGTCTGCACTTTCATGCCTGCTTGCTGGGCCAGCTCCCGCATGTTGTGAGTCAGCGCAAACTTGCGGCAGGCGTCTTCGTAGTGGTTATGGGTGGAAGTCTTAAAATCAAACATGGTCATTCCTTTGCTCAACTTAAATAATTAAGTTGTTACGCAGCGACGTAGCGGCAGTTGACACCTTGAGCGAGTAAACGCGCGCGGAAGGCAACCATGTTGATGCGTGCAGCACCGCCAATTTTTTTACGTGGCATAACAAGTAGATCACCGTCTTCAACCATCTGCTTCACAGTGCGAAGGCTGTAACCATAAGCCTGTGCGAACTGTTCATAAGTCATCAGATCGGGGCCGCTAGGTATTGTAATTTGATTAGTCATCGGGGATTATCTCCAGTTGGCAGTATTTACGGTGCATTGGCGTGCATTTTCACTAACGAAGTGGATGATATATTCCAAATGGGTTTGTGTAAACAGATCATATTGGATTATTTGAAGGGTATATGATCGATTACAACAGCGATGTTAAGGCCATATTGGAGAGAATCCTTAAATCTTATGGGGTTAGCTCACGCCCAGAGCTAGCCGAACTTCTGAAAATTCCGTTACCTACTATCCAAAATTGGGTAGCTCGCCAGAGTTTACCCGGCGATTACATCGTTCAATGCGCCTTGGATACGGGAGTAAGCCTTAGATGGCTGGTTAATGGTGAACTTGCAAATGTAAGTTCAGATGGAGTGAAGCATCCCTCTCTTAAAGGGAAGAAACTTCACGACACTATGCTGGCTAATGGTGGGCGGGCAGTGTTGGATCGCATAATGCACGCATATGGCTTTACTATGCAGAAGCAGCTTGGTGACTTGCTTGATATTCCTTCAGCGACAATGAGCGCATGGGTTCGCAGAGATTATTTTCCAGGTGATGTTGTCATTACATGCGCCCTTGATACGGGGGTTTCTCTTTCTTGGTTAGCTACTGGCCATGAGGATGAGGCACTACCCAATAGAGATTTAGCGGATCAGCTGATACCATCCATACCTGCGCGAAAACTCTCCGGAGGCACATTAGAGAATCAGCCTGATGTGAGTTTTAATCTTTCTCTTTTTGGCTTTGATTTAAGTAACCCCCTATATATTCAACGCGGCTCGATGTCATGGATCGTGGAAGGGGGCGCTCAGACCATTGGCAATGGTGATTGGCTATTAGATATTGATGGAAATAAAGATATTTATACCGTGTCACGCCTTCCGGGTAATAGGATAAAAGTTACTAACAATACATCTTCATTTGAATGTTCAGAAAGTGATGTAAACCCTATTGGCTTCGTAATTCTGACAATGTCAAAAAATTTATAGGAAAATTATGGCGGAGTTTGTTTTATTAATAATTGCGACAGTGAGCGGTATTGTTTCAGCTCATATTAATTGTAAAGCAAAAAGCATCAGAGGTTTTAAAGCTTTTATGAGCCTATGCTTTGGTGGGGCAGTGCTGGGCACAATAATGCTTTTTAGTTTCTTAGCTCCTATGTGGGTTTCATATTCAATAGCGGCTGTATGTATTGCCATCCTAATCAATAATATATCTAAAGTTAAAAAAATCTTTGGTTAGATAACATGTCCATCAAAAAAATGTCGTCTGGCGAATGGCTTGCTGATTTTTATTTAGATGGTCGCGGCAGTCGACGCATCAGGAAAAGCTTTGCAACAAAAGGTGAAGCGGTAGCTTTTGAAGATTACACGCGCGCTGAGGCCGAAAACAAACCGTGGATAAAAGAGAAGGAAGATCGTCGCAAGCTTAGTGAGTTAATTAAACTCTGGTATTCTCTACATGGGCAATCGCTCAAGGCCGTCAAGTCTCGTAGGGCTAAATTAGATATTGTGTGTGCCGGACTAGGAGACCCGATAGCCTCTCAATTGACGGCAAAAGATTGGGCGCATTACCGTGATCGTCGCCTCAAAGGCGAGATTTCTAACGGCTATCACGATGATGAATCAAAGTGGAAAGTAAAGCCTATAACGGTCAACAGAGAACAAAACTATCTTGCCGCTGTTTTCAATGAACTGAAGCGGTTGGGGGAATGGTCTTTACCTAACCCACTGGAAGGTGTCAGGACGTTCCGGGAAGATGAAAAGGAAATGTCCTGGCTTACCTTAAGGCAGATCACTGAACTTCTGAATGGCTGCGAGCTTTACGGAAAGCCAGACTTAAAGATGATATGCAAAGTTTGCCTGGCTACTGGTGCGCGCTGGACTGAAGCGGAAACCCTGACCCGTTCACAGCTATCACCTAATAAACTTTCATTCTTTAAAACTAAAGGCGGCAAAAACAGAACGGTTCCTATCCAGCAATGGCTTTATGACGAGCTTAAGGAACGGCAGGGCAGGATGTTTAAGCCCTGCTATCAAGAGTTTAAAAAAATGCTCGCTACCACATCTATCCAATTAATAGAAGGGCAAAAAACTCACGTTTTACGCCACACATTTGCGAGTCACTTTATGATGAATGGTGGCAACATACTTGTGTTACAAAGGATACTCGGCCACGCGAATATACGTGAAACAATGAAGTATGCTCATTTTGCTCCAGACCATTTAGAAGAAGCGGCGACCCTTAATCCTTTATCAAATTTAAAAGAGAGTGTTAATAATGATTGATAATTCAAAGGAAGATGTTGATAAAAAAAGCATGGAAGAAAGATTTTTTTATGAAAGAAAAAAGCAGGGCGTTATTAATATCATAGAGGTGATTGTGGTTTTTTTTGCTGCCAACATTATTATGTTGAGTGGTATGTTTGATTCCACACTTAGTCATATTATCCCAGGCTACTATGATAATTTTTTTAGAATGCCGGTTTTTTCTAAAGCTTTGTTTATAACAGTTTTGCATATAATATTCACTGTGGTTTATGGTGTGTCACCCTTACAGCTTACTTATAAAAGGCTAGTAAACCCTAAAATAAGGACGTCTAATAAAATTCATGCTGGTAGCATTAGGGTTGCAAGAAGTAATTACAAGGAGGTTCCTGCATCCAGCCATTCAAATAGGATGCCGTCAAAATTATCGATCAACCAAACTGAAACTGCTGAATCCTATTTGAAAGAATTAATCTTCTCATCTCAATCTCTTTCGAAAAATATTTATAATCGGGGCAGTTTGTATTTAATGATAGGTCTAATTTGTGCTTTCGCAGGAATTGCATTTTTTTATTCACAGACTCATGTTGTTGATTCAACAAAAACACCATTACAACAACTTTTGTCAATACTACCTAATTTTGGTGTTTTGTTTTTTTTAGAGCTGGTTGCATTTTTCTTTCTTCGCCAATATAGGTCTGTCATGGATGAATTTAGATATTATGAAGCCATTAAACGTTCAAGAGAAGAAACATTGGCAATTATTAAGTTTACGTTAGAAAGCGGTAAAGAGGTTGATCTCGCAGAAGTGATTGAAAAAGGAAGGCTTGGTAGTAACCCTAGTAAACTTGAGGTAGGTCAATCTACAGAAATTTTAGAATCAAGAAAACTCGATAAAAGTGAACTTGAAACGCTAACAAAGCTTGTTGAAGCTGTGGTAAGTAAGTTAGGGCAGGGAACAAAATAGTGCCTACATTTTGTCTACAGAGAATGAATTTCATAGCACTTGCTTGCACCGTTTTTTAGTTTAACTAAATGTTTTTATTTAATTTTATAGATAAATCAACAGGTAAAGAAAAAAGCGTCTTAACTAAGGTATCGCTAACGCGACATCTAAAAGTTAATAGCAAACAAGGGGTTGGCGTGATGCCAGCCCCTTTTTTTGTCCTGATGGCAGCCAGATGGCAGAAATTACCCGGCATCCGGCCGCTGAAAATGATAAATCGCCGTATTAACCGGCCCGGCTTCTAATACGATCAGGCCATAGCGACAGCCAATAAACTGGCCACCGCACTTTTCAGCGACTCTCCGACTGGCCAGGTTATCCTCAGCCGCAAGAATTTCAATCACCCTGGTGTCATGTCGTGAAAACCCCATCGGTAGCAGCTTTGTCACCGCGCGGCTGGCGATCCCCTGACGCTGGGCGTCACTGCGAACCCAATAACCAATAGCGCTGGTATCGCCTGGATGACGGGCAAAGCGTATTCCTGCGCCACCCAGTAGCTGGTCATGCTGATCAACGATCGCAAACTCTTCCGCTTCTTCTTTCATCCGTTGCCAATGGGTAAAGCGGATCCAGCTTTCGGCGTCATGAGGCTGATAATCGTGATGTGCCCAGACCATCCACGGGATCAGGCTGTCCAGAGAGGCATTAACCGCAGCGGTAAATCCGGGGATATCGCTAAGTTCAAAAGGTCGCAGATGAATGACAGGTGAGGAAGAGTGCATGGTGAACCCGGATGAAAATAATCAATGTCCTCATTTTGCCTGCAGAAGGCAGAAACGCAACAAACCTTGATGTAAAGATATATGTACATATTGATTGATGTTTTTAAAATTCATTATAATTTAAATTTTTGATTTTTATGTATTTATTAAAGAATTGAGCTACAGGTTTTGATTGGTGGTAATAAAAGTGTACATATAATATTGCACTATGTATTGCCTGTGATACAGTATTTGCATTCCTCAACGAGGAGCCCTTATCCGCCAATACGAGCCAAAGGATCGCCATCATGCAAAAAGACGCGCTGAACAATGTGCATATCGCCGGTGAACAGGTATTAATCACGCCTGAAGAGCTGAAAGCAAAGTTCCCACTGACCACTGAACAGCAGGCTCAGGTCGCGGCATCCCGCCAGACCATCTCTGACATTATTGCCGGCCGCGATCCGCGTCTGCTGGTGGTATGCGGACCCTGTTCGATTCACGATACCGAAGTGGCTCTGGAATATGCTCGTCGTCTGCAAACCCTTTCCGAACAGCTGAAAGATCAGCTCTTTATCGTGATGCGCGTCTATTTTGAAAAGCCTCGTACTACCGTCGGCTGGAAAGGGCTGATCAACGATCCTTACATGGATAACTCGTTTGATATGGAAGCGGGTCTGCACATTGCGCGCCAGCTGCTGGTAAACCTGGTTGAAATGGGCCTGCCGCTGGCGACTGAAGCGCTGGATCCGAATAGCCCCCAATACCTGGGCGACCTGTTCAGCTGGTCCGCCATTGGCGCACGGACGACAGAATCTCAGACCCACCGTGAGATGGCCTCGGGCCTGTCGATGCCGGTCGGCTTTAAAAATGGCACCGATGGCAGCCTGGGAACGGCAATTAACGCCATGCGTGCTGCTGCAATGCCGCACCGTTTTGTCGGAATTAATCAGGCCGGTCAGGTCTGTCTGCTGCAGACTCAGGGCAATCCGGATGGTCACGTCATCCTTCGTGGCGGCAAAGCGCCCAACTACGGTCCTGAGGATGTTGCGCAGTGTGAAAAAGAGATGCTGAAGGCGGGACTGCGTCCAGCCTTAATGATAGATTGCAGCCATGGCAATTCGAACAAAGACTACAGCCGTCAGCCTGGCGTAGCGGAATCCGCTATTGCGCAGATCAAAGACGGAAACCGTTCAATCATTGGTTTGATGCTGGAAAGCCATATCAATGAAGGTAACCAGTCTTCTGAGCAGCCACGCAGCGAAATGAAGTATGGCGTTTCCGTCACTGATGCCTGTATCAGCTGGGAAGTGACCGAAACGTTGCTGCGTGAGATGCATCAGAATCTGCAGGGAGTGCTGTCGGCGCGTCTGTCACAAGAGGTGTAAGAGCAATGGTGGCTGAACTGACCGCGTTACGCGATCAAATTGACAGTGTTGATAAAGCGCTGCTGGATCTGCTGGCTAAACGACTAGAGCTGGTAGCGGAAGTTGGGGAGGTTAAGAGCCGTTACGGTCTGCCTATCTATGTGCCTGAGCGTGAAGCATCAATGCTGGCTTCCCGTCGCAAAGAGGCTGAGGCGCTCGGTGTACCACCGGATCTCATTGAAGATATACTGCGTCGCGTGATGCGTGAGTCCTATACCAGCGAGAATGACAAAGGCTTTAAAACCCTCTGTCCTGAACTGCGGCCGGTGGTGATCGTCGGTGGTAAGGGCCAGATGGGCCGACTTTTTGAAAAAATGCTCGGCCTGTCGGGCTATACGGTAAAAACGCTGGATAAAGAGGACTGGCCGCAGGCTGAAACGCTGCTCAGCGATGCCGGTATGGTAATTATCAGCGTACCCATTCACCTGACTGAGCAGGTCATTGCCCAACTGCCACCACTGCCGGAAGATTGTATTCTGGTTGATCTGGCGTCTGTGAAAAACCGGCCTCTGCAGGCAATGCTGGCCGCCCATAGCGGTCCGGTTCTGGGTCTGCATCCGATGTTTGGCCCGGACAGCGGTAGCCTGGCAAAACAGGTGGTGGTCTGGTGTGATGGAAGACAGCCGGAAGCCTATCAGTGGTTCCTGGAGCAGATCCAGGTCTGGGGGGCGCGTCTGCATCGCATCAGCGCGGTTGAGCATGACCAGAATATGGCGTTTATTCAGGCGCTACGTCATTTTGCCACCTTTGCCTATGGCCTTCATTTAGCCGAAGAGAACGTCAATCTTGATCAGCTTCTGGCGCTCTCGTCACCGATTTACAGGCTGGAGCTGGCGATGGTAGGGCGACTATTTGCTCAGGACCCGCAACTTTATGCGGATATCATCATGTCGTCAGAGAGTAATCTGGCGCTAATCAAACGCTATTACCAGCGGTTTGGTGAAGCGATCGCGCTGCTTGAGCAGGGTGACAAGCAGGCATTTATTGCCAGCTTTAACCGGGTTGAACAGTGGTTTGGCGATCACGCGAAACGTTTCCTGGTGGAAAGTCGTAGCCTGTTGCGTTCGGCTAATGACAGCCGGCCATAAATGAAAAAGGCATCCTTGCGGATGCCTTTTTTCTATTAGGCAGTTTCATCGCCAGGTTCAGCGGGTACCACATTCTCGCTGGGATAGCAGCCCAGCACCTTCAGCGAGCGGGTCATGGTCTGTAGTTCCTGAAGAGCCTGCTGCATCCGTTCTGATTGCAGATTGCCCTGCACATCAATGTAAAACATCTCCTCCCACGGATTGCCATTAATCGGGCGGGACTCCAGCTTACTCATAATCAGGTTGTGCTGACGCAGAACCAGCAGCGCGTCGACCAGCGCACCCGCCTGCTGGCCGGTCGCCATAATCAGCGTAGTTTTGGCTGGCACCTGATCCGAAACTTCGATGGCTTTGCGGGCCAGCACGATAAAGCGGGTGTGGTTTTGCTGCTGATTCGCCAGATTACGCTCCAGCACCTGCAGCTGATAGAGCTCGCCACCGGCTTCACTGCCCAGCGCCGCCACCTTAGGTGAATTGAGCGCAGCCACTTTCTCCATCGCAGCCGCAGTACTCTCGGTGTATTCGATTTTCCAGTGTGGGAAACGGTTAATGAACTGACTGCACTGCTGGAAGGGCTGAGGATGGCTGTATACCGTCTCAATCTGCTGCAAATCGGTGGGGCCATTCACCAGCACGCAATGGTCGATAGGTAAGGTCAGCTCGCCCACGATGGAAAGGCTGGTCTGTTGTAGCAGATCGTAAACATCGTTGATCGAGCCAGAACTTGTGTTCTCAATCGGCATCACCGCGTAATCCGCTACGCCATTCTCGACCTGCTTAATGATGTCGTGAAACTTAAGGCAGCCACACTCCACCATGCTATCAAAATGACGTGATGCGTAGTTACGTGCGGCAAGATGTGAGTAAGAGCCTTTCGGTCCGAGGAATGCGATACGGGCGGCGTGTGCATGGGGATGGTTAAGGTTTTTCTGTAGCAGCGCTTGCTGAGTCAGCACAGAATCTTCGATGACCAGCTGAAACAGGCGGGTGATGAAGTGCGCATCCAGTTTGTGCGCTTTTCCCAGCACAATCAGATTCTCCAGCAGCGCGCGTTCACGTTCCACATCACGAATCGGACGATGCGTTGCCAGTTTTGCTTGTGCGACTTCCACTGCCAGCAGACGACGCTCGGCCAGCAGCGTCAGAAGTTTGTTATCCACTGCGCTGATCTTATCGCGTAGCGCCAGCAATGGATTGTCGGGATTCATAGGGCTCACCTGTATGCTATCCAATAA
>Ga0308171_1002553_pt1 | contig 18859 bp, 21 predicted proteins | sample PhyGR1_FD_202135 | JGI IMG/M metagenome (GOLD analysis project Ga0308171, IMG submission 202135) | Phyllosphere microbial communities from UC Gill Tract Community Farm, Albany, California, United States - DLSLSG.R1 | ecosystem: Host-associated > Plants > Phyllosphere > Unclassified | place: USA... | reverse complement strand
AGGAGTTGAATCCACCCGCGATCGGCTCCCTCTCCCTCCGGGAGAGGGCTGGGGTGAGGGTGCTTTTGATCTTTCAGCCATCCGTCGAACGACTAAGCGCTGCCCATTGCTCAATACTCTCCGCCGTCTGCTGCAACTTGTCACGCACCAACGCCAGCGCATCACTGCCCAACAGCAGGTGGGCCGGCGGATCTGGACTGTCGATGATCGTCAGCATGACCCGTGCAGCTTTCTGCGGATCGCCCAACTGATGGCCACTTTTCTCCTCCCGGGCCTTGCGCAACGGATCGAAGCTTGCGTCGTAGTCACTGATGCTACGCGGCGTGCGTTGCATCGAGCGGCCTGCCCAGTCGGTGCGAAATGACCCCGGCGCCACAGCGGTGACAAAAATATTGAAGGGCGCAAGCTCCTTGCTCAAGGTGTCGGAGATCCCCTCAAGCGCAAACTTGCTGCCGCAGTAATAGGCGATCCCGGGCATGGTGATATGGCCGCCCATCGAAGTGATATTGAGGATATGCCCCGCGCGGCGCTGGCGGAAATACGGGACAAACGCCTTGGTCACCGCCACTGCGCCAAACACGTTGACGTCGAACTGGCGGCGCATTTCCTCCAGCGATGACTCTTCGAAAATCCCTTCATGGCCATAACCTGCGTTGTTGACCAGCACGTCCACCGGGTCGTGGCGATCCTCCACTGCCGCAACCACCCCATCGATGGCATCGAAATCGGTAACGTCCAGCACCACCCCATGAGCGCGTTCGGGCGACAGCGCTTCGAAGGCTGCCAGCGCTGATTCGCTGCGCACTGTGCCGATGATCTTATGGCCCTGGGCAAGTGCTTCCTTGGCCAGCGCTTGGCCAAAGCCGCTGCTGACACCGGTGATGAAAAGGGTCTTCATGGATCTGTACTCCTGCAGGCAATTGGAGAGGCCATGCTAGGTCGGATAACGCTGGCGGACGATGCCGAATAGGATCGGAGTATTGCCTGTTCCTATCAATAAGGTTGTGGATCGAGTTGTCCTGCGCTGGCCCCGAAAAGCGGAAAAGTCCTGAAGGTTTCAAACCTGCAGGACTTTTCTTGTTTCAGCGACACGCGCTTATGCTGCGCGACGACCTGGGGTCCGGTCTGATCCATCAGCGGCGAGGGCCTGGCCCATTGAGGTGCGGTCTGAGCCGTCGGCAGCGATGGCCTGGCCTTGTGGGGTCTTGTCATAACCGTCCTCCGCCAGGCCTTTTTCCTCGAGGCGGTTGCGGCCGTTTTCAGCCAGAGCCTGACCCTGCGGCGTACGTTCCGAGCCATCGGCAGCAACAGTCTGCTGTGGTTCGTTGACCTGGGTGAAGAAACGATCTTCCTGATTGCTCGGTACGGCGAATGCGCTGGCGCTGAGGGCGAAAGTGGCGACGGCGATCAGTTGGCTTACAGTTTTCATGGCGGTGACTCCGGTCAAGTTGAGATTGAGGTCCGGGTCGTTCAGATCAGTCTCTGGTTAACCCGTTGCAGTGGTGAGTTCTGCATGGGTTCAGATTAGGGGGCAGGGCGGTGTCGGCGTTAGGCGGATACTGTTGGCAATTTGCCTGATTCTGCTCGCTGAAGATGGTTTACAGGCTAGCGACCTTATGGCTTCACGGCGCCGCGAGCAATCAGGTTCCGCCAGTGAGATAGCTTTGCACTTGCCTGACCACATCCCGGGCGGTGCGGGTTACGCCGATCAATGTGGCAGAAGCGAGCCCCGTCCAGTCGCCGTAACCCACCAGCCACAGATCGGGTATCGCAACGCTTCGGCTTTCGTCCACAATCACTTTGCCATCCCGGCCCACAACGCCCAGGTTGTTCAGGTGGTCGAGCGCTGGAGAAAAGCCCGTGCACCAGATGACAACGTCCACCTTTGTCTCGATCCCCGATGACCACACAACCCCTGTCGAAGTGAAACGTGTGAAGGGCCGTACTGCGTTCAGTACACCGCGTTCGCGAGCTTCCTTCACCGGTGGCACCATGACGATGTCTCCCAGCCCTCCAACGGGCTGTTGAGGCTCGACGCCATCCTGCTGCGCCTTCAGTCGAGCAGTAGCGCGTTCGAACAGGACTCGTCCATCCACCTCATCAGGTAAGAACGTTGGGGCCTGTTGCGTGACCCAGGTTGCCTGAGCCACTTTGGAGACCTCGGCGTAAATCTGGGCGCCGGAGTTGCCGCCACCGACGACAAGGACGTTTTTACCCGCAAACCCGTTCGGCCCGACGTAATGAGCGGAATGAAGCTGCCTGCCTGCAAACAACGCCTGGCCGGGATAGTCCGGTACGAACGGGCGGCTCCAGGTGCCTGTTGCACTGATAACCGCTTTGGCGTCCCAGTAATTGTCCTTTGAGATAACGCGCAACCCGCCTTCGATCTTCTCGACACCGGTCACCCGCGTGGAGCGGATGATGGGGAAGTCATACCGGCGCTCGTACTGAGTCAGGTATTCGACAACATCGTCCCGCCCGGGCGTCCCCTCGGTTATGGCCGGCATCGGCCAGCCTGCAATCGAGCTCCATGCCGACGGCGAGAAGAGTCGCAGCGAATCCCAGCCATGCCGCCAGGCGCCTCCCGGTCCCGGCTCGGCATCGAGCAGCACGTAAGACAAGCCTGTGCGCTTCAAAAAATAGGCGACTGTCAGCGCGGATTGACCACCACCAATGACCACGACATCAAGTTTCGAATTCTGACTCACCAGCATCCTCCCGGCGCAAAGGCCTCAACATGTGAAAGATCGTGGTGCGCTCATACCGTTTCCGCACACAGGTATCAAATTGAACGCTGGTTGACTCGTCTGGACAGCTCTTCGGCGGATTCCTTGCGCTCGGAATAACGGTCGACCAGGTAATCCTGACGATCGCGCAAGAGCAGCGTGAACTTCATCAATTCTTCCATCACGTCCACCAAGCGGTCGTAGTACGAAGAAGGCTTCATGCGACCCGCTTCATCGAACTCGGTGAACGCCTTGGCCACGGAAGACTGGTTCGGGATGGTGAACATCCGCATCCAGCGGCCAAGTACCCGCAACTGATTGACCACGTTGAAGGACTGCGAGCCGCCGCAGACCTGCATCACAGCGAGGGTTTTGCCTTGCGTAGGTCGTACAGCGCCCAGCGCCAGCGGAACCCAGTCGATCTGCGCTTTGAACACGGCACTCATGGAGCCGTGACGCTCAGGAGAGCACCACACCTGACCCTCTGACCATTGCATCAGCTCGCGCAACTCCGCGACTTTGGGATGTGTGTCGGGGGCGTCATCAGGCAGCGGCAGACCCGCAGGGTCAAAAATCCTGGTTTCGGCGCCAAACTCATTCAGCAGGCGTGCCGCTTCTTGCGTGACCAGACGACTGAACGAGCGCTCTCGCGTCGATCCGTATAGCAGCAAAATGCGAGGTTTGTGGGGCGAAGGATTACGCGGAGACAGCTGCTCCAGCGTAGGAATGTCGATCAGGTCGGCGTGTACGTTTGGCAATGTCTCTTGCATATGAACTCCTGCGGCGGCACCTGGAGGGGGGGCGCCTCGGTTGATCTTCAAAGCGAACCGATGCGGTTCAGTTCAGCTTGCAGTTGGTCAGGGCTCATGGTCTTGAGCGGCAGTGCGAGAAACGCACTCACGCGTTCCTGGATTTTGGCCAGTGTGGTTGCAAACGCTGCGGTGATCTCGGCTTCCGACCCGCTAGCCTCAGACGGGTCGGCCAGCCCCCAATGCGCCTTCAAGGCTGGGCCGAAAAAGATCGGGCATGCTTCTCCCGCAGCCCGATCACAGACGGTGATCACGATGTCCGGAGGCGAGCCCTCAAAAGCATCCGAAGCCTTGCTGCTCAAGCCCACTGTGGAAATACCCGCCGCCTCCAGCGTTTGCAGTGCCCGTTGATTCACCCGGCCACTGGGAAAGCTGCCTGAGCTGACAGCGTCTACGCCCTCGGGCGCCAAATGGTTGAAAAGCGCCTCGGACAGAATGCTGCGGCAGCTGTTGTGGGTGCACATGAACAAGATTTTCATCAGACGATTCCTTGATTCAGAAACTGAGGCGCAGTGCCAGGGTGGTTGATCCGGTGGGCATGAATCAGCTGCACATGGCCTGATTGATCGGTCGGTCGCTCATGCAGCACAGGCGCTTGGCCTCGGTTTCCAGCCATGGCTGATTGGCGTCTGCCACTTCCTTCAGAACTGCTGCCACCCACGCGGGCACATCAGGATTCAGCCGGTAGTACACCCATTGACCCTGGCGACGATCCAGCAGCAAACCGGCGGAGCGCAGCAGCGCCAAGTGGCGAGAAATCTTCGGCTGACTGAGGTCGAGTGCTGCCGTCAGCTCGCATACACACAACTCGCCTTCGCGCACGACAAGCAGGGAAATTTTGGCCCGGGTGTCATCGGCCAGACACTTGAACAAAGTGGTGGGGGTCATGGGTTCTGTCATACATCCTCCAGAAGCTTGTGTCTTGACCAAAACGAAGAGCCTGATGCGCTTGCGGATGTCGTGACGCGTAGGGTGAAAGGCGGCGGGATGATTGCCGAGCAATGGATACGGATAACCGAATATACGCATAGTCATATATCTGGTAAAGCGAATATAACAGGGGTTGAACCGTCGAGACTGATAGCGACGGACCGCGCGGATAGTGCCCGCGATTTGTCTGATTCCAACTGATTGAAAATAGCCATTGACTTAGAGCACGCTCAAACCTTTACGGTGATGACATGAATCCAGAACTGACAATTTCACAGTTGGCCAAGCGCCTTGATTTGAGCGCTCACACGATCCGCTATTACGAGCGCATCGGGCTGTTCGACCCGGTTGGGCGCGGTGGCAATGGCCACCGGGTGTACGCCGAGAAGGATGTGCTGTGGGCCGAGTTTCTGCTCCGGTTGAAGGCGACCGGAATGCCGATCCAGCAAATGCTGCGGTATGCCGAACTGCGCCGATCAGGCGACTCGACCCTGGCAGAACGCCGCGAGCTTCTCGAGCAGCATCGCCGGGACGTGCAAGCGCAGATCAGCCAGTTGAGCCAGTCCCTGGAGGTTCTGGATAACAAGATTCAGATCTATCACCAACTCGAGCAAAAGGAGCATCACCATGATCCGTAAACTTCCCGGTTTCAACCGCTTGCTGTCCGCCACATTGATTGGCGCAAGCGTGACCAGTGTGGCAGCGCCCGTGGACATGACTGATCGTCGAGCGCGCGGAGAAGCCGCTCTGACGCAGATTACTGGCGGACCTGGTCAGGCAGTGGTTGATTCATTGAAGGATACTGCTCCAGAGCTTGCGGACTGGATTCTGAGTTTTGCCTACGGCGATGTCTTCGCCCGCCCCGGGCTCGATCACTGCACTCGTGAGCTGGCAACCGTTGCGGCACTGACCGCACTGGGCAATGCACAGCCACAACTGAAAGTGCATATCGGCGGCGCCCTGAACGTCGGGTGCACACCGGAGGCGGTGGTCGATGTGATCTTGCAAATGACCGTATACGCAGGATTTCCCAGCGCCTTGAACGGTATAACGGCTGCGCGTGAAGTCTTTGCTGCTCGCGGGATCAGTGTTAAATCCTAGGTGCGCACGCTGCAGAAACTGCGGGATAAAGCCAGATTCAACCTACCACCCACCCCCCATGCAACTGCACAAACCGCACCTGCAGCCATTCGATAAACACCTGCACCTGCGCCGGCAAATGCGTGCGGCTCGGGTACAAAAGCGTCACTGGCCGAGGCAGCGGGCGCAGCGGTTGCAGAATTTCCACCAGAGCACCGTTAGCCAGATGCTCTGCCACCGCGATACCCGGTGCCTGAATAATGCCGAAGCCCGACACGCCACACTGCACGTAGGCGTTCGACTCGGTGACGGTAATACCTTGGCGGCTGACGTAGGATTTCTGTTTGCCCTCAACTGAAAACTGCCAGGGCAAGGTGCGGTTGTTCTGGCCCGAGAGAAAGTTCACGCCTTGATGGTTCGCCAGATCTCCAAGCGTTTCCGGTGTGCCGTGCTCGCGCAGGTATTCGGGCGCGGCGCAGGTGACCATGGTCGCCAAGGCGATAGGGCGGGCGATCAGGGTTGAGTCGGGCAGCTCGCCGATGCGCAGCGCGCAGTCGATGCCTTCGCCGACCAGATCAACCGCACGATCGGTGACGCCCAGCACCATATCGATGCCGGGGTAGGTGTCGGTGAATTCGCGCAGGCTTTTGATGAATTCCAGCTGCGCGAACGCCGTGGGAATGTCGATGCGCAGGCGGCCGGACAGCGTGGCTCCGGTGCGATGAACATTGTGGTGGCGGCGGTGATCTCGGCCAGAATTTCCTGGACCCGCTGATAGAAAAGTTCACCCTCGGCGGTGAGTGCGACTTTCCTCGTAGTGCGCTGGAAGAGGCGCACGCCCAGCGATGTTTCCAGTTCCTGAATATAGCGAGTGACCTGCGGCCGGCCGATGTCCAGCGACTCAGCGGCTTTGGTGAAACTGCCCAGCTCCGCCAGTCGGGCGAACAGGCGCATTGATTGCAGTAATTCCATGACTTTTCCGGTGAGCTTCAGTATCTGGATTTGTTGCCTGAGAATAGAACAATCATGTCTGTTTCCAAGCATTTATTGCGCTGATGTAAAAGCCAATCATGGCCCCAAGGCAAGCCCGCTGAGGGATTGCGGCCAATAATGCATTTGGAGACACATCATGAAAGCGTGGTTACTGAAAGATTTCGGGCTCGACAATCTGCAACTGGGCGAGACGCAAACCCCGCAGCCCAAGGCTGGCGAGCTGCTGGTCAAGGTCGGCGCGGTCTCGCTGAATTTTCGCGACAAGGCCATCGTTGACGGTATCTACGAGCCGCACCTGGTGCCGAAACCGCTGATTCCGGTGAGCGATGCCGCCGGTACCGTAGTTGCAATCGGCGCCGGTGTTACTCGTTTCAAGGTTGGCGACCGCGTCAATTCACATCTGTACTCGCGCTGGTTGGATGGCGAGCCGGGGCCGAGCGAGCCGGATTATTGCTTCGGTTCGCCGCTGCCCGGTGGCCTCGCCGAGTACATGATCATTCATCAGGACAGCGCCGTCGGCGCGCCGGCCAACATGAGCGATGAAGAGGCGGCGACACTGCCGATCGCCGCACTGACTGCGTGGTATGCGCTGGTGGATTTCGGCGCTATTCAACCGGGCCAGACTGTGTTGGTGCAGGGTACCGGCGGCGTATCGATTTTCGCCGTGCAGATCGCCACCGCGCTGGGCGCCAAAGTCATCGCTACCTCAAGCAGCGATGAAAACCTGCACGCGGTAAAACGTCTGGGCGCGGTCGCCGGTATCAACTACCGCAGCACGCCGAACTGGGCGGACGAGGTGCTGAAACTCACCGAGGGCAAGGGTGTGGACCTGCTGCTCGATGTGGCGGGAGGCAATGGCATCAATCAGTCGGTAGCAGCGACCAAGGCCTCGGGGCGGATAGCGCAGATTGGCTTTCTGACAGGGCAGACCGTCGAGCTGAACCTGATGCCGCTGATCTTCCGCCAGACCACCATTCGCGGCATTGCGGTGGCACCGCGTTCATCGTTCGACCGGATGAACGTGTTCCTCGCCGAGCACGACATTCGCCCGGTGATCGACCATGTCTATCCATTCGAACAGGCGCGCGAGGCCTATGAGCATCTGGCGAAAGGGGCGTTTGGCAAGGTTGTGATCAAGGTGAGCTGATCAGCGAAAACGTCAGACAAACCAAGGCCAGTCAGCTCAACGGACTGGCCTTTTTTTATGTCTGTCCTAGCGCAAATCCTCCGGCTGCATCGTCAGAATAATCTTCCCGACATTCTGCGAAGACTCCATCCTCCGATGGGCATCGGCTGCGCGGGACAGCGCAAAGGTGCTGTCCACCACCGGTTCCAGACTCGCAGCGCCGGCGAAGCGTTCCAGCCAGTGGTCGCGAAAGCGCTGGATCATCGCGTGCTTCTCCGGCTGGGTGCGCGACTTCATCACCGTGCCGATGATTTGCAGGTGCCGGTAGAGGATGTGCTCCAGCTCCACGTCGACCTTGCCGCCGCCGCCAAGAATGCCGACCTGCACCAAGCGGCCACCGTGGGCCAGCGAGGCGATGTTGCGGGCGAAGTAGGGCGCGCCAATAAAGTCGATGATCACGTCGACCCCGCGACCTTGGGTTTTGTCGGCGATGACTGCGGCGAAATCCTCGTTTTTGTAGTCGATGGCCACGTCGGCGCCCAGGTGTTCGACGCGCGACAGCTTGCTGCCTTCGGTGGTCGCGTACACCGTGGCGCCCGTGGCAAAGGCCAGTTGCACGGCAGCGGAACCGACGCCGCCGGCGGCGGCATGGATCAGCACCGAGTCACCTGACTGGAGTCGGGCCAGGTGCAGCATCGCTTCGTGGGCGGTGACGAACACTTCGGGAATCGCCGCGGCGTGCACATAGTCGAGCTGCGCCGGAATCGGCATGGCCATGCGGTAGTCGATGCGCGCCAGTTCGGCGTAGGCGCCGCCGCCGACGACGCCCATCACCCGGTCGCCGACGGCGAATCCACTCACCTCGCTGCCGGTCTCGATCACTTCCCCGGCAATCTCCAGACCGATGATCAGCGAGTCGCCGAAGTTCGCATGGCCGTAGCCGCCGGTTCGGTGGGTCAGGTCGGCACGGTTCACGCCGGCCGCATAGACACGCACCAGCAGGTCGGTCGCGCGCACTTCAGGGTTGGGCGCTTCACCGAGTTGCAGCACTTCTGCCGAACCGAATGCTTTCAGGTTGATGGCTTTCATCTCAGCGTTGCTCCGTGTCGGCAAGCGTGGCATTGGCGATGGCCGAGGCGGTGATGGCGCCCGGAAAACCGACGTAAAAGGCCAGGTGCGTGATCGCCGCCGCCAACTCTTCATGGCTCACGCCATTGCCGGCGGCACGGCGCAGATGTGCGGGCAATTCTTCGCAGTGGCCTCCGGCAATCAGCGCAGCGACAGTGATCAGGCTGCGCTCGCGGGGTGCCAATGCGGGGTCACTCCAGATCTGCGGGTACAGCGTTGAGTCAACGAATTGCGCCAGTTTCGGGGTGAAGGCGCGGGCGGCTTCGCGTGGGCTGCTGAAATCGATAGTCGACATGGAAATCCCCTTAAACCTGGCTGATGAATTTGTTAGTGAGGTAGTGCTCGATGCCTTCGATGCCGCCTTCGGAACCGTGGCCGCTTTCTTTCATGCCGCCGAAGGGCAGTTCGGTGGCGACGATGCGGTACTGGTTGATGCCGATCATTCCGGCTTCCAGGCCATCGGCCACGTCGATCGCGGTGCGCGCATTAGAGGTGAACGCGTAGGCCGAGAGGCCATAGGGCAGGCGGTTGGCTTCTTGCAGGCCGTCGCTCAGTTCATCGAAAGGCATCAGTATCGCGATGGGGCCAAAGGGTTCTTCGTGCATGATTCGCGCACTCATCGGCACATCGGCCAGAACAGTGGGCTGGAAGAAGAAGCCTGCGCCCGGCAACGCTTCGCCACCGGCCAGCACCCGAGCGCCTTTCTCGACGGCGTCGGCGATCAGTTGCTCCATCTTCGCCAGTTGCCGTGGGTTGGCCAGAGGGCCGACCTGCGTTTGCGGATCCATGCCATCGCCGATTTTCAACGCCTGGGTGGCTGCGACGAAGTGCTCGACAAACTCGGCGTAGGCCTCACGCTGGATAAGAAAACGAGTCGAGGAAATGCACACCTGACCGGTGCCGCGAAAGCGATTGGCGACGCCTTCCACAGCAGCTTTTTCGATGTCGGCGTCGGCGAACACCAGAACCGGGCCGTGGCCACCCAGTTCCAGAGTGATCGGCTTCACTCCTTCGGCAGCGCGGGCCGACAACAGCCGACCGATTGGCACCGAACCGGTGAACGTCACTTTGCGAATGACCGGTGAGGCAATCAGATGGCTGGATACTTGATCCGGCACACCGAACACCACTTGCAGCACGCCTTTGGGCAAACCGGCATCGTCCAGCGCCCGGGCCAGGGCCAGCGCGGTGGAAGGGCTTTCCTCGCCGGGCTTGAGCACCACGCTGCAACCGGCGGCCAGCGCTGCCGAGAGCTTGCGCGCCGGGGTGATGGCCGGGAAATTCCATGGTGTGAACGCTGCCACAGGGCCGATCGCCTGACGTTTCACTAGTTGCAGTACACCCGGACGATTGGCCGGTACGACACGGCCGTCGATGCGTCGTGCGCTTTCGGCGAACCACTCGAAATATTCCGCCGCACGGGTCACTTCATCGAGGCTTTCGCGCAGTGGCTTGCCTTCTTCCAGTGTCATCTGCGCAGCGATGTGCGGGGCGCGTTCGAGGATCAGGTCGGCGGCGCGCTTGAGGATTTTTGCGCGCTGGTCCGGCACGGTCTGGCGCCATTGGTCGAAGCTCAGTCGAGCGACTTCGAGGGCGTGATCCAGATCGTCTGCGGTGGCGAGTGGCACCTGACCGATTTCCTCGCCGGTTGCCGGGTTGACCACGGCAGCGGTAGCGCGGTCTTGGGCGGTGAGCCATTGACCACCGATGAAGAGATAGAGCGGATCGTAAAGAGTGTTCATGGATGTCGCCTTCATGGTTAAGGATTCATTCGGCGCCTTGTACGCAGTAGTTCAGGCGTCCCGTGGAATCCAGTCTATGGAAGGCGTGCCGTTTGATTTAGCCGGCCACGAGGGAATCATTGTTGTCCCAGAAGGTAATATCGAGCCCGGGAGCGAGCGTGTAGGATCCGACGTTATCCGCAATGAGTGGCAGGTCTACAGGACGATCAGGATGGACAAACTTTCAAACATGTCGGTGTACATCAAGGTAGTCGAGATGGGCAGTTTCACTGCCGTGGCCAACCATCTCGACTCCACCGTTGGCAACGTATCGCGTGCGGTCTCGGCGTTGGAAAACGTGCTCGACACCCGCCTGTTGCAACGCTCGACCCGGCGTCTCTCGGTGACCGATGCGGGCCGGCGGTTTTATGAACGCTGCGTGAAGATTCTCGCTGACCTGGAAAGCGCCGAAGCCGAGGCGAGCAATGCCGCCTTGCAACCACGAGGGACGTTACGGGTGCACTGCGTGCCCGGACTGGCCCGGCAACTGGTGACCGGCGCGGTGCTGGAGTATCGCCAGGCGTTTCCCGAAGTGACCGTCGATTTGATGCTCTCCCAACGCATGCCCAATCTGCTTGAGGATCAGTTGGACGTGTCCATTCTGATCGCGCGAACGCTGCCGGATTCGGCGTATGTCAGCCAGAAGATCGGCGTCAGTCACTGTGTACTGGTGGCCTCCCCGGAATACCTGGCGCGGCATGGCGCACCCGAAACGCCGGAGCAGCTTTGCGATCATCAATGCCTGCTGCTCGGTACCGTGGATTACGTGCGCGATGAATGGCAGCTCAAAAGCAAGGCGGGCGACGCGACGTTCATCCCGAGCGGGCCGAGTTTCAGCGTGAACGATATGGACGCAATGGCCGTGGCCATTCGCGAAGGGGCGGGGATTGGTCTGTTGGCAGGCTTCACGGCGATCGACGATTTGCGTGCCGGCAGGTTGGTGCGGGTGCTGCCCGATTACCACACCTACGAGCGCAATGTTTACGCGGTCTACACGTCTCGCCAGTTTGTCGATGCGAAGATCACGCGATTCATCGATACCTTGAAAACCCGGGTCGGCGCGCAGTTGGCGAGCACTGCTCAGGCGCTTATCGATTGAAGCGGTAAAGGCATTTGCGTCTCAGCGAGCCAACTCTGAGACGCAATGGGTGTGCGAGGTATTGGCCTGATCAACCGTTGCTGCAGCCGCTGCCCATGACCTCGTATTGCAGGATGTGCTGTTTGCCTTGGGAATCCTGATAAGTCATGTGCACCGGCACTACGGCGCAGACATCCGGCACTGGATCTTCCGAGATGATTTTGGCGACGTCGAGGTGACTGGCGTAGGTGTATTGCTCGACGGGTGGCGTGGTAGTCGAGTCCTGAGCCATGACCACCGAGCTGAAGCCGAAGAGTGCGAGGACGAGCATTGAGACTTTCATGGGTATTTTCCTTTGCTGGTTGAGTGTGCTGCTGGAACAAACTCTATGCGGCGGCTGGCGGGGGAAACAGGCGCGGATCGGGTAAAGACTGTTTACGGTTTGAGCCACAATCGGCATGGGGTGAACGATCGCGCAGGGTTCAGCGCAAACAAAAAAAGGCGCCGGTGAAGGCGCCTTTTGTTTGTCTCGTTTCTTTATGGCTCGCCATGCAATCGGCAGCTACGAAAACGCCGGGCTGATTTCGGCGGATTTCGCTGAGTAGCTTGCCACTCGTGCCGAAATCCACTGGCTGCTGTAAGCCAGCACATGGTCCGCAGTGGCGGTCGGGAAGTGAATAAACCCATGCGGGCACTCCGGCAGCACATGCATTTCCACCGGCGCTGCGTGTCGCCAGCGCTCGGCGATGAGCCGCGTGTCATCCAGCAGCGGATCGAGGTCGCCGGCAAACAGCAGCACTGGTGGCAGTCCGCTGAAATCGCCATACAGCGGCGACAGCGGTGGCTGGCGTCGTTGTTCGTCGCTGATATCCGGCGTGAGCAGGCGCAACGCTTCGACCATGCCGGGGCCGTCGAGCACCAAGGTATCGGCTGGCGCGGCGCGCACGCTGGGCGTGCCGGTCAGGTCGTAGACGCCGTAATACAGCAGCGCGCCGCAGATCCGTTGCAGCAGTTGCGGCGAAGACTTGAGCGCGAGCAGGGTGGCCGCCGCCAGATGACCGCCGGCCGATTCACCCACGACGACTACGGGCAATGCGGCAAATTCAGCATCGTTCAAGATGCCGCGAGTGGCGCGCAGACAGTCTTCCAGCAAGCCCTCGATTGGCGCCGACACCGCCAGCCGATAATCCACCGACAGCACCGCCACGTCGCAAGTGTTGACGATGGCGATGTTGAAGTTGTCGTTCATCTGCGCATTGCCGATCACCCAGCCGCCGCCATGGAAATCCAGCACTACGCCTCTGGCTTTGCCCTTGGGACGGATGATGCGTACCGGCACCGTGTCGATGATCTTGCATTCGGCGCTCAGCCCATGCTGGCGCAGCTTGCCAGCGCCGCCGATCTGACCCGCCCGCAGCAACGCCTGAATCAGCCGTGGGGTGAGGCGATTGCGGATCTTGAAACGCGGCAGCCAGGCGAGCTTTTTGTTAAACGCGCGAACCTGTGCCAGCTCACGCTCGCCTTGCGGCCATGGAAAATCGCTCACAGGCGATTCTTCATCAGGATCGAGCAGTTCAGCGCCGCCGCAACGCACAGCCACGCCAGGTACGGGAACAGAATCAGCCCGGTGACCACGTCCAGTTGCAGGGCGAGCACGACCATCACCGCGACCACCACCCACAGCACCGCCAGAATCACCAGCGCCGCCAGCACCTGATGCGCGCCGAAGAACACCGGCGTCCACAGCGTGTTCAGGGCGATTTGCGCGGCCCACAAGGCCAGCACCGTTTGGCTGCCGGGGATCAGGCTCAGGCGATAACCGGCCCAGGCCAGCAGCAGGTAGATGATCGTCCACGCTACGGGAAAGGCCCAGTTGGGCGGGGTGAAGGAGGGTTTGGTCAGCGATTCGTACCACGGGCCGGGTTTGAACATCACGCCAGTGGTTGCCGCCGCCGCGCAGGCCAAGAGGAAGATGAAAAAGGTCATTGCCAGTCCTTAGCTGTGATCAGCTGTTGTGGAGAGTTAAGAAGAGGACGCTTCGCTGCGCAAAAAGTTTGTTCGCAAATGCAATTTGGCAGTCAGGTTGAACTAAAAGCTGACCGCTGCGTCAGGATAAACAGTGCCTTTTCCCACCGACGCGGACGACAACATGTACACCTATCACATCGAATACCGTTTCAACGGCGAGCCTCGTACTTATCTGCTCGAACTCAAGGAAGCGCAACTGGCCGAGCACGACGCGGCGATGCATCTGCTCGAACTGCATCTGGGCGATGCCGAAAACAGCCTGGTCATGCCCACGGCGGATTCGACGCCAGAGCAGATTCTCGAGCAGGCTGAGCGGGTAGGGATTACGCATATCCGGGTGGTCAGCCGCACCAATTGACGCCCGCATGCGGCGCAGGCGTTAGCAGAATGTGCTCTGAATTCAGGCCATGCGCCGCAATACCAGCACCATCCCCGCGCCCACGAGGCCCATGCAGGCGATCAGCACGGGAAAGGACATCCACCATGGAACGCCGGACGTCATCATGCTGAACTCCGACATGCCACCGATGCCGGCGATCAGGTTCAAGGGAAGGAATACGACGTTGATCAGCGTCAGCTTGCGCAGCGCCCGGTTCATGCTGTTGTTGGCAAGGTTGCCATGGGATTCGATGAGGTTGGCGAACACCTTGGCGTGAATTCTGGCCTGCTGGAAGCTTTGTTCGTTTTCCACGATCAGATCGTTCAGCGCAGCCAGTTGACCGTCGCTGAAGCCCTGACGCTGGCCGTGGTTGCGCAGCAGCGTCAGCACCGCACCGTTACTTTGAATCGCATTGACGTAGTACACGAGGCTTTCGCTCAGGTTGTACATCTGCGCCAATTGCTGATTGTCCATTGCCCGCGTGAATTGCTGTTGAATCTCCCGGGCGATCTGTTTGACCACGCGCAAATGCCCGAGATAGTGATGAACGCTTTCAGCGAGTAACGCCATCAGCACGTCCAGCGGCCCGGTCATTTGCGCATCGTGCTCAAGACCCGAAAGCAGCGAGTTGCTCGCGCAAATGACCACCAGGCGTTTTTCGCTCAGCACCACTCCGAAGGACGAAACGTTGAATGCGCGCCCGTCGAAGCTTTCCGGACGCTTCCAGATCAGGAACAGGTGATCTGGCTTGACCTCGATGCGGGCCACTTCATCTGGGTCCAGCGACGACTCTATCGCTTGTGCGCCAATGCCCAGGCGTCTGTGCAAATCCAGTTGCTCGGCTGCGTCCGGGGCGACACACAGCCAGACAGTCGCCTGGTCCTCCGATGTCCTGTGCAGGGCGCCGCAATCAATGCAATAGCCTTCAATCATTGCTCACCACGCTTGGCCACGGTGTTTGAGCTCAAGCCTTTGGGTAAAAGCCTGTAATACGCGCCGGTACAATTCGTCGCCCAGCACCGCATCTTCGATGCCGGCGTCGAGGTTGGGGTTGTCGTTCACTTCGATCACCAGTACCCGATCGCCCGCCTGCTTGAGGTCGACGCCGTAGAGGCCGTCGCCGATCAGCCGCGCCGTCTGTACGGCGAGCTGCACGACTGCGGGCGGGGCTTGCTCGACCGGCACCGCCTCGCACATTCCGTTGATCTCGCCGGGCAGCGCCTTGTGGTTGTAAATCTGCCAATGCCCCTTGGACATGAAATACCTGCAGGCATACAGCGCTTCGCCATTGAGCACCCCGACGCGCCAATCGTATTCGGTGTAGCAATACTCCTGCGCCAGCAGCAGCACCGAGTGTTCGAATAACTCCTGCGCGGCCGTGGCCAGCGCTTGTGCATCGGCGACCTTGATCACACCCCGTGAAAAACAGCCATCGGGGATTTTCAATACCAAGGGAAAACCGAGGCGACGCCCTGCGTTTTCGAGTTCCTGCGGACGATCCTTGTAGAGTATTTCCGTTGCCGGCATGCCCAGCCCGCGACGCTTCAGCAAATCGGCCAGATAAACCTTGTTGGTGCAGCGCAGGATGGACGACGGATCGTCAATCACCACAAGGCCTTCGCTTTCAGCCTTTTTCGCGAACCGATAGGTGTGATCATCCACTCGCGTTGTTTCGCGGATGAACAGCGCGTCGAATTCGGCGAGACGTGCGTAGTCCTTTTTCTCGATCAGTTCGACATCGATACCCAGCTGTTCGCCCGCAGCGATGAAACGCTGCAATGCCTCGGGGTTAGACGGCGGTAGGGCTTCGTCAGGATCATGCAGGATGGCCAGGTCGTAGCGGGCCACACGTTTGGAGGCGGGCTGACGCCATGTCCTGCGATTGAACGCGTCCAGTGCATCAGCGAAAACATGCTGCTGTTCATCGCGAAGTTTGTGCAGTGCACCGGCCTTGATGCCTGCGATCTGCCAGCTCTCACCACGGCGGAATTCCACCAGCAGGATAGGGCAGGGGAACGCCTCGAACAGCTGACGGCCGATCTCTTGCAGCGGCTCGATCGAGGCCTTGCCGAAGTACAGCGACAGCGTGAAGGCTTCGGTTTCGCCGTATGGATGGTTGGCCAGCGCCCGCTCCAGGGTGCGTTGCAGATCATTCAGCCCGACCCCGTAAAGCGCTTTGCGCGCCAGCTCGCTGACGGTGCGTACCGAGGGGAAAACCTTGTGTCCGCGCGCTTCGGCCAGCAATGAGCAGTAATAGCCCTGACCGAGGTATTTGTAATTGCGGCAGAGGTTTATGACCTGGGTGCGATGAGGAAAATCATCGCTGTGTTCAAGGTAATCCTGAGCCAGCATCAGGCTCTCGCTGGGCAGGTAATCAGCCCAGTCATCCTTGCGTTCGACCAGTATGAGCAATCGACTTCCCGAGGGCTTGATACTGGGAGGTTCCTCGCTGAGGGAGATTGTCGAATGCTCGGTTTTGTCTAATACTTCGTTCACGTTGGCTTGCACCGCTGACATGAGTAATGAATCCCTGTTGAAGAAGACGCCGCTTCAATAAATCACGGGCCTTTCGGTCTGTCCCGGTTCGTTACTCAAACTTTACGGTGCGGTCATGTCTTTTGATTTTCGCTTTGCATCCACTGACGATATCGACGATCTGGTCGAATTGGAGCGGGTGTGTTTCACCCTCGACCGGTTGAACCAGCGCAATTTCAGCTGGATGCTCAGTCGAGCGAATGCTGCGCTGATTGTCGTCACCTCGGGCGCAACACTTTGCGGTTACGCGCTGGTGCTTTTTCACCGTGGCACCTCACTTGGACGCCTGTATTCGATTGCGGTCAGCCCTGCGTGGCGCGGACATGAGCTTGGCCAGCGTCTGCTGGAACAGGCCCAGGCCTGCGCATTGGCGCGCAACTGCGCATGGCTGCGCCTGGAGGTGCGCGCTGACAATACCGCTGCCATCCGCCTCTACGAAGCCAATGGCTATCAGCGCTTTGCCAGCGTCGAGGACTACTACGAAGACCACTGCGAGGCGTTGCGCTACGAGAAACGCATCCTGCGCGAAACACCAGCGCCCGCGCGCCAAGTGCCGTATTACCAGCAGACCACCGAGTTCACCTGCGGCGCCGCGTGCCTGCTGATGGCGATGTCTGCCATCGATCCGACCCGTGCCATGACCCGAGCGGAGGAAATCCAGCTATGGCGCGAGGCGACCACCATTTTCATGACGGCGGGGCACGGTGGCTGCAGTCCTCAGGGCCTCGCACTGGCGGCCTGGCGGCGCGGCTTCGATGTGCGCCTTGAGGTCAGTCACCCGGGCTCGCTTTTTCTTCACGGCGTACGCAGCACGGAGAAGAAGTCGATCATGAAACTGGTCGAGGACGGGTTTGCCCAGGAACTGGCTGCCACGCAAGTCGAGCAGGTTCTGGGTGATTATCTGCAGATCGGCGCTGCGTTGGCGGCCGGATACAAGCCGCTGGTGTTGATCAGCAGCTACCGATTCACCCGCTTGAAAGCGCCGCATTGGGTCATCATCACCGGGTGTGACGAGGACTTCGTTTACTTGCACGACCCTGATGTCGACCACAGCAAACTCAAGCGCGGCCTGGACTGCCAGCACTTGCCGGTCAGTCATCAGGAATTTCTGCGCATGACGGTGTTTGGCGTACAGCGGGTTCGCGCAGCCGTGATGCTGCGCTCCCGTTGAAGAGCGGTGGCTAGGCGCCGAGCACTTCCTCGCCGATACAGTAGCGGTCCCTGCCTTTCTGCTTCGCGGCATACAGCATTTTGTCAGCCGACTCGATAAGAGTGGCAGGGCTCACTTCATGTTCGGCCGGTTTGCCAACCGCAATACCTGCACTGGCGGTGACGTGACCCAGCGGATGGGCTCTGTGCTCCAACTGCAAGGATCGAATGGCCTCAAGAATTTCCTGCGCCACAAGCGCCGCCCCACGAATATCGGTATTGGGCAGCAACACGGAAAACTCCTCGCCGCCATAGCGCACAGCCAGATCACCCGGTCGCTTTACCGCCTGCGCAATCGCCTGGCCGACTGCGCTCAGGCAATCATCACCTGCCGCGTGCCCGTAGCTGTCGTTGTAGAGCTTGAAGTGATCGACATCGATCATGATCAGTGAGATCGACGAACCCTGGCGCCTGGCCAGGCGAAGCTCGTCAAGCAGGGCAGTATCCAGGCGCCGACGGTTGGCCAGCCCGGTCAGGCTGTCGGTCAAGGCCATGTCCTTCATGGCCTGGTGTGCCTTGCGCAAATCCTTTTCCATCACCATCCGTTGGCGCAGTTGCCTCAAGACGATCAGTCCGAAGACCGTGAACGCGGTAATCACCGACATCAACACAAAGCCGGTTTTGATCAGGTCCCAGCGCCACGGCGCAATGATCGATTCGCGGGACAGGCCGGTTTCGACTACCAACGGATAGGTGCTCAAAGCTCTGTAACCGTACAGACGCTGGGTGCCGTCGACGACGGCTCGGACCTCGGCGATCCCTTGATTGGAAAACGGCAGGTAGTTCTTGAACACCTCACTGTCGGCGAGGCTCTGACCGATTACCGAAGCGATGAAAGGACGACGCACGAGAATGGTGCCGTTGCGCAGCGCCAGCACCAAGGCACCCTTGTCGTCGATCTTGAAATCGCCGTAATAATCGACGAAGTAACTGACTTTGATGGTGCCAAGCAGCACGCCGGCGAAGGAGCCGTCCGGGTTATTCAATCGGCGGGAAATCGGAATGATCAGGTCGTCCGTGGATTTGCTTTTGACGACATCACCGATACGCACGTTTC
>Ga0308171_1002549_pt1 | contig 18864 bp, 15 predicted proteins | sample PhyGR1_FD_202135 | JGI IMG/M metagenome (GOLD analysis project Ga0308171, IMG submission 202135) | Phyllosphere microbial communities from UC Gill Tract Community Farm, Albany, California, United States - DLSLSG.R1 | ecosystem: Host-associated > Plants > Phyllosphere > Unclassified | place: USA... | reverse complement strand
TTCCAGCGCCTGCGCGGCCGTTGGGTCAGGGGCCTTGGCCAGGGAGTCCAGCAGGCGGTCCAGTTCCGCCCGCCGCGTCGCGGCATTGGCGGGCGGGTTGCCCTGGGCGGACGCCAACACGGGCGGCGTGCAGGCCAAGGCGGCAAGGAGCAGGATTCCGGCGCGCATGGGCCGAGGGTGTGGCGCCGCACCCAGCGGAAGCAAGCGGAATTTGCCGCTTGGGCCCTTCCCGGACATCGCAGCCGCTGGAGATGAGGCTGCCACCGCGCCTACCACGGCGACGCTGATGCCAGCCCAGTGCCGGGACACTGGGCCACGCCACCGACCGACTCGGCGCGGCACAAGCATTCGCAGGCGGTGCACCAGGGCTCGCAGGCAGGCTCTCAGACGATGTCCTGCCGCAGTTCGGCCAGGGCGGCCTCCAGCTGCGCCATGCTGAACGGCTTGCTGAGGAAGCCGACGCGCCCTTGCAGTTCCGCCGGCAAGGTCACGCCCGCGGCGGCATAGCCGGTGGAAATCATCAGTGGCAGGGACGGCAGGCGGTGCCGCACCTCCACCCCCAGCGCCAGGCCGCTCATGCCTGGCAGGGTGATGTCGGTGATCAGGATGGAGGGCACGATGCCCTGGGCCAGCCGCGCCAGCGCCTGCTCGGCCGTTTCCACCCCTTCCGCCTTGAAGCGCAGTTCCTCAAGCATCTGCTCCAGGCTCATGCGGATCATCATGTCGTCCTCGACCACCAGCACCAGGCTGCCGGTCGGCCAGCCATGGGCGGCCGGCAGGCGGGCGGCGGCGGGCACCGGCGCCAGGGCGGAGAGGCCGGGCGGCATGGAAGGCGTATCCGCCGGCGAGCCGAGCACGCGGCGGACACGGCGGGCCAGTTCCTCGCGCCGGTAGGGCTTGCTGAGCAGCAGCACATCCGCATCCAGCCGGCCGTCATGGATGATGGCGTTGGCGGTGTAGCCGGAGGTGTAGAGCACCTTCAGGCTGGGCAGCAGCGCCTGCGCCCGCCGGGCAAGGTCCCTCGTCTTCACCGGGCCGGGCATCACCACGTCGGTGAACAGCAGATCCACCCGGGCGCCGCTGGAAAGGACGGAGAGCGCCGCCTCCGCATCGCCGGCCTTCAGCACGCTGTAGCCGAGGTCGGAGAGGATCTCGACCACCGCCTCCCGCACCGCCACGTCGTCCTCCACCACCAGGATGGTCTCGGTGCCGCCTTCGACGGGGCCGGCCAGCGGTGCCTCGGCCACGTCGGCCGGGCGGCGGGAACGGGGCAGGTACAGCTTGACCGTCGTGCCCTGCCCCAGCTCCGAGTACAGCTTGATGTGGCCGCCGGACTGCTTGACGAAGCCATAGACCTGGGAGAGGCCGAGGCCGGTGCCCTCGCCCTCCGCCTTGGTGGTGTAGAATGGCTCGAACACCCGCGCCGCCACCTCGGGGGACATGCCGCTGCCGGTGTCGCTGACCGCCAGCATCACGTACTGGCCGGGCGCCACTTCCAGGTGGGAATCGGCGTAGCTGTCGTCCAGGAAGGCGTTGGCCAGCTCGATGGTCAGCTTGCCGCCATCCGGCATGGCATCGCGGCCATTGATGGCCAGGTTCAGCAGCGCGTTCTCCACCTGGCCAGGGTCGGCCAGGGTGTTCCACAGGCCGCCGGCGACGGAGGCCTCGACCTCGATCTGCTCGCCCAGGGTCCGGCGCAGCAGGTCGGTCATGTCCCGTACCTGGCGGCCCAGATTGATCACGCGCGGGTCCAGCGGCTGCCGCCGGGCGAAGGCCAGCAGCTGCGCCGTCAGCCGGGCGCCGCGCTCGGCACCGCCCAGGGCGCTGGCCAGATGCACCGCGGCACGGCCCTGCAGCGGCGCGGCGCGGGCCAGCAGCTCCAGGTTGCCGGTGATGACCTGCAGCAGGTTGTTGAAGTCGTGCGCCATGCCACCGGTCAGGTGGCCGACAGCCTCCATCTTCTGCGCCTGCCGCACCGTCGCCTCGGCCTGCGCCCGCCGGGTCACGTCCAGGCAGGTGATGACGAAGCCGCCCTTCGGCATGGCATTGCGGAACACTTCCAGGTCCCGGCCATCCAGCGACAGCTGCACCGGCCCGCTCTCACCCCGATGGTCGCCGGACAGGACGGAGCGGGGGTGGTCTCGCTCGGCCTTCTCCAACTCGGCCAGCGGCGTGCCGGCGCGGGCCAGTTCCAATGGCAGGCCCAGCAGGGTGAAGAAGCGGCTGTTGAAAGCGACCAGCTGGCCAGCGGCATCGAAGGCGCCGATACCGTCCTGCACGTTGTCCAGCGTCGCCTGCAAAAGGCGGGTCTGCTGCGCCAGCCCGGCTTCCGCCAGCCGCAGCTGCCGGTTGCGCTGGAACAGCAGCAGGCCACCGCCCAGCAGCACCATCACGGCCAGCGCGGTGCCGATGATGGCGGCGACGAACACGAATTTCTCGGTGGCCGCGGCCTCGGCCACCCGTTGGGATACGCGGCTGTCCTGCTCCGCCAGCACCTCGCTCACCGCGCGGCGGATGGCATCCATGGTGGCGCGGCCGAGGTCGGATTGCACGGCGGTGCGGGCGGCATCCAGGCCTTCCGCGCGGGCGGCGGCGATGGTGCGCGCCATCTCCGCCATCTTGCTGCCGACCATCGTCTCCAGCAGCGCGTGGCGGGAGCCGAGGCTGGGCTCGGTCTGCGCCAGGGAGCGCAGGCGGGCCATGTTGCCCGGCAGGGACAGGACGGCGGCGGTATAGGGCGCCAGGTAGACGTCGCGGCCCGTGATCAGGTAGCCGCGCTGCCCGGTCTCGGCATCCTGGACGTCGGACAGCACCGCGCGGGCGAGTTGCCCGACGCGGAGGCCCTGCGACACCATCGCCCGATTCTCTCGCATCTGGCTGGAGAGATACGACGCCAGCAACGCGCCCATCGAGAGCATCAGTACCAGCAGGGCAGCCATCAACACCGGCAGGCGGCGACGCAGCCGCATCCTGGTCCCTTTCCATGTCCCGGAAAAACAGGGCGCACGATAGGGCGGGGCTTTCGCGGCGTCCATCGCCCCACCCGGTCTTTCCGCTTGGCTTCCGTTCTGCCGCCTGTTCGCCCGGGGTCTTTCCAGCCGGGGCGGATTTCGCCACCTTGCCTGGCATACGAAGCAGGAGACGCAGCATGAGCAACCCGGAAGACCAGATCGTCGCATGGCTCGGCAGCCAGCGGGACGCCATGCTGGCGGAGCTGGAGGCCATGGTGAACACCGATGGCGGCAGCTACGACAAGGCGGGCGTGGACGCGGTGGGCGCCCAGGTCGGCGCCTTCCTGGCCCGGCATGGCGTGACGGTGGAGACGCTGCCGCAGCAGAAGCACGGCGACTGCCTGCGCGCCGTGGTCGATGCCGGCGGCAGCGCCAGCGGTGGCAATGAACGGCGCAATATCGTGCTGATGGGCCACCGCGACACCGTCTTCCCCAAGGGCGAGCCGGAGCGGCGGCCTTTCAAGATCGAGGACGGCCGCGCCTACGGCCCCGGCGTGTGCGACATGAAGGCCGGGCTGGTGATGAACATGTTCGTCCTGGCCGCCATCCAGAAATTCGGCGGCGCGCCCGGCCCGGTGGTCGGCCTGTTCACCGGCGACGAGGAAATCGGCTCCCCCGAGGGCCGGCCGGTGATCGAGGCCGAGGCCCGCGCCGCCCGCGTCGTCTTCAACAGCGAGCCGGGGCGGCCGACGGGCGCCGTCGTTACCGGGCGCAAGGGCGGCGTGTTCTCGGTGATCGACATCACCGGGAAGGCGGCGCATTCCGGCGGCAATTTCGAGGCCGGCATCAGCGCGATCGAGGAACTGGCGCGCAAGGTGCAGGCCCTGCACGCGCTGACCGACCTGAAGCGCGGCATCACGGTCAATGTCGGGCTGGTCAGCGGCGGGCAGAGCGTCAACACCGTCGCCCCCTGGGCCCAGGCGCAGATCGACCTGCGCTACGTGGACCCGGTGGACCGGGATGAGTTGATGGGTGCCATCCACGCCATTGCCGAGAAGAGCTTCGTGCCCGGCACCAGCGCCAGCCTGACCATCCGTGGCGAGTTCGTGCCGCTGAAGAAGAACCCCGGCACCGATGCCGTCTTCGCCCTCTACAGGGACGTGGCGGAGTTCGAGACGGCGGGCGAATTCACCGGCGGCTGTGCCGATAGCGGCTTCACGGCGCTGATGGGCGCGCCGACGCTCTGCGCCGTCGGGCCGGTGGGCGGCAAGGCGCATAGCCCGGAAGAATACATGGAGGTGGACAGCTTCGTCCCCCGGGCCCAGGCGGTAGCACGGGCCATCCTGCGCCTGGATGCGGCGGGGATCTGAGCCCCCTGCGGCTTCGGCGTTGGGAACGAGGGGGCGCTGCCCCCCTCGGACTCCCCCGAAAACCGATACGTCCGCTGCACCGCGATTCCTCGGGGATCGTGGCGGGAAGGTTCAGCCGGACCGGGAGCGAAGGGCCCGAAGCCGGCGCTAACGATTGCCGTCAGGCCGAAGCGAGCTGCCGTGAAACGGGAAGAGGCGAAGCCTCCTTCAGGAAGCCCCGCCCCTCAAGCAGCTTGAAGATCGGGGCGATGCCGCCCCATGATCACTCGTTGTTCTCGACCGGCGGCGCGGTCGCGCAGCCTTCGCCATCCCGCTTGAACACCTGCAATCCGTCCAACAGCGCGATCTGCCGGTAGCGGGCCCAGACTTCGGCGAACTCGGCATCGGCCTGGGCCAGCACGCTGGGGTAATTGATGTCCTCGGTGCCACGGCGGCGGTCCACCACCACCAGGTCAGGGCAGCCGCGGATGAAGTCCTGCGCCACCCACAGGCGCATCGGCCACTCCGCCGGCGGCTTGCCGTCCATGCGGGCGCGCCACAGCTCGCCGCGCAGGGCCCACATCGAATCGAAGCGGCTGGCCCAGGTGACGCCGGTATCGTCCACCACCGGGAAGCCAAGGCCGATCCACTCGGAGAAGGCGACATAGGTGCGGACGCGCTCGCGGCGAATCAGCCGCTCCAGCTTCACTTCGGTCGAATTATCCGGCTCCACCGCCAGGGCCAGGCGCTCATGCAGCCGCTCGCCCAGCTTGTCTGCCTGCATGGCCAGCGGCACCAGGGCCAGCACCATCAGCGCGACGTAGCGCAGATCCGGCCGGGTGCCGGCCTTGCGGCGGGTCATCGCGGCCTCGGCGCACCAGTAGAGCAACGCCAGCACCACGGCGATGGTGGCGGGGATGCGATGGTAGAACCAGTTTTTGCCGTCCAGGAACATCGCCAGCGTGGCGGCAATGGCGAAGCCACTGAGCACCGCCATGACGGTGCGGCCCGGCGAGTCCTTGGGCAGCGCCAGGATCAGCAGGGCAGCGACACCCACGCCCGCCAGCAGCCGCCAGGATTCCAGCACCAGTTCCGGCAGGCTGGTATCGGTGCCGCCATACAAAGTGACGGCCAGCGGTACCGCGCGGTCGATGAAGCTGGGGAAGAAGGCCAGGATGGCCAGGACGTAGAGCCCCGCCACGCCGAAGGCGATGAAAGGCGAGAGCCGCAGCTTGAAGCCGCGCCGCAGCCAGCCCACCAGTTCCACCGTCGCGAGGCAGAGCAGGTAGCGTGGCTTCAACGACACGCCGAGGCCGGCGGCGATGCTGCTGCCGGCCACCATGCCGAAGCTGTTGGAATGCCCCTCCAGCGCCCGGATCAGCACGCAGAGATGCGGCAGCACCGCCATGATCATCAGGTGTTCACGCTGGCCGAACTCGACGCCCGGCATCAGCAGCACCACGCAGGCGATGACGGCGAAGGTGACAGGCACGCGCTGGAACGCCGGCGCCACGCCCTGCAGCAGCCTGGCTGAAAGCCAGGAGGACCACAGCGCCGAGGCGGCGAACAGATACACCGCCACCGTCTTGGCCGAGACGCCGATGGCATCGCCGATCAGCACCGGAATGGCGCTGATCCAGACGATCAGCGGCGGGTTGACCTCCACCACGTCGATATAGAGGCGCTGGCCCTTCAGCCACTGCCTGGCCACCCAGAGCAACCAGGCGACATCGTCCTTCATGGGCGCGCGCAGCAGGGTGAACAACACCACCGCCAGCGCGGCCAGGACCACGCCGCCGCAGATGAGTGTGGTCCGCGTGCTGGCACGCAGGCTGGTCTGGCGCGGTGCGAGACCGTCCGGAAGACCTGGAAAACTGTGGCTCACGCCGCTCGATCCCCTCCGCGTGGCCACCAGTGGCCGCATCACGACACCGTAAGGAACAGTGCCCTCACAATTTGTTTAGATTGCGACGACTTCGTGGAAAATGCGAGAGGGCGCGACGCCTCAACGTCACGTTTGCGCTTGATGTAAACCGTGTGGCCACGCGGCCACGCTCAAGCCGCCCGGGCGATGTCTCCCAGCAGGCTTAGCGCTACCGCCTCCGCCGTCTTGATCCCGTCCACGCCGGCCGAGAGGATGCCGCCGGCATAGCCCGCGCCTTCCCCCGCCGGGAACAGCCCGCGGGTGTTGACGCTGTGGCCACTCTCTCCGCGGCGGATTCGCAGGGGGGAGGAGGTACGGGTTTCCACCCCGGTCATCACCGCGTCCGGCCGGGCGTAGCCGCGCACCTGCCGCTCGAACGCCGGCAGCGCCTCGCGGATCGCGGCGATGGCGTAGTCCGGCAAGGTCGGTGCCAGGTCGGTGGGAGTGACGCCCGGCTTGTAGGACGGCACCACCTCCCTCAGCGTGGTGGAGGGGCGGTTGGCCAGGAAATCCCCCACCGTCTGTGCCGGGGCGAAATAGGCACCGCCGCCGGCCTGGTACGCCCGCTCCTCCAGCTCCCGCTGGAAGCCGAGGCCGGCCAGCACGCCGCCGGGATAGTCCGCCGGAGTGACACTGACCACGATGGCGGCGTTGGCGTTGCGCTCGGCACGCGAATACTGGCTCATGCCGTTGGTGACGACGCGGCCGGGCTCGCTGGTCGCGGCCACCACGGTGCCGCCCGGGCACATGCAGAAGCTGTAGACGGTGCGGCCTTCCAGCCCCTTGCCCTTGCAGTGATGCGCCAGCTTGTAGTCGGCGGCGCCCAGCAGCGGGTTGCCGGCGGCCTCACCGAAGCGGCAGCGGTCGATCATCCCCTGCGGGTGCTCGATGCGGAAGCCGACGGAAAAGGGCTTGGCCTCCATGAACACGCCCCGCTCCAGCAGCATTGCGAAGGTATCCCGCGCGCTGTGGCCGACGGCCAGGACGACGTGGTCGGCGGCGAGGTAGCCGCCATCCTCCAGCATCGCGCCGCGGATCTGGCGGCCGCCATCGGCGGTGGCCTGGATGTCCAGGTCCACCACCTTGGTATTGAAGCGGTACTCGCCGCCCAGCTCCTCAATGGTACGGCGCATGCTCTCCACCATCGTCACCAGGCGGAAGGTGCCGATATGCGGCTTGGAGAGATAGAGGATCTCCTCCGGCGCGCCGGCCTTCACGAACTCCTCCAGCAGCTTGCGGCTGTGGTGCTGCGGGTCCTTGATCTGGCTGTAGAGCTTGCCGTCCGAGAAGGTGCCGGCGCCCCCTTCCCCGAACTGCACGTTGGATTCCGGGTTCAACTCGCTCCGGCGCCACAGGCCCCAGGTGTCCTTGGTGCGTTCCCGCACCGCCTTGCCGCGTTCCAGGATGATCGGCCGCAGGCCCATCTGGGCCAGCACCAGCGCCGCCATCAGCCCGCACGGCCCGACGCCGATGACCACGGGGCGGTTGGCGAACCCTTCCGGCGCCCGGGCGACGAAGCGGTAGGCCATGTCCGGCGTGCGGTTGACGTGCTGGTCCTGCTGGAAGCGGCGCAGCGCGTCGGCCTCGTCCCGCAACGTCACGTCCAGCGTGTAGATCAGCTGGATGGCATTGCGCTTGCGGGCATCGTAGCCGCGGCGGAACACATGGATGTCCAGCAACTCCTCCCCCGGCAGGCCCAGCCGGGCGAGCACGGCGGCGCGCAGGGCCTCCGGCGTATGGTCGAGGGGCAGCTTTACTTCGGTCAGGCGCAGCATGGCATGGTCTTCCGGGTGGGCGGGGTCGATCCGCCAGGGGAGGACGCCGTCCTACCACAGCCGCGCGCGCGCTTCATGGCCCGAGGCTTCATATCAACATCGTGCGCACCGCATTGCCGCCCCGGGGCACGGCCTGATATCCCGGCGACAACCAGGACAGACGCCCCGCCGATGCCCTTCACCGACAAGGATTTCCTGGCTCTGGCCCTGGCCAACCCGGTCAATGCCGCCATCCTCGCCCGCCTGCCGTCGCTGGGCGCGCCCCAGGCACATCTCGTGGCCGGATGCCTGTTCCAGGCCGTGTGGAACGCGGCGGCTGGCCAGCCACCGGGCTGGGGCGTGAAGGACTACGACGTTTTCTATTTCGATGATTCCGACCTGTCCTGGGATGCGGAGGACCGCGTCATCCGCCGGGCGGATTCCCTGTTCGCGGACCTCGGCGTCACGGTGGAGGTGCGCAACCAGGCGCGGGTGCATCTTTGGTACAAGGCGCATTTCGGCGAGGACTACCCGCGCCTCGCCTCCTCACGCGATGGCATCGACCGCTATCTGATCGCCTGCACCTGCGTCGGCATCGAGGCCGGGACCGGCACCCTGTACGCCCCGGACAGCCTGCCGGACCTGCAGGCCGGCCGGCTCCGCCTGAACCCACGCCACCCGCAGCCACGCCAGTTCCTGGCGAAGGCGGAGAGCTACAAGGCGCGCTGGCCGTGGTTGTCGATCGAACCGGTCTGAAGTTTGCGCGGGGCTGAGGGCGGGGCAAGGCCGGGGAAGGAATTGCCCGATCCGCTTCTTTTTTCTTCGAGTTTTTAGCGGTGTGGTCTTGGGAGGTTTGTCTGGTTCTCGATACAGGGTGCACCGAGATCCTCCGGCGACTGACGGTTCAGTCCTTGGGAAAGAGCGTTCTCAAAAAGCTAATTTTATAGTCTATTGCCTCTTTGAAGGCCGGCATCCAGGACCGGCCAAGGGGAGAAGACAACAGATGAGAGACATTCGACAGAGCCGCCGGGGCGTCATCGGCAGCACCATGCTGGGGCTGGGCCTGCTGGCGGCGGGGCGTGCCGGGGCGCAGGGCCTGGCCGCGCCTGGAGCAACGCAGCGGGACCTGACCGAGGCGATGCTGCGGCCGTTGCCGGAGCAGCGCCCTGCCACGGCCGGGGTGGCGCAGTTGGGCGACGCGGCACTGGCCTATTGGGATACCGGCGCCCCGGCGGGGAATGCACAGGCACCGACCATCATCCTGTTGCACCCTTCCACCGGCAGCCACGCCACCTGGGGCTACCAGCAGCCGGTCTTCGCCGAGGCGGGGTACCGGGTCATCGGCTATTCCCGCCGCAGCCATCTGGGTTCGCCCTCCAGGAGTGCGGAGGATGGCACCGGGGCCGGAGATCTGCTGAAGCTGACGGACCACCTGGGCGTGGGGCGCTTCCACGCGGTCGGCTCGGCGGCGGGGGCGATCGTGGCGGTGGATTTCGCCTTGTCGCATCCGGGGCGGCTGCACAGCGCGGTGTTCGCCTGCACCCATATGGGTATCCGCGATGCCGACTACCTGACGATGAGCAATGGGCTGCGGCCGAAGGGCTTCGCGGAGATGCCGTCCGAATTCCGCGAAGTCGGGCCGTCCTACCGCGCCGCCAACCCGGCCGGCGTGGCACAGTGGGTGGCGCTGGAACACGGCTCCCGCGCCCCCGGCCGGCGGGTGCCGCTGGGCTATGAGAACGAGATCACCTGGGCCGGGCTGCGGCAGATGAAGGTCCCGGCGCTGCTGATCGGCGGCGATGCTGATCTCTGGGCGCCACCGTCGGTGGTGCGCATGTTCGCCGCCGCGGTGCCGGACAGCGAGATGGTGATCGTGCCGGAGGCCGGCCATTCCGCTTACTGGGAACAGCCGGAGATCTTCAATCGGACGGTGCTGGAGTTCCTGGGCCGGCATCGCTGAGGGAGCCGCTTGGGCATTCTGGCCACTGAGCGGGCGGTTGGTACGCCTTGTGCCGGCCCGGCGGGAGCGTTGGGCGGCTGCGAGGTCATCGGGCCAAACCGCCTCCACAATTGATCTGCGGGAGCTCGCTCAACCGGCCTGCCGGAAAACGCCACCCGTCAGGGCGATGGCCGCGCCCCAGGCTTTGATCCTGGTGCGCAGCCACCGCTTCCGACGGGTCTAGATGGCCAATGGTCGCGTCAACCTGGCCTTCAGCCAGCGACCTCTCGCAGGGCCTGGCAGACCCGGGCCACCTGCTCATCCGTCAGCTCGGGATAGACCGGCAGGCTGAGGATCTCCCGTGCCGCAACCTCGGTCTCCGCGCAGCCGGCGGGGCCGAGGGCGACACGGTCGAGATAGGCGGGCTGCAGGTGCACCGGTACCGGGTAGTGGATGCCGGTGCCGACCCCGTGCTCCTTCAACCTGGCCATCAGCGCGTCCCGGTCCGGGCTACGGATGACGTATTGGTGGAAGACGTGGGTGGCGTCCTGCCGCCGCGTCGGTGGCGAGAGGGTGGTATCGGCCAGCGCCGCGTCATAGGCATCGGCCACTTCGTTGCGGCGGGCATTGCCGCCGGCCAGCAGCGGCAGGCGCACGCGCAGCACGGCGGCCTGCAATTCGTCCAGCCGGCTGTTGACGCCGACGAGGTCGGAAATGTAGCGGGACTTCCAGCCATATTGGCGGATGGCGGCAATGCGGTCCGCCAGCGCCTCGTCCCGCGTCGCCAGGATACCGGCATCGCCCAGCGCGCCAAGATTCTTGGTGGGGTACAGGCTGAACGCCGCCGCATGGCCCAGCGTGCCCAGCTTGTAGCCGCCGAGGGTGGCGCCATGGCACTGGGCGCAATCCTCGATCAGCGGGATGCCGGCGGTCTCGCAGGCCGCCAGCATCGGCTCCAGATCGCAGGCCTGGCCGTAGAGATGCACGGCGATGACGGCGCGGATCGGCGGCAGGCCCGGCGGCGGGTCCTCCAGCACGGCGATCAGCTCGTCCGGGTCCATGGTGTAGGTGTCGGGGTCGATATCCAGCAGCAGTGGCGTCGCGCCCACCATCTCGATGGCGGCGACGGTGGCGACCGCGGTGTGGGAAACGGTGGCGACCGCCATGCCCGGCCCGATGCCCATGCCGCGCAGGATCAGCATCAGCGCGTCGGTCCCGTTGGCGCAGCCGATGGCACGCGGCAGGCCCAGCCAGGCGGCGAATTCCTGTTCGAAGGCCGCACCCTCGCCACCCAGGATGTACCAGCCGGAATCCAGGGCACGGCCCATGGCATCATCCAGCAGGTCACGCTGCGCACGATAGGCGGCACCCGGGTCGGCCAGCGGGATCATCGCGGGACGGGGGGGCGAAACAATGTCGGGCAGGTCCATCTTGCCCTTCTCCTCAGGGGTACGCAGCCAGATCACACATAGGCGGAAAGCCGCGGCCGGAACCAGTCCAGGCTGCGGCGCAGCCCCTGGTCCAGCGTCGTTTCCGGTGCCCAGCCGGTCGCGGCACGGAAGGCGCCGTCATCGGCATGGTAGCTGCCGATGTCGATCGCCGCGCGCTCGGCAGGGAATTCCTTGATGACGAAGCGGCCGGCGCCATTGGCGGCGACGGCGGCCTCGGCCAGTTGCAGCAGCGACACCGGGGCGGAGCCGCCCAGGTTGAAGGCGCGGCCGGCGCAGGCGGGCGTCTCCGCCGCCAGCAGGAAGGCGGCGACGACGTCATCCAGATACGCCAGGTCGCGCAGCTGCTCGCCGCCCCATACCTCGAAGGGCTGGCCTTCCAGCAGGCGGCGGAACCAGATGCCCAGGAAGGTCTGCCGCGCATCCCGCACCCGCAGGCGCGGCCCGTAGCAATTGGTCAGGCGCAGAGAGACAACCGGGCGGCCATGCACCTTGTGCTCCAGCAGCCAGTATTGCTCGCCGGCCAGCTTGGAGATGCCGTTGGCATCGGGCGGGGCCAGCGGGTGTGCCTCGTCCACCGGCAGGTAGCGTGGCGTGCCGTAGAACTGCCGGGTGGAGGCGTGCACCACCGTGGCGGCGGGCGAGCCCTGCCGCAGGGCGGCGATCAGCCGCAGCTGTGCCTCGGCATTGATGGCGAGGTCGGTAAGGGGGTCCGCCATGCTGCCGGCGTGGCTGGTCTGCGCCGCCAGGTTGAACACCGCGTCCAGGCCGGTGGCGGCGGACGCCAGATCGGAATCGCGCAGGTCGGCCCGCAGCAGGGTGGCGCCGCTGCCTTCCAGATTGGCCGGATGCGCGCCGGTGCCATCCAGCATCGCGTCCAGCGCCGTGACCTGGGCGCCCAGAGCGCCTAGCGCGTGGCACAGCCCGCTACCGAGGAAGCCGGCGCCACCGGTGACGAGGACATGCTTGCCCCGCCAGAACCCCGGCTTCACGCCACGCTTCCGATCAGGAAGCCGGTAGTGCCTCGGATGGCGAGGATACGCATATGGGCAGGTCTCTCGGCAGCCAGTCGGCAAGATGTGCCCCATGACTGCGGCGGAACCGGGGCGGTTCCACGGCGGGCAGGAGGCGCGGGCGGGGGCCGCGGGCATACCGCGCGGGCGGCGCAGAATGCCCCGCGCGGCCCCCCGGGTGAAGGGGCCGCAAGGCGCTTTTCCGCCTGATAACCCAGTCGATTAGCTTTTTTTACGCGCCCCGGGGCTCAGAGCATGGCGCGTTCACGTTCGTTGCCGCACCACGCTCCCCGTCCATGCCTCATCGCGTGCCTCAGGCCTTCGGTGATTCCACCTCAAACTACGCTCTAGCGCGGCGCCAGGGCGATGCCGATCATCTCCACCTTCAGCTTCGGGTCGACCAGCCGGCCCTCGCTGGTCATGCGCGCCGGCTTGGCGGAGGGGTCCAACCAGCGGTCCCAGGCGCGGTTCATGGCGGGCGCGTCGGTGATGTCGGCCAGGGTGATCTGCACCTGCAGCAGCGCCCGCTTGTCGGTGCCGGCCTCGGCCAGCAGGGCGTCGATCTGCGCGAGGATGTCGGCGGTCTGACCTTCGGCATCCAGGCTGGAATCGTCGGCGATCTGGCCGGCCAGGAAGATGAAGCCATTCGCCACGGTGGCGCCGGACAGGCGCTGCTCCTCGGCCAGGCGCTGGATGGTCATGCTCGCGGTCTCCCTTTTCAAGGAGGCCTTTTTCGGCCGGGCGCGACGCCAAGGCAACGGGTGCAAAGGCCGCGCATTAGCTGCAGGATCGCGCCGTGGCGCTTCACCCGCCCGCCGCCCCTTTTCATCGAGAACCCCTATGTTGCGACTGATCGACAAGACGATGCTGGCCGGGCGCTACGTGCTGGCCGTGTTCTTCCTGGGCCTGATGGCGGGGCTGGTGCTCTACGCCCTCCGCTTCGTCACCAAACTGTGGGACTTCGCGTCCCGCCTGTTCGTCCTGTCGGAGAACGAGGACCTGCTGACCCTGCTCTACCTGGCCGATTCAGCGCTGGTGGCCTCGATGGTCGCGATGGTCGCCATCTCCTCCTACGACAGCCTCGTCTCCCGCCTGAAGGAGGATGCGGCGCAGGAGCGGATGCACTGGGTGGGTGGGCTGGATACAGGGGACCTGAAGCTGAAGCTGGCCACCAGCATCGTCGCCATCTCCTCCATCCACCTGCTGCAGATATTCCTGCGCCCGGGCAGCTACGATGCGGAGGAGACGATGTGGGCGCTGGTCATCCACGCGACCTTCCTGGTCGGCGTGCTGTGCCTCGGCCTGCTGGAGCGGCTGACCCACCGGACGGGGGAGACCAGCGCCATCCAGGCCAAGCAGCGGGAAGCGAAAGAGATCCACAACCTGGACCGGAAGGAGGAGCGGCAGGAGAAGGAGTGATCCCCCCGCCGCCTCCCGCCGTTACAGGCGCACGCGCAGCCAGCGGGCGATCTCGCCCACGATGCCGGCGCGGAAGGCGACGACGCAGATGACGAAGATGCCGCCCTGGATGACGGTGACCCAGGCGCCGAATTCCGCCAGGTAGTTCTGCATGGTGACGATGACGGCGGCGCCCACCGCCGGGCCGAACACGGTGCCAAGGCCGCCCAGCAGCGTCATCAGCACCACTTCGCCGGACATCGCCCAGTACACGTCCGTCAGCGTGGCGATGCCGAAGACCAGCGCCTTGGTGCCGCCCGCCACGCCCGCCAGCGTGGCGGAGAGCACGAAGGCCAGCATCTTGTAGTCATCAGCCCGGTAGCCAAGCGAGATGGCGCGCGGCTCGTTCTCGCGGATCGCCGTCAGCACCTGGCCGAAGGGCGAGTGGATGACGCGGTTGATCAGCAGGAAGCCGATGAGGAACACCGCCGCCACCAGCCAGTACATGGAGAGGTCGGCGGACAGGTCGAACATCCCGAACAGGCGGCCGCGCGGCACGCCTTGGATGCCGTCCTCCCCGCCCGTGAAGCGCATCTGCAGGCAGAGGAAGTAGACCATCTGCGCCAGCGCCAGGGTGATCATGGCGAAGTAGATGCCCTGCCGCCGAATGGCCAGCCAGCCCGAGATGACGCCCAGCAGCGCGCCCATGGCACCGCCGGTGAGGATGGCAAGCTCCGGCGTGAAGCCCCACACCTTGGCCGAATGCGCGGCGAGGTAGCCGCCCATGCCAAAGAACATGGCATGGCCGAAGGACAGCAGGCCCACATAGCCGATGAGCAGGTTGAAGGCGCAGGCGAACAGGGCGAAGCACAGCAGCTTCATCAGGAAGACCGGGTAGAGGAAGAACGGCCCGATCGCCAGGAAGGCCAGCAGCAGCAGGAAGGCGATGCTCTGCGCCCGGTTGAAGCCCAGCGCCTGCAGGCCCGGCAGGCCGCGCACGCGGGACGTTTCCGGGGTGGCGGTGATGCTGTCGGCGGCCATGGGCTCAGGCCCTCCCGAACAGGCCGGCGGGACGCGCCAGCAGGACGATCGCCATGATGACGAAGATGACGGTGGAGGAGGCCTCCGGGTAGAACACCTTCGCCAGGCCCTCGACGAGCCCGAGGCCGAAGCCGGTGAGCACGGAGCCAAGGATGGAGCCCATGCCGCCGATGACCACCACGGCGAAGACGGTGATGATGAGGCTGGAGCCCATCTGCGGGTTCACCGAATAGATCGGCGCTGCCAGCACGCCGGCGAAGGCGGCCAGCGCCACGCCGGCTGCGTAGGTGAGCGTGACCATGCGCGGCACGTTGACGCCGAAGGCCTGCACCAGCGCCGCATTCTCGGTCGCCGCGCGGAGGTAGGCGCCGAGGCGCGTCTTCTCGATCACCAGCCAGGTGGCGAGGCTGACGACCAGCGAGGCCACCACCACCCACAGCCGGTATTTCGGCAGGAACATGAAGCCGAGATCGACCGGCGGGCCGCCCAGGCTTTCCGGCGGCGAGTATGGCAGGCCGGAGGAGCCGAACTGGTTGCGGAATACGCCTTCGATGATCAGCGCCAGGCCGAAGGTCAGCAGCAGGCCGTACAGGTGGTCCAGCTTGTAGAGCCGGCTGATCAGCAGCTTCTCGATGACGATGCCGAAGGCGCCGACAATCAGCGGCGAGAGCACCAGCGCCCACCAGTAGCCGATGCCGCCCCAGGCCAGCAGCATCCAGGCGACGAAGGCGCCCATCATGAACTGTGCGCCATGGGCGAAGTTGATGACGTTCAGCATGCCGAAAATGACGGCGAGGCCGAGCGAGAGCAGCGCGTAGAACGCGCCGTTCACCAGCCCCAGCACCACCTGCGGCAGGCCGAGCTCCAACTGGAAGAGGATGTCTTCGATCACCGGCTTCCGGTTCCGTCCAGGGGGTGTGGTCAGGTCAGGCGGGCGAGGCACAGGGCCCCGCCCGGCTGGTCAGGTGCGGATCAACGAGCAGCCACCTTCGGACAACGGACGCCACGCATCCTCGGCCGAGGTGGTCTGCAGCAGTTTGTAGTAGTCCCACGGGCCCTTGGACTCGGCGGGGGTCTTCACCTCGAACAGGAAGGCCGGGTGCAGCTTGCGGCCATCGGCGCGGATGCTGCCCTGGCCGAAGCAGTCGTCGTCGGTCGGCATCGCCTTCATGCGGGAAACGGCATCGGCGCCGCTGGCCTTGGCGGCCGCCGCCCCCATGTCGGCCACCGCCTTCAGGTAGTGCAGGACGGAGGCGTAGCAGCCGGCATGGGACATGGCCGGATAGTTGCCGCCCAGCGACGGCAGCACGCGCTTGGTGAAGGCGCGGGTGCGGTCGTTCAGGTCCCAGTAGAAGCTCTCGGTGCAGACCAGGCCCTGGGCCGCGTTCAGGCCAAGGCTGTGCACGTCGTTGATGAACATCAGCAGCACGGCGATCTTGGTGCCGCGGCGGGTGACGCCGAACTCGGCGGCCTGCTTGACGCTGTTGATGGTATCCGTGCCCGCATTGGCCAGGCCGATGACCTTCGCCCGGCTCTGCTGCGCCTGCAGCAGGTAGGAGGAGAAGTCGGTGGATTGCAGCGGGTGCTTGACGCTGCCCAGCACCTTGCCGCCGGCTTCCTGGACGAACTTGGTGGTGTTCCGCTCCAGATCATGGCCGAAGGCGTAGTCGGCGGTGATGAAGAACCAGCTATCCCCGCCCGTCTTCACCATGGCACCGCCGGTGGATTTGGCGAGCATGTAGGTGTCGTAGGTCCAGTGGATGGTGTTGGGGCTGCACTGGGCGCCGGTCAGTTCCGTCGTGCCGCCGGTGGAGTTGAAGTAGGCCTTGTTCTTCTCGCGCACGATGCCGTTGACGGCCAGCGCGACGGCGGAATTCGGCACGTCCACGATAACGTCCACACCATCGCGGTCGATCCACTGGCGGGCGATGGTGGCGCCGACATCCGGCTTGTTCTGATGGTCGGCCTGCACCACCTCGACATTCACGCCCTTCGCGGCGATGCCGGAATCAACGATCGCCTGCCGCACGCAGGCGGTGGAGGTGGGGCCGGAAATCTCCCGGTACACGCCGGACTGGTCGTTCAGCACGCCAATCTTCAACGTGGTGGACTGCGCCCGTGCCCGGGCGGGCAGGCCGACCACCGGCACCGCGGATGCGACGGCGGCGGTCTTCAATAAGGTACGGCGATCCTGGGACATGTTGTTCTCTCTCCCGTGTCGGCGCAGGGGTCAGACGCCGAGATACTGGTGCAGCCGCTCCGCCGAGTTCGCCATCTCCGCATTGTCCAGGTGGTCCACCACCTGTCCGTGGTCGATAACGTAGTGGCGGTCCGCCACGGTCTGGGCGAAGCGGAAGTTCTGTTCGACCAGCAGCACGGTGAAGCCGCGCTGCTTGATCTCGCGGATGGTGTGGCCGATCTGCTGGACGATGACGGGGGCGAGGCCCTCGGTCGGCTCGTCCAGCATCAGCAGGCGGGCGCCGGTGCGCAGGATGCGGGCGATGGCCAGCATCTGCTGTTCCCCGCCCGAGAGCTTGGTGCCGGGGCTGCGCGCGCGTTCCTTCAGGTTGGGGAACAGCGTGTGGATCTCGGCAATGCTCATGCCGCCTGGGCGCACCACGGGCGGCAGCATCAGGTTCTCCGTCACGTCCAGGCTGGCGAAGATGCCGCGCTCCTCCGGGCACAGGGCGATCCCGGCGCGGGCGATGATGTCGCTGCGCGCGTTGATCAGCTCCTTGCCTTCGAAGCGCACGCTGCCGGTGCGGCGGCCGATCAGCCCCATGATGGCGCGCAGCGTGCTGGTCTTGCCGGCGCCGTTGCGGCCGAGCAGGGTGACGACCTCCCCTTCCCGTACCTCGATATCGATGCCGTGCAGGGCGTGGCTCTCGCCGTACCAGGCCTGCAGGTTGGCGGTCTTCAGCAGCGCGTCAGCCATGGTGGGTGCCCCCGGCGATGGAGGGATCGGTACCCAGATAGGCCGCCACCACCTCCGGATTGCGCGAGACGGTGGCGTAGTCGCCCTCCGCCAGCACGCGGCCGCGCGTCAGTACGGTGATGGTGTCGCACAGGCCTTCCACCACCTTCAGGTTATGCTCGACCATCAGCACGGTGCGGCCGGCGGCGACGCGGCGGATCAGGCTGACGACGCGGTCCACATCCTCGGCCGTCATGCCGGCGGTGGGCTCGTCCAGCAGCATCATCACCGGGTCCAGCGCCAGGGTTGTGGCGATTTCCAGCGCGCGCTTGCGGCCATAGGGCAATTCCCCCGCCGGGCGGTGGGTGAAGCCGATCAGCCCCACATCCTCCAGCAATTCCATGGCGCGGTCGTCGTAGCGGCGCAACACGCTGTCGCTGCGCCAGAAATCGAAGCTGCCGCCGCGCTGGCGCTGAAGGGCGACGCGCACATTCTCCAGCACGCTGAGATGCGGGAACACGGCGGAGATCTGGAAGCTACGCACCAGGCCGAGCCGCGCCACTTCCGCCGGCTTCAGGCGGGTGATGTCCCGCCCGTCGAAATGGATGGTACCGCGGGACGGCTGCAGGAATTTGGTCAATAGATTGAAGCAGGTGGTCTTGCCGGCGCCATTCGGGCCGATCAGCCCATGGATGCTGCCACGGCGCACTTTCAGCGAGACGTCGCCAACGGCGACGAATCCCAAAAACTCCTTGGTGAGGCCCGCTGTTTCCAGAATGGCCCCAGAGTCCAGGATGGTATCCGGCACCCGTTACTCCGCTCGCTTGAACGTCCCGTCGGGACCCTCTCGGGGGTCCGTTGCCGTGCAGCATGACGGGGCGATGCAGCTGAAGCAAGGGTGCTTTGCGTTACACGGGATGCTGGCCCGCTGGGCTGGGCCGGCGGGGCGCTAAGTGGCGGATTTCCTCGGGATCAGGGCAGCGCCGCACTGTCTGGGATAAGCCTTAGATGGCGAAGTTGAGGGCTTCGGGAGTGGGCCGGCGCAGGCCCTTGGCGGCGGCGCGGCGCAGCAGTTCCGCCACCGTCAGCCCGCCCAGCGCCTCCACCAGCGTCGCCTCCAGCTCCCCCCACAG
>Ga0308171_1002545_pt1 | contig 18884 bp, 15 predicted proteins | sample PhyGR1_FD_202135 | JGI IMG/M metagenome (GOLD analysis project Ga0308171, IMG submission 202135) | Phyllosphere microbial communities from UC Gill Tract Community Farm, Albany, California, United States - DLSLSG.R1 | ecosystem: Host-associated > Plants > Phyllosphere > Unclassified | place: USA... | reverse complement strand
TTTTTGACGCTGTCGCTCTTGCCCCGTGGGGGTCGCCCCTGGTGCAGCATGTTCGTCAGCACGAAATGGCTTTCTCTGGCATGCCGAGCTACATGCATCGCGCCATTTTACGCGCCTATTTGCAGACCGCCGCCTACAAGCCGTTATCGGAAGAGGCACTGGACATATACAGTGCACCCTGGCTTGGTCCTGCCGGACAGCCCGCATTTTATCGGCAAATCGCGCAAATGGATCAGTGCTACACCGATGAAGTTCAATTCCGCTATGCCCAAATGGATTGCCCGGTAAAAGTGCTGTGGGGAAAGAATGACGAATGGATTCCCTATGAAAACGGGGTTCGCCTGGCGGCACTGATTTCCGCCGATGACTGCATTCCACTTCCCGAAGCAGGCCATCTTGTTCAGGAAGATTGCCCGCAAGCCATTGTCGCCGCGGTTTTGAAGAGCTTCAGATAGCAAGCCACATAGTGGAAGCCAGGTATTGGTTCGTCAGCATCTGGCCATGCCGGACGTAAAAACCAGACAATCCGCTACAGGCTTGAAGCGGATTCCGCTCGCTCGACTATTCAGGACGCGGCCCCATCAAGTCGTCGATGAAAGGTGCTTTCTTTGCGAGATACTCCCTAATGCCCTCGCGATTAGAAGCCTCTAAATGAAGCTTCAATCGCTGATATTCTTGGCGTATCTGAGCATTGTCGATCAACAGGTCTCGGAAGCGTATCATACGTTCGATCTGCCAGTGGCCAGTCACGCAAACATGTACCTTGTGCGTTCTCACCCCATCAACATCCTTGCGATAGAAGTGGTGCCCCGGTGACAGGTTTGAACCGCGAACATATCCCAATGAGACCATCGACCGATCGCGCTGGGCCTCATTTGCTTGCTCGTGAACTTCAACCAGTATGTCGATCTCTGGCTTCGCCGACAAGCCTACGACCGCCGTGCTGCCAACGTGGTGGATTCCAATAAGATCTGGTCCGAAGACGTTAGCAATCAGCCGCTTCTCGGCAAGAAACATGGACGGCCAATGTGCGTTGTATGGCGTTATTTGGCTGGTGAGTGCCATTTCATTTTCCCTGAGACATCGAACTTATCCGCGAGAATAACGTCCATGTCATAGCTGGCAATGTCCACTTCTGGCCTTGAGCGGCAGAGAACTTTGGCCCAGACGCAAACACCGCGCTGCCACCCGCGACGCGCCTATCGCAATCCGTCATCGGCTGCGATATGCTCCCTGTCCAGTTGCTGCAGCGGTCCTGTTTGGCCGATACTGGTTAGCAGCGGCCGAGGTTTTTCAGCATGTCTCAGTCGGCAAGAATCCTGATCGTCGGGGGCGGTGCGAGCGGGCTGGCCTGTGCGCTCAGTTGCGCTCGTCTCGGCGCGAATGTCAGGATCGTCGAGAAGAGGGCTTCCAGAACATCGGTGCAGAAGGCGACTGGGGTCGCGCAAGGCGTCTGGCACCAACTCGCGGATTTCGGGATCACCGAACGGGTTATCTCGCAAGCTATCCCCATGCGGCGCTTCGTCTTTCACGACGATGAGAAACTGGTGGCGGATCTTCGGGTGCCGGATGTGAATGGCGAGCCGCCCGCGCATCTTTATCCGCAGGCCATGCTTGAGCAGGCGATGGAAGAGGCCTTGGCCGCTTATGGCGTAGAGGTCGAGTATGGTCGCGTGTTCGCAAGCGTCGTGGAACATGCCGATGGCATCGAAGCGACCATCCGTGACGGGGATGAGACCGAAATCATCAAGGCCGATTGGCTGGTTGCCGCGGACGGGGGCAAAAGTGCGGTCCGATCATTCCTCAATGTGCCATTCGTCGGACGTGACTACCCCGAAGACTGGTCTGTCGCCGAGATAGAGACTGAGACGTGGCCTCAGGACGCACAGGCGCAACTGTTTCTGCAAACAAACGGCGTCGGCCTTTTTCTTTCGCAACCGCGTCGTGGTGTCGTTCAGGGCATATTCAATGCGAAGGGGGTGGCCTCCAGGCTCACTCATATGTTCCAGGATGCCAAGCTGGTTTATGAAAGGGAGTTTCGTGTTTCCCTTCGGCGCGTGCCTTCGCCGCGCATCGGCCGCGTATGGCTGATTGGGGATGCGGCCCATGTCCAGTCTCCAGTCGGCGGCCAGGGTCTTAATCTGGCGATCTGGGATGGCGTGACGCTTGGGCGCGCTTTGGCGAGACATGAGACCGAGGTGGAAAAAACCTTGCGTGATCGCGCACGATCCGTGCTGCGCTTCACCCATTTCGACTATCTGATGCTGTCGACGAAGTGGCGAAGTATCCAATATCTCAGGAACAGCTACTGGAAATTTGCGGGGCGATTCCCCCGCAGTGCAGCCTGGTTTTTCACCCTCATTTCCGGCGTGTGGTGAAGCGGTCAGTATGTCTTCAGCAGCGGGGCACCGAAGCAACCGATCTCATGAACCGCGTCATCCATCCATGATGTCACGTTCGTTGAATGCGTCGTATTTTCGGATGTCGCCGCGCATCTTGCCGCTCCAGCGGCGGACGAACGCGATGGTGTCGGCTGCCTGCAAATGCGCGCTGAGCGCTGCCTGATCGGCCCAGCGTTCCGATATCAGCAGTCGCACCTCGTGCGGATCATTCACCGCCGCATCATAGCTGATGCATCCTGGTCGCTTTCGTGTTTCGGCTGCCAATTCCTTGAGGTCTGCGATGAACGGCGCGAGATCGGCCGGATCGACATGCATGTGGCCGGTTACAATCAACATGGGTATTGCCTCTATAGGTGCCCCGACCGCGTCGGTTGCGGCGGCCTGGGGGCTTGACTGGTGGCGCGTTTGATCAGGCGGCGACCAGCACGATCTTGCCCTGGATGCTGCCTTCGGACGCACGACGATGCGCTGCCGCGGCCTCGGCCAGGGGATAGGTGCTGTCGATCACCACCCGAACGGTGCCGTCATCGAACAGGCGGCCAGCCTCTGCCAATTGCGCGCCATTCGAGCGCACCTGCGTCGTCGAGACGGTTATATTGCGCCGGGCGGCTTCCTCGTGGCCTGAAAAGCCAAGCGGGTTGACGAGGAACAGTGCGCCATTCGGCTTGATCAAGGGCAGGAAGCGTTCCATGTTCGCGCCGCCCACGGCATCGAGCACCAGATCGACATCCTTCATCACGGTCTCGACATTCGTCTTCCTGTAGTCGAGGAAGAGATCCGCACCGAGGTCTTTGAGAAGTGTCTCGTGCTTGCCGGAAGCAACGGCAATTACCCTCGCGCCTTGCCATTTCGCGATCTGCACTGCGAGATGGCCCACGCCGCCGCCCGCGCCGTTCACCATAACCGTCTTGCCGCCAAGCGGAATGGGTGCGTGCGGGAAGGTCTGGAAGGGGTTCGGCACATCATGCCCGAGGTTCACCAGAAATTGCCAGGCGGTCAGCAGCGACATGGGTGCGCCGGCGGCATGGATGTGGTCGATGCCAGCGGGCTTTGGCGCCAGGTCTGACTCGGGAACCCGGACATAGTCGGCATAGGCACCGCTTCCGGTCATCAGATCATGCGGGAAGCGGACCATGGCGAAGACGGCATCGCCGGGTTTGAACTGCGAGACCTTTTCACCGACCGCTTCAACCGTGCCGGAAATATCCGTGCCGAGGGTCAGCGGAAAGCGTGGATTGGGCTGCCATTCCGGCGGGAGTGCGCGATAACCGTCGCGCAAATAGAGATCCGGCGGGTTGAGGCTTGCGGCATGGACCCGAACAAGCACCTCATCCCCAGAGATTTGCGGCCGTGGCGCATCCTCGTAGAGAAGGACATCCGGTCCACCGAATGCGTGCAATTGTACGGCTTTCATCATCTCAGTCATCATTGCCTCACTTGGATTGTCGTTATGTGAGGGAAGATAGGACTGCGGGTTTCATTTGAAAATCAGGCGGTAATTCGCTTTAATAGTGCCATGAAGGAACAAATCGGAATTGACCGGCTGACGGGGCTGATCGCATTTGCGCGCGCCGGTTCTCTTGGAAGCTACAGTGCCGCCGCCCGCTCGCTGGGCATCTCACCCTCGGCGGTCAGCAAGAGCATCCAGCGGCTGGAACAGCAGCTCGGCGTTTCGCTGTTTGCGCGCACGACGCGTTCCTTGACGCTGACGAGCGAAGGGCGCGATCTGCATGATCGGACGCTGAGGCTGCTGCATGCCGCCGAAGAGATCGAGCAGGCGGCAAAGGCAGCGCGCACCGAGCCAGCCGGCACATTGCGCATCGCCGCATCCCTGCCGATCGGCCTGCATGTCATCGCGCCGGTGTTGCAGCAGTTTCGCGCGCTCCACCCGAAGGTGACGATCGATCTGCGTTTGAGCGATCACATGGTGGATCTTATCGACGGCGGCTTCGACCTTGCGGTTCGCATCGGCGACCTGTCGGATTCGCGCCTGCTTTCCCGCCGGCTGATGCCACACCGGCTATGCTGCTACGCCTCGCCCGACTATCTGGCCAGGCGCAGCCCACCGACTCACCCAAACCAGTTGGAGGAGCACGAGACCGTCAGCCTGCGCTATCAGAGCAGCGGCCAGCTGTTTCGCTGGCCTTTCCGCATCGGGGAGAAGGAAGTGGAGATCGTGCCATCCTCCGGCATCATCGTCGATGCCAGCGAAGCCGTGCTGGCGGCAATCTCTGCCGGTGCCGGCATCGGCATGGCGACGAGTTTCATGGCCAACGCCTGGGTGAAGCGTGGCGCGCTTGTGCCGGTTCTTTCCGATTACGCGGTGGACCGGCACAATATCACGGCCCTATGGCCCGAAAGCCGCCGGGCGAACCCCGCCATGCGCGCCTTCCTGAACGCGCTGGTGGCGTTGTCGTGATGGGGGCAGGAGCCCCGCAACTTGCGGAGGCTCCGCGTTCTACGAGCGATATCAGCCAGCCACCTTCTCCAACTCCGACAGTGCCTCCGAGGGAAGCTCGATCGTGGCTGCTGCGAGGTTTTCGCGCAGATGGCCGCGGGACGAGGTGCCGGGGATCAGGAGAATGTTCGGCGATCGCTGAAGCAGCCAGGCTAGCGCCACCTGCATCGGCGTGGCGTCGAGCTTTGCGGCCACGTCGGACAGGGCGGAGGATTGCAGCGGCGAGAAGCCGCCGAGCGGGAAGAACGGCACATAGGCGATGCCTCGTGTAGCGAGCGTATCAATCAAGGCGTCGTCGTGGCGATGCGCAAGATTGTACTGGTTCTGGACGCAGACGATGTCGGTAATCTTTCCGGCATCCTCGATCTGCTTTGCCGTGACGTTGGAAAGGCCGATATGCCGGATCAGTCCCTGTTGCTTCAAATCCGCGAGCACCTCGAGCGCTTCGTCCAACGACCCTTCCGCAGGGCCGTGCACGTCGAACATGGCGCGCAGATTGACCACATCGACCACTTCGAGCCCGAGATTGCGCAGGTTGTCATGAACGGCCTGTGTCAGCTCCGCGCGTGAGAAGGCCGGCTTCCAGGATGCGTCCGCGCCTCTGCTTGCGCCGACCTTGGTGACGATCAGAAGGTCGCTCGCGTAGGGATGCAAGGCCTCGCGGATGATTTCGTTCGTCACATGCGGGCCATAGAAATCGCTGGTGTCGATGTGGTTGACGCCGCTTTCCACCGCCTCGCGCAGCACGGCTATGGCCTCCGCACGATCGCGCGGCGGGCCGAAAACGCCCTTGCCCGCAAGCTGCATCGCGCCATATCCCAAACGGCGCACCGTGTGGTCGCCAAGCTTGAATGTTGCTGAATTTGTCATCGTGCTCATCGCCTCATCTCCTTTGTGTTGCTGGAAAATAGGCAGGTGGCATATGTACGACAAGGCGCTATAATCAGGACAGGTTGTCCGTCAGTGCGGACAATGATGGTGGGCGTCGGGAGAGCAAGAGTGGCGGATTTGACGGATCTGAATGCGTTTCTCCTGGTGGCGCGATCCCAGGGGTTTCGGCAGGCGGCGCGCGAAAGCGGCATCAGTTCCTCGGCGTTGAGCGATGCGGTGAAGCGGCTGGAAGACGAGCTTGGGGTGCGCCTGTTCAATCGCACCACAAGGAGCGTGCTGATGACGGATGCAGGACGTCTCCTCATGGAGCGCACCGCACCCGCATTCGCAGAGGTGGCCTCGGCGCTGAACGAGGTCAAAAGCAGCCGCGGCCGCACCTCGGGCGAGCTTCGGCTGAATGTACCTATGAGTGCGGCAAAGCTGGTCCTGCCTGCCATCGTGCCACCGTTTCTCGCGGCCTATCCGGACATCAGCCTGGAAATCGTGACCGATGAGAATTTCGTCGACATCATCAAGAGCGGCTGCGATGCCGGCATCCGTTATGACGAAAGGCTGGAGCAGGATATGCTGGCCTTGCCGATCGGCCCACGCCAGCAGCGCTTCGCCCTTGCCGCATCGCCGGATTATTTGGCACGAAGAGGCACGCCGCAACATCCACAAGACCTGCTTTTGCATGATTGCATTCTCGGCCGGTTTTCAGGGCGCGCCATTCCGCCCTGGGAATTCGAACGGAACGGGGAAGAGGTGGTCATCAATCCGAAAGGCAACCTCATCGTCCAATTCGGCGGCGGCACCGATCTCGGCATCGACGCCGCCATTGCCGGCTGCGGGATGTCTTACATTTTCGAGGATTGGCTGAGGCCCCACTTCGAGCGAGGCGAGCTGGTGCCGGTGATGGAAGAATGGTGGCTACGGTTTCCCGGCCCGTTTCTTTATTACTCCGGACGACGGCTTGTGCCTGCGCCTTTGCGGGCGTTTATCGATTTCGTGCGGCAAATGAACAGGGATGCAGGGAAAGATTTGGGTCCAGGCTTGTGAAGATCAGCGACGGGGTCATGTCCATTGCTCTCTCTGGTGAGATCGCCGGTAGGAGTCGTAAGGGCTTTCTGGATGGAGACTATCGGGCCTAAGCCTGAGATACATAGAGTTGAAAAGCTACGCAGAGGACGTTGTGAAATCCGCGCCCGGTGCCCAGTTTCTGTAAGTGTCGGGCTCAATCCCCAAGCCTTCGAATGGGGCGCCATTTGGAAACATCTGCCTCTTGGTGCTGACCCACAACCGCATCCCATCGCCGAGATCACGCATATAAGGTTGTCCGCTGCTTCCGCCCGTTGTCTCACCGACGAGTTCGGCACGTTTGTTGTCTTTGAAAGGCATCACAAAATCCTCAGCGGCTGAGAAGGTGCGTCTATCGATGAGGATGGTCAGCGGTCCTTTGAATGCTCCTTCGGTTGGCTGTCTCCATTCTGCCTCCTGGGCCAGCAAGGAAGGCGGCTTGCCTTGAGCGCGCGCAAGGGCGTTCGTGACGGGCGTGACATATGTCCAGAACCGATATCGATCAGGCATGAGTGCGGCGACGAGTTTGTCGGGTGTGTTGCCGCCGGAGTTGCCGCGAACATCGATCACCAGATGAATGGTGTTGGTGAGAGACCGCAGAAGTCGGATAGCGTCAGCTTCGAAGTGAGGTTGAGCGAAGCTTGGGATGGTCAGGAGGTATCTCTCGCCATCCACCAGCCAGCGACCTGTCGTTGCAGTACCGTCGTCGGGAAGCTCCCTGCCACGATCGATTTTTTTCTTCGAGCCATCGTCCATCACGATTTCAAAGGAAGGTGGAAACAAGAAAGGCTTTGAGAAAAGACGGGTGCGTTGCTCGCGAATGCTGGAGGCCGGGACGAACGCCAAAAGCCTCGACGCCATCTCATCGATTGGCCGGTCGCCGATCTGGAGAATTCGAGCTCCCAGAGCAATATCATCATAGGCTGATTTGGTAACGCACCATCCAGCCTCATCGTGCGTTACGTCCAGCCCTATGGGCGCACCGTGCTCCTGCCAGAGCCATTCATCGGAAAATGCGGTATGCCCGTTTCTCAGCTTCGCGATAAACCGCATCGTGGCCAGATCGAAGCCGAGGCGATCCGGCGCCTCGAAAGCGTCTTCGACATAGGCCTTGAACTCAGCCTCAAAGTCGAAACTGGCAAGCGCCTCCCAGTGCGCGAAGCAAGATCGGATCGCTTCATATATGCCAGCGACGGTCTCACCGCGCCGCGACGCTGACAATGTCCTTTGCGCTTCCGATCGATCAATGTCTTGCGTTGCCATCTCCAGCCTCGGCTCAATAGGCGATCTGCAGATGACGTGGCTATATTGACTTGGATGTCAACGGCTGGTGTTCGCGGAAAGCGGGGACCGCAATTGGCCCAAAGCGGAAAGCTGTTCGGAACCGCTAGAGGCTGCAACTGTTCGCTTCTGGTATTACGCCAGCGCTAGAGGATGCACCTCAAAGCTGGTGTCAGCGGCCTGTAAAACTTGTGGAGAAAAAGCGGATTATTGTCGGGATGATTGCATTGTTATTCGTTGTCCGTTGGCAGGTAAGAAGCTGCATCGTACTAATTGGTAATGGCCAAGACTATCACGCAGAATCAGATCAGCGGTGAGATCGGGGAGACAGCCACAAAGTTGTGCTTCCTCAGAATGGGCTTCCAGTTCGATGGGCGCTCCCGCTTGGAAGCAGGCATCGACGGGATCGCCGAAGTAATGCTCGAAGGCAGGCCGACTGCTGGAATGATCGCTGTCCAGGTAAAGACGACCGAGTCAGGAACATACTCCGGCGAGGACGACCATGGCTTTAATTATCTCCTGAGGGCCGAAGACCTCGAGTACTGGCGTCCCAGCAATCTGCCGGTCATCATAGTCCTGCATCGAATTTCTGACGGTAGCCTCTACTGGAAGGAAGTGCCGACGGGCGATGCCTTCCAGGACAGGCGTTTGAAATTCAACAAGGCTGAGGACAGGCTCGGACCTTCCGCAGTGGATCGACTAGCGTCGTTGACGGTTCCGAAGACTGGTTTCGGCTATTACATACCCCCGCTAGGTGGCGGCGAAGAGGCCTTAGTCAACATCCTTCCGGTCAAGCTGCCCCGAGAGATGTACGTTGCCACCACCAAGTATGACCGAAAGCAGGCGAGCGCCATCATCCTAGGCGACGACGAGCCTGCGCGGTTCGACTGGGCCACCAAAGGAGGCGGATTCTGGTCGTTCCACGATCCACGGATGAGCGTCTGCCGGAAATTCGTAGACCTTGATCAGGTCGAAGCCATTGAGGTTGAGCATCTGGCTTTTCACGAAGACGAAAACGAACGGAACAACTTCGCGTTCTTATTGCGTCAGGCCCTTAGTCATCAGGTTCGCGGCAACCTCTCTTGGAGCAAGGATAAGGGTCTTCACTATTTTACCGCACGAGCCAAGAACACTGGTCGCGTATTTAAGTATCGGGCCTCGAAAAAGAACACCGAGGCGGAGGTTGTCAACGTCGTCATGGATAGAGACAAGCCGGAGCGGGTATCGTTTGTCCGTCATCACGCGTTCATTCCTCGGTTCGAGAGCCTTTTCGACGAGTGGTATCTTGTGATCGAGCCAACGTATTTTTTCACCTATGACGGTATGAACGCCCATTCCGCGCCAGATGCGTTGTTATCTGGCAAGAAACGCATGGACAACAGCAGCGCCATTCGTGGCCAAGTCATCATGTGGCACCGCTTCCTTCAGAGCATCGAACCCAAAGCTACCGATCTTTTTGCCGATCCTTCCGGAGAGCCTTGGTTGACCTTCGGAGAACCGCCAATAGTCGATCTGCCGACCCGAGTCCCGGAAGATGTATGGCGCACCAAGGCCAGGTCGGCCGGAGAGGAGGGTCCGCAAGGTGTCCTCGAAGTTTAGAACCACCATATTCGAAGAGCCGCAACTTGAGTTTGGCGATAGCCACCACAACACCGATCCGAGGCGTGGTCTCGTGGTCGGCGGCCCGTTGCAGACCCCTGTCGGAGACACCATTAAGATCGCCGTGGTCGGCAGCTCCAAAACAGTCGAAGACACCCGGCGTTTCATGGGCTCTGTCGCTGCCGGCGTCGCGGGGAACGGCGAGAAGCATCCGAACATGCACCCTGATTTTCCCGGCTTGGGCAATCAGAATCCTTATAGGTGTAAGTTCGAAGTCGATGAGCGCGCGACCGCTGCCATCCCTCAGTCGAAAATCGACAAGATCAAGAAGGAACCGTACACCGATAAGGCTATCGAGATGGCCGTTGACGAGATATTCAAGGAACTCCAGGCAATTGACGAGAGTGGAAATCGACCGGGCGTCGCAATCATAGCCCTTCCTGTTGCCCTAATCGAGCGTGTTTGGAACGCCCGCCCTGACGCAGGCGATGATAGTGAGACAGATAGGGGCGAGCGGGCGGACATCTTGAATTTTCGCGGACTTCTCAAGGCAAAGTCAATGCACCTGAGCTTTCCGACCCAGATCGTGTGGGAAGACGTCTTCGACACGAAAGCCTCCATCCCTAAGAAGATCAAAGAACATAGCGAACGGAACACGCAGGATGACGCCGATGTCACCTGGAACCTTATGACCTCTCTGTACTACAAAGGGACAGGACGCATTCCATGGCGGCGGATGCCTCATATGGGAGAGTTCACCGCCTGCTACATCGGGGTAAGCTTCTACCGGGAGGCTGGCGGGAAGGACCTCTTCACGAGCGCCGCGCAGATGTTCGACGAACGTGGCCGAGGCTTTATCCTGAAGGGAAAGCGAGCTGAAACCGAGAGCAGGGGTCGGCACCCCTATATGACTAAGGACGATGCTCGTGATTTGATCCTCGAAGTGCTTGCTGCCTATAAGACCCACCATCGGAACTACCCCGCGCGTGTCGCTGTCTACAAGACGTCGAGGTTCCGTGAAGAGGAGGCCGAAGGGATCACCGAGGCGCTCGCCGAGCTAGCGATCGAGATGAAAGATTTGGTCTGGATTCAGGAGCGGACGGCTATGAAGGTACTCCGCGATGGCAATTACCCCGTTATGCGCGGTACCTTCGTCGAGCTGGACGGAAAGGGTCTTCTGTATACTAACGGTAGCATCCCGTACTACGGTACCTATCCTGGCACCTACGACCCCCGGCCGCTACTCATATGCCCCCATGAATCCAGTGACAACACGGTCGAACAGATTGCTAAGGAGGTCCTCTCCTTAACCAAGATCAACTGGAACTCGACCCAGATGAACCAAAAGCTGCCAGTGCCGATCAGGGCAGCCAGGAAGGTCGGCGACGTATTGAAATACGCGGGCGACGACAAGGTGAGTTCGGACTACTCGCGCTATATGTAGCAGCGAGCTGACCGGCGAAGGGACTGATTTCAATTTGCGCCTCTCTACGCCTATGCGAGCTCCAGTAGAGATCAATAGGCAGATAAAATTCTGCGGATTTTGCGACCATCAGCGAGTGTTTCTAAATCACGATACTGGCTTTTCATGCTGACAGACGAAACACGTGTTGATCAGGAAGGAAGCTCAACGGCCCTTGCACCGGCGTCAGTGCTCCCGTCAGCACCGACGCATCTTTCGTTGTCGCAACCCTCTGCTCGCCAACCCGCCCTCAACCTTCTCCGGTCTTCCCCGCCAGAAGTCCATTCAGAAGCAGATCGAGATGGGCGGCGCGGTAGCCTTTTATGTCGATGTCCATGGCCTCTTCGAAGATGATCCTCAGAACGGTGAGCGTCATCAGCGGCGCGATGACGAGTTCGGGGAAGGCGATGTAGTCGCTCTTGAGTTCGCCCGCTGCGGCACCTTCCTTGATGAGTTCGATGATCCTGTCGATCAGGGGCTGGAAGACACATTGCTCATGCCGGGCGACGATGTCGGGGAATTTCTGGCCCTCGGCGATGATCAGCTTGAGGATTTCGCGGTTCTGGCGGTCCTCGTCGAGATGATCGTAGAGTGCGCCCAGAAGCGACCGGATCTTTTCGGAGGCCGTGCCGGTGCGGGTGTCCTCGCTCTTGACGATGTCGGCGAAGGATGTCGAGGCGTGGCGGATGGTGGCTTCGAAGAGAATTTCCTTGGTTTCGAAGTACACATAAATGGTGCCCTTGGTGACGCCCACATGTTTGGCGATGTCCTCAACCCGTGTTGCGGCGTACCCGTTCTTGACGAATTCGGTAAAGGCCGCGTCCAGGATCTGCGCGGGGCGGAGCTCTTTCTGCTCGGCGCGCGTCAGTTTCTTTCCCGCCTTGGAGTGGCACAGCTTAAACATCGGTAATCGGCATCCCATTCATTCGGCATCGATAGTGCTGAAGCAAGTCGCGCTCTTTCAGATTCGCGTCGCCGCTTCGTTCTTTGTTTTATCGCATATCGTTATCGCAAAACCGCTGCATAGTTTTTCGTGCAGCAGGCTTAAGAAGTTATCATTGACTTTCCAGTCAGTCAAATATACGCAATCACGATATCTCGATGATAAGGCCCAGCCATGAAGCAGCCACCCATGAAGCAGATTTTGAGCGTGCTCCTGATTGCGAGCGCCGGTTTTTTGACCGCGTGCAGTCCAAAGGAAGGCGAAGGAGAACCGGACTTGCGCCAGGTCCGGGTGGTGACGGTTGAGAACAGCCAGGTGGTGTCCGGCGGGGCCGTGACCGGTGAAATCCGCGCGCGTATCGAGACCGATCTGTCCTTCCGTGTGGGCGGCAAGATCATCGATCGTCAGGTCGATGTCGGAGACCATGTGAGAGCGGGCCAGGTTCTGGCGCGCATCGATGCGGAAGAGCAGCAGGCGGATCTCGCGGTTGCCGAGGCCAACCTCGAGGCCGCTGTGGCGCAGCGCATCCAGGCGGAGCTGGCTTTTGCCCGCCAGCAGAAACTTTTCGAAACGCAGGTGACGCCACGCTCGGCGCTCGATCAGGCGCAGGAAGCGCTCTCCACCGCGCAGGGCAGCGAGCGGTCGGCGCAGGCGCAGCTTGGCAGCGCTAAGGAAGCGCTCTCCTATACCGAACTGAAAGCCGACCAGGATGGGTTGATCACCGCGCGCAATGCCGAAGTGGGGCAGGTGGCGCAGGCGGCTTCGCCCATTTTCACGCTGGCGCAGGATGGCCCGCGCGACGCGATCTTCGAAGTGGTGGAGACGCTCTTCCTCGGCCGTGAGATTCAGCCGGAGGTGAAGATCACGCTTCTGACCGATCCCGACCGGCAGGTGATGGCCAAGGTCCGCGAGATTTCCCCCACCATCGATTCCTCCACCGGAACGGTGAAGGTGAAGGTCGGGCTTGGTGTGGACGTTCCCATGCCGCTTGGTGCAGCCGTGCAGGGCAATTTCCTCTATGAGCCGCAGGCCGCCATGGTGCTGCCCTGGTCGGCGATTTCCTCCAAGGATGGAAAGCCGGCCGTCTGGGTTGTCGATCCCGCCTCGTCAAAAGTGGCGCTGCGCATCATCGAGGTCGAAGATTATGAAACGGGTCATTTCATCGTCAAGCAGGGGCTAAAGCCCGGTGAGAGCGTGGTGGCCGAGGGTGGCAAGTTCCTGCGCCCGGATGAAAAGGTCGCTTTCGAGAAGGTGGCAGCACAATGATCAGAACCAATATTGTCGCGCTCCTTTTGTCGGGGCTGCTGCTTTCCGCCTGCAGCGAGGATAAGTCCGAGGCCCCGCCGCCGCCGCGCCCCGTGCTTTCGGTGGTTGCGAAGGAGATTCCCGTACAGTCTCTGAGCTTTGCAGGAACGGTGTCTCCGCGCTTCGAGGCCGAGCTTGGTTTTCGCACATTGGGGCGTCTCACCTCGCGCACCGTCAGTGTCGGCGATCTCGTGCAGAAAGATCAGGTCATTGCCACCATTGATCCGACATCGCTGGAGCTTGCCGTGCGCAGCGCCCAGTCGGATCTTTCCAATGCGCAGGCGCAGCTTCGCAATGCGCAGAGCACGCAGCAGCGCCAGTTGCAGCTTGCTGAAACACGCTCCGGCACCCGGGCCGCACTGGAAGAGGCGGAACAAGGGCTGAAGACCGCAAGCGCCTCCGTGGCGCGGGCGCAGGCCAATCTCAACAAGGCCAATGAGCAGCTGAGCTACGCGCAGCTCGTCGCCGAATTCGACGGCGTGGTGACGGCAACCTCGGCAGAACTCGGCCAGGTCGTGACCGTCGGCCAGGTGGTGGTGACGATTGCCAAGCCGGACGAGCGCGATGCGGTGATCGACGTGCCGCAGTCGATTGCCGAGCAGTTGAAGCTCGGCACGCCCTTCGACGTGGCGCTGCAGCTCGATCCGCAGGTGCGGGTGGCGGGAACGGTGCGCGAGATTGCGCCGCAGGCCGATACGGCCACGCGCACGCGCCGTACGAAGATCGCGCTCGACCACCCGGGTGATGCCTTCCGGCTGGGCGCGGTGATCCGCGCTTCGGCCAGCATCGCCTCCAAACCCAATCTGATGCTGCCGGCCACCGCCATCCGCACGCGCGACAAAGACACCGCCGTATGGATTGTCGATGAGGCCGCCGCCAAGGTTACGCTTCGCCCGGTCGTGCTGGAGGGTCCGCCGAACGCCTATGGCTATGTGGTTGTCAAAGAGGGCGTGAAGCCGGGGGAGCGCGTCGTTATTGCAGGCGTCAACTCGCTTGAGGACGGGCAGTCCATTCGCATCGATCAGGAGCGCGTACAGTGAAAAAGTTCAATCTCTCCGAATGGGCATTGGCGCACCGCTCGCTCGTCTCCTATTTCATGATCGTCTTTCTGATTGCGGGCGTGTTTTCCTATCTCAATCTCGGGCGCGAGGAAGATCCGAACTTCACCATCAAGACGATGGTGATTTCTGCCGCCTGGCCGGGGGCGACGGCGGAAGAGGTCAGCCGTCAGGTAACGGACCGCATCGAGAAGAAGCTGCAGGAGCTGGAATCGCTCGATTATACCCGCAGCGAAACGACCGCCGGCAAGACCACGGTCTTCCTCGAGCTTCTGCCCACCACCAAGGCGCGGGATGTGGAGCCGACCTGGCGCCGCGTTCGCAACATGATCAGCGATATCAAGGGCGAGTTTCCCTCCGGTGTGCAGGGGCCGTTCTTCAACGATCGCTTCGGTGATGTGTTCGGCAACATTTTTGCCTTTACCAGCGATGGGCTGTCTCAGCGCCAGCTGCGCGATCTGGTCGAAGATGCGCGCTCCAAGATCCTGACCATCGAGAATGTCGGCAAGGTCGATATTATCGGGGCGCAGGACGAGGCGATCTATCTGGAGTTTTCCACCCGCAAGATCGCAGCGCTCGGCATCGATCGCCAGTCGATCATCGCCACGCTGCAGGCGCAGAATGCGGTGACGCAATCCGGCTTCGTGACCGCCGGGCCGGAGCGCATCGCCATCCGTGTGGGCGGACAGTTCGCCTCGGAAAACGCGCTGGAATCGATCAACCTGCGCGTCAATGATCGCTTCTTCCCGCTGACGGATGTGGCGACGATCCATCGCGGCTATGTCGATCCGCCGACGGCACTCTTCCGCTACAACGGCAAGCCGGCCATCGGTCTTGCCATCGGCATGCGTGCCGGGGCCAACCTGCTGGAGTTCGGTGAAGCCGTCGATGAGCACATCAAGGCGGTGGTGGCGGATCTGCCGATCGGCGTCGAGGTCAACCGCGTGTCCGACCAGCCGGCAGTGGTGGAGGAGGCTGTTTCCGGCTTCACCCGTGCATTGTTCGAAGCGGTTGCCATCGTTCTCGTCATCAGCTTCATCAGCCTTGGTCTTCGCGCCGGTCTGGTGGTTGCGGTGTCCATTCCGCTCGTGCTCGCCATCACCTTCGTCTACATGGAATATACTGGCATTTCGTTGCAACGCATCTCGCTTGGCGCGCTGATCATTGCGCTCGGTCTTCTGGTCGATGACGCGATGATTGCGGTGGAGATGATGGTGGCGCGGCTGGAGGAGGGCGACGATCTGCGCAAGGCGGCGACGTATGTTTACACGTCCACCGCCTTCCCCATGCTGACCGGCACACTCGTCACCGTCGCGGGCTTCATCCCGATCGGCCTCAACAGCAGTGCGGCGGGTGAGTTCACCTTCACGCTGTTTGTCGTCATTGCGGTTTCGCTGCTGGTCTCCTGGATCGTCGCGGTTCTCTTCACCCCGCTTCTCGGCGTGTTGATGCTGCCCAAGACGATGAAGCAGCACCACGACAAGAAGGGCCGGGTTGCGACGATCTTCTCGCGCCTGCTGACGACGGCCATGCGCTGGCGCTGGGTGACCATTCTGTTGACCATCGGCGTCTTCGGCGTGTCCGTCGCGGGCATGGGTCTGGTGCAGCAGCAGTTCTTCCCAAGCTCCGACCGTCCGGAACTGATCATCGACTGGAACCTGCCACAGAACAGCTCGATTGCCGAGACCAACCGGCAGATGGCGAAGTTCGAGCAGGACAAGCTCGCCAACAATCCCGATATCGACCACTGGACGACCTATGTGGGGCAGGGCGCACCGCGCTTCATCCTGTCCTTCGACGTGCAAAACCAGAACGTCTTCTTCGGCCAGACGGTGATCGTGCCGAAGAGCCTGGAAGCGCGTGACCGGGTGCGGGGCGATTTCCAGAAATATCTGAACGAGACGTTTCCCGGCACCGATGCCTTCGTAAAACTGCTCGATATCGGTCCGCCGGTCGGCAAGCCGGTGCAGTATCGCATCAGCGGACCCGACATTCAGAAGGTGCGTGACATCTCCATGCGCTTTGCCGGTGTCGTCGGCCAGCATCCGCTGCTCACCAACATGATCTTCGACTGGAACGAGCCATCGCGCGTGGTCAAGGTCGATGTGTTGCAAGACAAGGCCCGCCAGCTTGGCGTGAGCTCGGAAGATATTGCCACCGTGCTGAACAGCATCGTCGAAGGGGCGAGCGCCACGCAGGTGCGCGACAATATCTACCTCATCGATGTGATCGGACGTGCCGACGCTCAGGAGCGAGGCTCGATCGAGACGTTGCAGAACCTGCAGATTGCAGGCTCCGACGGAAAGCTCATCCCGCTCTCGGCCGTGGCAAACCTGCGCTATGACGTGGAACAGGCGATGATCGCATCGCGCGACCGCATCCCGACCATCACGCTGAAAGCGGCGATCAAGGGGCCGACCCAACCGGCGACGATCGTCACCCAGCTTCAGCCGCAGGTGGACGCTTTCAGCAAGACGCTGCCGGTCGGCTACAAGGTCGAGATCGGCGGCGCCGTGGAATCGAGCGCCGAAGCGCAAGGACCGATTGCCGCTGTCGCACCGATGATGCTGTTTGCCATGGCGACGATCCTGATGATCCAGCTGCAGAGCTTCAGCCGCCTGTTCCTGGTGTTTGCGGTGGCGCCGACAGCGCTGATCGGCGTGGTGGCGGCACTGCTTCTCAGCAACGCGCCCATGGGCTTCGTGGCGATCCTCGGCATCCTGGCGCTGATCGGTATCCTCATCCGAAACTCGGTGATTCTGGTGGTGCAGATCGAGCATCTGCGCATGGAGGGCGTGCCTGCCTGGCAGGCGGTGATCGAGGCGACCGAGCACCGCATGCGCCCGATCATGCTGACCGCGGCGGCTGCGACACTGGCCCTGATCCCGATCTCACGCGAAGTCTTCTGGGGGCCGATGGCCTATGCGATGATGGGCGGTATCGTGGTCGGCACGGTGCTGACGCTGCTCTTCCTGCCGGCGCTTTACGTGACCTGGTTCCGCATCAAGCCGGAGGAGAAGACAGGTCAGCCAGAGGTGAAGGCCGAAGGCGACGCCAAGCCGGTGTGACAAAAGGCCCTGCTCGTGGTTCACGGGCAGGGCCTTCTCGGCATTATGTAGTAAACGCACCAAACGGCCAAGGTTGGAGAACCGCGATAGAACATCATTATGCGTGACTTCCTCTTATCGTTGTTCAGCTCATCACTATGGCCAAGTATCCTTAAAGTGCCCTCGATCGCCTCCAAGTCTCTGACTATAGAGGTTTACTTTTCGCGAAGAATGAAAGATTTGTCGATCAGGTCTTCTCTTTTTTGAGGCGAACAGAGATCGTATGTTCGAAAGTATTAGTTATCACTACATTTGGAATGTGTAATACTCCTCTCGTTTAACGGGTAGAGGAATGATTCCCTATGATCACTGTCAGAATTACTTGCATCAACAAAACAGACCGCACCAGCGCATGGGAGCGCATCAAAAGTATCGGTGGAGTAAACCCTGATGGCAAAAGATGGAAATTGACGCTCAACGAAGCAATCGGCGGTATCGAAAACAAAACCTATGCCTTCTATGTCGAGCGTCCTGCTGGTGACCGCGTTAACGTGGTCGTCGCCAAGAGTGCGGCGGGTAACAAGTATCTAAAAACCACTGCAGACGGCGATCAGCCAAATAACTTACTCAGCCTGCCTGAATGCCCTTGATGTGAGACATAGCACAACACCCTGGAATCTAACGATTTATTTTGGTGGCTTATGCTTCATAACCTCGGGCGTTCTCGTTGCCCTTCATTCCTGTGCTTGTCACAGGAATCTAGCCGCCCCGCGTCTGCGGGGCGATAAAAAATTCTTTTAGACCAAAGACTTGGTCTCACTGGATTCCTGTGACAAGCACAGGAATGAGGAGAGAATCGGCGTTCGTCCCTGACCCGCCGGAGCCTTTTAGGAACGCTTACGACGCGCCGGCGCCGCGCATGCGGGTGAGGCCGTCGACGGCGGGCTTGTATTTGGGGTCGAGGCGGGCGGCGTGGTTGTAGGACTTCAGCGCCTTGTCGCGTTCGCCGCGGCGCTCATAGACCAGCGCCTGGTTGGCCCAGGATTCCGCCCGGCTGTCATCCAGCGCGATGGCGTGGTTGAAATCGGCAAAGGCGTTTTCGTCGTCGTTCAGCGCCACATAGGAAATGCCACGACCGTTGTATGGCTCGGGCGAGTTGGGCGAGAGCGAGATGGCCTTGGAGAAATCCTCGATCGCCTGGCTGTGCTGGTTGCGCAGCTGGTAGATCAGGCCGCGATTGTGATAGGCGCGGCCGTCGGTGGTGTCGGTGTTGATGGCGGCGGTGAAGTCGTTGAAGGCTTCGTTGGTGCGGCCCGTCTGGCGGTAGAGGTTGCCGCGACCGATCAGCGCCACGTCGTAATTCGGGTTGATCTGCAGCGCGC
>Ga0308171_1002544_pt1 | contig 18885 bp, 14 predicted proteins | sample PhyGR1_FD_202135 | JGI IMG/M metagenome (GOLD analysis project Ga0308171, IMG submission 202135) | Phyllosphere microbial communities from UC Gill Tract Community Farm, Albany, California, United States - DLSLSG.R1 | ecosystem: Host-associated > Plants > Phyllosphere > Unclassified | place: USA... | reverse complement strand
TGGGGGGGAGGGCCAGGGCGCAATACGCCCGTTGACGGGGGTGGAAGTAGCAGGAACATTAGCCGGTAGTCAAGAAAAAAATCCTATATTCGGCTTTGTATTCACATGACATGGACCGGGCCACGGCTTCACCGTTAGGCTGGCCGGCTGTTGTCCAGCCTTATGTCCAGCCGCGCGTCCGGGCTGGGGGGAACCGCGCCATGCTCCGTCGAATGCTCGCCGCCACGCTCTGCGCCGCCCTGGCCGTCACCACGTTGCCTTCTGCCGCATTCGCGCAGGCTCAGGCCCAAGCTCCGGCACCGAATGCGGCGCAGCCGGGGGCGGGGACGACGCTGAACGTCTACAACTGGTCCGACTACATCGACCCCTACGCCGTCTCCCGCTTCCAGCAGGAAACCGGCATCCGCATCCGCTACGACGTGTATGACAGCCTGGAGACGCTGGAGGGCAAGCTCTCCGCCGGGCGGTCCGGCTACGACATCATCGTGCCGACCAGCGAGCCCACTTTCGCGCGGCTGGTGCGGGCGGGCGCGCTGCTGCCGCTGGACCGCGCGCGGATTCCGAATTGGACCAACCAGGACCCGGCGCTGCTGCAGCGCGTGGCTTCCAGCGACCCGGGCAACCGCTTCGGGGCCATCTACCTGTACGGCACTGTCGGCCTCGGCATCCGGGTGGACCGGGTGCGTGCGGCGTTGCCCGACGTGCCGCTGGATAGCCTGGACGTGCTGATGCAGCCGGAGAACGCGCGCAGGCTGGCCCGCTGCGGCATCGCGGTGATGGATTCCGCCATCGATGTGTTGCCGAGCGTGCTGCGCTGGCGCGGGCGCGACCCGAACAGCACCGATGCGGCGGACCTGCGCGCGGCGGAGGAAGCGCTGCTGGCCATCCGCCCGCATGTGCGCGCCATCATCGCCAGCGGCAACATCATGGATGCGCTGGCCACCGGCGAGTACTGCGTGGCGCTGACCTATTCCGGTGACGTCATTCAGGCGCAGGCCAGGGCGCGGGAAGCGGCGCGCGGCGTCGAGATTGGCTACATCCAGCCGAAGGAGGGCGCGCAGCTGTGGTTCGACATGCTGGCCATTCCCGCCGACGCGCCGAACCCGGAGGCCGCGCAGGCCTTCATCAACTTCGTGCTGCGGCCTGACGTGATGGCTGGCATCACCAACCACGTGCGCTACCCCAACGCCATCCCCACCGCGACGCCGTTGGTGAACGAGGCGGTGCGCAACGACCCGAACGTGTACCCGACGCCGGAGATGCTGGGCCGCACCTTCGTCGCCACCCAGCTCTCCGCGCAGGCGGAGCGGGCGCGCAGCCGCAGTTGGAACCGCTTCCGCGCCGGCCGCTGAGCCTTGGGCCTGCTGGAGATCGCTGGCCTGGCGAAACGCTTTGGCGCCGTGCCGGCCCTGGTGGGGCTGGACCTGCGAGTGGAGGCCGGGGAATTCCTGGCGCTGCTCGGCGGGTCCGGTTCCGGCAAGTCCACGCTGCTGCGGCTGATCGCGGGGTTCGAGGCGCCGGATGCGGGCAGCATCCGGCTGGGTGGGCAGGACCTGACGGCGATGCCGCCGCATGCGCGGCCGTTGAACATGATGTTCCAGTCCTACGCGCTGTTCCCGCATCTCAGCGTCGGCAACAATGTCGGCTACGGCCTGCGGCGGGAGGGCACGCCGCGGGCGGAGCGCGAGGCGCGGGTGGCGGAGGCGCTGGCGATGGTGGGGATGCAGGAGCTGGCCGGGCGGATGCCGCACCGTCTGTCCGGCGGGCAGCGGCAGCGCGTGGCGCTGGCCCGCGCGCTGGTGAAGCGCCCGAAGCTGTTGTTGCTCGATGAGCCGCTGGGCGCGCTGGACGCCAATCTGCGCGAGCGCACGGGGTTCGAGCTGCGAGCACTGCAACGCCGTACCGGCGCCAGCTTCATCATGGTGACGCATGACCAGCAGGAGGCGCTGGCCCTGGCCGACCGCGTGGCGGTGCTGGAGCACGGGCGGCTGGTGCAGGCCGGGCCGCCGCGCGCGGTGTATGAGCGGCCGGCCACCCGCTTCGTCGCCGGGTTCCTCGGTGCTGCCAATGTGCTGGAGGGAGCGCCCGACGCGGCGGGCGGGCTGGATTGCCCCGGCCTGGGCAGCACGCTGCGGGCACCCGCGCCGATGCCCGCCGGCACCACCGCCTGCGCCCTGCGGCCGGAGCGCATTGCGCTCGGCCAGCCGGTGGGCGGCGCCAATACGGCGAGCGGTGTGGTGGAGGACCTGGCCTTCCGCGGCGATGACAGCCTGCTGCTGGTGCGTGCCGCCGGCGGCACCCTGCTACGCGTCAGCCACGCGGAGGAGGACGGGCCGCCCCCCGCTATCGGCAGCACGGTGACGATGGGGTGGGAGGCGGCGGCGGTGGTGCCGCTGGCCGGCTGATGCGGCGCCTGCAGCTGCTGGTGCCGGCGCTGTGGCTGGCCGGGTTCGTCGCGTTGCCGTTGCTGGTGGTGCTGCTGCTTTCCATCGCCCAGCCGGGTCCGGGGGTGCCACCTTTCCTGCTGCCCTTCGCCTGGGACGGCGGCCTGGTGCTGCGACCGAACTGGGAGCCGTTCGGGCTGCTGGTGGCGGATGACTACTATGTCTCCGCCTTCCTGCAATCGCTGTGGGTGGCGGGCGGCACGGCGGGGCTGTGCCTGCTGCTGGGCTTCCCGATGGCGCTGGGCATCGCGCGTGCCACGCCGCGCTGGCGGGCGCCGTTGCTGATGGCGGTGCTGCTGCCGTTCTGGACCGGCTTCCTGCCGCGCGTCGGCGCCTGGATCGGGCTGTTGCGGGACGAGGGCTGGGTGAATGGCGTGCTGCGCGGGCTGGGCTGGATCGATGCGCCTTTGCCGCTACTGTATTCGGACCTCGCGCTGTTCCTGGGCATGGTGCATGCCTACCTGCCTTTCGCCGTGCTGCCGCTCTATGCCAGCCTGTCCCGGCTGGACCTGACGCTGGAGGAAGCGGCGTCCGATCTGGGTGCCACGCCGGCCACGGTGTTCCGCACCATCACGCTGCCGCTCGCCGCGCCGGGTGCGCTGGCGGCGTTCCTGCTGGTGTTCATCCCGGCCGCCGGCGAATACGTCATCCCCGAATTGCTGGGGCCGCCGGAGGCGCTGCTGGTCGGGCGGGCGCTGTGGCAGGAATTCTTCCAGAACCGCGACTGGCCGGTGGCGGCGGCGCTGGCGGTGGCGCTGCTGGCCATGCTGATCCTGCCCATCCGCCTGTTCCAGCGGCTGGAGGCGCGGCGGTGAGGCGGCTTGGCCTCTGCCTCGGCCTGGCATTCCTGTGGCTGCCGGTGCTGTTGCTGGCGGGCTACGCGTTCAGCGACAGCCGCATCCCGTTCCAGTGGGGCGGCTTCTCGCTGCGCTGGTTCCAGGCGCTGGCGGCGAATGAGCGGATGCTGGAGGCCGCCTTCCTCTCCCTGCGCGTGGCGGCGGGAGCGGCGACGCTGGCGATGCTGCTGGGGGGCGCCACCGGCTGGGTGCTGGCGCGGCGGGGGCCCTTTGCCGGGCGGGCGTTGTTCGGCGCGCTGGCCGGGGCGCCGCTGGTGCTGCCGGAGGTGGTGACCGGGCTCTCCCTGTTGCTGACCTTCGTGATGCTGCAGGGGCTGACCGGCTGGCCGGCGGAGCGGGGCGCCACCACCATCCTGCTGGCGCACGCCACCATGGGCGCGGCCTATGTGGCCGTGGTGGTGCAGGCGCGGCTGGCGGGGATGGACGGCATGCTGGAGGAAGCGGCGCGCGACCTGGGCGCCACGCCGGCCACCGCTTTCCGCACCGTCACGCTGCCGCTGATGGCGCCGAGCCTGGTGGCCGGCTGGCTGCTGGCCTTCACCCTGTCGCTGGATGACGTGGTCGTCGCCTCCTTCGTCTCCGGCCCGGCGGGCACGACGTTGCCGATGCTGGTCTTCTCCATGCTGCGGCTGGGGCTGACGCCGGAGGTGAACGCGCTGGCGGTGGCGATCCTGCTGCTGGCCTTTCTGGCGGCCGGCGGGGCCATGCTGGCGTTGTGGCGCCGAACGGAGTTGTGAGCTTCCCATCTTCTGTCCGCATGATAGGCAGAAGTGTGGGGATCATGAGGGACTTGGTCGAACATCGTGACAATGGCTTCTGGATTGCCTCTGCGTTCCCTGCTTCTGGCTACGCTTCTCCTGGGTGGGTGCCAGTCCCTGGTGCGGGAAGGCACCGCGGACGTGGCCGGTATCGGCGGCGCCGCGCTGGCCACGGCGGTGACCGATAACGGCGCCGTCGCCACCGGCATCGGCCTTGGGGTGCGGTCCCTGGCCAATGCCGGGCTGCAATACACCGAACGGCGGCTGCAACGGCAGCAGCAGGACAAGATCGCCGCCATCGCCGGGCCATTGCCGATCGGCCAAGTGGCGGCCTGGAACGCCAGCTATGCCGTGCCGCTGCATGCGGATGAGAAGGGCCAGGTGACGGTGGTGCGGGAGATCGGCGGGGCCGGCCTCCAGTGCCGGGAGATCGTCTTCTCGGTCGATACGGTGGTGGAGCGGAAGCCGCAGCGCGCCTTCTACACCGCCGCCATCTGCCGCAACGGCCAGACCTGGAAATGGGCCAGCGCCGAACCCGCCACGGAACGGTGGGGAGCCTTGCAGTGACCCGGCGGGCCGCGCGGCGCGCGGCGCTGCTGGCGGTGCTGCTGCCGCTGGCCGGCTGCAACGCGGTGGGCGGCATCGTCGGCGGTGTCTCCGGCGCATTGACCGGCGCGGCCACCACCAACCCGGCCGTCGGCTATGCCGTGGGCATCAGCGTCAAGGCCGTGACCGACGCCACCATCCAATACGTCATGCGCAACATCCAGCGCGGGGAGCAGGACAGCATCGTCCGCGTCGCCGGGACGCTGGCGCCGGGCGACGTGGCGCCGTGGAAGGCCGAACACTCGCTGCCCTTCGGCTATGGCGATGCCGAGGGCACGGTGCAGGTGGTGCGGGTGATCGACACGCCGCTGGCGCAGTGCCGTGAGGTCGCCATCGGTGTCGGCAAGGGCGAGGACGCGGCGACGATCATCGCCACGGCCTGCGCGCAGGAGCAGGGCTGGAAATGGGCGAACGCGGAACCGGCGGTGGAGCGCTGGGGCGCGCTACAGTAGCACCGCTTCCCGCCGACGCAGGGGCGAGAGGTCCGGGTCCGGGTCCGGCATCGCGGCGAGCAGCATCTTCGCGTAGTCGCTGCGCGGGTTGGTGAAGACGTCCTCGGTCTCGCCCTGTTCCACCAGCTTGCCGTGGTGGATCAGCGCCACGCGGTCGCAGATGTAGCGGATGACGCCGAGGTCGTGGCTGATGAAGAAATAGGTCAGCCCCAGCCGCGATTGCAGGTCGTGCAACAGGTTCAGCACCTGTGCCTGGACGGAGACATCCAGGGCCGAGGTCGGCTCATCCAGGATCAGGAAATCCGGCTTCGGGGCCAGCGCGCGGGCGATGCCGATGCGCTGGCGCTGCCCGCCGGAGAATTCGTGCGGGAAGCGGTTCAGGTGCTGCGTGGTCAGCCCGACCTGTTCCAGCAGCTCCGCCGCGCGGTCTGTGCGCTGGCGCGGCGTCAGCCCCAGCTTGACGTGATGGATTTCCATCGGCTCCGCGATGATGTCGCGGATGGTCATGCGCGGGTTCAGCGAGGCGTAGGGGTCCTGGAACACGATCTGGATACGGGCGCGCAGGGCCTGCATCTGCTGCGGCGTCTGCGCCGCCAGGTCGATGCCGTCATAGACGATGCGGCCGCTGGTGATCTTCTCCAGTTGCAGGATGCAGCGGGTGAGGGTGGTCTTCCCGGACCCTGACTCACCGACAAGGCCGAAGCTCTCGCCCTGGCGGATGTTCAGGCTGACATCGCGCAGGGCCTGCACCGGCGGCGCACGGTCGAAGAAGCCGCGCCGGGCACCGGGGAATTCCTTCACCACGTGCTCGATGGCCATGATGGTGCCGCCGGGGGCGGCGCGGGGCGGTGGCGGCGCCAGGGCCTCGGCCGCCAGGGCGCCGCCAGCCAGGCCGCGCAGCTCGCCGCGCTTCATGCTGGGCTTGGGCACGGAGGCGAGCAGGCCGCGCGTGTAGTCGTGCCGAGGGTGCTTCAGCACATCCCGCACCGGGCCGGATTCGACAATGGCGCCGGCATACATCACCGCGACATGGGTGCAGAGCTGCGCCACCACGCCGAGATTGTGGGTGATGAACAGGACGCCGAGATTGTGCTCCTCCACCAGCCCATGGATCAGCCGCAGAATCTGTGCCTGCACGGAGACATCCAGCGCCGTCGTCGGCTCATCCGCGATCAGCAGGTCCGGCCGGCCGATCAGCGCCATGGCGATCAGCACGCGCTGCTTCATGCCGCCGGAGAACTGGTGCGGGTAGTCGTTCACCCGCTCGGCCGCGTTGGGGATGCCCACTTCCTCCAACCGGGCGATGGCCACCTTCTCGGCCGCGGCGCGGCGCGCGCGGCGGGAGGCGCCGGCGGGCAGGCCGAGGATGGTCGGGTCCAGCCTCGCCGCGTGCAATGCCACGTCCACGAGCTGAGTGCCGATGCGGAAGGTGGGGTTCAGGTTGGTGGTGGGGTCCTGGAAGATCATGCCGATGCGCCGGCCCCGCAGGGTGCGCATCGTCTCCTCCGACTGCTTCAGCACGTCCTGGCCCTGGAAGCGCACGCTGCCGCGCAGGTAGCGCCCCGGCGGCGTCGGCACGAGGCGGGAGACGGTGAGGCCGGTGAGCGACTTGCCCGAACCCGTCTCCCCCACGATGCCCCAGATCTCGCCGCGCTTCACCGCGAAGGAGACGCCGTTGAGGACCTGGATCTCGCCCTCGAAGCTGCGCATGGCGAGGTTGAGGTCGTCGATCTCCAGCAGGGTATCGGTGTCCAGCGACGGGGGGTTCATCAGCGGCGGGCCTTCGGGTCGAGCAGGTCGCGCAGGCCATCGCCCAGCAGGTTGAAGCCGAACACGGCCATGAAGATGGCGAGGCCGGGGAAGATGGCCGTCCACCAATAGTCCGGCATGTTCACGCGGGCTACGGAGAGCAGAGAACCCCACTCCGGCGTCGGCGGCTTCACGCCGATGCCGATGAAGCCGAGCGATGCCACGGTGAGGATGGCAAACCCCATATCCAGCGACATCTTCACGATGATCGGCGACATGATGTTGGGCAGGATATGCTTCCACAGCAGCCGGTTGGTGCCGGCCCCCATGGCGCGGGAGGCAAGGACGAATGTCTCCTCCCGCTTCGCCATCACCTCGCCGCGCACCAGGCGCGCGTAGCCGGGCCACCAGGAGAGGGCGATGGCGAAGATCATGTTGCCGATGCCCGGGCCGAGCGCCGCAGCGACCGCCATGGCCAGGATCAGCCCCGGGATGGTCAGCTTGAGATCGGCGAGGCGCATCAGGATCTCATCGACCCAGCCGCCGAAGAAGCCGGCGATGGCGCCGACGAACACGCCGAAGGCGGCACCGACGATGACCACCGCCATGCCCGCCAGCAGCGAGATGCGCGTGCCGGCGACGACCAGGGAGAACACGTCCTGCCCCAGCTCATTGGTGCCGAACCAGTAGGTGGCGGAGGGTGCCTGCAGCCGCGCGCTGGTATCCACCATGCCCGCGATGTGCTGCGGATACGGCGCCAGATGCTGCCCGCCAATGGCCAGCACCAGCAGCACCACTACGATCAGCAGGCCAAGAACAGAAACCCAGGACTGGCGGAAACGATAGAGGCCACGCCGCCAGGATTCGATGCGCGGATGCGCCGTGGTGGTGCTCACTGGTAGCGGACCTTCGGGTTCAGCAGGCCGTAGAGCATGTCCACCACCAGATTGACGGTCACGAAGATGGCGCCGATGCACAGCGTCACGCCGATGATCGGCATGAAGTCCTGCGTCAGCACCGCCTGGGTGGCGTAGAGGCCGATGCCTGGCCAGTCGAACACCGTTTCCACCAGCACCGTGCCGCCCAGCAGCCAGCCGAAATACAGGCCGATGACGGTGAGCGTGGCGGAGATGGCGTTCTTCAGCACGTATTTGAACAGGATCAGCTTCTGCGAGAGGCCGAGCGCGCGTTCGGTCAACACATAGTCCTGTTGCAGCACCTCGATGGTCGAGGCGCGCATCATCCGCATGATGGTGGCCAGCGGCGAGAGGCACATGGCGATGGCTGGCAGCGCCAGATAGGACAGCGCGACGCCGAAGGCGTGGAACTGGCCGGAGAGCAGCGCATCCACCGTCAGCATGCCGGTGACATGCGGCGGCGGGTCCTCCGTCAGCGGGAAGCGGCCGGAGAGCGGCAGCCAGCCCAGCCACATGGCGAACAGCAACTGGAACACCAGGCCGAGGAAGAAGCGCGGCATGGAGATGGCGCCCAGGGACACTGTGCGCGCCAGGAAGTCCGGCCACTTGTTGCGGAACACCGCCGCCATCAGCCCGAGCGGGATGCCCAGGCCGATGGCGAGCAGCATTGCCGCCAGCACCAGTTCCAGCGTTGCCGGCAGGTAGGCGGCGAGGTCTTCCAGCACCGGGCGTCGGGTGAAGATCGAGACGCCCCAATCGCCCTGGAACAGCCCGGTCAGGTAGTGCCAGTACTGCACCACCAGCGGCTTATCCAAGCCGAATTCCCGTGCCACGGAGGCCACATCCGCCGCTGTCGCATTCGGGCCCGCCGCCAGCGCCACCGGGTCCCCCGGCAGCAGCCGGGCGATGGCGAAGACGAGCATGGACAGGCCCAGCAGCACCGGGACCAGCAGCAACAGGCGCCGCAGGATGTAGCCGACCATGGCGCGCGGTCAGCCCAGCGAGAGCGGGAACAGGTCGATGGCGTTGGAGGCCACCGGGGTGAAGGCGAAGCCCTGCACGTTGCTGCGCATGGCCAGCTTGCGCTTCTCCAGCACGCCGAAGATGTCGGGGCTGTCCTCCATCAGCACGCGCTGGAAGCGGACATAGAGGGCGCGCCGCTTTTCCGGATCGGATTCCGCGCGGGCCTGGGTGAGCAGGCCGTCCACTTCCGGGTTGGAATAGACCGGGTTCTGCCAGCCACCGTTGCGGGAGGAGTGGTAGCCGGCGAAGGCCAGGTTGTCCGGGTCGCCGTAATTAGCGGTCTGGTACACCATGAAGATGTCCGGCGTCGTCTCGGGCGAGCGGGCGGCGGAGACCATGTCGGGCCAGATCATCGGCTTGATGTCCAACTCGATGTTCAGGGCCCGCAGGCTGTCCAGCAGCACTAGCGCCCAGCGCCGCTGCTGCTCCAGACCCGAGACATGCGCGACGGTGATCTTGATGCCGCCATTCGGCGTCGAAGACTTCGCCAGGAACTCCTTCGCCCGGGCGAGGTCGGTGCGATAGACCGGCAACTCCTTGTCGAAGCCGTCGATGCTTTCGGGGAAGGGGCCTTTCATCAGCTCGGCATAGCCGGCGACATCCAGCATGCCCTGGTAGTTGAAGGCGTAGGCAATGGCGCGGCGCAGGTTCGCATCCTGCAACGGGCCGTGCCGCGTGTTCATCTTCATCGAGAAGGTGCGGTACTCGGGCTCGATGACCAGGTTGACGCCGCTGCGGCCTTTCAGCGAATCCATGTCCTCGCTGGTCAGGTCCACGGCGATCTGCGCTTCGCCCCGCTGCACCATCAGGCGCTGCGTCGCCGTCTCTCGCGTGATCTTCCAGATGGCGCCGGTCAGGTTGCCGCCGCCCTTGCGCCACGCATCGGCGACGCGCTCGAACTCATACAGATTGCCGGCCTCGGCACGGCGCAGGCGGAAGGCGCCGGAGCCCGCGAGGTTGGAGCGCAGCCAGGCCTGGCCGTCATCGCTGCCCTTATTGGCCTCGACCTGCGCCGGGTTGACGATCCAAACCCAGGGCAGCACCGAGAGGAACGGCACGAAGGGCGTCACCAGCCTGATGCGGACCGTGGTGGCGTCGATGGCCTCGACGCTGTTCTGGTCCACCACGCCGGCGATCATCCAGGCATTGCCGCGGTTCAGGCGCAGCAGGCGGTTGAAGGAGTACTTCACCGCCTCCGCATTCACCGGCGAGCCGTCATGGAATTTTGCGGCCAGGTCCAGCTTGAAGGTGTACTCCCGGCCATCGTCGGAAATGGTCCAGGACTGCGCCAGTTGCGGCACCGGCTTGGGCGGGTTGCCCGCCACGCCGACCAGTGAGTCATAGGTGTTCCGCAGCGCCATCGACGCCGAGTAGCCATTGGCCACATGCGGGTCGAAATTCGGGATGTCCTGGTTGCTGGCCATCACCAGGATGCGGCGGCTCTGCGCCTGCGCATCCCGGCCCGTGGCCATTCCCGCCAGCAGGGCGGCGCCGCCGGCCATGACGCCACGTCGTGTCGTTGTCAGCATTGCTCTCTCCATGGCCCAGGGGAAGTTCATCTTCAGGCCGTCGCGGCGACAGGTGCCACGGCGTAGTCGCGCGCCGCGCCCTCTTCCGATACCAGGCCCCTCTGCACGTCGCGTGCCAGCACGGCGGGGTCGCGCTCGGCGGGTTCGCCGAAGCCCGAGCCGCCGGCCAGGACGATTTCCACCACCTGCGTATCACGGTCGATCTGCACCAGCATGCCCGTGCCGCAGTTCAGCACCTCGTTGCCTTCGGTATCCAGCACGCGGCCACTGGCCTCGCCGCCGGCCTTGCCGCCGAACAGGCCGGCGATGGGGTTGCCGACGCCCTCGGGGTAGACGGTGATCAGCGTGGTCAGCCCGTCATCATGCAGCTTCCGCACCTTGACCCGCTGGCCAAGGCCGCCGCGGTGCCTGCCGGCACCGCCCGTGTCCGTGATGAAGGTCTTCTCGAGTACCAGCACCGGGACCCGTGCTTCGAACAGTTCAATAGACGTATTCGCGGCGGAGGTCGGCCACAGCAGGCCGTTCTTGCCGTCGCCCTGGGCGGAAGCACCCTGGCCGCCGCCGATGAACAGCATGTCGGAATAGGTGCGGCCTTCCGCATCCTGCCCGTACATGTAGGCGGCCATCGGCAGGCCGGTATTGGCCTGCACCTGGCGCGGCGCGGCATCGGACAGCGCGCGGAAGATGTTTGGCGCCAGGTACCAGCCGGTGCGCGTGCGCAGATTGACCGAGGCCGGGCGCTTCGGGTTGAGAATGGAACCTTCCGGTGCCTTCACGCTGAAGGGGCGGTAGCAGCCGGCATTGCCGCGCACGCCCGGCGTCAGCATGCATTTCAGCGGGTAGGTGGCGTGGGCCGCCGTGTAGTTCAGCGTGGAATTCAGCCCACCCTGCGGCAGCTGCGGCGGCGCGCCTTCGAAATCCAGCTCGATCTCGTCGCCGGAGACGGTCAGCTTCAGCGGGTAATCCAGCCGCTGGCCCAGCGGGTTGTTCCAGATGGTGCTGTTGTATTCGCCATCCGGCAGGGCGCGGATCGCGTCGCGCATCGCCTTCTCGGACCGGCCCTGCACCACGGCGGCCAGGGCGCGCAAATCCTTCATGCCGTAGTCGTTGAGGAAGGAGAGCAGCCGCTCCCCGCCCAGCGCGTTGGCGGCGACGAAGGAGTGGATGTCGCCCAACACCTGCTCGGGGTTCCGCACATTCTCGGCCAGCAGGCGGAACAGGCTTTCGTTCGGGCGGCCCGCCTCGAACAGCTTCATCGGCGGGATCTGGAAGCCTTCCTCGTAGATCTCGCGGGCCCGCAGCGAGTCCTTGGTGCCGCCAATGTCGGAGACATGGCCCACCGTGCCCATCAGGCCGACGACCTTGCCGTCCAGGAACACCGGCGTCACCACGGCGATGTCGAACAAGTGGCCAGCGCAGAGCCAGGGGTCGTTGGTGATCAGCACGTCGCCGGGCACCAGCGTCTCGGCCGGGTAGCGTTCCAGCAGCGCCTTCACCGCCAGCGGCAGCGTCAGGTTGAACACCGGCATGGCGCGCGGGGAGTGCGCCAGCGTCTCGCCGGTCGGGTCCAGCAGCTCGGTCGCGAAGTCCTGGCTTTCCGAGATCACCAGCGAGAAGGCGGTGCGGCAGATGGTCAGCCACATCTCCTCCACCACCGTGATCAGGCGGGACCACATGATTTCCAGCGCGATCGGGTCGGCCTCGATGCGGGCGATGGCCTGGTCCAGCGGCATGTCGGCGGTGATGCCGTCCGCCGCGCGCACGGTGGCGGCGATGGCGATGCGCAGGTTCAGGCTGGCATCCACCGTCACGCTGTCGCCCGGAGCCACGATGGTGGTGGATTCCCGTTCCTCGATGATCGCCGGGCCCTGCAGCGTGAAGCCGGTGGAGAGCGCGTAGCGGTCATATACCGTGGCGTCGTGCCAGCCGCCTTCGAACCAGGCGCGGCGCGTGCCCTTCACCGCCTGGGCGGCATCGGCGCCGCCGGTGGCGCCACTGAGGGAGAGCTTCGGCACCGGGCCGACGACGCGGAGGCGGAAGTTGATCGCCTCCATCCGCGCGCCTTCGTAGACGGAGGTGTAGCGGGCGGCGTAGGCCTTGACGAACTCGGCGCGGATCGCCTCCAGGCTCTCCTGGCCGATGACGCCGCTGGGCAGGCCGACGCTGATATCGTGCATCTGGCCGACGAGGCGCATGTCCGCGCTGCGCTCGACCCGGATATCGGCGGCGGCGGTGCCGGCGCCCAGCAGGTGCTTGCGGCCCTCGGCCTCCAGCTCATCCAGCACGGCGTTGACGCGCGCGGCGTCGAAGCCGGGCGAGAACTCGACGGGCAGGGAGCGGACGGATTCGAAGGACAGCGGCGCCGCCAGGAAGCCGAGCGCGGAAGCCGCGCCGGAGGCCGGCGGGATGATGACTTCCTTCACGCCCAGCACGCGCGCCACGTCGGCCGCATGCGCCGGGCCGGCGCCGCCGAAGCCCACCATGGCGTAGCGGCGTGGGTCCTTGCCCTTTTCCACCAGGTGCACGCGGGCGGCGGCGGCCATGCTTTCCGTCACCACCTTGTGGATGCCCCAGGCGGCTTCCGGCACGGAGAGGCCGAGCGGCGTCGCGACCGACTGCATCGCCGCCTCGCACGCCGCCATGTCCAGCTTCATGCGGCCGCCGAGGAAGAAGGCGGGGTCGTAGTAGCCGAGGATGAGGTTGGCATCCGTCACAGTCGGCTTGGTGCCGCCCATGCCGTAGCAGGCCGGGCCGGGATCGGAACCGGCGGAATGCGGCCCGACCTTCAGCAGCCCGACCTCGTCGATCTGCGCGATGGAACCGCCACCCGCGCCGATCTCGATCATATCGATGACGGGCGCCTTGATCGGCAGGCCGGAACCCTTGCTGAAGCGGTGCACGCGCCCGGCTTCCAGCATCGGCGCGATTTCGACGCGGCCATCCTCCACCATGCAGGCCTTGGCGGTGGTGCCGCCCATGTCGAAGGAGATCACGTCCTTCTTGCCAGCCAGCTCGCCGAACAGGGCGGTGGCCAGGCCGCCGCCAGCGGGGCCGGATTCCAGCAGGCGGATGGGGAAGGCGCGCGCCGTCTCCGGCGACACCAGGCCGCCCGCAGAGTGCATCAGCCGCAATGCGCCGGTGAATCCCCGCGCCGCCAGCTCCCGCTCCAGCCGCTTCAGGTAGCGGTCCATCAGCGGCTGCACATAGGCGTTGGCGCAGGTGGTCACGGCGCGCTGGTATTCCCAGAGTTCGCTGACCACCTCGGCGGAGAGCGAGACGGCCAGTTCCGGGAACTCCTCGCGCGCGATGCGGCCGATGACCTGCTCATGCACCGTGTTGCGGTAGGAATTCAGCAGGCAGACGGCCACGGCCTCGACGCCCGCATCCAGCAACTGGCGCAGCGCGGCGCGCACCGCCGCCTCGTCCAGCGGCGTGACCGTGTTGCCATCGCGATCCAGCCGCTCCGGCACTTCCAGGCGCAGATCGCGGGAAACCAACGGCTCCGGGAAGCCGAGGAAGAGATCATAGATGTCGTAGCGCTGCTCCGTGCCCATCTCCAGGATGTCGCGGAAGCCCTGGGTGGTGATCAGGCCCAGCTTGGCGCCCTTGCGCTCGATCACGGCATTGGTGACCAGCGTGGTGCCGTGGATGATCTCGCCCACGTCGCCCAGGCCGATGCCGGCCATGGCCACCAGCTCCTCCAGCCCCAGCAGCGCGGCGGCGGAGGGGTCGTGCGGTGTGGTCAGGCGCTTGTGCAGGCGCACGCTGCCTTCGTTGCCGTCATACAGGATGAAGTCGGTGAAGGTGCCGCCGATGTCGAAGCCGATGCGCCAGCGGTGGGTGGTGGGGGCCATGGTCGGGTTCATCCTTCAGGCGGCCTTGTGGGCAAGCGGGCGGGGGGCGGAGTGCGGCGCGGGGCGAGGGCCGGCGAGCGGGTCCTCCACCAGCGCGGCGATCTCGGCGGCCTCGGCCAGCAGGGCATGAAGCATGGCTTCCCGCTCCGTGTCGGAGACGGTGGCCAGGGGGTAGACGATGCAGAGGCTGACTTCCTCGCCGGTCTGGCGCTCGCCGACGGCGACGGACATGGCGCCGACGCCGGGATTCGCCTCGGCGGCCGAGGTCGCGTAGCCATCCCGCCGCACGGTGGCCAGCATGGCCAGCAGCGCATCGATATCGGCCGGGGAGGCCGGATGGACGGGGCGCAAGGGCTGCGGATGCAGCGCCCGCACGTCGGCATCGCTGCGCCGGGCGAGCAGGGAGCGGCCGGTGGAGCTCGCGAACCCCGCCAGCCGGCGGCCGATGGGGGTGCCGACGCGCAGCGCGCTGGTGCCCTCATGATGCGCGACGCCGACCACGTCGGCGCCATCCAGCACCGAGACGTAGCCGGTATGGCCGAAGCGGCGGGAGAGCCGTGCCACCGCGTCATCCGCCCGGGCCAGCAGGGTGGAGGCGCGGCGGTAGGTCTGCCCCAACTCGAACAGCAAGATGCCGGGGCGGTAGCGGCGGGAGGCCGGGGCAAGTTCCAGCAGCCCGGCATCGCGCATCGCGCGCAGCAGGCGGGAGGTGCTGCTCTTCGGCGTCCCCAGCAGGGCGACGACATCGGTCAATGTCAGCTCCAGCCGTTGGGAGGTGAAGCAGCGGAGCACGTCGGCGGCGTTGGCCAGGATCGTCATGCCAGTTCCGATTTATGGAACCGAGGTTCCGAATACAGGCACTATAACGCCCGAAAATTCGGGCGTTCAAGCAGTCTTCTTTCGTCGTCCGGACGCTGCGCGCAACTTTATGCTTAAAATACCGGCTTCCTGCCCGCATCGATGCCTCGTGAATGGGCAAAGGCGGGTTTGTGTTGGATCGGCGATGGGAGAGGCGCATGGTTTGCGGGCCAGACCCGGCCATCCGCCGTCGTGTCCGCTCCTGTCTCGCTTCGGGCGAAACCCTCGGCTTTCCGGGCCTCCGCGATGCCATCGCGGTTCCTGCGCCGTCATGGCCGGGAACCGGGGAAACCGAGGGAGAGAACGACCATGGCGCCGCTCACGCAGCCCTATACCGAGATCGCCCCGGCGGCCGACGGCCTGCCGGCTATCCGCCGCATCGGCACCAGCGCGGTGTGGCGCGCCCTGCGCCAGGGCTGGGACGACTTTACGGCCAGCCCGACGCAGCTGGTGTTCCTGGCCATCATCTATCCCATCATCGGCCTGGTCGCCGCCGCTGCCGCGGCGGGGCGGGACCTGATGCCGCTGGTCTGGCCGCTGCTTTCCGGCTTCGCGCTGGTCGGACCGGTCGCCGCGCTGGGCGTATACGAGCTGAGCCGGAGGCGGGAGCAGGGGCTGCCCGTCAGCTGGGTGAATGCGTTCGACGTGCGCCACTCTCCCTCCCTGCCCTCCATCCTGGCGCTGGGGGTGTTGCTGCTGGCCATCTTCGTCGCCTGGCTGTTCACGGCGGAGGCCATCTATCGCGGCAGCTTCGGCCGCATGGTGCCGGCCTCGACCGCCGACTTCCTGGCGATGCTCACCGGCACGCCGGGCGGGCGGCGTTTGATGGTGCTGGGCAATTTCGCCGGCTTCCTGTTCGCCGCCGCCGTCCTGGCGCTGACCGTCATTTCCTTTCCGCTGCTGCTGGACCGCCCGGTGGGCGCCGGCGCCGCCATCCGTGCCTCCCTGCGCGCCGTGGCGCTGAACCCGGTGCCGATGGCGCTGTGGGGGCTGGTGGTGGCGGTGGTGCTGCTGGTGGCCAGCATCCCCCTGTTCGTCGGCCTCGCCGTGGCGGTGCCGGTCCTGGGGCACGCGACGTGGCACCTCTACCGCGCCGTGATGCCGCGCTGAGGGCAGGGGCGGCGATGCGGGGCCGGCGTGGAGCCAGCCCTGTGGCCTGGGTCATGGCTGGGCGGGCCGCAGGGCGGGTTGTCGGGCCGTGAGCACGGCGGTAGGGTCCGTGCCGTTCTTTGGTGCTGGATCGTTCAACCTATGAAGCTGACCGCCGAGCGGCTCGACCGCATTGCTCCTTCCCAGACCATCGCCATCACGGCGAAGGCGCGCGCCCTGAAGGCCGGCGGGAAGAACGTCATTAGCCTCTCGGCCGGGGAGCCGGATTTCGACACGCCCCAGAACGTCAAGGATGCCGCCATCCGCGCCATCCAGGCGGGCGAGACGAAGTACACCGACGTCTCCGGCACCAAGGTGCTGCGGGAGGCCGCGGCCAACTACTTCAAGCGCGAGCACGGGCTGGACTACAAGCCGGAGGAGATCGTCGTCTCCACCGGCGGCAAGCAGGTGATCTTCAATGCCATGCTGGCCACGATGGGCCCGGGCGACGAAGCCATCATCCCTGCTCCGTGCTGGGTGTCCTACCCGGACATCGTGACTCTGGCGGAAGGCAAGCCTGTCATCGTGGCCGCCGGCCAGAACCAGGGCTTCAAGCTGCTGCCGGAGCAGCTGGAAGCCGCGATTACGCCCAAGACCAAGTGGCTGATCCTGAACAACCCCTCCAACCCGACCGGCGCGGCCTATTCCGAGGCCGAGCTGAAGGCGCTGGCCGAAGTGCTGCTGCGCCACCCGGATGTGTGGGTGTTCACCGACGACATCTACGAGAAGCTCGTCTATGGCGGCTTCAAGTGCAAGACGATCGTGGAGGTGGAGCCGCGTCTGAAGGACCGCACCATCACCATGAACGGCTGCTCCAAGGCCTGGGCCATGACCGGCTGGCGCATCGGCTTCGCCGGCGCCCCGCTGGCGCTGGTGAAGGCGATGGACAAGCTGCAGGGCCAGTCCACCTCCAACACCTCCTCCGTCTCCCAGGCGGCGGCGGTCGAGGCGCTGAACGGCCCGCAGGACGAGCTGGAGAAGATGCGCCAGGTGTATGAGAAGCGCCGCGACCTCGTCGTCGGCCTGCTCAACAAGGCGCCGGGCGTGCATTGCCTGGTGCCGGAAGGCGCCTTCTACGTGTTCCCCTCGATCCATGGCTGCCTCGGCAAGACCACCGCCAGCGGCAAGAAGATCGAAACGGACGAGGATTTCGTCACCGCGCTGCTGGAAGACGAGGGCGTGGCCGCCGTGCATGGCTCGGCCTTCATGTTCCCCGGCCATTTCCGCGCCAGCTATGCGACCGACGATGCCTCCCTGACCGAGGCCTGCACGCGCATCCAGCGCTTCTGCGCCGGCCTGAAGTGAGCGACCTGGCGTGACCAATGCCGAGATCCGCTTCCGCCCCGCGGCGGAGGCGGATTTCGCGTGGTATCTGGACCTCTCCATCCGCACCTTGCGCGACCAACTGGAAGCGCTGGGGCGGTGGGACCCGGAGCGCCGGCGCAACCGCGCGCGGGCTTCCTTCGACACCGGCGAATTGCGGGTGGTCGAGCGTGCCGGGCAGCGCCTCGGCACCGTGGCGCTGGGCATCCAGGACGACCACGCCGAGATCCATAGCTTTTATCTGGAGCCCGCGTTGCACGGCCAGGGCACCGGCGCCGCCATCCTGCGCCTGCTGCTGGCGGAGGCCGCCGCGCTGCGACCGGCCCGCCCCGTGCGGCTGGAAGTGCTGAAGCGGAGCCCGGCCGCGCGCCTGTACGAACGCGCCGGCTTTGTCCGCGCCGCCGAGCAGGACTATGACTGGCTTTATACGCTTCCCCTTTCTCCACCGGAGTCGAACCCAGCGATGCCTGCTCTCGCCGAACGCCTGAAGGACGTCACCGTCTCCCCCATCGTGGCGATGAGCACGCGGGCCCGCGCGCTGAAGGCCGAGGGCAAGCAGGTGATCAGCCTGGCCGTGGGCGAGCCGGATTTCCCGACGCCGCCGCATGCGGTGGAAGCCGCGCACCAGGCGGCGTTGCGTGGTGAGACCAAGTACCCCGCGCAGGATGGCGGCGTGCCGCTGAAGACGGCCATCCAGGCCAAGTTCAGGCGCGAGAACAACCTGGACTACGCGCTGGACGAGATCTGCGTCTGCAACGGCGGCAAGCAGGTGCTGATGAACGCACTGCTGGCCACCGTCAGCCCCGGCGACGAGGTGCTGATCCCGGTGCCCTACTGGGCCAGCTATGGCGAGATGGTGAAGCTGGCCGGCGGCAAGCCCGTCTATGTGAACTGCCCGCAGAACAACGGCTTCAAGCTGCGCCCGGAGGACCTGGACGCCGCCATCACGCCGCAGACCAAGATGCTGATGCTGAACTTCCCGAACAACCCGACCGGCGCCGGGTGCTCGCGGGAGGAGATGCAGGCCCTGGCGGCGGTGATGCTGAAGCACCCGCATGTCTGGATCCTGACCGATGACATGTACGAGCACCTGGTGTTCGACGGCTTCAAGTTCTGCACGATCGCCGAGGTGGAGCCGCGGTTGAAGGACCGCGTCATCACCGCCAATGGCGTGTCCAAGACCTATGCGATGACGGGCTGGCGCGTCGGCTATGCCGGTGGCCCCAAGGCCGTCATCAAGGCTATGGTGAACATGCAGGGGCAGGTGACCAGCGGCGTCAGCGGCATCACCCAGGCCGCCGCGCTCGCCGCGCTGGAAGGGCCGCAGGAGCTGGTGGCCGAGCGCGCCGCCATCTACGCCCAGCGG
>Ga0308171_1002540_pt1 | contig 18914 bp, 13 predicted proteins | sample PhyGR1_FD_202135 | JGI IMG/M metagenome (GOLD analysis project Ga0308171, IMG submission 202135) | Phyllosphere microbial communities from UC Gill Tract Community Farm, Albany, California, United States - DLSLSG.R1 | ecosystem: Host-associated > Plants > Phyllosphere > Unclassified | place: USA... | reverse complement strand
CGAAGCGCAAGATCGGCATCCAGCCCGAGGATGGCGGCGATGTCGTCGAGTATCTGGTGCCGAAGTCGAAGGTGATCGACGTTCAGGAAGGCGACTACGTCAAGCGTGGCGACAACCTGATCGGCGGCTCGCCCGATCCGCACGACATTCTGGAAACGATGGGCGTGGAGCCGCTGGCCGAATATCTGGTCAGCGAAATCCAGGAAGTCTATCGACTCCAGGGCGTGAAGATCAACGACAAGCACATCGAGACGATCGTTCGTCAGATGCTGCAGAAGGTCGAGATCACCGACGGCGGCGACACCACGCTGTTGAAGGGCGAGCAGGTCGATCGCGAGGAAATGGACGCGATCAACGAAAAGCTCGGTGCCAACGAGGCGCGGGCGCAGGGCAAGCCCGTCCTGCTCGGCATCACCAAGGCGTCGCTGCAGACCCGCAGCTTCATCTCGGCGGCGTCGTTCCAAGAGACCACCCGCGTCCTCACCGAGGCGGCGGTCCAGGGCAAGCAGGACACGCTGATGGGCCTGAAGGAGAACGTCATCGTCGGCCGCCTGATCCCGGCGGGCACCGGTGCGGGCATGAACCGCCTGCGTGTGGCGGCGTCCAGCCGCGACGCGGCACTCCGGGCGCAGCAGCGCAAGCTGTCCGAGGCGATCATCGCCCCGGTCAGCGCCGCGCAGGAGCGGGCCGCCGAGCAGGCGCGTTCGGCGCGTGATGCAGGCGGCACCGGCAACGATCCGCTGGCCGAGGTCACACCCTCGGGCCAGGGCACGGACGCCGATGCCGGTGAGTATCTGAACGACTGATCCGACTAACGGATTGAAAGATAAGGGCCGCCGTCCGGGCAACCGGGCGGCGGCTTTTTACCGCCGGTCCGATGGATTCTTGATGTGGGACAAGGCCCTGGTTCCGGGCCATGATTTGTAACGTGCAAATCAGCGGTTTTGCGCCGAATGGAGGGCGCGCAGGGCTGTGATGCGGGAACCGAAATGCCCTTCCAACCATATAGAAATATTGGAGAAGATCCCGGACGCGCGTGGGTTATTGGCGTGCCGATGGGGCCCCGGAGACCTGAAATGACGTCGCTTGAGATTGACGAAGACTATTTCTACCAACGTGCCGAAACCGAACTCGAACTGGCCCAGAAGGCGACCCACCCTGCCGCGGTTCGAGCGCATTATATCATCGCGAACCACTATCTGGACCGCGTCTATAGCCAGCCCCAGCCGGGCACGGTGACCGAAGCGGCGGAGTAAGATCGAACTGCCCCCCTCCGACATGGGGTGGGGGCAGGCCGGTTTTTTGGGCCGGAGCCCGAATGCTTCCACCGCGATTTGTTTGAGAAATAACGCAACTCGGTCGCCTTTGCCGACCCACTTCGACTCTGGGAACAGGTCGGACTTTTACCCATCTACCGTTATTCAGCGTGATCACCCTGTGGGTTCGCCCGATTGCGTTGTTCCTCTCTTGTGAGGGAAGGTGGCAGGCCGAAAGACTGAGGAAACGGTATCCCGGCATGAGAGCTTGGATGGCACCAACAACGGGTAACATCCTTTGGACATGCGCCCTCGACGTTGTTCTGACGCGTCGGGGTCATAACAAAGCTATGATGAATCGAAAGTCAGTTTCCTCTCCCTTAAAGAGCGGCAAGGGAAGGCATGTAATACGGAATGTCGATTTTACCCGAATAGGGCATGGTAAAACCCCCGAGGCTTGGGTAAAACCGATCCATTACGTGGGGCAGACGCAACGATCTCGTCTTGCATGTTATCGGCCCTTTACGAACCTCCTTTTGTACGAGCCGATCGTCGTCCTGACGGCTGCACGTCTTTTCCATAGCGCCGCGGCGTACCGATAGACGTCCATCGACCGGTCAAGCGGCGCGCCCTCGATGCCTCTCGGGTTCCCTGGAGGCGGAGTGGTTTGTGTCACGCCGCCATACCCGGGCGCTGCCGGGCGGCATGGCGCCTTTCGGTCGGGAACGGTGGCGACACAAGATTGGCCGTGGCGGACATCGGCCAGTTCCATCGCCCTCATCGGCCGCTCGACCGTGCATCTGGCGATGGTGACGCCTTTGCGCAGGAGGTGCCGCCACACCTCGCGCAATCTGTACAAGCCGAAACGTGCCTCAGGCGAAGGCTTGTTCGTCGTGTTGCTCCATTGCCAGTGCTCCGACTCACAGGTGGAAGCCTCCGGAAAACCCTGGATACTTTGACCTCTTCCAACCGCAGGAATGCGCCTACTCCGTCAGATCCTGCGGCTGTGACCGGGATCGATCGCAACCCGCCCTAGTCCAGACGATTCCGGTCACGATCGCATGTATCCAGCTCATCAATTTCCACCGCGTGATGATCCATGCGACGGACATGTGGAATTACCCGCGTGGCGCCGCGATTTGTTTGGCAGCTATTTTCCGTGGATTCCGGTGCCGGAGTTGCTGCCCTCCCAGGGCTTCCCGCCGCTGATCGCGTTCTGAAAGTTCCCGTATGATGCGTGCAAGATCGCACCCATCGGGTCGCCCCCTTCTGTCCTGGCTACCGGTCGCCTGGGACGGTGCCGCAAATTGCGTCCTGTTCCAAGCGATCCGGGCGGCTGGCCCCGGCGATCCTGCTCCACATGACCTGTAATGCGGCCGTCATCCTGTGGACTTCAGGCGCCGGGGTGTTCGGATAAGCCCTATCGGGTGCTGGTGACCGGGGTGGTCGGGACAACCGGACCCTTGGGCTTGACGTAGCGATCGAGCCAGTCGGTCATCTGCCACAGCGTCTCTTCGGTCGACTCCAGCGCGCGATAGCCATGCGGCTCGTTGGGCAGGACGACATAGCGCACCGTCGCGCCATTGCCCTTCAGCGCGGCGTACATCCGTTCGGACTGGATCGGGAAGGTGCCGCTATTGTCGTCCGCGCCGCCATGGATCAGCAGGATCGGTGCCTTGATCCGGTCGGCGAAGGTGAAGGGGCTCATCTTCGTATAGGTGTCGGTCGCCTGCCAATAGGTACGCTGTTCCGCCTGGAAGCCGAACGGGGTAAGCGTGCGGTTATAAGCGCCCGAACGCGCGATCCCGGCGCGGAACAGGTTGGTATGGGCCAGCAGGTTGGCGGTCATGAACGCGCCATAGCTGTGCCCGCCCACCGCCATGCGAGTGCGGTCGGCGACGCCCAACTTCACGACGGCATCGACCGCAGCCTGCGCATCGGCCTGAAGCTGCGGGATATAGGTGTCGTTGGCCTCCGCGCCGCCTTCGCCGATGATCGGCATGGCGGGGTTGTCGAGGATGGCATAGCCCTGGGTCAGCAGGAACAGATGGCTGATCCCGCGCGGCCGCACGAAGCGGTTGCCCTGGTCGACCGTCTGCCCCGCGACCTTCGCATCGGTATATTCCGCCGGATAGGCCCAGAGCAGGGTCGGCAGCGGCCCGTCGCGCTTCGCGTCATACCCGGCGGGCAGATAGAGCGAGCCCGACAGCGGCAGGCCATCGGCGCGGTTGTAGGTGATCGTCCGCTGCGTCACGCCCGCAAAGACCGGGGCGGGGTCGGTGAAGCGGGTGACGGGCTTCGCGCCGCCGCCCTTGACGGTGCGGATCATATAATTGGGTACCTGGGTCGCGCTCTCGCGCCGGGTCAGGATACGCTGCCCCTTGTCGTCCAGCATCGCGACGACGCTTTCGTAATAAGGCGGCTTGGCGGTCCACAGCCGGGTCTGGTCGCCGCCCGCCAGCTTCATCGTCGCCAGGAAGGGGAAGGCGCCCGCCTTCGTCGCCCCCTCACCGGTGACATAGACGGCATTGTGATCGGGCGTGAAGCGCATCACCGGCTTGCCCGCCGTATTCTCCTCCATCACTGGGCGGCCGGGGTCGCCATATTGGTCCTGGTAATTGCGGGTCAGCAGCATCCGGCCTTCGCCGGGGCGGCCGGGGGCGACGGCCTGGCGATGCTCGGTGCGGCTGCGCCATTCGCGGTCGACGACCATTGCGAAGCCGTCATCGCCCCACATCGTGGCGGCATAGCGGGCAGGGGTCTTGGCCAGTTCGACCGGCTCGGCGGTGAAGGGCGCGGCCTGCATCATGACCTTGTCGTGGAAGGCGATCTTCAGCTTCGGATTGCCGCCGTCCAGCGCCTCGGCCCAGACCAAAGTCGCGGGGGCGTCGGCGCGCCATTCGGCCTCGCGCGGGCCCTTTACGGTGGCGTCGAAATCCACCGGCAGGTCGTCGGCTAGCGGCCGGTCGACCAGGGTGCGCACCGGCTGTCCGTTGATCGTGGCGACTGCGATCTCGGTCGGGAAGAAGCGGGCGGGGAGCAGATAGGAATAGGGGCGCTTCAGCCGCTCGGTCAGCAGATAGCGGCCATCGGGCGACACGCTGAAATCGGTGATCAGCCCCGGCGTGCCGATGGGCTGCACCGTGCCCGACAGGTCGACGCGCGCCAGCTGGCCGGTGAAATAATAATCGAACAGCGCCTCGTCATGCGCATCGCCCAGCAGGTCCTCATAGGTGCGCGCGGCCGAGGTCCGCCCGCTGCTTTCCTGGACGACCGGGCCCGAGGGGGTGGGATCGGCGACGGGCGCAGCCCCCCGGTTGGTGACCACGGTATAGGCGATCAGCGACCGGCTGTCGGGTGCCCAGGCGAAGGGCGTGCCGAACGCGCCGTTCAGCCCCTTGGCGACCGGCCGGGCGCTGCCGTCCCGGTCCGCGATCCACAGCGCCAGGCCGTCCTTTTCCTGCACGTAGAAGGCCAGATGCGCGCCGTCCGGCGACCAGTCGGGGGCGGCGAAGCGGGTGCCCTGGGGCAGGTTGACCGTGACGGTCTTGCCGCTCGCCACATCCTGAAAGCTTAAGCCGTTCAGCCACTGGACCCGCACCTCGGCCTGGCCGTTGGTGGCCGGGTCGATGCGGTATCCGCCCAGCCGCAGGATCGGCTTCGACAGATTGGCGATGGAGGGCAGGTTCTCACGCCCCAGGATCGCCATGGTGTGATGGTCGGGGCTGAGCGCCACCGCCGGGGTCGGCGGGGTTTCCAGCGCCCGGGCGATGGCATCGGGCGCGCGGTGATAGCCGGTCGTCGGGGGAGCCTGGGTCTGTGCGCCCGATGGCGCGGCGGCGAGAACAGGGGCCGTGGTGGCCAGTAGGACAGTAACCAGACGCGTTCCGATGTGCATTCCCAACCCCTTGTTATAGCCTGACAAGGGGGTGTGGCATGCTCGCCGCGCCTGCGCCAGACCTCTCCGGTCCGCCCGCCCATGAGGCAGGCGGACCGGAGCAGGATATCACCAGACGCGGACGCGCTTTTCCGGCGACAGGTACAGCGCCTGACCCGGCTGGACCTTGAACGGCGCATACCAGGCGTCGAGGTTGCGCACGGTCAGAACGCGCCACGGCGCGGGGGCGTGCACGTCGCTGGTAATGCGCGCGCGCAGCGCCTTGTCGCGCATCTTGGTCCGCCACCCTTGTGCAAAGGCCAGGAAGAAACGCTGGTCGCCGGTCAGTCCGTCGATGACGGGGGCGGGCTTGCCCTTCAGCGAGGCGTGATAGGCCTCATACGCGGCGGTCAGCCCGGCGACATCGGCGATATTCTCGCCCAGTTCCTGCTCGCCGTTGAGGTTCAGGCCGGGCAGCGCCTCATAGCCGTTATACTGCGCGACCAGCGCCTGTCCGGCCTGTTCGAACCGCTTCAGGTCGGCGGACGTCCACCAGTTATGAAGCCGCCCGGTCGAATCGAAATCGGCACCCAGATTGTCGAAGCTGTGGCTGATCTCGTGCCCGATCACCGATCCGATCGCGCCGTAATTGGCCGCCGCGTCGAACTTGGGGTCGAAATAGGGGCTTTCCAGGATCGCGGCCGGGAAGTTCAGCGCGTTCTGCAGCGGCAGGTTGACCGCGTTCACCGTCTGCGGCGTCATCCACCATTCGCCGCGATCGACCGGCTGGCCCAGCTTGGCCAGGTGATAGCGGTACATGGCCAGCCGGGCGCGCTGGGCGTTGCCGACCGGGTCGTCGGCGCGCACGTCGAACTTCGCGTAGTTCCACCAATGGTCGGGATAGCCGACGCCGACCTTCAGAACGGCGAGCTTGGCGCGCGCCTCCTTCTTGGTCGCGGGCGCCATCCAGTCGAGTGCGGCGACGCGCCGGTCGAAGGCGCCGACGATGTTGGTCACCATCGTCTGGATCTCGGCCTTGGACGAGGCCGGGAAATAGCGCTGGGCATAGATCTTGCCGACCGCCTCGCCCAGCGCGCCGTTGACCGCCGAAAGCGCGCGCTTCTCACGCGGCTGCTGCGCGGGCGTACCGGTCAGGGTGCGGCCGTAAAAGCCGAACGAGGCATCGTCGATCGCCTTGGGCAGCGAGCCGGTGACCTGGTTGACCGTGTGGAAAGCCAGCCAGTCCTGCCAGCTTTGCAGCGGTTCGCTGGCGACCAGCGCGGACAGCTTCGTGGTTGCCTCCGGCTGCCACACGATGAAGTCGCGCTGCCCGGCGGGCATTCCGGCGGCGGTCCAGAAGGTGGTCCAGTCCATCCCCGGCGCGCGGGTGGCGAAATCGGCGCGGGTCCAGGGATTGTCGCCCTTGTGTGCGTCCTGGCTGGTGATGATGTCGGCCTGCGCGGCGGCGATCTTGGTCTCCAGCGCAAAGACGCGCTCGGCGCGGGCCTGTGGATCGGACAGCCCGGCCAGCTGCATCAACTGCGCCAGATAGGCGCGGTAGGCGGTGCGGATTTCTGCCATGTCAGGCTTGTCCGACAGGTAATAGTCGCGCTCCGGCAGCCCAAGCCCGCCCTGCATCAGATAGGGGATGTTGCGTGTCGGCTGGTTCAGATCCTGGCTGACGAACAGGCCGAACAGGTTGTTGGTGCTGGCGTAGTTGTTGTTGTTGAACGGATCGGTGTCCGACCGCATCGCCGCGCCGATCGCGCGAGACAGGTCGCGCTTGTCGCGGATCGCGGCGATGGCGGCCAGATCGCCCTGGATCGGCTTCAGCCCGCGCGCCTCGATGCCTGGGGTGTCGACATAGGCGGCGTAATAATCGGCGATCCGCTGCTGGTCGCTGCCCGTCGCACCTCGGTTCGCGGCCGCTCCCTTGATGATGGCGGCAGTGCGCGCCTCGGCGCGTAGCGATACGTCCAGCCCGACGCCGATCGTCGAGCGGTCGGCGGGGATCTCGGCGGTCTTGCGCCAGCCGCCATTGGCATAGGCGTCGAAATTGTCGCCCGGCTTCACGCTGGGGTCCATATAGCTCTTGTCGACACCGGGCAGCGTGCCGGGAGCCGACGATGTCTGCGCCATGGCGGCGGTGGTGACGAGGAGGGCGGCGGCGAACGCGTAGCGCTTCATGGGTTTCCTGCGATCCTGTGATGTTGGCGGGGATGGAGAACCCCTCGCCGGGCCAAGTCAAGTGAACGGCCTGTCATATTGGCTCAGGGCTTTGGGGCCTCGCCGGCATGGCGGGCCCGGAACAGCTGGCGGTCCTCGATGACATAGACCAGCGCCAACACGGCGAGCCCGATCGCCAGATAGCCGATGGCCAGCGGATAGGTGGAGCCGTCATAGGCCTGGCCGATCGCCGAGCCGACGATCACCGCGCCGACGCTGGTGATGAAGCCCTGGATCGAGGAGGCGGTGCCCGCGATATGGCCGACCGGTTCCATCGCCATCGCGCCGAAGTTCGATCCGCACAGGCCGATGCAGGTCATGCTGAGCGCCTGGAACAGGATATAGGTGACCAACGTCTCCTGCCCCGCCATGATGACGCCCAGGTGCAGCACCGACAGGATGATCAGCCCGATGACGGCGGTCTGCGAGATCAGCCGGGTGCCGAGGCGCTCGACCAGGCGGCTGTTGGCGAAGGACGCGCAGCCCATGAAAAAGGCGCAGAGCGCAAACAGCAGGGTGAACCGGTCACCTGCACCGAATTCGTCGACGAAGATCTGCTGCGCCGACGACACGAAGGCGATCACCCCGCCAAAGGTCATCGACGCGCACACCGCATAACCCACCGAAAAGCGGTTGGTCAGCGTCAGCCGATACCCGTTCTTGAGCGCCGCGAGCGACAGCGGCGTACGGCGCGCCACCGGCAGGCTCTCGACCAGGCGCAGCGCGGACCAGGCCAGGACGAAGGCGGCAAAACCGGCGAGCGCGTAGAAGATGAACCGCCACGGCCCGAACGCCAGCAGCACCTGCCCCAGGCTGGGCGCCATGATCGGCACCAGGAAGAAGATCATCTGCGCGACCGACAGCGTGCGGGCCATCTGACGGCCCGAAAACCGGTCGCGCACGATCGCCACCGCCAGCACTCGCGTGGACGCGGACATCAGTCCCTGTAGGACACGCGCGCCGAGCAACGCGGGAAAGGTCTGTGATCCCGCGGCGAAGATGCTGGCGCCGACGAACCCGGCCAGCGTGACGAGCAGGATCGGCCGTCGCCCGTACCGATCGGCAAGCGGCCCATAGACCAACTGGCCCGCGCCGAAGCCCAGCATATAGATGGTGATGATCCATTGCCGGTGGTTGGCGGTCGCGATGCCCAGTTGATGGCCCATATCGGCCAACGCGGGCAGCATCAGGTCGACGCCCAGGGCGTTGACCGCCATCAGGGCCGCGATGAAGGCGATGAACTCGCCCCCACGCATGGGGGTGCGCTCGGTCTTGTCAGTCATGGCGTCCGTCTAGGTTGGCTGGGCAGAGGTGACCATGGCTAAATCCCGACAGACGAGGGATGTTGCATCATTCCTCTTGTTGCAGGTGCGGTGGCAGGCCGAAAAGCCTGACGGAGGGGTGCGATCGGTGGGGCAGGGAATCCTTCCGAGTGGAGAGGCCCCCTCCGCCATGCTTCGCATGATCCCCCTCCGCTTGCAGGGGAGGGATAGTCGGATTGTCGGTCGCAACCGGGATCATATTCCTTGGCGGATCGTCGTTCGGTTCAGCTTGGCGCAGGGTTGGGTACGATAAGCGCGCCCTCCTGCGACGACATTTGGACGAATAGGGGCTATCATACCGTCATGACTGCAATGACTTTTTCCGTGAATCGCCTCTTTGCCGCCCGTCTGCTCGGTACGCTGACGGCCGGATCTCTGATCGCCACCCCGCTGATGGCGCAGGTGACGCCGCCGCCGGTGATGATGCCCGCCCCCGCCGCACCGTCGACGCCGCTGGCGCGCCCCCAGGCCCAGACCGCGCCCGCCATCACCACCACGCCGGTCGCGCCGTCGATCGCCAATCCGGCAACCGCCGCGATACCGACGCTCAGCGAGCCGCAGATGCGCCAGCTCGCCATGCTGATCGCGCAAGGCGAGGTCGCGCAGGGCCTTCGCCAGGGGCCGCCGCGCGACCTGTCGACCCTGTCGGCCACTGCGCTGACCCGTGTCGCGCTCGATTATGCGCATGCTGTGCATGTCGGGCGGCTCGATCCGGGTGACTTCACCAAGGACTGGGGCATCCGGCCGCAGCCCTTCGATGCGGCGCCCGGCTTTGCCAATGCGGTGCGGGGCGACCGGCTGGCCGCCTGGGTCGCCTCGCTGCCGCCGCCCTATGCGGGCTATGATGCGCTGGTGAAGGGGCTGGCGCGCTACCGTGCGATGGCGGCGGCGGGCGGCTGGTCCGCGCTGCCCTCGACCACGATCAACTTCGGCGCCAGCGGCCCGCAGGTGCTGGCGTTGCGCAAGCGTCTGGCGATGGAAGACCCTGCCGTCAGCACGACGGGCGATCGGTTCGACGAGGATCTGCTCGCCGCCGTCCGCCGCGCCCAGCGCCGCTATGGCCTGAACCCGGTCGGCACGGTCGGCGGCCAGACGGTCGCCATGCTCAACGTGCCGGTGGCGCAGCGCATTCGCCAGATCATGGCGAACATGGAGCGCTGGCGCTGGCTGCCGCAGCAGCTGGAGGCCAAGCGGGTCCAGGTGAACATCGCCGCCGCCGTCCTGACCGTGTTCGACGGCGACAACCCCGTCATGTCGATGAAGGCGGTGACGGGCCGTCCCGGCAACGAGACGCCGATGCTGGTGTCGACGATCCGCAGCATCGTGCTGAACCCGCCCTGGAACGTGCCGAGCTCGATCGCGAACAAGGAGCTGTGGCCCAAGGAAAAGGCCAATCCCGGTTATCTGAAGCGGGCGGGGTTCCGCGTGATCGACAATGGCGACGGCTCCAAGCGCTTGCAGCAATCGTCGGAAAAGAGCGCGCTGGGGCGGTACAAGTTCGACTTCCCCAACGACTTCGCGGTCTATCTGCACGACACGCCCGCCCAGTCGGGGTTTTCAAAGTTCGACCGGCTGGCCAGCCATGGCTGCGTCCGTCTGGAAAAGCCCGCTGAGCTCGCCTCGCTGATGCTGAAGTCGACGCCGGAGTGGCAGCAGCCGCAGATCGACGCGACCATCGCCTCGGGCAAGACGGTGCGTGCGACCATGGCGGAGCCGGTGGCGGTCTATCTGCTCTACTGGACCGCCTTTGCGAATGCCGATGGCCAGGTGGGCTTCCGCGAGGATCCCTATGGCTGGGACGCGCAGCTGGCCACCAAGATCGAGGCCCGCTCGGCCGAGCGGGCGCAATCCACACGCGACTAAAAGGGAACACAGGATGAAGATTGCCACCAAGGGCGCCATGGCGCTGCTCGCGGCCGGGCTGTTGCTGGCGGGCTGTTCGCGCTCGTCGGAGGACCCGCCCGTGCCGGTCGAGAACGATACGGCCGTCGTGACGGACAACATGGCGATGCCGGAGGAAAGCCCGGTCCTGACCAACGATGCCGAAGCCGTCGCGCCGGTCAACATCGCCGCCGACACCCCCGTGCCGCCGCCGCCGCCCGAGCGAACGGTCGACCAGCAGATGCTGGACGACGCCTCGGCCACCGGCATGACCGCGCGCGTCCAGCGTACGCCGAGCGGCGATGCGCCTGCGGCGGACGGTGTCGAGCCCAAGGACGGGCAGTAAGACCCAATTATTCCTCCCCTTACAGGGGAGGGGGACCGCCGCGAAGCGGTGGTGGAGGGGTGTCCCCGCTAATGGGGACACCCCTCCGTCAGTCCTGCGGACTGCCGCCTCCCCTTACAGGGGAGGAATTTACTTTGTGATCTCGCGGACCAGCGCCGCGCGCTGCGCCTCGGTCGGCCGCCACTGGCCCGCCATCGAACCGTTCGGCCCGAACAACGCATCCACCACCGACGTGGCATCCCCTTCCGCCCAAAGCCCGGCCAGCTCCGCCCGGCGCGGATCGGGGGAGGCGTCATCCCCCGTCCGAATGAACCGCAGCCACGCCGCCAATGCGGTCAGCGTCGCGGGCGCGTCGCCGCCATGCGCCGCCAGCGAGGACAGCCAGCGCGGCCCGACCTTCTGCGATCCGTCGCTGGCGATTTGCGACAGCCGGTGTTCGAGCGTGACATTGGCGAAGCGGGCCAGCAGCGCATCGGCATAGGGCTCCAGCGCCTGGCCCGGCGCGGCGGCGAAGCTGGTCGCCGCTTCGCCCCGCATCAGCCGTTCGACCACGGGGCGGATCATAGGGTCGGCGACCGCCTGGTGGACGAACTCATGCCCCCGCGCCAGTCCCAGATAGGCCAGCGCCGAATGCGCGCCGTTGAGCATCCGCAACTTGGCGGTTTCATAGGGCGCGACATCGGCGACGAACTGCGCACCGCCGACTTCCCAGCGGGGGCGGTCCTCGGCAAAGTCGTCCTCGATCACCCATTGGCGATAGGGCTCGGTGATGACGGCGGCCTCGTCGCGCATCCCCAGCGCCGCTTCCACGCGCGCGCGATCGGCGTCGGTGACGGCGGGGACAATCCGGTCGACCATCGTGTTGGGGCAGCGCCAGTCGTGCTCGAACCACGCGCGCGCCGCCGTTTCGCCTTGGTGGTCGAGGAACGCCGCGACGCCGCTGCGCAAAACCCGGCCATTGTCGGGCAGGTTGTCGCAGCTCACCAAGGTCAACGGACCCAGCCCCGCCGCATTGCGCTCGATGACGGCCTGGGCGAGGTAATGGTAGATGCTGTTCCCGTCCGCGACGATCCCGGCAATGTCGGTCGTACCATCGGGCCGCCGCCAATAGCCTTTCTCGGTCACGGTCAGCGTGACGACACGCGTGTCGGGCGCGGCGAGGCGTTCGGCCAGCCGTTCCGGGGTCTTGGACGCCACGATCACGTCACGGATCGCACCGATCAGGCGGACGGCCTCACCCTCGCTCGATCGTTCGGTGACGGTGTAGAGCCCATCCTGCGGCGCCATCTGGTCATGCACCCCGGCTGAGCGCAGCGAGGCCGCGGCGATCGCCCAGTCGCGATCGCCCGCCGCCATGGCGTCATCGGTATAGACCGCCTGGTGCGCGCGGTGGAACGCGCCCAGCCCGATATGGACGATCCCGATCCGCTGCACCGCCCGGTCGTAACCGGGCCGCGCGACGCTCACGGGCAGCGTCGCGGCGGTCGCCTCGCCAAGGCGGGTCACAGCCGGTACGCCGTGCGGACCAGCCCGTTGGTCAGCGCATGGGCCAGCTCGACCGCCTCGTCTTCCTCCAGCCGATGCTCGGCGACCAGCCGCGCCAGGAAGCCGCAATCGACCCGCCGCGCGACGTCGTGCCGCGCCGGGATTGACAGGAAGGCGCGGGTGTCGTCGTTGAACCCGACGGTGTTGTAGAAACCCGCCGTTTCGGTCGTCATCTCGCGGAAGCGGCGCATCCCCTCCGGGCTGTCATGGAACCACCAGGCGGGCCCGAGCTTCAGGCAGGGATAATGCCCGGCCAGCGGCGCCAGCTCGCGGGCATAGACGCTCTCGTCCAGCGTGAAGAGGATGATGGTCAGGTCGCGCTCATTGCCGACCACATCGAGCATGGGCTTCAGCGCATGGACGTAATCGGTGCGCATCGGCATGTCCGCGCCCTTGTCGCGGCCATGGCTGGCGAAGAGGCCGGCATTGTGGTTGCGATACGATCCGGGATGGATCTGCATCGTCATGCCGTCCGCGACGCTCATCTTGGCCATCTCGGTCAGCATCTGCGCGCGGAAGAGTTCGGCATCGGCAGGCGTCCAGTGGCCGCCGACGATCTTCGCGAACAGCGCCTCGCACTCAGGCCTCGAAAGGTTCGCGGTTGCCGCCGTGGGATGGCCATGATCGGTCGCGGTCGCCCCCAACGCGCGGAAGGCGGCGCGGCGCTTGGCATGGGCAGCCAGATAACCCGACCAGCCATACACATCCTCGCCGGTCAGTTCGGCGAAGCGCTGCATCGCGCCGGTAAACTGTTCATGCTCGACATCGATCACGCTGTCGGGGCGATAGGTGGTGATGACGCGGCCGCTCCAGCCCGAATCCTGGATCGCCTGATGATGGACCAGCGGATCGTCGGCGCCTTCCGTGGTTGCCAGGCATTCGATGCGGAACCGCTCGAACAGCGCCCGGGGACGGAAGGCGGGGGTGGCGAGCGCTTCGCCGATCACGTCGAAGTAACGGTCTGCGGTCGCCTCCTCCAGCGCCTCGGTGAACCCGAACACCTCGACGAACACATGGTCGAGCCACATGCGAGACGGGGTGCCGCGAAACAGGTGGTAGTGGGCGGCGAACAGCTTCCACGCTGCGCGCGGATCGGTAGCGGGGCGGCCATTCCGATGCGGGATGCCCAGATCGTCGAGCGCGATGCCTTGGCTGTAGAGCATACGAAAGACATAATGGTCGGGCGCGAGCAGCAGGTCGCTGGCGTCGCGCCACGGCTCGTTCGTGGCGAACCAGCGCGGGTCGGTGTGACCGTGCGGGCTGATGATCGGCAGGTGCGCGACCTCGGCATAGAGCGTCCGCGCGATGCCCCGCACCGTCGGGTCGGCGGGAAACAACCGGTCGGGATGCAATTCCAGCTTGCGGGTCATAGGGTCAGCTCCAGTTCGGCCGGGGCCGCATTCGCGCCCAGGCTCAGCATATGCACGATTCCCCGCTCCAACCCGCGCAGCTCGGCCAGGCCGCGCATCCGTCCCAACAGCGAATAGCCGGGATTGGAATTGCGATGAAGGTCGTCCATCATCCGGTGGCCATGGTCGGGGCGCATCACGATGGCGCGACCTTGCGCATGGGAAATGTCGACCACCGCCTCCATCACCTGCGTCATCCGGGCATTACCACCCAGGTGCTCCGCCTCGTGGAAATTGCGCTCGCCCGCTTCCCAGCCGACCGAGCGGAGGTGGAGAAAGCCGATCCGATCGGCAAAGCGCCGGACCATGGCGGGCAGGTCATTGTCGGGCCGTGCACCGAACGATCCGGTGCAGAAGCACAGACCGTTCGCGATCGACGGCACGGTGGCGTAGAGATGCTCCAGGTCCTCCGCCGTGCTGACGACGCGCGGCAGGCCGAAAATGGGGAAGGGCGGATCGTCGGGATGGACGACCAGGGTGATGCCGACCTCCTCGGCGATCGGGCAGACCGCGCGCAGGAAAGCGATATGGTTGGCGCGCAGAGCCTCGGCGTCGATCCCGGCATAGGTATCGATCGCGCGTTGGAAGGCGGGCGAGTCGAAGCTTTCTTCGCTGCCCGGCAGGCCGGCGATGATCGTGCGCTCCAGCTTGTGGCGCTCCTCGGGCGTCATCGTGGCGAAGCGGTCGGCGGCGGCGGCGCGGACGCTTTCCGAATAATCCGCCTCCGCGCCCGGCCGTTTGAGGATATGGATATCATAGGCCGCGACCGCCGCCCATTCGAAACGCAGCGCGGTCGCGCCGTCAGGCAGCCGCCAGTCCAGGTCGGTGCGCGTCCAGTCGAGCAGCGGCATGAAATTATAGGTGACGGTCCGCACGCCCTCGGCCGCCAGGTTGCGCAGGCTGTCGCCATAAGCCTGGACCAGTTCGCCGGTCAGCTGCCCGCGCTTGATCGCGTCATGTACCGGCAGGCTCTCGACCGTCGACCATCCGAGCCCGGCCGCCTCGATCATCGCCCGCCGCTCGGCGATCGCCTCGCGTGGCCAGACCACGCCGTTGGGGATTTCGTGCAGCGCGGTGACGACTTCGGTCGCGCCCGCTTGGCGGATGTAGGACAAGGCAATGGGATCGGCGGGTCCGAACCACCGCATGGATTGGATCATCAACACGTCCGCTAATCCTCGCCCCGTCTCGTATTTTCAGGCATATAAGGGTAGCATCGCGATTTCGGATTGACCAGTTCCAAAATTTGGCCTTGCCACTGTCACGTGGCGTACGGACCATGGCAGCATAAGGAGGGAAGGCCCATGCAGATCGTCGTCGTCGGAGAAGGGATGATCGAATTGACGCGGGCGGATGGCGGCCTGTGGCGGCTGGGGCACGGTGGCGACACGCTGAACACCGCGATCCATCTGGCGCGCATGGGACGCGATGTGCGCTACGTTACCGCGCTGGGCGACGATCCGTTCAGCGACACGCTGTTGGCCAACTGGTCGGCCGAAGGGATCGCCACCGACCTGATCCTGCGCGATCCGACGCGGATGCCAGGGTTATATGCCATTACGACCGATGCGGCGGGTGAGCGCAGCTTTGCCTATTGGCGCGGTGAAAGTGCGGCACGGCGTACCCTGTCGCTGCCCGGTGCCGATCGGATGACGGCGCAGGCCGAACAGGCCGATCTGCTGCTTTTCTCTCTCATTACGCTGGCGATTCTTGATGTGGAAGGCCGCGAACGTCTGTTCGCGCTGGCCGAGCGGGTGCGGGCGCGGGGCGGCCGCGTGGCGTTTGACGGCAATTATCGCCCGCGTCTGTTCGCCGATCAGCAGGTTGCACGTGACCTGTGCGCCCGCGCGATCACGGTGTGCGACATCGGCTTGCCGACGCTGGAGGACGAGACGATGCTGGTCGGGGCGACTTCGGCGGAGCAGGTCCAGGCCCGTTGGCAAGACGGCGGCGCAGGCGAGGTCGTCGTAAAGCTGGGGGCCGATGGCTGCCTGTTGTCGGGTGTCGGCATGGTGCCCCCGCCCGAACGGCTGAAGCCTCGCGATACGAGCGGTGCCGGCGATGCGTTCAACGCCGGTTATCTTGGCGCGCGACTGGATGGCGCTTCGCCCGCCGAAGCCGCGCTGGCCGGGCATCGCCTGGCGGGATGGACGGTCATGCGAGCGGGTGCGATCCCGGCTAGGGATGATGCGCTACCACGCTGAATCGGGGTTTTTGGACTGACCAATATCGGCGATCAATGGCGTTGCGGCCACCTTTTTTACGTGAATGGTCTATCACCTGCGATTTTTAAATATCACTCATGAGAGTTCTTGCCACGCCGCCATCTAGATGACAGGTTATGTCCGACATGAATGTCATGAAAACATGGCGGGGGAGGATGGCGATGAAGGTCAATCGGCGGGATCTGCTGGGAGCGGTTGGGGTGGCAGGGGCCTCGTCCGCGCTCGGCACGGCGGCAAGCGCGGCCACGGTGGCAGGGCAGGCCGGGGGCAGCGCGCAGGGGCGACCCTTCACGCCCGACTGGGCGTCGCTCGCGGCGGGGTATCGCGCGCCGGATTGGTATCGTGACGCCAAGTTCGGCATGTGGGCGCATTGGGGCCCGCAATGCGTGCCGGAGGAAGGCGACTGGTACGGCCGCGACATGTATATTCAGGGTTCGCGCGCCTATAATGCGCATGTCCGCAAATACGGGCATCCCAGCAAGGTCGGCTTCCTCGACATCATCGGCCAGTGGAAGGCCGAGAACTGGAACCCCGAGCGGCAGCTCGATCTCTACACCCGCGCAGGCGCGAAATACTTCGTCGCGCTGGCCAATCACCATGACAATCTCGACACCTTCGCCTCGTCGCATCCCTGGAACACCACGCGAGTCGGGCCGAAGCGCGACATTGTCGGGACCTGGGCAAAGCTCGCCAAGGCGCGCGGGCTGCGCTTCGGCGTGTCGAACCATGGCGCGCACAGCTGGCACTGGTATCAGCCCGCTTATGGTTATGATCCCGAAGGCGCGATGCAGGGCAAGCGCTATGATGCGGCTTGGCGGACCAAGGCCGACGGGCGGGGCACTTGGTGGGACGGGCTCGACCCGCAGCAGCTATATAATGGCCCGATCATGCCGATGCCCGGCGGCATCACGAACCGGACCGAGGCGGACGCCTTTCACGAACGGACCGATCGCCTGTGGAGCGAAGGCGTGCCGCCCGGCCGCCCTGACCTGGTGGCTAGCTGGGTCCGGCGTTGCCGCGAATTGATCGACAATTACCAGCCCGACTTCCTCTATTTTGACAATGCCGACCTGCCGTTCGAGCAGGCGGGACTGGATATGGCGGCCTATTACTACAACGCCAATCGCCGCTGGCATGGCGGTCGGCTAGAAGGGGTGTTGACCGTCAAGACCACCCCGCCACAGCGCCGCATGGCGTTGGTCGATGACGTCGAGCGCGGCGGCAAGACCTATATCGAGGCCTATCCGTGGCAGACCGATACATGTCTGGGCAACTGGCACTATGATCGCGCGCTGTATGAGCGGGACGGTTACAAGAGCGCGGCGACCGTCATCCATACGTTGTGCGACGTGGTGTCGAAGAACGGCAACCTGCTGCTGAACGTGCCGATGCGCGGTGACGGCACCATCGACGAAAAGGCGGAGCGCATCGTCGAGGGGATCGCCGCCTGGATGGGCCGATACGGCGAGGCGATCTACGGATCGCGGCCCTGGCGCATACATGGCGAGGGGCCGGGCGCGGCCAGCGGCGGCATGTTCAGCGAGACGCAGGAGTCGAAATTTACCGCCAGGGACATTCGCTATGTCCGCAAGGGTGAGGCGCTGCACGCGCTGGTGCTGGGGTGGCCCGAGGATGGGGTGGTGCGGCTGACCCTGCTGGCGAAGAGCAACATGATCGGGCGCGGTGAGGTGGCGCGCGTCACCCTGTTCGGCGAGTCGACGCCGCTGGCCTTTCGACGGACCGACACGGCGTTGGAGGTCACGCTGCCTGGTGGTGCGCGCAATGCGATCGGGGTGCCGCTGGTTTTGTCGGGGGCGGGTCTGGTGGCGGGGAGCTTGGCCGACCCGGTGTGATCGTCTTCCGTTGCTTCCCCACTCCGTTCGCACTGAGGGACGTCGAAGTGCACGGGATTCGCTCGCGGCGGGGCGAGGGGCGTGGCCTTCGACTTCGCTCAGGCTGAACGGAGGGTGGGGAGGGTGGTGCACCCAACACCCCATCCGACACCCCACAACGAAAAGGGGGCCGGAACCTCGGTTCCGACCCCCTGATCTGTCAGCATACGCTGGCGGCAGGTTTTACGCGCCCGGGATTTCCGAGACGTTCACCTTGATGCCGCGGCCCATCGTCGACGAGACGGCGACCTTGCGGACATACTTGCCCTTCGCGCCCGACGGCTTGGCCTTGATCAGCGCGTCGACCAGCGCGTCGAAGTTCGCGCGCAGGTCTTCCGCCGGGAACGACGCCTTGCCGATGCCCGAATGGATGATGCCGGCCTTTTCGACGCGGTACTCGACCTGGCCGCCCTTGGCCGCCTTGACGGCTTCGGCGACGTTCATGGTCACGGTGCCCAGCTTCGGGTTCGGCATCAGGCCCTTGGGGCCCAGCACCTTGCCGAGGCGACCGACGACGCCCATCATGTCCGGGGTCGCGATGCAGCGATCGAAATCGATGGTGCCGCCCTGGATGGTTTCCATCAGGTCTTCGGCGCCCACGACGTCGGCGCCGGCGGCGCGTGCCTCGTCGGCCTTCGCGCCCTTGGCGAACACGCCGACGCGAACGGTCTTGCCGGTGCCCTTGGGCAGGGTGACGACGCCGCGGACCATCTGGTCGGCGTGACGCGGGTCAACGCCCAGGTTGACGGCGATTTCGATCGTCTCGTCGAACTTCGAGGTCGCGTTGGTGCGCGCCAGCGAGATCGCTTCGTCGATGCCGTGCAGCTTCTCGGCGTCGATCTGGACCGACTTCTGCTTCTTGGTCAGCTTGGCCATGATCTTAGCCCTCCACCACTTCGAGGCCCATCGCGCGGGCGGAGCCTTCGATGATCTTG
>Ga0308171_1002539_pt1 | contig 18926 bp, 13 predicted proteins | sample PhyGR1_FD_202135 | JGI IMG/M metagenome (GOLD analysis project Ga0308171, IMG submission 202135) | Phyllosphere microbial communities from UC Gill Tract Community Farm, Albany, California, United States - DLSLSG.R1 | ecosystem: Host-associated > Plants > Phyllosphere > Unclassified | place: USA... | reverse complement strand
GAAGGGTAGGGCGAGAAGGAAAACGAAGGGCCATGGGAGCAATTCCGGGAATAGAAGAGGTCAATGAAGCGCCTCCCTGGCAACTGAGAATGTGTCTCAGTGGCGCGTATCCTAACAAGAGTTTCACAAAGCGTTAACGCTTTTTTGAGGGGATTTTCACGAAGTGCGATGAGGTGGCTCGGCAGGCGCTCTACCTAAAGAATGGCAAAGCGCTACCGATAGGTATTCAGTGATGGCATTTCAGCCTTTGCTTTGGAAATGGAATTCAAATGAGTCTGCATGACGACCTGCACGACGGACCCATTGCGCCACGTCCGCGCGTTCAACAACGGGCGCATCCGGGGTGGCTGTTGTGGCTACTGGTACCAGCGATCGCGGTGGGGATGAACTGGACGCGGATTGCCGCGTACTTTGAGCCTGCGCGTGTAGAACCGCCTGCTGAAGTGGTTGAGCGACATGAATCGCCGGTTGTTGAATCTGCGCCGGTATCTGCACCCGTTGTGCGAGCAGTGGCGCCGGTTGTGCCTAAAAGCCTGCAGGAGTGCATGGGCGCTGACAATGTGGTCAACGACCAGGTGTTGCGGTGTCGGTATGGCGACCGTCCTCAGCCGATGCGGGAAGAGCGGGCGGTGCAGGGGATGGTGTCGGCGCAGTATTTGGCGGAGTACAAGGCGGGGAAGAATGCCCAGCCCGTTCGGCGGGTTGGGGTCAGCAGTATCAGCGAGTCGAAGTTGATAAATGGCTGGGATGGCGGCGGGCCGTACGCAGCATCGTGGACGGTTAGCGATAATCGGATTGATCACGGCAGTGTTTGCACTGGCTACCGAAGCGGATCGATTGATTATCGGGAATGCAGGAAAGGCGCGAAGCAGTGGTTCAAGGAGCAGTGCCGTTTACAGCCGAATCCGGCACTGCGGGAGCGGTATTGTTCGGCGGCTTCGGGGTTCAGTCCGATGGGGTAAAGCCCTTCACCGCTAGTAATCGGCAGCGTCCAACCGCTTGTTGCACGCCTGCCTAGCCTTTTGCGCGGCCAAACTCGCGGCCTCCAGAAGCAGCCAGGTCACCGACTGGAGTGCTTGCTCATCGGGTGATTCGGCAGTGCGGGTATCCAGACCCAGTGCCGTCTGGTTATCAGGAGCAAGCTGATGCCAGCGCTCCAGCACGCAGTGGCAAATGCCCTCGAGGATCTCATCTTTGGTAATCGGAGTCGGCCCTCGACTGCCTGCAGAGAAATCCGAACCGACGAGCTTGAGCGACTGTGATGGACGTTCCATGACCATTCCCCTTCTTGGCTGATGTGAAAGCTGGCACCAACCATAGCACCAATATCCTATTTTGGGATAATCCTGTTTTGGGTTTACTTAAGGAGCCGAATCGTCATTCGGCAGCCCTTATGAAATCCATCCACACAGAACGCTATTCCACGCTGATCCAGGCACTTATCGCGTGCAGGAAAGAGAAGGGACTGAGCCAGACCGAGCTGGCGCGGCGAGTGGGCAGGCCGCAGTCGTATATCTCCAAGGTGGAGAATGCGGAGAGAAGATTGGATGTGGTCGAGTTTTTGGAGATTTGCGAGGCGATTGGGGTGGAGGGAGGGGAGGTGATGCGGGGGGTGTGAAGGGAAGGTGTGCATGTGTGACTGACCCTAGCGTCACCTTCCAAAAATCACTCCAACTCAATCGCGGCACTCTCGACATTCACCGCCAAGCTCGCAAAAAATATGCACCCGATCAACCGGGCAAAAATCTCGAGCGTTTCGCACACATCGGGATCTTCGAACAGCACAGGCCGCGAATCGATTGCACAAAGCGCCCCGTACAGCCGGCCGTCAGGCAGGAAGATGGGCACGCCCACGTAACTGTCCAGATCATAGGTCTTGACGATCAGTCGTGAGGCGAAGCTTTGGTCATGGCTGACTCTCTGGATTAGCAAAGGCGCGGGGTCCCGCTGAAACTCGCTGCAGATCGTGTCTTCCAGCGGAAAGGCCTCACCCGCGCCGATCCCCAGGTCAGCAGCATCGTGCACAGAGCAGATCACCAGTTCGGCGTCGCCGAACTTGGTGATCGCGGCAAAGCGCATGTTGGTGAGCCGGGTCACCAACCGCAGGATGTTGGTGGTGGCTTCGATTTCAGCAATGGCTGAGCGTTCTTCCTGGGACAGGAGGCTGGGCGGGTAGTCGAGTGCCATGGTGTACCTCGTCGTTTGGTGCAGTTTCGACCTGTGAGCGAGGTTCTGCAAGGGGGGACGGCTGGAGCGATGTTATGGCACCGGTGCGATTGAGCCAATGTCATCGGTTCGGGCACAGAAAAAGCATTTGCGAGCTACGCGAAGTGTAAGGCTCGCTTTGGCAGGGGTAAGTTGAATCGACTGATTAATATATTGATTAATAGGCTTAATTTCGGTTTGCATTTTAGCCTGGAATGCCAACCGGAATACTGAGATACCTATGCCTAGCCTGCCAACAAACAACTGTGACGACTGCAAGTCGACCTGCGCCCAAATCGCGGTCGACCTGGTCGAAGTGTCAGCCTGTTTCGACTGTCCTGTGCGAGCTCCTGATCCGATCGTTGGCCCGGCTCGACACCGACGCGGCGCATCGAACTGAAGGCATAGCCCGCCATCAGCCTGCACTGCACTTGCCTGAGGTTTTTCACCCCGATCAGATGTACCTAGAGGGCTGCTCTGAAGCTAAGCGGGTAGATGGGAAATCGCTTCGCTTCAGGATGCCGAATATAGGGGTTGAGCTTTCAGCTTTACGACAGTTACGGCTCAAGCTAAGGTGCCGGCATAAGGACATTATCTCCCAACATTTGTCCACGGAAGGTTCTAGAGTGCACGTGGTGCGCCCGCCCATTCCGAGTTTGTGGCATCCCGAAGCGCGTGCCTGGCAAGGTGCTGTCATTGATCCAACTGAATTGGTCTTTGACGCATCAGTGTCGGCAATGCGGTCATGCTGAACATCAAGAATGCTTAATTGAAGGCGGAAGGTATGGATTTTTCGACGTTGTTGCACCTATGGAGTGCAGCAAGCTCTGAGCAGCTGATCGCGCCCAAAATGGTTGTTGGTCTCGTTTTCATTCTTTGCGCTTGGTATTTCGTCCGTTACTTCTGTAGGTCATTCAAGCTTAGCGCCCAGCTGAAACGTTTGACTGTTAGCTTGCAGAACGTCAAAACTCTCGCTCCACCTCTTCGGCGCTCTGAGCTTGAACGTCTGTTCAGTGACGGCAGATTGGGGCATTCCTGGCGTGAGTATGCTGAAACGCTGCACGATCAGTTCGAGCTCAAGGAGGGCGAACAGGTTCTTGTCCGATCACGAGCCACTGCCGGTGCTGCACACTTCTTCTCACCGCAAAGTGTGGTTGATACCCCGCTGGGGACCGAGTTCTATAAGCACCTACCGGGTATCTTGACCGGTATCGGGATCGTCGGAACCTTCTTCGGCCTGATGCTAGGTCTTCAGCACTTTGACCCGAGCACGCCTGAACAGGTTAACGCCAGCGTCGATAAGCTATTGAAAGACGTACTGTTCGCTTTCATCGGCTCCTTCATTTCAATCATGGCCTCTATCGCCGTCACGCTTACTGAAAAGTGGCGCTTGGGACACTGCTACAAGCTGCTTGAGGCACTCAATGAAACCATCGACGGGCTTTTTGACAGCGGTGTCGGCGAGGAATACCTGGCCGAGCTGGTGCGATCAAGTGCTGAAAGCTCGGTGCAAACCCGTCAGTTGAAGGACAGCCTGGTCACCGATTTGCGAGAAATGTTACAGAACCTCGTTGATACTCAGGTCCGTGAAAGCCTCAAATTGGCAGATACCTTGTCGACGACCTACCGTGACTCGGGGCAGCTGCTGGCCGACCAGGTGAGCGGCGCAATTGAAAATAGCCTCAAGTCGCCGCTTGAAGCCATCGCGGGGGCCGTGCAGGCCGCCAGTGGCGATCAGTCCGGGCAGGTACAGAACCTGCTTCAGGATGTCCTGGTGGCGTTCATGAACAAGCTGGAAGGTACATTCGGCCAGCAGTTCAATGGCCTGCACGAGTTGATGGGCCAGTCGGTTGCCGCCATGCAGTCGATGCAGCAGGGCTTCTCGACGCTGATCCAGGATATGCGTTCGGCTGGCGAGTCCTCGAATCAAAACAGTTCGACCATGATTGCCCAGCTACTGGCCGATATGCAGGCCGGACAAAACGCCATGCAAGCGGGGATGAACGAGATGCTCGCCAATCTTCAGGCATCGGTTGCCCGTATCGGCAACGAAGGGGAGGGGGCTGGCGCTCGAATGGCCGAGCAAATGGAGAAGCTGTTTGCTCAAAGCGAGGCTCGCCAACAGGTAATGGATGAGAATCTCCAGGCTTTTGTCGAGTCGATCAAGCAGAGCATCGGCCAAGGCCAGCAGGAAACCATGACCAAGATTGCAGGCTCTGTCGAGGTGCTGGGTGAACAGCTCTCGGCAGTCTTCAAGCAACTGGAACAGGGTCAGCAGCAGATGGATCAATCCACCCGTGCTGCGCAGGCTGATCTGCACCAAGGCACCCGCGATCTGGTAGGCGGCCTCGACGAGCAGGTCAAGGCATTGCTGCAGACGGTTTCCGAGCAACAGAAATCTGCCCAAGACACCGTCAATGCATTGAGCGCCCAGACAGAGCAGCATCTGCACAGTATGCAGCTAGGTGCGGACAAGATGCGGGCCGCGGCTGAGCGGTTTGAAACCGCTGGACAAAGCGTTGCACAAGCCAGTGAGTCGACTGCGGGATTGATGGGTACAGTTCAGGGCGCAGGGGTTGAGCTTGCACAGGCGTCGCGTGAGCTGAACACCGTTGTCGCCGACTACCGGAACAATCGAGAAGCATTAGGGAAAACGCTCGCGGTCATCGAAGGGGTCGTCGCCAGTGCGCAGGGGGAAGCCAGCGGTCGCAGCCAGTATCTTCAGGACCTGAAGGTTCAGAGCGAGCGGATGCAGGCGCTTAACCGCGAAGTGTATGAATACCTCGAAAACATCAGTGGTGTGCTGGGTAACGGCTTCAAGGAATTCGGTGAGGGCATGGACCGGGCGTTAAGACAAACTCTGGGCAGCCTCGACACCGAGCTCGATAAAGCAGTCAAGAGCCTCGCTGGCGGTGTGGAAGGGGTCAAGGAAAGTCTCGAAGATTTCGGTGACATCATGGAACGTATCAGGCGGTAACGGAGGCTAGTCGATGTTTGGTAAGCAAATGCCTTCGGCTGCCCGTTCAAAGGACGAGGGAGAGAAGCCTTTTTGGATTTCCTTCGCTGATTTGATGACCGCGATGATGATTCTGTTTCTCGTGGTAATGGTGGCGGCTTTGAGTTCTGTGACGCAGCGGATCAACCAGGCAGAACAGGGAGAGAAGCAGCGTAGCAAGGACATCAGTCAGATTTGTGAGCACCTGAGCCTTAGGGCTAAGACTGCCAGCAAGACCATCGTCGTAGACTGCAAGGACAACCGAATCAGCTTCGGCGATGCTGGCCGTTTTGGGCATAACCAGTACGCACTGAGCAACGATGGCCAATCGGCACTTCAGGAGGTCGTGCCGATGATTCTAGACGCAGCCAACAGTGAAGAGGGGCGCAAGTGGTTCAAACAGGTTGTGATCGAGGGGTCTACCGATACCGACGGTTCGTACCTTTATAACCTGCACCTGTCACTGCAGCGTTCGGAGTGGGTGATGTGCAGCCTGCTCGATAGTCGTAGCCCGCTCCAGGTCGGATTGTCGCCGGAGTATCAACAGCAGATTAGATCGATGTTTCTGGCGGGTGGTGTGTCGTTCAACAATGCAAAGGACACCAAGGAAGAAAGCCGGCGAGTGGAGTTACGCATGCAGTTCTTTGGCTTGAAGGAGAAGGAAAGCAGTCTTAAGACTGATGTGCCGGTGTTCACTAACACTGACGTGGAAAAATGTCAGTTGGCGATGAACCGATGACCAGCTCGATCGCGAGGCTTTCCGCCGCCATTAGCCAAAGCCTGTCAGCTCATCGCACGGTGCAGGCCCCAGAACCGTTGGAGCGATTTCCTCGTCTGGCTGCTGCGGGAGTCGATCTTTACGAGCGATTCGAGCGCGCTGAAAAGGCCTTGCCGCCACCCGAAGAAAAGCGCCGTGCTGCGATAAGCAAGTTTCGCAATGTACTACCACTCAACGCCTCGGAATGGCGCTTGGTATTCGCCGGCCTTTCCGACAAGAGTGAGCGCGTCGGGCCGATACTGGACGATGACCAGCTTTATGCCCGGGTGCACGAAGAAGTACATCAGCGTATCGAAAAGCGAAGCCTGAGCCGCCGGGATTGGTTGGCGCTATGCTTCAGCTACTTTGGCTACGACGCCGCTACGCCGGCGCAGAACGCCAATTGGTGCCTGCTGCGCGAAGACGTTCAGCTCGGTTTCGAATGCGTTAGAGACCAGCAGAAGCGTGTGAAGGAATGGGTGCAGATCGTTCAGCAACATCAGGAGCTCTTTTCCGAGCAGGCAGGTGCCACGCTGGGTGACCAGATGTTCAAGGGCGAGATTAACGACCTTTCGGCATTGCAGACGATTGCGCAGATCCCGGATAACAGCTGGCTGTGGCGCAGGATTTTTACCGTACTGATTTCTCGCATTTTCATGTTGGATGACGCCGAATTTTCTCAGCGCTTGGCCGACCTGGTCGACATCGGTCGACAGCACCCGCGGTACATGAACGACATTCTGAGTGCATGCCTGTCGCGTTACCACTTGGCAGCTTATCGGGAGAAGCCATCGTCGCTGCTCAAACAGCTCGCGCTCGACAATTGGGGTAGTCCGCAGATCCGCTCCAGACAAAACAGCTGGCTGCAGTATGTCGATAATGATGTCTGTGCGATGGTTGTGGCGTGGTTTGCGAAGGAGGATCTGGAGCACTTCTTCAACCTGCTAAAAGGGGAAGCAGAAGTCGATCAATCTCGTCTGCATTATTGGCTGCGTTTTGCCAACCAAATGAGTTATACCCGGATTGTCATGGGGTCGGATGCTTGGCACGACAGCGGGCGAGACTTCGTCCACTTCCGAGAGAAGAACAAAGGGCGCCTCAGCCGACTGGTAGGCGGCCCCGGTCATAACAACGCCGTCATCATGCAGATCGGGAACTACTTTTTCGTGGAGTTCTCCGGTACCGGTAATGCCTGCTATGTGTATCAAGCAGACAAGTCGCCTTTCAATCCAGACAAGTTGCAGCTCGAATTGGCGAGCGAGCTCAAGCAGCCTAACCGTGCACTGAATCGAATGCGGCATTCGCCTGCACCTAGCCGTCCGGACCGCATAGAGGGTTGGCTCAGCAAATTCGATTATGCCCTCGAGCAATGGGGTATTCGTGTACAGAGTCAGGCCGCAGCGGTAGGTTCAGCCAAGCCTTTGCCTTTTGAAGACCAGGTCCGTGACGCTCTAACGTCGGTCAAGCACAGGGTCTATGATCAGCGCGGGCGCGGCGGCGCATTTCAGGTCCAGCTTGATGATCATGATCCGGCCGCAGTAACTGCGCTGCAGCGCCTGGGCTTCAGGCCCGTCAATAACCAGCCACTCCGGTTCTGGAGACAGTAATGCTCAAGCGTTTCCTCAAAGGCATTGGCCTGCAGCCGAACTCGGCAGCAGAAAATACTGAGCCGGTTTTTTCCATTGAAGAGCAGGGCATCTGTTATCCCCTGAGCTTGGCGGAGAGCATGGAGTCCTGGTCGCTGGCGAGTTACCTTGATCAGCTGGAAGAAGAGGAGTTCGTCTCCCAGTTGAGCGATCGCTGGCTCTTGACGTGGGATGAGCTCTACCGGCTGCTGGATGAGCCAGAGCACGAAACAAGCCTGCCACTATTAGGGTTGCCGCCGCAGACAGCCCTCATCCCTCAATTGAGCAGCCAGGGCAGCCTTGCCTCCGATGATTTCAAGGTCTCCATCAGTGGCTGGCGTGATCCGCAGTCCAATGCCAGCGTGCAGGTGCAGCGAACGGGGGCCATCGTTCAACATCAGGGAGCCACAGAAATGCTGCCTGAGGCGTCCTGGAAACTAACAGGTGCTGTACGGCAGCTTTATCTGGCACAACAAAATGAGCCCGGTGAAGTGACCAACCAGATCGGCTGGGCCAGCATCAGAAAGCTGGCGCGCAAGGCTGGCGCTGGCATGGATGGCTTCCTGGACAAGACCGTCGTTATCAAACCCGAGAAACTGCGGCTCAACCCACGAAAGTCGACGCTTGGCGACACACCAGTTATCGAGTTGCAACCGAGCTTCGAGGGCCAGCCGGCCAACTGGCTTGAGAGCTTTGACGGTGCCAAGCAGGTTCAGGATCGGTACCGGATAACGGGTGACGATGGCTCGCTGACTCATGTTCTGATTGAGCCTGAAGTCAAATCGGTACTGGACTACGTGCGTTCGTTGCCTGGGCGTCGGGTTGCTGGCGACGATGCCCTTTCATTCGTCCGTAACCCTTACAGCACACTCGGCGAAAGTGCCGCACGCGTGCTGGATGCCGAAGCCTATGAAGACGAGCTCGCCGAGGCCGGTATTTTCTTTCATCGCTTCCATCTGGAACCCAAACTGGATGAAGCGAGCCAGCGTATCGAGCAGGTAACACTGACGCTTGAGCCGATTTCTCCAACCCCGCAGGAGCCCATCGAAGTTGAGTTCAACGCGGCCCATGAATTCGCGCCGCTTGTGCATGAACTGCAGCTGAAGTTGGCCGCCGGCATGCCCGCGGGCTTCTGGCAGGGCTATGAACTGGAGCTCAGCGATTTTGATTTGCGCCAGTTGGCAGGCATCAATGACCTGCTTAAACGGTGGCAAAATGAGGCGGCCGGTATCGAGTTTGACTCGGTCCTGGATCTTTCCCTCTACGGCGACCGTGTGACGGGCATTGGGGAAGCGGAAAGAATTACTTCGCCTTTCCTGGTCAAAGAGGCGACCGAGAACTGGTTGCCGAAGGATGTAGCAGCGATGGGCATCGACGCAGAAGCCCTCGGTCGATGGGACCCTTCCGATCGCGCTCAATTTGAAGCGCTTGGGCAGCGATTGGATGAAGCGCGCGCTGCCGGCGATGACACGGTGTGTTTGCCAGAGTCTGAAACACCACTCTCGATTGCCGCTGCCGAGCAACTGTTTGATGCTTGGTCGAAGAAGATTGCGCCTATCGAGACCGGCCAGGTTGAGCAACGGGAAAAAGTTGGCCGCGCCGTACTGCAAATCGGCCACAACATTGACGAGCCGACTTACGTTCAGGTGCGTCAAGCAGCGTTACGCGCCGCTTTGGACGCAACGCCAGAGCTGCCTGGCCTGCTCAAGCCAGAAGTCGTCCTGCGCGACCATCAACTGCAAGGCGTGGCGTGGTTGCAGCATTTGTTCCGCTTGTCCCCCACGGACGTATCGGGTTGCTTGCTCGCTGATGACATGGGGCTTGGGAAAACGATCCAGTTGCTCACCTTCCTGGTCTGGTACCTGGAACAGTACCCAAACGATCAGCCAACACTGATCGTCGCTCCTGTCTCGTTGCTCGACAACTGGGAGCGAGAGCTTCACACGTTCTTCTTTGCTGACGCACTGCCCGTGTTGAAACTGTATGGCTCAGCCCTGAGTGCAGTGAAGTTCAAGAAGGATGAAATCCCTGCGGACTTGAAAGCCAAAGGCATCAGGAACCTGCTGCGCCCAGGTTGGATGGGCGATGCCCGAATCGTCCTGACCACTTACGAGACATTGCGCGATCAGGAGTTTTCCCTGGCGCGTCAGCAATGGTCCATCGTCGTATGTGACGAAGCTCAGAAGCTGAAGAACCCGGCGGCACTGGTGACTCAGGCGATCAAAGCCATTCCCGCGCGGTTCCGAGTGGCGTGTACCGGTACGCCGGTCGAGAACACCCTGATCGATCTCTGGTGCCTGTTCGACTTCATTCAGCCAGGATTCCTGGGCGGCCTGAACCAGTTCGGTCGCGACTATCAGCGCCCCATCGAAGCCGCACTGGAGCGTGATACGGATGCGTTGGAACGCCTGCGTGGGCTGATCGAACCGCAGACTTTGCGGCGGACCAAGCAGGACATCGCCAAGGACCTACCGGCCAAGATCGAAGACGCAGCATGCCGTTCACTTGGCATGCATGCCCTGCAGCGTAACCTGTATCTGTCCGAAGTATCCGTATACAGCCAGAAGCAGCAGATCGAAGAGCAGCTCGATCAGAAGAGCTTCGGCATGCTGGGGTTGCTGCACAAGCTCAAGCTGATTTGTGCTCACCCTTACAGCGTTCAGCCAGACACCCGGTTACGCGACAACTCGCCGAAGCTTCAGTGGCTGATTCAGACGCTCGAGTCGATCAAAAGGGCCGGCAACGGCGACAAGGTCATTGTCTTTACCGAGTTGCGCGATATTCAGCGGGAATTGCAGCACGCGATTCAGCAGCATTTCGGGTTTCGGGCGACGGTCATCAATGGCGATACCAGTACCAGCAGTCAGAGCTCCAATAGCCGGCAGAGGCTGATCGATCAATTCCAGGAGCTGCCAGGGTTCGCCGTCATCATCCTGTCCACCATCGCCGTCGGATTCGGAGTGAACGTGCAAGCTGCCAACCACGTCATTCACTTCACGCGTTGCTGGAACCCGGCCAAGGAAGATCAAGCGACGGATCGAGCCTATCGGATTGGGCAGCAGAAGGATGTGTATGTGTATTATCCGACGGTTCGGGATGCGACGATGCCGACGTTTGAAGCGACGCTGGACGAGCTGCTGAGTAAGCGGCGAGCGTTGGCGCGAGATATGTTGAGTGGAACCTCGGAGCTGCAGGCTTCTGATTTTGAAACCGTGCTGAACACGCATTGATATGTCAGTTATGGGTACAGGTGCGCTCATCTCAGAGCGTGCCAATCCGCAACAATCCGCGAGTTAGGGCGGGTGCGTCAGTGGTGACTAAGTGGAATATTTAACTGATCGCACGTCAAGTGTTGGCATTGGACGTTCTGAGGCTTAATGTGCGCGGCATCCAGGGCGCCCATTAGCCCTCGGGCTGTGAGATTCAGTCGGCTCGAAAGGTTAAATTCGCCCTTTTGCCTGTGTATTCCAAGGAATTATTGAGTGAACACGGAAAATCATTCCCAGACGGCCGCCTTCCTCTGGTCGATTGCCGACCTACTGCGTGGTGATTTCAAGCAGTCCCAGTACGGGCGCATAATCCTGCCATTCACCCTACTGCGGCGTATGGAGTGTGTGCTGGCGCCGACCAAGGATGTCGTGATTCGCGAGTCCTACGCCCAGGAAGGCCGCCCGGACACCGTACGTGAAATGTACTTGCTGCGCGCCGCTGGCCAGCAGTTCTTCAACTCTTCCTCGTTGACCCTCGGCACGCTATCCGACACCCAGACCGCCGCCGACCTGATGAGCTACGTACAAGCGTTCAGCAAGGATGCCCGCGAGATCTTCGAGCACTTCCATTTTGAAGACTTCGTTCAGCAACTGGAAACCGCCAACCTGCTTTATCAGGTTACGCAGCGCTTCGCCGCCACCGATCTGAGCCCCGAGTTCATCAGCAACTTCGGCATGGGCATCATCTTCGAAGAGCTGATCCGCAAGTTTGCTGAAAGTTCGAACGAAACCGCGGGGGAGCACTTCACACCGCGCGATATCGTGCACCTTACCACCTCGCTAGTGATCACTGATCAGGACCACAAGCTCGCGCCCAACAGCATCGTCACCATCTATGACCCCACCGCCGGCACTGGTGGTTTTCTGTCTGAGGGGGATGAGTACATCCAATCAATCAGCGAGAAGGTCAGTGTGTCGCTGCACGGCCAGGAGCTCAACCCTGAGTCCTACGCCATCTGCAAGGCGGACATGCTTATCAAAGGCCAGGACGTGGCCAGCATCAAACTCGGCAACACCCTGTCTAGCGACCAGCTCGCCGACAAGCGCTTCGACTTTATGCTCAGCAACCCGCCGTTCGGCGTGGAGTGGAAGAAGGTGCAGAAGCAGATCACCGACGAGCACACAGTTAAGGGCTTCGACGGCCGCTTCGGCCCCGGCGTGCCGCGTGTGTCCGATGGCTCGCTGCTGTTCCTCCTGCACCTGGTCAGCAAGATGCGTGACCCGCGCGACGGTGGCTCGCGCATCGGCATCATCCTCAACGGCTCGCCGCTGTTTACCGGCGGCGCGGGTTCGGGCGAGTCGGAGATTCGCCGCTACCTGCTGCAGAACGATCTCGTCGAAGCCATCATCGCGTTGCCCACCGACATGTTCTACAACACCGGCATCGCCACCTATGTGTGGATACTCAGCAATAAGAAAGCCGCCGCTCGCCAGGGCAAAGTGCAGTTGATCGACGGCAGTCAGCACTCCGAGAAAATGCGCAAGTCGCTGGGCAGCAAGCGCCAGTACATTACCGAAGATCAAATCAGCGAACTGGTGCGCCTGTATGGCAGCTTCGAGCAAACCGCGCAGAGCAAGATCTTCCCCATCGACGCCTTCGGCTACCGCCGCATCACCGTCGAGCGCCCGCTACGTCTAAACTTCCAAACCAGCGCCGAGCGCATTGCTAAAGTGCTGGAAGAAAAAGCCCTGCAGAAGCTAGACAGCGCCGCCCAGCAGCAGTTACTGGCTGCCCTGCAATCCATTGATGCCAGCCAACTGCACCGCAACCGCGAGCAGTTCAGCAAACTGCTGAAAAAAGCCCTCACTGCACACAACATCAGCCTTAGCGCGCCGGAGCTAAAAGCCCTACTTAATGCCTTAAGTGAGCGCGACCCCGAGGCGGATATCTGCACCACCAAGGGCCAACCGGAAGCAGACTCTGGTCTGCGGGACAACGAGAATGTGCCCCTGAGCGAATCGGTGTACGACTACTTCCAGCGCGAAGTCATCCCCCATGTGCCGGATGCCTGGATCGACGAAAGCAAAATCGACGCGCAAGACGGCGAGGTCGGCATTGTTGGATTCGAGATTCCCTTCAACCGCCACTTCTATGTATTCCAGCCGCCGCGCCCACTGGCCGAGATCGATAGTGACCTAAAAGCCTGCACCGACCGCATCAAGCAGATGATTGAGGGGTTGTCGGCATGACGTTTCCTAGTTATCAGGAATACAAGAATTCTAGTGGCGAGTGGATCGGCCATATACCCGCTCATTGGTCGGTAAGCCCACTAAAGAGAGGGTTCATGATCGAGGGCGGCTCCACACCTTCTCCCGATGAGATCAACTGGGGCGGCGATATAGCGTGGGTAACACCTGCGGACTTGAGTGGTCTGACTTCACTCTTTATTAATACATCGAAAAGAACTATCACCGCTACGGGTCTTGCTTCCTGCGGGACAAGTCTGCTGCCAGCAGGCAGCCTAATTCTTTCGACGAGAGCGCCGATCGGTTCGCTAGCGATTTCATTGATCAGGGTGTGTACAAATCAGGGGTGTAAGGGGCTTGTTCCGAACGAGAGTGCATTTTCAACTTACTTTGCTTACGTTCTGCTGACAGCAAAAGTCGAACTGAATATTCGCGGAAAAGGTACAACCTTCCTAGAGATTTCTGGCGATGAGTTAGGTCGCTTCGATGTACCGATGCCCCCACTTTCAGAGCAAACCCAAATCGCCCGCTTCCTCGACCACGAAACCGCCCGTATCGACGCGCTTATCGAAGAGCAGCAGCGCCTGATCGAACTGCTCAAGGAAAAGCGCCGGGCCGTCATCTCCCACACCGTCACCAAAGGCCTCGACCCCACGATGCAGATGAAAGACTCCGGCGTGGAGTGGCTAGGCGAGGTGCCGGCGCATTGGTTAGTTGGTCCGCTGCGTTGGTATGCAACCATTCAGGGAGGCATCGCCAAAGGAAAAGATTACGAGGGGCGCGAAACCGTTTCGCTGCCTTATCTCCGTGTTGCCAATGTGCAGAACGGTTTCGTAGATCTCACTGAGGTCAAAGAAATTTCGGTCCTTGAATCTGAAGTTGAGCGTTATAGCCTGCGTTCAGGTGATGTACTCATGAACGAAGGTGGAGATAACGACAAGCTAGGACGCGGAACTGTTTGGCAAGGGCAGATAGAGCCTTGTCTTCACCAAAATCACGTATTTGCTATTCGCCCGAATGATTTGCTCTCAGCAGAATGGTTGACTGCGTTTACGCAGTGCGATCAAGCACGCAGTTACTTTTTCTTGAACTCCAAGCAAAGCACTAACTTGGCCTCCATATCAGCAAGCAATGTCATGAGTCTTGCTTTGCCAATCCCTTCGGTTGCTGAGCAAAAAGAGATTCTTTCAGTTTTGAATGAAGGCCGCGTAGCTCACGAAGAGCTAGTTAATCTAGCTACTTCAACCGTCGAATTTCTCCAAGAACGCCGTTCCGCCCTAATCTCCGCCGCCGTCACCGGCAAAATCGATGTACGCGGCTGGCAGCCACCGGCCCGCGCGCAAGCCCCCGTATTAGAAGCAGAGGCCGTATAAATGGCGGACAGCAAGGAAGCGCAATTTCAGCAGGACATTATCGTCGCCCTGGCCGCCCAAGGCTGGCTGGTCGGCACCGCCAGCGGCTACGACCGGCGCACGGCGCTGTATACCGAGGATGTGCTGGGCTACTTCAAGGACGCCTGGCCGGAGCGTTGGGACAAGTTCGCCAAGGCCAACCCGAATGATCCGGATGGCGTGCTGGTGCAGAAGCTGGTGCGCGAGTTGGAACAGAGCGGCACCCTGGATGTGCTGCGCCATGGCTTTAAGCTGCCGGCGGTAAAAGTGGAGCTGTGCAGCTTCCAGCCCGACCACGACATGAACCCGGACACCCTCAAGCGCTACCAGTGCAATCGCCTGCGCGTGGTACCGGAGGTGTCCTACTCTCCCCATGCGCGTGAGGCTGGCAGCGGCGGGCAGAGCTACAACCCACGGCTGGATCTGGTGCTATTCGTCAACGGCATCCCGACCGCCACCTTGGAGCTTAAAAGCGAGTTCAAGCAGTCGGTGGAAAACGCCAAGCGCCAATACCGTTACGACCGCCCGGTTAAAGACCCGCTCACCCGCAAGCCTGAACCGCTGCTGACTTTCAAACGTGGCGCGCTGGTGCACTTTGCCGTGGGTCAGAACGAGGTAGCGATGACCACTAAGCTGGCGGGTAAAGACACCTTCTTCCTGCCGTTTAACCTGGGCAGCGCGGAAGGCGGCGCGGGCAATCCACAGCCCGAGGATGACGGCCAGTACGCCATCAGCTACCTATGGCAACGCCTGATGCAGCCTGGTGCCTGGCTCAAGGTGCTGGGGCGCTTTCTGCACCTGGACAAGAAAATCAGCGAAGGCTTTGATGGGACACCGCTTACCAGAGAGACGATGATTTTCCCGCGTTACCACCAATGGGAAGTAGTTAACAAACTCATCGAAACTACCCATACCGAAGGCCCCGGAAGGCGCTACCTTATCCAGCACAGCGCGGGCTCAGGTAAGTCCAACTCCATCGCCTGGACTGCACACCAACTTGCCTCGATGTATAACGAGGAAGGGCAACGGCTGTTCAACTCAGTCATCGTAGTCACCGACCGCACAGTGCTCGACAGCCAACTGCAGAACACCATCTACCAGTTCGAGCATGCCCAAGGCGTGGTCAAACCGATCAGCCGGGATGTAGGCAACCAAAGCAAATCAGAACAACTGGCCGAGGCGCTGGCTGAGCAGACGCGCATCATCATTGTCACCATCCAGACCTTCCCGGCGCTGTTCGATGCCTTGGACAAGTACCCCAAGCTGGCCAGCGGGCGCTATGCGGTAATTGCCGACGAAGCGCATTCCTCGCAAACCGGCTCATCGGCCAGCAAGCTTAAGCAGATTCTCGGCAGCGATGCGCTAGATGCGGAGGAAGTCAGCGCCGAAGAGCTGCTGGATGCCGCCGTGCAGGCGCGCCAACCGAATGAGCGCATCAGCTACTACGCCTTCACCGCCACGCCCAAGGCCAAGACCCTGGAGCTTTTCGGTCGTCCGGCCGATCCGACGCTTCCAGCCAGCTCCAGCAACAAGCCCGAGGCGTTTCACCTGTATTCCATGCGTCAGGCCATCGAGGAAGGTTTTATCCTCGACGTGCTGCGTAACTACACCACCTACAGCACCGCCTGGAAGATCGCCCACCCGGATGGCGAAGACGACGAGGTGGACAGCAAGAAGGCGCGCATCAAGCTAGCGCGCTGGGTGCGTTTGCACCCGTACAACATCAGCCAGAAGGTCGAGGTGATCGTCGAGCATTTCCGCGCCAATATTCGTGGCCTGCTGAATGGCCAGGCCAAGGCCATGGTCGTCACCAGCAGCCGTCAGGAGGCGGTGCGCTACCAATTGGCATTGAAAGCCTATGTGCAGCGGATGGGCTACAACGATGTGCACCCGCTTGTGGCCTTCTCCGGCAGCGTGTTGCCGGATGGGGTGATCCCCGAAGAGGTGACAGAAAGCAGCAGCCTGCTCAACGCCGGCCTGAATGGCCGCGACCTGGCGCAGGCGTTCGACACCCAGGACTTCAACGTGATGATCGCCGCCAACAAGTACCAAACCGGCTTCGATCAGCCCAAGTTGTGCGCCATGTACGTGGACAAAAAACTGCAGGGCGTGGACTGCGTGCAGACCCTGTCGCGGCTGAACCGCACCTTCGGCGACAGCAAGCAAACCTTCATCCTCGACTTCTTCAATGAGCCGCAGGACATCCTCGACGCCTTCTTGCCGTACTACACCAAGGCCGAGCTGACCGATGTAACCGACCCGCAGATCATCTATGACCTGCAGAAAAAGCTGGATGCCGAGGGCATCTATCACTGGCAAGAGGTCGAAGCGTTTGCCTTGGCCTTCTTCGATCCCAAGGCGCAAGCCAGCAAGCTCAGTTATTACTGCGCGCCGGCCAAAGAGCGTTTTGCCAAGCGCTATGCTTTCTCGCTGGAATCCCGTCAGCAGGCGCTGGATCACAAGCGCACCGCCGAAGCCAATGGGGATAGCGCCGGCGTGAAAAAAGCCGAGCACGCATTGAAAGAAGCTGGCGAGCAGGTCGATCAGCTCGACCTGTTCCGCAAGAACCTGCAGAGCTTTGTGCGCCTGTATGAGTTCCTCTCGCAAATCGTGCCTTATGAGGACCGTGAGCTTGAGCAGTTGTGCGTGTATGCCAAGCACCTGCACCCGCTGCTGCGCGTGGACCGCCTGCAGCAAGACGATGTGGACGTGGGCGAGCTGCAGCTTAGCCACTACCGCCTGAGCAAGCGCGCCGAGCACCAGCTGCGGCTGAACGAAGAAAACGGTGAGTACACCCTCAAGCCCGGCAGCGATGTGGGCAGCGGTAAGCCCCACGACCCGGAGAAAAAGCGGCTATCGGAAATCATCGAAGCGCTGAACGATATCTTCGGTGCCGAGGTAAGCGATGACGATCAGCTGCAATTCCTCGCAGGCATCGCCAAGCGCATCAGCCGCCAGGAAGATGTGATGGCCCAGGTGAACAACCACTCGGTGGATCAAGTCATGCACGGCCTGTTCCCCAAGCGCGTACTGGACACTGTGCTAGATGCCATGACCGACCACGAAAAGCTGTCACTGGAAGTGCTGGATAACGAAACTAAGAGCCGGGCGTTTGCGCTGGTGATTTTGAAGATGCTGAAGACGGCTGCAGGGCTCGATGAGAATGGCTTGCGCGGCGGCCTACAAGGTTAAGGAGTGACGATGGCAATTCCGGATTTTCAAAGTGTGATGCGGCCGGTGCTTGCCACCGTACAGAACGGTGCGCCGCTGCCGCTTAATGAGGTGCGTGAGCGGGTGGCCGATCAGTTTCAGCTAAGCGAGGATGAGCGCAAAGAACTCTTGCCCTCCGGCAATCAAACCGTGATCAACAATCGTGTGGGCTGGGCTCGCACCTACCTAAATAAGGCCGGGCTGCTGTGCATTCCCGTCAAGGGCATGGTGCAGATCACGCCGGGCGGACTCGATGTCCTGGCCGATGGGCCGGAGCGCATCACGGTGCGCTGGTTAAAGCAGTTCCCCGAGTTCGCTAACTTCCATACCGCCAAGCCTCAAGTAGCTGATTTACCGGCTGCGCTGGACATTGAGATTTCTGAGACCACGCCGGATGAGCAGTTGGCACAAGCACATCAGGCACTAGTGCAGTCACTGGCAGACGAGCTGCTGGCGCTAGTGCGGGCAGCGACACCTAGCTTCTTTGAGCAGCTAGTGGTCGATCTGATGATCGCCATGGGCTACGGCGGTTCGCGCAAGGAAGCCGGCAAGGCGACTCAAGCGACCAATGATGGCGGTATCGACGGCATCATCAAAGAAGACAAGCTCGGCCTTGACGTGATCTACCTGCAGGCCAAGCGCTGGACCAACACGGTGCATCGCCCGGAGATCGACAAGTTCATCGGAGCCTTGACCCGCCAACGAGCGCGAAAGGGTGTGTTTATCACCACTTCGGACTTTTCCGATGGTGCCCGTACTGCAGCGCTGGGGCTGGATATCAAGGTGGTGCTGATCGACGGTGTCGAGTTGGCGCGTCTGATGGTAGAGAACAACCTGGGGGTGAGCGTTAAGCAGGTGTACGAGGTGAAGCAGCTCGACAGCGACTACTTCGCAGGGGAGTGAGGTATAACCTAGATTGTCGGTTCACTCAGATAGGCATGAACTCGGAGGTCGCTGTCGTTGTGGCAGTTTTTAATACCCCTCACAACTCTTTGAAGCGCGATTTCAAACCGGACAAGCGTCGGAAAAATTTGAGATGAACGCGACAGCTGTGGATGGGCTTTGTGAGGCGCCAGGCTGTGGCAAAGCTGGCATACCCCGAAAAGCAGCCACAAAAAAGGCACCTACGATCAACGCAGGTGCCTTTTTTGTGAAGCTTCATTTGGTGGAGCCGGGGGGATTTGAACCCCCGTCCGCCAGTACTCCGCTGTCGGTACTACATGCTTAGCCGTGTCTACTGAGTTAATCCGCAGCCGCCCGACTGGCAGGGTGCATTGGACGAGCTGT
>Ga0308171_1002537_pt1 | contig 18937 bp, 19 predicted proteins | sample PhyGR1_FD_202135 | JGI IMG/M metagenome (GOLD analysis project Ga0308171, IMG submission 202135) | Phyllosphere microbial communities from UC Gill Tract Community Farm, Albany, California, United States - DLSLSG.R1 | ecosystem: Host-associated > Plants > Phyllosphere > Unclassified | place: USA... | reverse complement strand
CATGGCTGGACAGCGCGTAATCCGGCTTGATCGCCTTCTCCACCATATCCGGCCGGAGAGGATGCACGCGGTCATCCACATGGTTGCCGAAATAGCTCCAAGGCCAGCCGTAGAAGCCGCCTTCCTTTACCGAGGTCATGTAGTCGGGCACAAGGTTCGGGCCGAGCTCATCGCGCTCGTTAATGACGGCCCACAACTCCTTGCTTTCGGGGTTAAAGGCAAGACCATTGGGATTGCGCAAGCCGGACGCAAAGAGTTTCCACGCACCCGTCTGACGATCGACCTGCAGGATAGCAGCGCGGTTCTTCTCGGCCTCCAGCCCGTTTTCGGTGATGTTCGAATTCGATCCGACGGAGGCATAGAGGAACTTGCCATCGGGGCTCAGCGCTAGATCCTTTGTCCAGTGGTGGTTGATCGGGCCACCCGGAAGCTGGGTCAGCACGCGCGGTTCGGCGGTGATTTCGTTCTGACCCAGTTGATAGGGGTAGGCGAGGATTTCATTGGACGTTGCGACATAAAGCGTGTTGTCGGCAAAGGCGACGCCAAACGGCGAGTCGAGCTTCTTCAGAAAATCGTGGCGCTCATCCACGACGCCATCTCGGTTCGTGTCCCGAAGCAGCGTGATGATGTTGCTTTCCTTCGGCGGTCCACCGGTTTCGCCATGGGCAATCGACATGATGAAACCGCGGATGATGTCCTTGGGACGCGACGATGATTGCCCGCCTTCCGGTGCCCGCGACTGCACGACCAGAACGTCGCCATTCGGCAGTGTATGCACGGTGCGCGGATTGACGAGGTCCTTCTGGTAGACGGAGATCTTCAGGCCTTCAGGCACTGTCGGCATTTCGCCGTCCTTCCAGCCCACCACCTCTGCAACCTTCAGGTCGGGGATCAGGCTCATGGAGGGCTCGGGAAGAACAGGGTCGGGGCCGATCTGCTGGGAGATATCGAAATTATCGCTCTGGTCGCTGCAGGCCGGCAGAATGAGTGCAACGCCTGCAAGCAGCAGGGCGGGGGCTAAAATGCGGGAAACCATGATCATACTCTCCAGGCCAGACGGGCATATTTGCGGGAGGAGGCGGAAACAGCCATCAACGACACCACAAAGGTGATGGCCGAAAGCAGCAGCCCGTAAGGCACCACAGCCGTCCAACCGTCACCGGCGTGAACGAGGCTGTTGATGAAGGCGAGGATCAGCATCACGATGAAAAGGATGATGGAGACGAAGGACGGACGCATCGGTCGTGTGCGCCGACGCAGCAGATCAATGAGACCGGCAAGAATTGCCAGACCGCCGGCGACCAGCCCCGCGAAAAGAAGCCAGGCCGAAAAATTCGACCACATCAGGTCGGCGGTGCGCCAATAGGCAATGTCCGTCGCAAGCGTCAGCGAAAAGCAGACAAAGGGAAAAGGCACGAACAGCAACTGAAAAGGATAGGCGGAAGCTTCCCCGTGGGATGCATCATTCATGTCTTGGCTCCAACCGGTATTGAGGGGAGCGCCCAAGTCCCGATGAGCGCTTTTGTGCCCTTGCAAACGGTTGGAGGCGCGATTTGGTTGCAGCTCTTTTGACGTGCGGGTTGGCGGTGAGGTCAGATGGATGACTTGGCTGCGGGTGCGGCACCTTCTCTGCGAAAAACGCTCGCTGAATTCCACAAGCGTGATTGTCAGGAGAGGATGTTACAAGACTGACACGCGATCGCATTAGCGTGCGGCAATGAGATCGCGCGTCCTTGTCTTTATAACTCTGGCCATCACCCAAATCGCTGGATGGGGTGTGGTCGGCATCCTGCCAGTGCTGGCATCCTCCATTGCTAAAGATCTTCAAATCGACCAACCGACGGCGTTCCTCGGTGTGACAGCGATGTATGTGGTGATGGGCCTGTCCGCACCTGTTGCGGGGAAAGCCTTCGCGAGGTTGGGGGTGAAACACGTCATGCTATGCGGTGCAAGCGTGATCTGTATCGGCCTTGCTGCGATGGGGAGCGCCAACTCACTCCTGGCCTACCTGGCAAGCTGGTGCGCCATCGGCGTTGGTGGCGCCATGTTTCTCACCACGTCTGCTTATGCCTATCTCGCGGAGTTCGCAGGCAACAGAGCGCGAGGCATGATCGGGTCATTGATGCTGGTTACCGGCCTTGCGGGCAGCGTCTTCTGGCCGCTGACGGCGTGGCTTGAGCACCTCGTCGGTTGGCGCGGCGCAACGCAAATCTATGCGGGCGGCATTCTTCTTCTTGTGCTCCCCTTGATAGCCTTGAGCCTGCCGGATGTCAGAAGCCATCCCGCCGCTCCAGTCTCCAGCAGAACCACAAGTCGGAAAGGCCATATTCTCTGGTTCCTCGTCGCCGCCATCTCGTTGAACAGCTTTGTCACCCTGAGAATGGAAGCGGTCGGCATAGAGCTTTTCAAAGCGCTGGGCGCAGACCTGAGTTTGGCGGTTGGCTTGGCCTCCCTCATGGGCATTCTGAAAGTAGGCGGGCGGCTGATAGAATTGATAGGAGGCAAACGATGGAACGCGGTTCGGGCCGGGATCTTTTCAGGAGCCATGATCCCCGTGGCTATGCTGATACCTGTGGTCTTCGGTGCCAGCAGCGGTGCTATCCTTGCCTACATCGTGATCTTCGGCATTGGCAGCGGCGCTTTCGCGGTCGCGCGAGCGACCATGCCGTTGGAGTTCTACGAGAAATCAGACTACGCTGCAGCGATGTCGATGATCGGCCTGCCTATGAATCTCGTGAATGCCACCGCGCCGCCGCTTCTGTCATTCCTCATGGCGGCTGCAGGCCCGTCCGCCATGCTTTCGCTGATGATTGTCTGCAGCGGAGCCGCGCTATGCCTGATGCTGGCGCTCGGCCACTTCAAAAACCATCAGCGGGTTTCGGTCGCTTGAAGGTGTCAGCCTCTCAACGCTTCACCCCATCACCGCCGACATCAGCCACCTTCTGCGGCGACAAGGTCGGCGCGGAAGCCTCTTTCAACTGCTGGCCGACTGCGCGAAGAACGCGGGTGGCTTCTGCCGAAAGAGAGCGAGGGCGGGTGAGAGCCGGTAGCGCATTGGCGTCAGCTGAGGCCACCTGAGCGGCATTGGCGGCAGGTTGTGGGCGCGAGCCGGTTGGCAGCGGGTTCTGGATGCCTGGAATAGGACGCAGTTCCATGCCTTGATGGGCATAATCCATCAGTCGCTTAAAGGTCATGGCGGGAAGGGCGCCGCCGGTCATGTTGTTCATCGACGTGAAGTCGTCGTTACCGAACCACACGGCCGTCGTGTAATTGCCGGTGAAGCCGACATACCAGGCGTCGCGATAGGCCTGGGACGTTCCCGTCTTGCCGCCGGAAACGATGCCATTGTCCAGCGCTCCACGCCGTGCGGTGCCTTCCACCGGGATGGTGACCAGCATGCGGTTCATCTTGGACGTCGCTTCTTCCGAAAGCACGCGATGCGCCGGCGGTTCGTCGCGATCGAAGTCGTAGAGAACCTTGCCTTCGTAATCGAGAACCTGCTCGATGCCATGGCGGCGCGATTGCATGCCATTCGCCGGGAAGACGGCATAGCCGGTTGCCTGATCGAGCACCGTCAATTCAGAGGTGCCGAGCGGAATGGTCTTGTCGCTGCGAAGCGGCGTGGCAACGCCCATGGCCTTTGCGGTATCGACGATGATTTGCGTGCCGAGCACATCCTTGGCAAGCCGTACCGGCACGGTGTTGTAGGATTTCGCCAGCGCGGTCTGCAGCGTTACCTTGCCGGCATAGGAGCGGCCATAATTCTGCGGCGACCAGCCGCGCCATGTGACAGGCGCGTCGGAAATCAGCGTTTCCGGCTTGTAGCCTTTTTCCATCGCGGCGGAATAGGTGTAGACCTTGAAGGAAGAACCCGGCTGGCGAAGCGCTGCCGTTGCGCGGTTGAACTGGCTCTCACCATAGTCGCGACCGCCGACCATGGCGCGGATACCGCCGCCATTCTCGATCATTACCATCGCACCTTGCTTGACCTTGTAGCCTTCGCCGAATTCACGAAGGCTGCCTTCCATGGCCTGCTCTGCGGCCTGTTGCAGGCCGGTGTCGATGGTGGTGCGCACCACCACGGTATGATCCTTGATCTTGCCGTCCCTGGCCAGGCGCTGCACTTCGTCGAACGCCCAGTCGAGGAAGTAATCGGGTGCCTGGACCTCTTCGCGGTCGATGACCGTTGCCGGATTGCGACGTGCGCCGACCACCTGGCCTTCGGTCATCAAGCCGCCTTGAACGAGGTTGGAGAGAACCGTGTTGGCGCGCGCACGCGCAGCCGGCAGGTTCACATGCGGCGCGTATTTCGCCGGAGCCTTAAACAGGCCGGCAAGAATGGCTGATTCCGCCAAGGTGACGTCCGTCAGATTCTTGCCGAAATAGAATTGTGCAGCCGCCGCCGCACCGAAGGTGCCGCCACCCATATAGGCGCGGTCGAGATAGAGCGCGAGGATTTCCTTTTTCGACATATTGGCTTCCAGCCACAATGCCAGGAAGGCTTCCTTGATCTTGCGCTCCAGCGAGCGCTCATTGGTCAGAAACAGGTTCTTGGCGAGCTGCTGCGTCAACGTCGAGCCGCCCTGGACGACGCCACCTGCACGCGCATTCTCGCTCATGGCGCGGGCAAGGCCGATGAAATCGATGCCGAAATGGTCGAAGAAGCGTCGGTCTTCCGTTGCCAGAACCGCCTTGATGAAGTGATCCGGCATCTGGTCGATTGGAACGGAATCTTCGTGAATGATGCCGCGATGGCCGATCGTGTTGCCGTAGCGATCGAGGAAAGTCACGGCAAAGTCGCCGCGATAGCGCCAGTCCTTCTTGGTTTCCTCGAAGGCGGGCAGCGCCAGCGCCAGCATGACGACGGAGCCGGCCGTGCCGACGGTCAGCGCGTTGCAGGTCATGTTGACGAGAAATTTCTTCCAGCCACGCACATGCAGCTTGCGAGAGGCGATCGTCACCTCTTCCCAGAAATCGAACACACGGGATGCGGCTGTCCACAGGCTCGAATCGATCCAGGAATCGATGCGAAGCAGAATATGGCGTTTACGGCGCGCCGGTTTCTTGTTGTTGTCTTCCTGCACCTGAAACGTATTCCTGTTCGATGTGGTGAGTGAACGCTTGACGCGATAAGCTTGCGCGGGTCATTCCTCACCACCACTCCGCCGGATTTAAGAATTATCTTATAATCCAGCCTATGGCGATACGACAAAACGGGCTTTCCTATTTGATGCCCGAAGATGCAAAATGAAACGGAAATCTTAACGATGAGTGACGCGCCGTTCTGGAAAACCAAATCGCTGGCGCAAATGAGTAACAGCGAATGGGAGAGCCTATGCGATGGCTGTGGCCTCTGCTGTCTCAACAAGCTGGAGGACTGGGATACGGGCGAGGTGGTGTTCACCTCCGTCGCCTGCCAGCTGCTGGATGGCACGAGCTGTCGCTGTTCCGATTATGAAAACCGCCGCGCCACCGTGCCCGATTGCATCCGGCTCGATCTGAAGCTGGTCGATGAGATCGGCTGGTTGCCGCCGACCTGCGCCTATGCGCTGGTGCGGGACGGGCAGGATCTCTACTGGTGGCACCATCTGGTGTCGGGTGATCCCGAAACCGTTCACGTGGCGGGCATTTCCGCGCGTGGTCGCACCGTCAATGAGAATGACGTCGATGTGGACGACTTTGAGGACTATGTGGTGGACTGGCCGTTGACGGTGGGAGAGCGACCGGAGGCGCAAAAACCGCGTTGAGTACAAACCTGTGCTCTCTCTTCGGCCCGTGTAAAATCCCGTCCTATTCCTGCCGCATGACCCCTGTATCCCGCTACCTTGCTTTTCTTAGGCCCGTTCCCGGCTATGATAATCGGCCGGACAATGAAGGACCCCGCATGCGCCAAAGTCAAAAGCATGGCCAGCGCAAAAACGTGACCCGGTTTTGCGACGACGTCATGCGACAAAACCAGGAGCTCAAGCGTGAAGAGCGCATCTGAAAGAGTGCGGCGTGTTTTGACGCTTGTTGCGCCGATCTGCCTTCTTGTAGCCGGTGTCGGGCCCACGCGCGCTCAGGCAGTGCAGCCTTTCGAATGCACGCTTGTCACATCGGTGGAAACCGGTGCCGTTATCAACCAGCAGGGCGCCTGCGACAGGCGCGTCTCGCCAGCCTCCACCTTCAAGGTGCCGCTGGCGCTGATCGGTTATGACGCCGGAATTCTGCAGGACGAGTTCAATCCGGCCTGGGACTGGCAAAAGGGCATGGATGCCGCGCCGCAGGAGCGCAAGATAGTCGATCCGACGACCTGGCAGAAAGAGTCGATCCGCTGGTATTCGCGCGAAATCACCAGACGTCTCGGCAAGGAGAAATTTGTCTCCTATGTTCGGCGCCTCGGTTTCGGCAATGGTGACGTGGCCGGAGAGCCGGGCAAGGACAATGGGCTGACCGACGCCTGGGTGAACACCTCCCTGGAAATTTCTCCGGTCGAGCAGGTGGGGTTCATGCGCCGACTGCTGGCCAACAACCTGCCTTTTTCTCGTGATGCGCAAAACAAGACCAAGGCCATCGTTCCGGTGTTTGATGGTGCGGAAGCCTGGAGTGCTCATGGCATGACCGGGACCGGCACCATGAAAGGGCCGGATGGCAAGCCAGATCCCAATCGGCCCTTCGGTTGGTTCGTCGGCTGGGCCGAACGCGAAGGTCAGCACATCGTCTTCGTTCGCCTGCGCGTGGGCGACAAGCCCTCGGAGCAGCCAATGGGCGAGGTGGTGCGCGGCGAGTTCCTGCGCGATATTCAGCGCTACGCCACCCATCGGTAGAAGCGGTCATGTCTGCTGATGCGGCAACCAATGTCATCGCGCTGTACCAGACATATGCTGCGGATTTTGATCGGTCGCGCAGCCGCGAACTGGTGGAGAAGTATTGGCTGGACAGGTTTCTCGTCCATCTGCCGCTGAAGGCTTCGATACTGGACATCGGCTGCGGAGCCGGGGAGCCCATCGCGCGCTACTGCATCGAAAACGGTCATGACGTAACCGGCATCGATGCCTCTTCCGAGCTGATTTCGCTTTGCCGTGCGCGCTTTCCCGGCCATCGATGGCATGTCCAAGATATGCGCGATATGAGATTGGATAGCCGATTTGATGGCCTGATCGCCTGGCACAGCCTCTTTCACCTGACGCCGTATGACCAGCAAATTGTCCTTCAAACATGCATGCGCCTGGCAGCGGAAGAGGCCGTCTTGATGTTTACGGCGGGGCCAGACCGTCGGGAACTCTTGGACGTTTCTGTGGCCAACCGCTTTATCACGCCAGCCTGGCATTTGAGGAATATCGGGTGATCCTTGCTGGCGGTGGCTTTCAGATCATCGCACATGAGATCGACGACCAGAACTGTGGTGGGGCGACGGTCTATTTGGCAAGACGTAGCGGCGGCTAGCTTTCCCCACGAAGAGCGTGCTTCTGGATCGCGGCTGCCTGTTTTGGCGAACACGCCATAAAACGCAATTTCCTCTCTTGACCTTCCCATGATGGGAAGCCCTACATTGGTGTTGTTTCACGTCGGAACTATTTTGAAGTTCCGCCCGTCATAACCATGACAGTGACAGACCTCGAAAGGGGAGAGCGATGAACGAGATGGTCAGACCCAAGCAATTGCAGGAGCCTTTGTCGATTCCCGTCGAAGGCATGACCTGTGCGTCCTGCGTTCGTCGCGTGGAAATGGCGGCGGCGAAGGTTCCGGGTGTCGCCTCCAGCTCCGTCAACTTCGCGACGAAAAAGCTGACGGTGGAGCCTGCAGAAGGCTTTTCTGCCAAGACCTTGGCGGCGGCGGTCAAGAAGATCGGCTATGAAATCGAGCCTACACGAACCGAATTTTTCGTTAATGGCGTGAAAGGTGAGGCGGACGCCTCACGGTTGAAGGGCGTGCTTGAGGCCGTCGCAACGGTCGTCAGCGCAAAGGTCGAGGCTGACGGCAAGGTCCTCGTCGAAGGTATGGGCGGCTTGCGCCAGCGCGAGATGGTGACCGAAACGGCGAAAGCCGCTGGCTTCCCACCTGCCACGGCAAAGGCCACGCAGCATGACCACTCTGCTCATCATCAGCATGGTGCACATGATCACGCCCACCATATGGGTGATGAAGCGACGTTGAAGCGCGATGTGATCATCGCAGCCGTGCTGACCGCGCCACTTTTCGTGTTGGAGATGGGTGGGCATATCTATGCGCCGATGCACCATTGGTTGATGGGCGTGATCGATACCCAGAACCTTTATAACGTCTATTTCCTGTTGGCGACGGCGGTGATTTTTGGACCGGGACGGCGCTTCCTGAAGAGCGGCTTCCCCGCCCTTTTCCATGGGGCGCCGGAGATGAATTCGCTCGTGGCGCTCGGTGTCAGCGCAGCCTATCTCTATTCCCTGGTCACGACCTTCGCGCCGGGCGCCCTGCCGGAAAATGCCCGCCATGTCTATTATGAAGCGGCCACCGTCATCGTCACGCTCATCCTCATCGGCCGGCTGCTTGAGGCCCGCGCCAGCGGCAAAACGGGCGATGCGATCCGAAAGCTTGCGAGCCTTCAGGCCAAGACCGCGCGCGTCGAGCGTAATGGTGAGATTGTCGATTTGGCAGTGGAAGAGGTGAGAGCAAGCGACGTTGTCGTCATTCGCCCCGGCGAGCGGTTGCCGGTCGATGGAGAGGTGGTCGACGGTCATTCCTATGTGGACGAATCGATGATCTCGGGAGAGCCTGTTCCTGTGGAAAAGACGGTGGGCACCGGGGTTGTAGGCGGCACGATCAACAAGACCGGCGCATTCAAATATCGGGCGACGAAGGTCGGTGGGGATATGATGCTGTCGCAGATCATCAGGCTGGTGGAGCAGGCGCAAGGGTCGAAGCTTCCCATTCAGCTGGTGGTCGACAGGGTCACCGCGCTGTTCGTCCCGGCCGTTATCGGCATCGCGCTCTTGACCTTCATCGTCTGGGCGGTCTTCGGTCCCGATCCGGCCTATACATTTGCATTGATCAACGCCGTTGCCGTGCTCATCATCGCCTGCCCCTGCGCTATGGGGCTCGCAACCCCGACGTCCATCATGGTCGGTACCGGCCGTGCCGCAGAACTTGGGGTGCTCTTCCGCAAGGGCGAAGCGCTGCAGCAGCTGCGCAATGCCAAGATCGTCGTGGTCGACAAGACCGGCACGGTGACCAAAGGCCGGCCGGAACTGACTGACCTGATCGTTGCGGATGGCTTTGAGCAGGACGACGTTCTGCGTCTGGTCGCAGCGGTCGAAGCACACTCGGAGCATCCGATTGCAGAGGCCATCACCCGTGCGGCACGGGAGAAAATGGCAGCTCCTGCAGAACTCGAACCGATGAATGCCCGGAACTTCGAAAGCATTACCGGTTATGGCATCCGCGCAGTCGTTGATGGCCGCCAGGTCGATGTCGGTGCGGATCGATATATGGAAAAGCTTGGCCTGTCGGTCGCATCTTTCGCCGACGCCGCGAAGCGCTTGGGCCGTGAAGGCAAGACTCCGATTTATGCCGCGATCGATGGCGCGCTTGCCGCCGTCATCGCGGTTGCCGATCCTTTGAAACCCTCGAGCGTCGAGGCGATCAGAACGCTTCGCAGCATGGGCATCGAGGTGGTTATGGTGACCGGCGACAATGAGGCAACGGCGCGTGCGATTGCTGATCAGGTCGGCATCGACAGGGCCATCGCCGGGGTCCTGCCGGAAGGCAAGGTAGAGGCCATCCACGACCTCCGCCAAGGCGGGAAAATCCTCGCTTTCATTGGCGACGGCATCAATGACGCGCCGGCGCTTGCCGAGGCCGATATCGGCATCGCCATCGGGACGGGCACGGATGTCGCGATTGAAAGTGCCGATGTGGTACTGGTCGGTGGTGATCTGTTCGGTGCCGTCCACGCCATCGAAATGAGCCGCGCAACGATGCGCAACATTCGCCAGAACCTGTTCTGGGCGTTCGGCTACAACGTCGCGCTGATCCCACTCGCCGCCGGCGCGCTTTACCCGGCTTTTGGCATCACGTTGTCACCGATGATCGGAGCAGGTGCCATGGCGCTGTCCTCGGTTTTCGTCGTGGGCAATGCGCTGCGTCTCAAGACCATAAGTGTCACGGGTGGAGAGGTGATGTCATGAATATCGGCGAAGCCTCAGAGGCCTCCGGCGTCTCTGCGAAGATGATCCGCTATTACGAGCAGATCGGCCTGATCTCTCCCGCGACCCGTGCTGATAACAATTACCGGCTCTATGGCGATCAGGAGGTCCATAATCTCCGCTTCATCAAGCGCGCCCGAACCCTCGGTTTTTCACTGGAAGAAACCGAAGCTCTGCTGAAACTCTGGCAGGACAAGGCGCGAGAAAGCGGCGCCGTGAAAGCAATTGCTCTCACCCATATTGCCGACCTGGAGCGCAAGATCGAGGATATGAGGAGCATGGTGAAAACGCTGTCACACCTCGCCCATTGCTGCGGCGGCGACCACAGACCGAATTGCCCGATCCTGGATGACCTGGCCGGAAGCCGAACCATCAAAACTGATAAAGAAAGGAAAGACCATGACTGAGACTACATTCACCGTGCCGGACATGACCTGCGGCCACTGCGAGAAGACCATCCGCAATGCATTGAGCGAGGCACTGCCCGGTGCTGAGGTGAGTATCGATCTGTCATCGCACAAGGTCGTGGTAGACGGCGACGCGGAGACGGCGATGGCGGCAATGCACGAGGTGGGTTATACGCCGGAGCGAGCCGCATAAGTCAGCTCGCTCAGGCTCGAAGTTGGCTGCAAAGGTTAACCGTCAAACCTCGTCGAAAGCGCCGCCTTCGCGCGATGGATTGCGGTCAATGACGCGCTCCTCGGCGTCGTCCGGAAGGGCCTCGTCGCTCTCCTGGTAAGGGTCGTCTTGCGTTTCGAGTTCGTCTTCCTCGATTTCGTGCTCCAGCTCCTGCGGGATTTCGCCCTTCGCCGGGAGTTCTTCTACATCCAGGTCTGAAACTGCCTGATCGAGTGCGTCTTCACTTTCCAGAAGTGGTTCGCGCGGGTCCATGGGTTTTCCTCTTCGATATAGGGCTTGATTTAGGATTGGGTCGAGGCGATCAGGATCGCCGCCATGTAGATGACAAATGCCAGGATGCCGATGCCTGCGATCACCAGCACGATGCCTTTGCCCGCCTTGCGTTTTTCGCCTTTGTTCTCATTCGCCTGCGTGGGAAAATGGACCGGATCGGTTTCTCTAATCTGTGTCATCTGATCGCCCTTTTTTAAATTCTCGTCATTCAGGAAAGGCGCCAAAGCAGCAAAGGTTCCTATATTTACTGTTTGAGACTCCAGATTGTCGCATGCGCGACCGCCCCCTCCAGAGTTTTCAGGTGGGCTGCACGCACCGGCTTGAAGCTGGCAATGCGCTTGGTGCCGACATAGCGTCCCCGGTCGGCAAACACCTCGATCGATCCGTAATCGACAAAGATGCGCAGGCGATAGGGGCGTGCCCCTTCGGAGACATAACGCGGCGATGCACCGTCGCGACCGTCCTCGTGGCGAATCCAGAGACCGGTTTCGTCACAGACGACACCGAGCCTGACGTCCGGGTGGTCGAGTTCCAGATCGAAAGGCAGGCCTGGCTTGTTGAGTTCGAACAGCAACTCCACCGCACCCGTGGAGAGATCGACCCGGTCGCCAGCCGCCAGTCTCGTGCGGTCCAAAATGCGATGCCGCAGGCTTTCCGCCGCCCCGATCGGCGGTGTGAGAAGTGCGCCGTTGGAAAAATGCAGCCGCCGCGGGAGGGTCATGGAGGTCGGGAAGTCGATCTCGGGTGTCGCATCCGCCCAATTCGCCAACCAGCCAATGCCGACGATGCTGTCGCCATCGAGAAACGCCTGGAAGGCATAATTGTCGGTGCCGAAATCGAGCTCTTGGCCGAATTCCTTGACGAACTTCTTGCCGTCGAACCAGCCGACATCGGCCATCGTCAGGTTCTTCCGTCCCGTGGCCGGATCTTCCGAATGCATCAGGCCATAGGTCAGAACCCAGCGCGTGGAACGGGCATTGGCCGGTCCATCGAGCGGCAGCAGGCAAGGGCACTCAATCGCTGTGGTCTTGTAACGGGTCTCCACCCAAAGCTTGCCCACATAGGTCCAGCCGGAAGCGGCTGTCGGGTCCTGCGTTTCATAAAGCAGAATGACGCCGCCGCTGTCGCTCTGGCTGCCGAGCAGCATCTTCCATAGGCCATCGGGGCCGCGCACCACATAAGGGTCGCGAAAGTCCGGCGTGAGCCCTTGCCCATCGGGCCGGTGGCCGAGAATGACCTCCGCCTGTCCCGCCATGATCAGATCGGAGGAGGTAGCGGTGAGCTGGATCTGTTGCTCGGGCACACGGTCCTGTACCTGTTCGGTGAAGAAGACGCGGATGCCGGTCCCTTCCACAAGCGGGATGGTAGATCCGGAATAGGCACCGCCGCGCTTGTCCGGTCGCGTCGTCAGATCTTCCGACGGGAAAAGGAAGATAGGCAGGTGTCGCCAGCGCAGATAATCCGACGAGATCGCATGGCCCCAATGCATCGTGTTCCAGCGAAGCCCGTGCGAATAATGCTGGTAGAAAAGATGCGGGTGCCCCTCGAACCGTCCAAACCCGTTCGGGTCATTCATCCAGCCAAAGGGTGGGCGGAAGTGATAGCTGTCCGGCAGATCCGGTGGGGCATTGTCCGGCTTGGTGTGGACGACGGTAATACCGGTCTCCAGCACATCGGAGGCGGTGAACCAATAGATCACCGAGACGGCGGTCGTCATCGTGTCATAGGCGATATCGACGCGCCCGCCGCCAAACACCTGATAGATGCGAAAACTGTACTCTTCCAGATTGGAGGTGGAGACTTCGCCGAACTTGCCATTGGCGTTTGAAAACGAGACAGCACCTGCAACATCTGGTTTCTTCGCCTTGAGCCAGACATGGAATGTGGCATTGACGGGAAGATCGGTGTGAATGGTACGGATCGCGCTTTCGCTCTCGGTTGGCGCAGCGATGTCATTCATTCCACTATCCTTTCTTTGCAAACCAAGCTCAGAATAGGAATGAAAATGGCAGGTTAAAGTTCACTGGCAAAAAGGCCGGGCAGTAGTCCCGTGTGATGAAGACCAATCCGTAAGGCCTCGCCGCCATCCCGGAATGGAGGCGCACCAATGACGGGGAGGCGCTGCAGGCTGACGTGTCCGGATATTGGTATCGTCTTGAACACTGGCAAAGCCGTGCTTCAGACCCAATATAAGGGCAAAAGGGAGCAAGCCCGTGATCCGTTTCGATAATTCCTATGCCCGCCTGCCGGAGCGCTTTACCGCTGCCGTTCTTCCTACGCCGGTCAAGGCACCGCAGCTCATCGCCTTCAATCGGCCCTTGGCAGAAGAGCTTGGCCTTGACGTAGAGGGCATTGATGACGAGCGGCTGGCGGCGATCTTCTCCGGCAACGCCGTACCCCAGGGGGCCGAACCTTTGGCGATGGCCTATGCCGGACATCAGTTCGGTAATTTCGTGCCCCAGCTCGGGGACGGCCGCGCCATTCTGTTAGGTGAGGTGATCGACCGCCAAGGCAGGCGGCGTGACATTCAATTGAAAGGGTCTGGTCCGACGCGCTTCTCCCGCAGGGGAGACGGCCGTGCGGCGCTAGGACCGGTTCTTCGCGAATATATCGTTTCCGAGGCAATGTTCGCGCTGGGCATTCCCGCGACCCGTGCTCTGGCAGCAGTGACGACAGGCGAACGCGTCCAGCGCGAAATCGGTCTTCCGGGCGGCGTCTTCACCCGCGTTGCAGCAAGCCACATCCGCGTCGGCACCTTCCAGTTTTTTGCCGCGCGCGAAGATACCGAAGCGTTGAAGGCGCTATCCGACCACGTCATCGATCGGCACTATCCAGAGGCCCGGCAATCGGAAACGCCCTATCTCGCCATGCTGCAGGCCATTGCCGAGAGGCAATGCGACCTGATCTGCCGCTGGCTGATGGTGGGCTTCATCCATGGGGTGATGAACACCGACAATATGGCCGTATCCGGTGAAACCATCGACTTCGGTCCCTGCGCCTTCATGGATGAGTACCATCCAAACAAAGTGTTTTCTTCGATCGATGCCCAGGGCCGTTACGCCTATAACAACCAGCCCGGCATCGCCCAATGGAATATCGCAAGGCTCGCCGAATGCCTGATCCCACTACTGGATGAGGATCAGGACAAGGCCGTCGATATGGCCAATGGCGTCCTGGCGGATTTCGCCAAGGCGTTTCCGAAGCGCTGGATTTCCGGCATGCGCACCAAACTCGGGCTTCAGACTGAGGCAGAGGGTGACGAGCAGTTGGTGCAGGATCTCCTGGCGCTGATGCAGCGGTCGGAGGTGGACTACACCCTGACCTTCCGCAGGCTCTGTGATGCCGCAAGCGGCGACACCGAGCCGTTCCGCGGCATGTTCATCGACCTTACTGCTGCGGACGAATGGTTGGAGCGCTGGAGGAACCGCGCCGCCCAGGAGAGCCGTTCAGGCGAGGAGCGTGCAGACGCCATGCGCGCCGTCAACCCGGCCATCATTCCGCGAAACCACAGGATCGAGGAAGTGATTGCCGCGGCCGTCGAGGATAATGATTTTGCGCCGTTCCACGAGATGATAAAGGCGACTGCCCGTCCTTTTGAAGAACTGCCGGAATTCTCCGTCTACATGCAGGCGCCGATGAACCATGAGAGGGTCTTCAGAACCTTTTGCGGAACCTGAGAAAGCCAATGGGATAGTAGTTGCTTATCTGCAACCATATCTCAATGATTTCATATCGTTATTGTCGTTCCGTCATTTGCCCCGTAATCCTTCTCGAAGAGGGATTTCGGGGTGACGTCGTATGAGCAGCAGGTTTCATGGCCTTTCGGCATTTCCGCTGACGCCAGCAGATGAGCATGGCCGCGTCGATGTGGAAGCGCTGTCTCGCCTGATCGAAAGGCTGGATGCGGCAGGCGTCGATTCCATCGGACTTCTCGGCAGTACCGGCAGCTATGCTTATCTCAGCCGCGGAGAGCGCTTACGCGCGGTACAGGCAGCCGTCGAATGCCTGAAAGGCAAGCGAACACTCATCGTCGGGGCAGGGGCGCTGCGCACGGATGAGGCTTTTGCACTGGCGCAGGATGCGGAAAAGGCGGGCGCCGATGCGCTGTTGCTGGCACCTGTCTCCTACACGCCTTTGACGCAGGAAGAGGCGTATCATCACTTCGCCGCGGTCGCTGGCTCCACGGCGCTGCCGCTCTGCATCTACAACAACCCGTCCACCACACATTTCACCTTTGGTGAAGAGCTGCTGGTGAGGCTTGCCTATATTCCCCATATCCTCTCGGTGAAAATGCCGCTGCCGTCGGACATGCAGTTCAAGGCAGAACTGGAACGACTACGTCCACGCCTCGGAGAGGGTTTTGCCATTGGCTACAGCGGAGACTGGGGCTGCGCCGACGCGCTGCTTCAGGGGGCGGATAGCTGGTATAGCGTGATTGCCGGGCTTCTGCCCGTTCCGGCGCAGCGTCTCTTCACCGCTGCCAAGGCGGGCAACAAGGCGGAGGTACAGCGCTTGCAGGCGTTCTTTGAACCGCTCTGGGCGCTCTTCAAGACCTTTGGCAGCTACCGCATGATCTACACGGCTGCAAATCTCCTCTCGCTCACCCACCGCCAGCCGCCACTGCCCATCATGCCGCTTGGTGTCAGCGATACGCAACGCGTGGAGGAAGCGCTGGCGAAGCTCGCCGAACTGGACGCGCTGCCGGCAGCAACGCCATAATTCCGGCGTTTTGAGAGCCGCATTGCCAAGTGACATTTGATCGAAAGCCCGTCTGATATGTTGAAGCCTATTGCCCTTGCCGCTCTGTTTGCCACCCTCGCCATGCCAGCCTTTGCGGGAACGGGGCTTCTGGAGCCGAGCCTCAGAATTCCTGTTTTGAAGGCGCAAGCAAAGGGTGCGCCGGTGCGCGTCGCCATCACGCTGGATGCCTGCATGGGCAAGACCGATTTTCGCATTCTCAACACGCTGGTGCAGGAAAAAATTCCGGCGACCATCTTCGTTACGGCCCGCTGGCTGAAACACAATAGCGATGCTCTCGCCATCCTTATGGCCCACCCGGATCTTTTCGAACTGGAAAACCACGGCGAAAATCATATCCCGGCGGTGGACAAGCCGGTGTCGATCTACGGCATTGCAGCGGCCGGTTCCGAGCAGGCCGTCGTTCAGGAGGTCGAGGGCGGAAGGCAGGCCATTCTTGCTGCGACCGGCAGGCAGCCGCAATGGTTTCGCGGCGCCACGGCAAAATATACCAACACCTCCATGACCACGATCAATCAGCTCGGCGAGCGCGTCGCCGGCTATTCCATCAATGGCGATGGCGGATCACTTCTTGGAAGCGCGATGACGGCAAAGCATATTGCTGGCGCGAAGGATGGCGATGTGGTGATCTCGCACATCAATCAGCCGACTCATGAGGCAGGCGAGGGTGTGGTGAAAGGTCTACTGGCTCTGAAAGCGCGCGGAGTCACCTTCGTGCGGCTGGACGATCCGGCCTTCAATCCACCTTCCAACTGACCAAGTGGGCTAACGGATCAGTCTGGCAGGTTTGGTACGACCCGACGCGATGGGAAGAGTTCGCGCGCGATCGTCATGCCGATGAGCGACAGCGGCAGTGCAAGCATCGCGCCTGCGGCGCCCCACATCCATGTCCAGAAGATGATGGCAACGAAGACGAGGAATGGGTTGATCTCCATGTTCTTGCCGACGACCGCCGGGAAGACAAGGTTTTCCATCAGCAAGTGGATGGTGAAGAAGACGATGGAGGGAAGCAGCGCGAGAAACAGATTGTCATGCGTGATGATGCCCGCAATCGCCAGCGCCAGCGTCATCGCCGTGATGCCGATAAACGGGACGAAGCTGGAGAGAAACGCGAACAGCCCCCAGAGAAACGGCATGGCCAGACCACCGAGGAACGCGATCACCACCATGGAAACGCCAAGAGCTGCATATAGCAGCGATGCGGTGGCGAAGTAGGAGCCCAGAACGTTTTCGATGGAGGCAATGGTGCGGATGGTTCTAAGCCTCTGATGGCGCTGCGGAAAGGCCATGATGACGGCCTTGCGCAGTCGCAGACGGCTGTAGAGAAAAAGCAGCAATGCCGCGAAGAACATCAGGCCCTGTACGATAGCGGGCGTCAGGTTGGCACCCACCACGGATATGATCTCGCCACTGCGCGAGATCAGCGATTCCATCGAAATGTTGCCGAGGTTGAATGTCGCTGAGGAAATGTTCACCCATCGCCAGCCTTGCAGGTAGGGCAGGAAGCGATCAAGCGTCCGTTCAAGCAGCGCCGGACCTTCGTTGGCAAGCGCCGATAGCGGCTCGACCAACGAGTTGATGACAAGAAACAGAACGAGCGCGACCGCCGACGACAGAATGAGGGCGACAGCGAAACCTGGGATGCCGTAGGAGCCGAGCTTTTCCGCCGCGACACCGAGGATCATCCCGACCACGATCGCCATGACGATGGGAATGAGGACGAGAGACAAGGCGTGGATCACGCTCATCAGAACGATGACGAAGAGGCCGACGACCGACCATGCGACGGCCACATCGAGCGCTTCACGCCCCAGCGGCTGCTGGCTGCGGGCATCGTCCTGCGCCGTGGCGAGCGCGCTTTTGAGAACCGGGTCGCGATTTTGCTCAATGGGAAGCGCTTCGGCTTTCTTCTTTTTCTTCCGGCTGAAAACGTGGTTGTTCATCTTTTTCCCGACCCCTCATGGAGAGCTATAACTCTCCGTGCGGGTCGCAGTTCCAGAACCGCTAAAATAAGGAAAGAGCACGCGATTTATGCCCTTTTCCAGCGGTCAGAGCGCGTCGCGATCTTTCCAATTCGCTTCACGTGGCCATGCGTCAGGCAGACAGCTTCAAACCGATGCCCCATGGATCTTTTACGGCGATCCCGTCGCTCTGACGCTCAGTCGGAATTTCCAGTCGGTCCAGTGCGGCAAGTGCCGTGTCGAGGGTCTCTTTTTCGTTGAATTTCAAAGAGTAGCTCGACAGTCCTGTCATGTTCTCTTTGCGCGTTTCGGAGCCCCTGCTGTTCCAGATATTGGCTGCCACATGGTGGTGGTAGGCACCGTAGCCGAAGAAACTGGCACCGGGATAACGTGCCATGATCTTCAACCCGAGAACATCCTGATAAAACGCATCCGCTTGCGGCAGTGCGCCGACCTGAAGATGAATATGGCCGATTGCCGTGCCTTCGGCGGCCTGTCGGAATGGGGTTTTGCCGGCGCTCTCATAGAGTGCCTGGAGATCGAGCCTCTTCGTTGCCATCTCCACCGTTCCGTCGGGCTGGTAGTTCCACTCATCCGGTTGCCGGTCGCGATAGACCTCGATGCCGTTTCCTTCCGGATCGGACAGATAGATTGCCTCGCTGACGAGGTGATCCGACGCACCCTCTAGCCGGATATTGTTGTGCGCCACATGCGCTAGCCAGTCTGCCAAGGCATTGCGGCTTGGCAGGAGGAAGGCGGTATGGAAAAGGCCGGCTGCGGTGGCCGGCGCTTTCTCGGCACCGCTGGACGTTGTTAGCGTCAAGAGCGGCAGACCATTGACGCCAAGAACCTCACCGCTGGCACTCTTGTCGATAACCGAAAGGCCGATGATGTCCTGATAGAAGCGGGAGACCTGACCGAGATCTTTCACCACCAGATGCGCCTGTCCCACATAGCCGGGGCGGGTGAAGGCAAACTGCTTTTCAGTGTCCATTGGACCGTCTCCATTTCGTTCGCTAGGCCGCGAAGTTGTTGACCTCAATATGGAGACAGTCGATCGTTCCGAGAAGCTCACCATTCGGCGATAAACTGTCTAATAATCGTTGACAGCAACGCGTTCGGACTTGACGTCCGTTATGGCGAAAT